>Ga0307928_10000016_pt1 | contig 86162 bp, 84 predicted proteins | sample AceLakmetagen232_FD_201815 | JGI IMG/M metagenome (GOLD analysis project Ga0307928, IMG submission 201815) | Saline water microbial communities from Ace Lake, Antarctica - #232 | ecosystem: Environmental > Aquatic > Non-marine Saline and Alkaline > Saline | place: Antarctica: Ace Lake...
CTTCTATTTTTATTGCTTGTTTCCACTCAAAAATAGCTATTGGCTCTGTAGGTTCAGATTCTTTCAGGTTCTCTACATATCCCCCTAATTCCGACAGCGTTTTTGAATCGCCGATTTCTCCTAACACAAAAACTAATTCATTTTTATATAACTGGTCATTTTTAGATTTTAACTCTTCTATTAAGACAAAAGTGGCTCGTTTATCCTTAATTTTTCCCAGTGCATTAACCAGAGCTAACTTAACTCGCTCCTCATCTTCTTCCTTTATTCGAGACATCAAAGGCTGTGCAGCGCTTCTATCTTTTATCTCTCCCAACGCCCATGCAGAACGTTCTCTTACGCTTATATCGTCATCTAAAAGAGAATTAGATAAATCATAAATAACGCTCTCATCTTTTATTTTTCCCAATGCCTCAGCGGCATTTCTTCTGATGTAAGCATTGTCATTTTTTAACAATTGCGCTAATTGCGGTGTGGCATTTTTATCTTTGATTCTGCCCAAGATAAATATAATCTGCCCTTTTAAAAATACTGATGCTTTTGGTAGTGCTTCAAGCAATGCCTGCGTTGAATCATGGCCTGATTTGACAAGCTCAGCTGCAGCCTTACGGCTAACTGATATATCCTCGCTGCTCAATCGTTTTATTAATTTTTTAATCTCAGTATCTTTGCTAAAAACATCCTGTGTAACTTCAGCAGGCGCTGGCAATTTCCTTGCTTCATGCAGTCGTGGCAAAACGGCTTCTTGTTCTGTGTATGTTTTTTTATCATCCGATTTTATAAAAGGAAAGTCATCCTTAGTATCAGTTGCTGTTCCTGTATGTTGAATTGTTCTATATGTAAATATACCTAATGACAAAATGGCTATACTGAAAACTGCTATTGCTAATTTTACCTTCTTATTAATCATCTTTTTCCCCTCCTACCCCTTATCTACGCTTATGTAATAGCAGCGTGTGGGCGATATCTCTACATATATTAGCCAAGCAACCGGGGTGCTCACCTTGAGTATCCGTGAGCCTGACGGGATATTTGACAGCGTCTTTAACATCTTCATATCCTTGTTATTAAACATTTCTACGTATCCTTTCCTTCAGCTTAGCCATATCCTGTGTTATCTTATCAACATTAACTAATGTCTGCCTCTGCAAGCCTTGGGATATAATGGGGCTTATGGCATTAAAACTAGCTGTAAACATTGGTATGGCTTTGCCACGTGATGCTACTAAAGATATTATCAAAAGAATAATAATAAGCTTAATCAATCTCATGTTTTATACCCTTTCTCAGTTTCTCTACTACGTCAGGAAAGTGTTCTTTTCCCGCATCATTCATCTTGCGCTCTAGTTCATCATTAGAACTTACATCCTTGCTTGAGATATCCAGCTTTCTTGCAACCTCCACTATTGCCTGTATTATCGCGGTGCGAGATAGCTTTTTACCTGTTGAGAACAAAGCATCTTTGCCAATTTTGTCTATAAAATCCAGCTGCTCCCTGCTAAGAAAGGCCACAACTCTTCCTACCTGCTTAGCACCTTTACTGATTTGTTCAAACCGAGAGGGGTGTTTATTTGTGTTTTCATATCCATTTGGCATCTTTCTCACCTCCAAATAAAAAACCCTATTATTTTAAAGGTAACTTACCTTAAAAATAATAGGGTTCCTGGAATAACTTCTTCCTTCGGTAACCAGTCGACCTTACCCTTTAACTTGCTCAGGGGTTAGGCACTTGGCTTTGTGCCCTATCTTTTCAGATAGTTTACCTTTATCGAGAATCTAATTTAAAAGAGCTTCTTTTCTTTCACTTTAAGTATGCATAACAAGGCTCAAAAAGTCAAGGGATAGAAATTTATTTTTTTACTTTTGTCACTTTTGCTATTTGTAACACTATTTACCCATTCCTATGTTCTGGGCGCGCTGAAAAACCTTGCCTTCTGTTTTAATGGATGGGGCAATTATAAGTTCAGTATGTTGCATCTGCTTTATATCGCGGGCACCGACATTGCCCATTGAGGTAGCTAAGGCACCCATTAAATTCTGCGTACCATCATCCAACCTAGCAGGGCCGTATAATATTTCTTTTAATGTGCCTGTTGTGCCTACTTTTATTCTGGTTCCACGCGGCAGGTTTGCATGCGGCGTTGCCATGCCCCAGTGATATCCTCTTCCAGGAGCCTCTTTTGTCCTTGCAAATGCAGAACCAACCATAACAGCATCCGCACCACAGGCAAATGCTTTGCATATCTCTCCGCCTGTACTCATACCCCCGTCTGTTATTATAGGGACATATCTTTTACTTTTCTTAAAATAATGATCTCTTGCTAAAGCACAATCAACAGTTGCGCTTACCTGCGGAACACCAATTCCTAAAACACCTCTGGTTGTGCAAGCAGCACCAGGACCAATACCAACTAAGAGGCCGCTTATTCCTGTGTCCATAAGATCAAGTGTTGTTTTATAGCTACAAGTATTACCAACGATTACAGCAATTTTCATATCTCGGCAGAATTTCTTAAAATTGAACACCTTGTACTCTTTAGAAATATGCTTTACAGTTGTAACTGTTGATTGGACTATAAATATATCGCAGCCAGCATTTTGTGCTATTTTTCCGAATTTTTCAGCGCGCTGAGGTATGGCGCTTACAACTACAGGAACATTTTTTGACTTGATTTCTTTTATTCTTTTTACTATTAGTTTTTCTTTTATAGGCTTTGTATATAAACCCTGTACCAGTTCTGTTGCTTTCTGTGGCGTAGCCTTTGCTATTCTTCCTAAAACCTCATCTGGATTTTCATACCTTGTCTGTATGCCTTCTAAGTTTAGCACAGCGAATCCACCGAGTTTACCAAAGGCAACTGCAAACTCTACATCTACCACTCCATCCATAGCAGCTGCAATAATAGGGACCTGAAATTTATGGTCTCCTATCTTCCAGGAGGTATCTACCTCGTTTGGATTTATAGTTAAATTACCTGGAACAAGTGCTACTTCATCAAAACCATAACAGCGCCTTGCCGTTCTATTCTTTCCAATATATAAGCCCATATTTGCGACCTCACAGTTTAAAATGTTCTAAAAGTTTTAAAGGTTTAAAAGGTTTAAAAGGTTAAAAGAATTAAAACTTTTTTAACTTTTAGAACTTTTTTAACCTTTTAACTGTTACATTATATCGTTATGTAATATTATGTCAACATAAAAACTTATTCTAGAGATTTGACAAATTCAGTTTCTATATCTTTTGTATGCAATCTGAAAATATTAAAAACAACTTCCTCAAAAGGTATATTTGAATCTAATTTTTCCAGGAATATTTTAAATTTATATTTCCCATATTTATCTATTAGATAATCTAAGAAAAGTTCTGAGGCAAGATATGCCAAGTTTGTTTTGTTGCGATCTTGGGAAGCAAAATAAACATCTATTTTTTCTAAATTAAAAATTTCTCCATTTTTTATTATGTTTCTTAATAAGTGCTTATTCTTTTGGGTAGAACCTGCTTGGGGTTCTGAGAGTTGGGCAAAGCCTTCATGCAGCCATGTGGGGATATTATTAGGATATAATATATGTAATATTGCATGCGCATATTCATGATATATTATTCTTTTTGCGGTTTCATTAGCAGAACTTACATCAGCTATTCTCAAACGTATTTTGCCGTTATAAACACCAAGCGTCCAGTCTGATTTACCTGTTGTTTGTTTAAATTGTTCTGTGTCATAAATAATAACAGTAATTCTTTTGTCAGTAAAAAAATTAAAATCACTTTTTATTGCACGCCTGGCATCCTCAAGCGCATCCACTATATCCCATACCAGCTCAGGGTCTCTTTTTCCTTCAAAACGGATATCAAAATATGTACGGCCGCGGCGCTTAAAATCTCCTTCAACATCAAGCTCTTTTTCTGCTTTAGCAATTGTCTCTTTAAGGTTGCTAATATCCGGATTCAGGTTTAGGGCCTTCTTCCAATATACAAGAGCCTTTGAAAGTTCATTTTCTTGATAATAAATATTGCCTAAGAATATATAAGCGCTGGATTTTTCAGAATTAAAATCTATACAATATTTGGCTAAATTTAAAGCTTCCTGTTTGCGGCCTTTTTTAAAAACCTTTTTAGCTTCCTTTAGTGTCACATTGTATAAATTATCTTTGATTGTTTGGTTTCCATGATCAAGCTTTATTGCTTCTTTAAAATTAGAAATAGCAAGGTCATACCTGCCTTTGTTAAAAATTAATAATGCATAGTTATTGTAATATACAGCAAGTTGCTTGGGGAAAGTTTTATTCACCGGATCGTGTGCGCAGGCTCTTTTTTCCTGAGTTATTGCATTCGCCCAATCTTTTTCTTGCGCGGATTCAGAGGCTAGATTATGGTAAGTAATGCTTTTGTTTTTAGCGGAATAAACCGGGGGTGTTGATATAAAAAATACAAAAACCGTAAAAAACAAAAAGGGGCCAAAAAACTTGGCCCCTTTGTTTTTGCTTAAACTGTTCATTTTGTTATCTTAGTACATTCCTCCACCCATTCCGCCTCCTGGAGGCATCATTGGAGCAGCAGGTTTATCCTTCTCTGGAACATCGCTTATTACACATTCAGTTGTTAGCATAAGTGATGCTATGCTAGCTGCATTCTGAAGAGCAGTTCTTGTAACCTTCTTTGGATCAATAATACCAGCTTCTATCATATCTGTATCTTCTCCCTTTGCTGCATTAAAGCCGATATTTGTTTTCTCGTGTTTTATTCTCTGGGCTACTACTGAACCTTCTTCTCCTGCGTTTTCCGCGATTTGTCTTATTGGTGCCTCAAGTGCTCTGCGAATTATATCAACACCTATTTTTTCATCGCCTTTAGCCTTAACATCATCAAGTGCTTTAGCTGAACGAAGCAGTGCTACGCCTCCACCTGCGACAATACCTTCTTCTACAGCGGCACGTGTTGCATGAAGAGCGTCCTCTACTCTAGCTTTTTTCTCTTTCATCTCTGTTTCGGTAGCTGCGCCTACATTAATTACCGCAACACCGCCTGATAACTTGGCTAAACGTTCTTGTAACTTTTCCTTATCATAATCAGAGTCGCTTTCCTCTATTTGTTTCTTTATCTGATTTATTCTGGCGTTTATCTGGCTAGTTGATCCACCACCTTCAATTATAGTAGTGTTTTCCTTATCAACAGACACTCTCTTGGCTTTGCCTAAATCATCTAAAGTAACATTTTCTAATTTTACACCTAAGTCCTCAGTTATTGCCTTGCCATTAGTAAGAATTGCTATGTCATCAAGCATTGCCTTGCGTCTATCTCCATAACCAGGTGCTTTCACAGCCGCACAGACCAAGGTTCCACGTATCTTATTCACTACTAATGTTGCTAAAGCTTCACCATCAACCTCTTCTGCGATTATAAGTAGTGGTTTTCCTGTTCGTGCTATTTGCTCAAGCAAAGGAATCATGTCTTTCATAGCAGATATCTTCTTCTCATGAATAAGAATGTAAGGACTCTCTAAAGAAACCTCCATTTTCTCAGCATCAGTAACAAAATATGGAGACAAATAACCCTGATCAAACTGCATACCTTCAACCAAATCAAGAGATGTTTCCATAGCCTTGGCTTCCTCAACAGTAATTACACCGTCTTTTCCTACTTTTTCCATTGCCTCTGCTATAAGATTACCTATTGTTGCATCACCATTAGCTGCTATTGTTCCAACTTGTGAAATCTCTGTCTTACCCTTAACATCTTTTTTAATCTTATCTAAATAGCTAATTATAGCTTCTACTGCCTTCTCAACTCCTCTTTTAAGTGCCATTGGGTTGGCTCCAGCTGTAACATTCTTAAGGCCTTCCGCATATATTGCCTCTGCAAGAATTGTAGCAGTTGTGGTACCATCACCTGCGTCATCTGAAGTCTTGGATGCAACTTCCTTGACCAATTCAGCACCTATATTTTCATATGCATCCTCAAGTTCTACCTCTTTTGCTACAGTAACACCGTCTTTTGTTATTACCGGAGAACCAAATTTCTTCTCAATAACTACGTTTCTCCCCTTTGGCCCTAAGGTCACCTTTACAGACCTAGCCAATTTCTCAAGACCTGTCTTAATGGACCTGCGCGCCTCTTCGCCAAAACTTAATTGTTTTGCCATGCGTACCTCCTTGTATTATTGTTTCGTATTTCGTTTTTTCAATGTACAATGTACGATTAGTCTGTTATAGCCAAAATATCTTCTTGTTTCACTATAAGATGTTCTTCGCCATTTAGTTTTATCTCTGTGCCTGAATATTTTCCATATAAGACCTTATTGCCTACCTTAACTTCCAAGGGCTCAATCTTACCACTTTCAAGCATCTTGCCTTTGCCTACTGCGACTACTTTGCCTTCTTGGGGCTTTTCTTTCGCTGTATCCGGCAATATAATACCACCTTTTGTCTTTTCCTCAGCCTCTAAAGGCTTTATCAGAATCCTGTCTCCTAAAGGTTTAATCTTTGCCATACTATGTTTCCTCCTTTCAAAATTTTCTGTGAAAATTTTGATCCTGAAGCACCGTTAAGCAATGCGACGAATAGGAGCATTGTAGGTGCTGAAGGATCTTTCGTCTGCTATGTTACTGTTGTTAGCACTCTTAGTTGAGGAGTGCTAAGAAAATGAAAAATAAAAAAGATGCCACTCTTAATTATGCTACGTTAGGAATGTTTTGAAGTGAAGCTGCATTGTAGCAAAAACTAAGAATTTGTCAAGTAAAATCTCCTTTCAGCTTTTTCAGCTTTTACCGAAAGGAGATTTTACTTGATCCTGAGGCCAATAGGCCGAAGGATCTTTTGTGGATTAGGTTTAATCCCTTCAGCGTAAGATCTTTATCAACACAATTGATACTTTTGCATCTGTTCTTAAAAAACATGGCCAGGCCACCTGTTGCAATTACTTTTATATTGCCAGAATACCTTTTTTTAAATGTTGTAATTAAGCCATCGCACATACAAGAAAGTCCAAAGCTTACGCCGCTTCTTATGCTCTCAGTTGTGTTTTTACCTAAGAAGGCCTGCGGACTCTTCATTTTTGCTTTAGGTAGCAGAGCTGTTTTTTTATAAAGCGCATCAAGTGAAATTTCAATGCCAGGTGTTATTATCCCGCCAGCGTATTCACATTTTTTATTCAAATAGTCAAAGGTTGTTGCAGTACCAAAGTCTATAATAATCGCCGGTGCCCCATAAAGCAATTTGCATGCATAGGCATTTACCAGTCTGTCCGCACCTACCTGATACGGATTTTTATACAAGTTTTTTATAGGTACTTTTATATCCTTGCCTATGATTTTTGGTTTTATTTTAAATAGCTGCCCAAGAAGCTCCTGTAACACCTTTGTCTTTTTTGGAACCACACTACATATAATAATACTATCTACTTTCTTTGCATTTTTAGCTACGGTCTTCTTCAAGCTACCCACCTTAGCATCAGTAGCTATCCTAAAAACTTTAACAGGGGATATATTCGCGGCCGGGAGGCCGCTCCTACGAAATAACCCAAAACTAATACTTGTATTTCCTATATCTATTGCTAATAACATAGTTTTATTTATCTCCTTCACTAAAGCATAGTAACTGCCTATGGGCAGTAATAGCGTTTTTTAGCATTTTATAAACGAGCCTGAGCGAGGTTTTGCAGAAGCAAACCGAGCAAAGGAAAGTTTGTGTTTGAGCCCGAACAAATCGTAAGATGTGAGGGCGAGTTAAACTTTCCCGAAGTGAGTAAAATGCGTAAAAAAATGCGTGCCGCAAATAGGTAGTTACTATGCTCTACCTCAATAACTCCACATCTCCAGCAGTTATACGTTTCTGAAATCCATTATCTAATCTTATTATCAAGGCACCGTCAGAGTCAACACCTGATGCCTGGCCTTCTAATTTCTGGTTATGTGATGTTATCTTAACCCTGCTTCCTAATATAGCTGATAAATCCTGCCATTCCTGTGCAATTGGCTCAAACCCCTTTTGTTGAAATAAGAGATAATACTTCTCCAGGATTACCAACACCTTTTTTAGAAGCTCTAATCTTGATACAGCACCTGAACCTTCTTCTAATAAAGAGGTTCCCACTTTTGGTAACTCTGAATGTTTGGCATTTACGTTAATCCCTATGCCAAGTATTACAAAATTAACATTATCTGCCTCTGCATTCATTTCAGTAAGTATGCCACACACCTTCCGCTTGCCAATCAATATGTCATTAGGCCATCTTATCAATGCTGGTATTTGGGTAAGTTCTCTTATGGCAGCTGTAACACTAACTGCAGCCAATAAAGTTATCTTTGGTACATGCACAGGCGCAATGTCTGGCTTTAGAATAATGGAAAAATATATTCCTTTATATGCTGGTGAAACCCATTCCCTTGAAAGTCGGCCTTTACCTTTTTTCTGTGACTCAGCAATTACTATGGTACCTTGCGGATAATCAGCCTCTGCTAATTCATAACATTTTGTGTTGGCAGAATCTAAAGTTTTATAATAAACTATTTTCTTCCCAATTATCTTTGTATTAAGCTCAAATTGCACTTCCTCAGGAAAAAGTCTATCAGGCACAGCACAAAGCCTGTAACCTAAATGCGGCGTAGCTAAGAAATCATACCCCTTACAGCGAAGTTTTTCTATGTGCTTCCAGATAGCTGCTCTTGAGATTCCTAATTTCTGGCTTATCTCTTCACCGGATATATATTTATCCTGATTTTTTCTGAATATGTTTAATATTTTCTCATCCATAATAGCAGTTTAAAAAGTTCTAAAAGTTAAAAAAGTTTTAAAAGTTCTAAGGTTATAAAAGTTTTTATGTGTTTGTAATTTCTTTCTTTAAATAATTCGTAAGATTCCAAATATGCTTTGAAACAACCTCACAAAGTTCTTTAGCTTTTATAAATTCTTCCTCTGTAATATATTTAGCATCCAAAGCAGCGTAGAGATGGCTTCTTGTTTCTCCTGCTGAAGCTTTAGCTATTATTAAAAACTGAACAAACTCTTTTTTTGTATATCTTTCAAAACCCTCCGCTATATTAGACATAACTGATACAGCTGATCTGCGAATTTGGCTCACAAAATTATAATCTTTGCTAAACTCTCTATCCTTAGTAAGGTTGTATATTAGCTTAGTCAGATCTCTTGCTAATTGCCAAGCTTTTATATCTTCAAATCTTTTAAATGTCGACATTTTTTTCTGAACCTTTTGAACTTTTTAAACCTTTGGAACCTTTTAACTGTTTAAGTTGATCACGGTAATACGCGGCTTTTTCAAACTGCAGATTGCGTGCAGCTAATTCCATTTGACCCTGTAGGTCCGAGAGTACCTCATGCAACTGATGTTGATTTTGATCTTCTCCTGCAAATTCAGCAACTGCCTCTTCAGCCTTATTCCACTTTTCTATACCTTCTTTTACTGCCTTATTTATTGAGCGGGGTGTTATGCCCATTTTTTCATTAAATAAAATTTGCTTTTTTCTTCTGCGCTGAGTTTCATCAATTGTAATTTTCATAGATTTTGTTATAGTATCTGCATAAAGAATAACCTCGCCATTTATGTTTCTTGCGGCTCTGCCTGCAACCTGTATTAAAGATGTTGCTGAACGCAAAAATCCTTCTTTGTCTGCATCTAACACACACACCAGAGATACCTCCGGCAAATCCAGTCCTTCTCTTAAAAGATTTATTCCAACCAAACAATCAAATTTACGTTTACGTAAATCCTGCAATATCTGTACGCGCTCAATAACACCTATCTCAGAATGAAGATACTTAACATTTAGGCCCATTTCGCTCAAATAAGTAGATAAATCCTCTGACATTCTTTTTGTTAAAGTTGTAATAAGCACTCTTTCTTTTTTCTTTGCGCGCTCCCTTACAAGGCGGATTATATCATCAACCTGCCCTTTACTTGGCTTAACAATAATCGGTGGGTCAACTAATCCAGTAGGACGAATAATCTGCTCTACTACATTTTTTGATTTTCCCATTTCATAAGGCCCTGGCGTTGCTGAGGCAAAAACAACCTGTTTTATTAAGGATTCAAATTCATTAAATTTTAATGGACGGTTGTCCAAACAAGAAGGTAATCTAAATCCATAATTAACAAGTGTTTGTTTTCTTGAACGATCTCCTTCATACATACCGCGCAGCTGTGGCATCATAACATGTGATTCATCTATGATTGTGAGAAAATCATCTGAAAAATAATCAATTAATGTATCGGGCCTTGAACCAGGCGGCCTGCCGGATAAATGCCTTGAATAATTTTCAACACCCTGACAATAGCCTATTTCTTTTAACATCTCCATATCATATCTTGTTCGTGATTGGAGCCGTTGTGCCTGCAAAAGCTTATTTTCCTTATTAAGCTCTTTTAATGTATTGTGCAGTTCTATTTCAATGCTTTTTGTGGCATTGTTAATCTTATCCTTCGTTGTAACAAAATGCTTAGCAGGATAAATAGCTATTTTTTCAAGCGCTTGTTTAATGTTTCCTGTAACATGATCTATGACGGAAACTTTCTCAATAACATCATTCAGCAGCTCCACCCTTATAGCATCTTGTGAATATGCGGGAAATATCTCAACTACATCACCTCTTACCCTAAAGGTACCCCTTGCAAAATCAATATCGTTGCGCTTATAATATATATCAACAAGCTGTTTTAAAACTTTATCCCTGGAAGCATGGCTTCCTTTCTTAAGAAAGACAAGCATATTTTGATAATCTTTAGGTGATCCTAAATTATAAATACAGGAAACACTGGCTACAACAATTACATCCTGTCTTGATAAAATTGAGGTAGTTGCAGATAGCCTCAATTTATCCAATTCATCGTTTATGGAAGCATCTTTTTCTATGTAAACATCAGTCTGCGGTATATATGCCTCTGGCTGATAATAATCATAGTAACTTACAAAATACTCAACTGCGTTTTCAGGGAAAAACTCTTTAAATTCACTATAGAGCTGAGCAGCGAGTGTCTTATTGTGTGATATAATCAGCGTAGGCTTGTTTACTTTCTCAATCACATTCGCCATTGTAAATGTCTTGCCTGAACCGGTTACGCCAAGTAGTGTTTGGTATTTTTTTTTGGCAATTAAGCCCTTAACTAAAGAATTAATAGCACGTGGCTGGTCTCCACAAGCCTTGAATTTGCTTTTTAGTTTAAATTTCATTCTGCTTTGAGGGAAAAATCGATTGCAGGGGCTGAGTGTGTTAACGCACCAATGGATATTCTATCTACGCCCAGTGAGGCAACTTTTGCTACGTTATCTAAATTTATATTACCTGAAACTTCTAGCAATGTTTTAAAACCAATGTCTTGCTTTTTTATCCTATAGGAATCCCGCAATTGTATAGCTGTTTTTATATCAGCTGGCTTCATATTATCCAGCATAATAATATCACAATTCATAGCAAGTGCTTCTTTAAACTCAGGCAAGGTTTTAACCTCTATTTCTATTTTTTTATTTCTGGGTCCGTTTTTTCTCGCCTTATCTACTGCATCCTTAATAGTGTTTTTATTCGCGGCCAGGAGGCCGCTCCTACTGGCTACAGCTAAATGATTATCCTTTATTAGGATCTCATCATACAGTCCCATTCTGTGATTTTTGCCGCCGCCTATTCTTACTGCATATTTTTGCAAATATCTTAACGTAGGAATGGTTTTTCTAGTATCCATGATCTGTGCTTTATACGTTTTAACTGCATTTACAAATTTATCTGTCAGAGTTGAAATACCCGAAAGCCAGCTAATAAAATTTAAAGCAGTTCTTTCTGCAGTAAGTATACCCTTACAGCGGCCCTCTATATGCGCTATCACCTTTGAGGTGGGTGCGTATTCACCATCTTTAACCATAGGACGAAAATGAATATCATCATCAATAATATCAAAACAGGTTTCAGCAAGTACCATACCACACACTACGCAGGGCTCCTTAGCTAATATAATAAATTTACCACGCTGTACTTTGCTGACAATCGAAGTTGTAGTAAGATCACCTACACCTATGTCTTCTTTTAGGGCATTTTGAATAAACTGTCTTGTTCTTGCTTTAATTATCATGCGGTTAAACCTACTATTTTATATAATTTCTTTATCTCTGATGGCTTAAGTTCTCTATAAGCCCTTTCCTTAATAGCAACTTTCATTCCAGCATATTCTACACGCTCAAGTTCCAGCACTCTATGTCCCATTGCTTTAAGCATTTTTCTAACTTGCCTTTTTCTACCTTCATGTATCTCCAGCTGAAGCAATGTTTCGCCTGGGGCTGTTTTTAAGATTTTTACCTTGCAAGGCGCTGTTTTTTTACCGTCAATGTATATACCTTGCTCCAACTTCTTAAACTTATCCGTGTGGTAATTGAGGCTTAAATGCCCCCTGCTGTTGCGAATAACTGCGTTATACACCTTGGTTACTTCAAACTTCGGATGCATCAGCCTATATGCCAGATCTCCGTCGTTGGTTATAAGCAACAGGCCACTGGTGTTTATATCAAGCCTTCCTACCGGGAACAGTCCTTTAATCTTAGGTACAAGCTTCATTACAGTTGGACGCTTTTGCGGATCAGAGGTAGTTGTAACATAGCCTATTGGCTTATTTAACAAAAAGTAATATTTACCCCCCACAACAGGTGTAACCTTTTTACCAGAAACTTCTATTATATCTTTGAGTGGATCAACTCTAACGCCCTGGCTTGTAACTAATTTATTGTTTACTTTAACCTTGGCCTTAGCAATGAGCTCTGCGGATTTTCTCCTTGATGCTATGCCTGCTTGTGCCAATGCCTTATTAAGTAGGATTGAGGGCCTCATTTAAGATTTTTAAGGCTTCCTCTTAGCTTTACTAGCTTATCTTTAGCAATTTGCGCTTTTTCTTTTTCTTTAGCAACCACAGCCTCAGGAGCTTTTTTCAAGAAATTCTTATTGTTTAGTTTATTATTTAATATTTTAAGAAATGATTCTTGCTCTTTTATATGTTTACTTATCCTTGTTTTTTCAGCTTCAAGATCAATAATACCTTCAAGAGGAATAAACACATCATAGTTATCCAGAACACAAAAAGCTGCTGACTTAGGACGTTTAGCTTTATTTGCTAAAGTTACATCTTTAACTTTAGCCAGTCTCTTTATGTAATCCTCCATGCTGGATATTTTATCCTTATTAGCTTTTGTGCGCGCTGATATAACTATATCTATTTCCTGTTTATTTGGAATATGCATCTGCGCCCTAACATTCCTTACTGAAGATATTATATCTATCAAAGACTGCATAATCCCTTCGGTATCCTCATTTATCATTTGCTTTTGCACGTGCGGCATAGATGATACCATAATGGATTTTTCTTCTCCCAATTTAGACCAAATTTCCTCTGTTATAAAAGGCATAAAAGGATGAAGCATACGTAAAGATTTCTCCAAAACCTTATAAAGAATAATTTGTGTTTTCTTGTTTTCAATATCTGATTTTGCGATTTCAACATACCAATCACAATATTTATGCCAGATAAATTCATATAAAAGATTAGCTGCCTCATTAAATCTGTAATTCTCTAATGCTTTTGTGTATGCAATGAGAGTTTTATACAGCTCACTTAATATCCATTTATCCGGAGTGGTCAGTTTAAACTGCTTATACGCAACACAAAGATCTGCATTCACTCTCTCTTTGATATTCATCATTAAAAATCGTGAGACATTCCATATTTTATTTGCAAAGTTCCTACCCAATTCAAATTTCTCTTTTGACAAAAATACATCCTGTCCAGCAGCGGTTATTGAAATCAAACTAAAGCGCAGGGCATCAGTACCATAAAGATCTATTATCTCAAGAGGGTCTATAACATTGCCTAAAGACTTTGACATCTTTGTACCTGTTGCATCTCGTACTGTCCCGTGTATATAAACATCTTTAAATGGAATATCGCCGCAGAACTCCATTCCTGCCATAATCATTCTCGCAACCCAGAAAAAGATAATTTCTGGTGCCGTAACCAAACAGTTAGTTGGATAAAAGTATCCTAGTTCAGTCTTCAGTTTTTTGTCTTTTTCTGATGACTGATGACTGATGACTGATGACTGTTCAAATGGCCAGCCAAATGTAGAAAAAGGCCAGAGCCACGATGAAAACCATGTATCAAGCACATCTTCATCCTGCTTTATCTTAGTGCTATTACATTCTGTACATCTTTCTACCTTGGTTTTTGAAACAATTGTTTCACCGCAATCCTGACAATAATAAACTGGTAAGCGATGGCCCCACCAAATCTGCCGGCTTATACACCAATCTCTTATATTGTACATCCATTCCAGATAAACCTTTGTCCATCTCTTTGGATAAAATTTTATTTTTCCCTTCTCAACTGCTTCTATTGCAGGCTCGGCCAATGGTTTCATCTTTACAAACCACTGCTTGGATAAATAAGGCTCTATTATGGTGTGGCAACGATAGCAATGCCCAACTGCATTTTTATGTGGTGTAACCTTCTCCAGGAGTTTTCTTGCCTTTAAATCCTCTAATATAGCTTCTCTAGCCTCAAACCTATCCATACCTTCATAATTGCCTGCATTGCTGTTAAGTGAGCCATCTGAATGCATAATATTTACAGGCTCAAGATTGTGCCTTTTTCCAATCTCAAAATCATTCGGATCATGAGCAGGCGTCACCTTTACTGCTCCTGTACCAAACTCCGGATCTACAAAATCATCTTCAATAATCTTTATTTCTCTTTCAAGAAGCGGCAGCATCAGGCTTTTTCCAATAAAGTTTTTAAACCTTTTATCTTTAGGATTAACTGCAACAGCAACATCTCCTAACATTGTTTCTGGCCTTGTTGTAGCAACAGTTATATATTCTTTTTGTTCGCGGCCAGAGGCCGCTCCTACAAATGGGTATTTTATATAATAGAGATATCCATCAAGTTCATGATGCGGCGCTTCTTCATCAGATAACGCTGTCTGACAACGCGGGCACCAATTAATAATGTAGTTTCCTCTGTAGATCAGTCCTTTTTTATAAAGCCTGACAAACACCTCTAAAACAGCGTCAGATAAACCCTCATCCATTGTAAATCTTTCTCTATCCCAATCACATGATGCTCCAAGTTTTTTCAACTGTTTAATTATAGTGCTGCCGTACTTTTCTCTCCATTTCCAAACTTCTTGCACAAACTTTTCTCTGCCTAAATCGTGTCTCTTTATTTTATTTTTAGCTAGTTCTTTTTCAACAACGTTCTGAGTTGCTATGCCAGCATGATCTGTACCTGGCATCCATAAAGATTCATGACCTTGCATTCGCTTAAAGCGTATTAATATATCCTGGATTGTATTATTTAAAGCATGGCCCATATGCAAAATACCTGTTATATTAGGCGGAGGTATAACTATGCAATAAGGTTTCTTCTTAGGATTAACACAGCCCTTAAATAAGCCTTGCTTAATCCATAAATCATATATCTTCTGCTCTACATCTTTTGGATTATACGCTGTATTTGTGTCCAATTTAGCCTTTCAATAGTTTATACTCAATACTGTCTACCAATGCATCCCAGCAAGCCTCAATAATGTTTTCAGAAACCCCAATTGTCCACCAGGATTTTTCTTCATCCTGCGATTGAATGAGCACTCGTACCTTTGCTGCTGTACCAGCTTTCTCATCTAAAACACGTACCCTAAAATCTGATAAGTGCATTTTTACTAATTTTGGATAGAACTCAAGCAACACTTTTCTTAATGCCTTATCTAATGCATTCAGGGGGCCATCTCCTTGGCTAACAGCACGCTTTAACTTATTTTTGACTTTAACCTTGATAGTTGCTTCAGAACGAATCTCTCCATTTTCTCCCTTTTTCATTATCACTTTATAATTTTCGAGCTTGAAAAAACTCTTATATTTTTTAAGAGCTCTTTTTACTAATAATTCAAACGACCCTTCTGCTGCCTCAAAGTGATAACCTTTATGCTCTAGATTTTGAATAAGATTTAATATCTTCTTGGTCTTTGGATCTTTTTTCCCTAAATCAAGTTCTAATTCTTTTGCTTTAAACAAAACTGTGCTTCTTCCTGAAAGCTCAGAAACCAGAATCCTTCTTTTGTTACCAACCTCATCCGGGTTAATGTGTTCGTATGAACATGGACTTTTCATTACAGCATTTATATGAACGCCTCCTTTGTGAGCAAACGCGCTCTGACCCACAAATGGCTGGTTATCCTGCTGCTTCATGTTGCATGCTTCTGCAACAAACCTGGATACTTCTGTCAGTTCTTTTAGGTTCTTATCTGTTACACAATCAACACCCATCTTAATTTTAAGGTTTGCGATTATCGCGCATAAGTCCGCATTGCCACAGCGCTCACCATAGCCGTTGATAGTACCCTGCGCATGTGTACAACCTGCTGAAATAGCTGCTAAAGAATTGGCTACTGCTAAGGCATTATCATTATGTGTGTGTATACCTATAGAAACTTTTACATCCGGCCTTATCTCTGAGATAATCCTTGTTACATCAGAAGTTAACATGCCTCCGTTAGTATCACACAAGATGACTGCGTCAGCACCTGCATCCTGCGCCCCAAGGAGTGTTTTTAGGGCATATTCTGGATTCTCACGATACCCATCGAAAAAATGCTCTGCATCATAGAACACAGTTTTACCTTTGGATTTAAAGAATTTTACAGTATCATAGATCATCTTTAAGTTTTCGTCATTGCTGGTATGCAGGATATCTTTTACATGCATTTCTGAACTTTTGCCAAAAATAGTAATAACAGAACATCCTGATTTAAGCAAAGTTTTTACATTTGCATCTTTGGATGTAGGTACATGGGGACGCCTTGTTGAGCCAAAAGCTGTTATTGTAGAATTTTTTAATTTTAGCTTTTTAACCTTTTTAAAAAATTCCATATCCTTAGGATTCGAACCTGGCCAGCCGCCTTCTATATAATGGATACCTAATTTATCAAGCCGCTCAGCAATTCTTAACTTATCCATTACTGCAAGAGAAATCCCTTCTGACTGTGTACCATCCCGTAAGGTGGTATCATATAGCACTACTTTTTTAGCTCTCATATTATTTTCTCCCTGCGCGGCTTCTTTTTGACGGGCCAAGATTAAACTCTTTGTGAATAGCTTTAACTGCTTTATCTGCATATCGTTTATCTATAACGCAGGATATCTTGATTTCACTGGTAGATATCATTCCTATGTTTATCTTTTTCTCCGCCAACGCAGAGAACATTCTTGCTGCAACGCCAGAGTGACTCTTCATTCCTATTCCTATTACAGAAACCTTGGCTATTCCCTTGTTGTATGTTACGCCAAGAGCTTTTACATTTTTGCATACCTCTTTTACTGCCGTTAGGGTTTTATTTAGATCTTTTCCTAGCACTGTAAAAGAAACGTCTGTGGCTCCGGTACGACTTACGTTTTGGATAATCATATCAATATTAATATTCTTATCCGCAATATGTTTAAAAATCTTAGCTGCAATACCCGGCTTATCTGGAACATCACATATTGTTACTTTAGCTTCATCTTTATTCACAGTTACACCACTAACATATACTTCTTCCATTGCCTTGACCTCCTTGGATATTATAGTACCTTTTTTATCTGAAAAACTAGAACGTACGTGTATTGGCACACTAAATTTTTTCGCCATTTCAACAGACCTAAGCTGTAATACTTGTGCTCCTGAAGAAGCCATCTCCATCATTTCTTCATAGGTGATATTATTAAGTTTTCTTGCCCCAGGCACTATTCTGGGATCTGCCGTATAAACTCCCTCTACGTCTGTAAACATTTCACAAGCCTGGGCATTAAGTGCTTTTGCTAAGGCAACGGCGGTAAGATTTGAGCCACCTCTACCTAAGGTGGTAATATCCTCCTCCATAGTTACGCCTTGAAAACCTGCAACAATAACAATTTTTCCTTTTTTAAGTTCCTTTTCCATTCTTTTAGTATTTATATTAAGAATGCGCGCACGAGTATGAGAGGCATCAGTTACTATACCAACCTGAGCACCTGTAAATGATATAGCTTCATAGCCAAGCTCATGTATTGCCATAGCTAAAAGTGCAACTGAAACCTGCTCCCCCGTTGAAACCAACATATCAAGTTCTCTTTCAGAAGGCACTTTTGTAATACTATTAGCAAGGCCAAGTAACTCATCGGTAGTATCGCCTAATGCTGAAACAACCACTACTAACTTATAACCTTTTTTCTTATAACGTATTATTCTTTTTGCTACATTTTTTATTTTATTAGTATCCCCAACACTACTTCCACCGTATTTTTGAACAATCAACTTATGCATGATGTGTTCTCCTTTATTATAATAATGAAAAGGGAGCTCACCCTATCAGCCTTTTCATAATATTAGAACCTTCTCTTATTTTAATGCTGGCTTTATCAGCTGCAATTTCATTAAACGCCTCTACCCCATCTTTGGAAATTCCTTTTCCATAAACTGCAAAAAATATAGGCTCTCTGCTGTGCGTCCTCGTTGAAACCGGAGTAGCATGGTCTGATGTAACTAAAACTCTGAAATCTTCTCCACTATTTTTAAAATGTTCTAAAATGGTTCCAACAACCAGCCTGTCAAAATTTTCAATAGCACTAATTTTAGCTCTAATGTCTCCGTTATGCCCTGCTTCATCTGGAGCCTCAACGTGAACAAATACAAAATCTTTATTTTTTAAAGAGTCTATTGCATATTCAGCTTTGCCTTTGTAATTAGTATCATAATAACCTGTAGCGCCAGGAACCTCTATAGGCTCTAGGTCAATTATTTTACCTATTCCTTTAATCAGATTAACAGCTGATATAATAGAACCTGTAAGATTAAATTTTTTCTTAAAACTTGGCATTTTTGCTGCTGTGCCCTGACCCCATAGCCATATCATATTGGCAGGATTCTCACCTAAATCTACTCTTACTTTGTTTACATCATGGGACAGTAGAACCTTTTTCGATTTAAGCATAAGATCTGTTAAAAACCCGCTTGCTTTGCCTCTTGGCAGATATCTTGCTATTCTTTTACCAGAGATATCGTGTGGCGGTGTACAAAGCGTCTTTACAAAATCTTTTAGCTCCATACTGAGCCTCTTACTGTTAAAAACTGTAAGGTGCCTGTAGCTTACCCCAGGATAAAATTTTATAGCTTCAGTTCCTAATTTTTTATCAAGAAATTTTATGAGCACAGAAGCTTCGTGATCTTTAATATGGCCAGCAGAATAATCAGCCATTTTATCATCTGAAATAGTAACTAAATTACATCTAAAAGCAATGTCATGCTCTTTTAGTATTACGCCCATGTTTGCAGCTTCTAATGGGCCCCGTCCAGTATAATATTTATTAGGGTCATAACCTAAAAGGCATAGATTAGCCACATCACTAGCAGGAGCAAGGTTATCAGGAATTGTCTTCGCAATACCTACTTGTCCTTCTTTTGCTATCATATCCATATTAGGTATGCGCGCTACCTCAAGAGGAGTCTTGCCTTCAAGCTCATTAATGGGCCTGTCGCACATCCCATCTCCAACAAGCATTATATATTTCATTATAATCCTGCCTTTTTTAGCACTGCATCAACTTTTGCCGGAATAACTTCAGGCTCTTTTACTATCTTTATAGCCCTATCCGGGTCTTTTAATCCATGCCCAGTAATAACACAAACTATACGCGCTTTTTTGGTTTGCTTGAAATATCCTTTTTTCTGTAACTTTAATAATCCTGCAACTGAAGAAGCAGATGCTGGCTCAACAAAGACACCCTCTTTCTCAGCTAATATCTGATAGGCATTTATAATCTCATCATCACTTACCATATCAATAAGCCCACCTGATTCATCTCTTGCTTGTTCAGCTTGTTTCCAACTTGCAGGATTACCTATTCTAATTGCTGTTGCAATAGTTTCCGGATTTTGTATTATTTTGCCACGCACAATAGGCGCAGAACCTTCTGCCTGAAAACCACACATCTTTGGCAAAAATTTAATCTTGCCAATTTCTTTATATTCTTTATAACCTTTCCAATAAGCTGTAATATTACCTGCATTACCAACAGGCATACATTGATAATCAGGAGCAGCTTCTAAAACATCACATACCTCAAAAGATGCGGTTTTTTGGCCTTCTATCCTGTTGGGATTTAGTGAATTTACCAAAGTAATTGGATATTTGTCTGTAATTTCTTTCACTAATTCAAGAGCATCATCAAAATTCCCATCTACTGCAATAACACATGCCCCATGTATTAGCGCTTGAGCTAATTTACCTAATGCAATGGCACCTTTCGGAATAAGAACCACACATTTCATTTTACTACGAGCTGCATATGCAGCAGCAGAAGCAGAGGTATTGCCGGTTGAGGCACACATTATAGCTTTTGAGCCTTCTTCAAGCGCCTTTGATACTGCCATTGTCATACCCCGGTCTTTAAAAGAACCAGTAGGATTAAGGCCTTCATATTTTAGAAAAACCTCAAACCCTTCTCCTAAAACCTGACTCAAATACTTAGCTGGAATAAGTGGTGTATTCCCCTCAAGCAATGTAACAATTGGAGTTTTATCAGTTACCGGTAAATATTTCCTGTACTTTTCAATCAGGCCTTTATATTTCATATTCTTGCCCTCTCAGAGCGTATAACTACTGCTTTCTTTTTCATTGCGCTAAGCGCGTTTATCTCTGCCAGCGCCTTTGCTAAAGATATTTCCTTTGCTTTGTGTGTTAACATAATAATAGGCACAACTTTTTGCTCTCTTCTTGCTTTTTGGCTAACACTGGCAATACTGATCTTGTGATTAGCTAATATTTTAGATATGGCAGCTAAAACACCAGGCTTATCAGTAGCAGAAAACCTGATATAATAACTGCAAGCAAAATCCTTTTTAGGTTTAATCTTATTTACTCTTTTATCATAAACAATTATAGGAAACTGAGCATCCTTATCATCTGCTATGTCACAAGCAACATCTATTATATCGCTCATCACAGCACTTGCAGCTGGCCTTGCGCCTGAGCCTTGTCCGTAAAATAAAGTTTCACCAACCATGTCTGATTCTATTGAAACTGCGTTAAAATTACTGCGTACTGAAGATAGTGGATGGCGCTTTGGCACAAGAGTAGGGTGTACTCTAAGCTCAAGTTCTTTATTTATTTTTTTAGCTATAGCTAACAACCTTATGGCATAGCCAAAACCTGCTGCATATTTTATATCATCAGCTGAAATATCAGTAATACCTTCAGTATAAATATGTTTAGGTTTTACATCTATTCCAAAGCAAAGCGAAGCTAAGATCGCAAGTTTGTGTGCTGAATCATGCCCTTGTATGTCAAGCGAAGGATTGCTTTCAGCATAACCTTTGTTTTGAGCCTGCTTAAGAGCAGTATTAAAATCTATTTCTTTCTCAGCCATCTCAGAGAGTATATAATTGCAAGTACCATTTACTATTCCATATATTGATTGCACGCAATTAGCTGCTAAACCTTCTCTAAGTGCTTTTATAATAGGGATACCCGCACAAACACTTGCCTCAAAACGCAGCTGAACACCATTTTCCTCTGCTACTTTAAAAAGCTCGCGCTTGGAATCTGATAAAAGTGCTTTATTGGCAGTAACAACATGTTTCTTATTCTTCAGTGCTGCTAATATAAATCCTTTTGCAGCACCCACACCACCCATAAGCTCAACCAATATATCAATGTCGGGATTGTTTATGATATCATAAGCATTTTTAGTTAAAAGCGATCTGGGTATCTTGACGCTTCTTTTTGACTTTAAGTCCTTGTCGCAGACCTTGGCTAATGAGATATCTACATTATATCTTCCTTTAATATAATCTTGTTTTGCCTTTAATTCTTTGACTACTCCAGCACCTACAGTGCCAAAACCAATTAACCCAACTTTTACTTTTCGCATTATTCTCTCCTATAATTTATTTGTAGTTGTGGCTTGCCATGCACCCGACATCGAACTAAAGGTTCGATGGAGTGGTGCATGGTCGGGGTGGCCGGACTTGAACCGGCGACCTCTTGAACCCCATTCAAGCGCGCTAGCCAAACTGCGCCACACCCCGAATTTGCAAAGCAAATTCGATCCTGAAGCAGCGTAAAAAGATGCGATGAAAAAGAGCATCTTAGCTGCTGAAGGACCTTATCGCAATATGACTTACTATAGCGTTTTAGTATATCAAATAGTATATATATAAGTCAAATGAAATAAAGATAAAAATTAGGACAAATACTCAATTTTTTTCTATCTAAAAAATTATATGTCTGTCACCTTTTTTCTTGCCACCCCTTGACTTTTCTGCATTCATAATGTATATTTTATTTAGAAAACAAAAGGAGGCAAATGGTAGCGGAAGCTATCAGGTTTACAGCCTATGAAAAAGCCCTTGAAAAAAGGGTTTTTTTATTGGTATAGGGGTTATTCTTCTTTCTTTTGGCGGGTCATTAATTCTATTACAGCTTCTAACGGATTTTTGTTCTCAAACAGCACTTTATACACCTGCTCTGTTATTGGCATTTCAACATTGTGTTTTTTTGCTAATTCATAAGCTGATTCTGTAGTATAAACACCTTCTGCTATCTGCTCTGTCTGCTGTATAATCTCGGTAAGCTCTTTTCCCTTTGCTACTTCTTCGCCAACATGGCGATTACGGCTATAAGGGCTTGTGCATGTAGTCATTAAATCACCTATTCCACTTAGGCCATTAAAAGTCTCTTCTTTTGCTCCCATAGCCACTCCTAAGCGTTTTATCTCAACAAGGCCCCTGGTAAAAAGAGCAGCTTTTGCATTAGTACCAAAACCTAATCCATCTGATATACCTGCAGCTATGGCAATTATATTTTTTAAACTGCCGCCCAACTCTACACCTATAATATCGGAACTTGTATAAATTCTAAACCTATCTGTGATAAACGCATTCTGCACCTCTGCGACAAGCTTTGAATCTTCAGATGCAACAACAGCTGATGCCGGCGCACCTCTGGCTATCTCTAAAGCAATGGTTGGCCCTGATAAGGTGCATATTTTATTGCTATTCAACTCTTCTTTTATTATCTCTGATATGCGTTTTAAAGTCTTATTTTCAACACCTTTTACAACGCTTACTATTGCGCAATTTGAAAAATCCAGGGCTTTGAAGCCACTTAGCACCTTTCTGGTAAATTGTGATGGAGTGGCCACAACTACAATATCTGCGCCAAGGGTTGCCTCTTTGACATCATCTGTTATATTAACAGCTTCAGGTATTTCAAATTGTGGAAGGAATTTTGTGTTCTCGCGGCTCCTCTTAAGGGACTGTATATAATCAGGAAATACTCCCCACAAAAATACCTCATGGCCTTTTCCAGAGAATAATATAGCAAGCGTAGTGCCCCAGCTCCCGTCGCCTAATATAGCTATTCTTTTTTTAGAATTCATAGTCTTTTTAGTATATCAAATAGTTCATATAAGTCAAACAAATAAAAAACCCCGATAATCGGGGCTTTTTAGGGGGATTAGGGACCTGTGTGCTTCTTTTTACTCTATATAATCACTCCTTTGTTAACTGTTTACCTATTATATATAACACCAAAGAGTGAATATTATTCCATTTATTTATTGAATTTTTTAGCATCTACGCTATTGGGATAATTCTTCAACAATTTCTCAATAGCAGATTCAGCTTTATCTTTATCCCTTATATTACTCTGATATATCTGGGCTACAGCACGCTGTGCAAGGCTTGAAAGAGCATACTCCGGGTATTTTTTGACCACCGCAGCAAAAACATCTATTGCTTTTTTATAATCTCCTACATAGTAGTAATATGAGCCTATGAACATAAGAAATTGCGGATTATATTTAGGATTTGGATGGACCTCTATTAACCGCTGCAGTCTCTTTATGGCAATCTTGTGGGTTTCTACATCATTATCCTCCACAGCCCTATTGATTATCTTGAGTATGTTTTCAAATTCTTTAGGTATTGTCCTTGGCGCTGAATCCAATATATATAACGGCGCAGGCCTTAAAAGTTCACGCACTCTATTCTCTCTGGCGCTAATAAGTAGTACAACTTGCGGCTTCTCACCTAATTGATATAATTCCTGTATAACAAGCCATTCATTATCTGCTAAAAGAGTTGGTACATCAGGCAATGCACCTGAAGCAACTTGCGTCTTTTGTCCTGCGTTTACATAAACATCTTTATCTTGCGATGTCACCTTTACTACTCCTTCCAACACTCCTAGCCATGTAGATACACCTCTTACATCAACAGCAAAAGCTGTGCCTACTACCTTTGCCTTACAGTCGGGGGTCACAAGCAGCATATTTGATCCTTTAAATCCTTTTCTCGTATTTACCATTAAGGTGCCAGATTTTATATCAAATTTCGTAAAATGATTAAGTCTGTTAACATCTAATCTGGCAATTGTTATATCAGCACCTTGCTTAAGCCTTGAGGTATATTTGCCTCTGGAGCTAATATCAACAATAGCTCCTTGCGCTATTTTTATCCTGTAGTTTTCCTTTAAACGCATATTTGATTTAGCTATTAACCACTCCTGCGTTTGCGGCTTGTAAATTTTTGCTTCACCATTAACTGTTTTAATAACAGGCAAATTGCTATATATATAATAATTATAACCACTAACCAATACAGCTATGACCAAAATAAAGGAGGCGGCAATTTTCACTAGAGCAGGTATCTTTGGCGCAAAAGCATTCCTTATTCCTGAAAGTGCTGTTTCCATGGCTTTATTTAATGAAACTGAAATGTTCTCTTCTGTTTTTTCTTTAAGTCTTTGGTTGAATGCAAAATCAAAATTAGGGGATTCTTGTACAGGTGTAAGCACAGAAAGCGATTGCTTAAGTAAGCGCAGCCCCTCTAGTGACTGGGCGCACTCCTGACATGACTGAAGGTGTTGCTCCAGCTTTCCTGCTTTATGCTTGGTGCATGCACCATCAACATAACTTGATATGTCTTTGAATTTAATTTTGCATTTCATTTTTAACCACGCTCTTTCATAAATCCTAAAATCCTTGCTAAATTCTCTCGTGCTCTTGATAACCTGCTTCCTACTGTAGCAGAAGGACATTTTAAAATCTTAGCTGCATCCTCATAAGGAAGGCCTTCTATATCACACAATATTATGACTTCTTTATGCTTGGGCCTTAATTTGTTTATGCCTTTTTGAATTACCTCTTCTGTTTCCTTGCTTAAGGTATGTTCTTCTGGCCCTTTGCCTTCATGTGCAAGCACATCTAAAAGTGAAATCTCGCCTTCCTGGTCTGTAGCAATCTGTTTATTAATGGAAATTTCATATTTACGGCTTCTGTCTCTTAAAAAGTTCTTTGCTAAGTTTCCGGCAATCGCGTAAACCCAGGAAGAAAATTTCGTCTTTTTTACATAACGGCCAATATTTCCATAAACCCTTATAAATGTCTCCTGTGTAAGCTCTTCTGCATGAAAAAAATCACCTATTAGCCTATAGATATAATTAAGTATAGGGCGCTTGTATTTATTATAGAGTTTATCAAAGGCTGCCCTATCTCCTTGCTTGGCCCTTTCCACCATCTCATCATCTTCAAAAGACGAGAAGTGATTCTTGGCCTTTAGGCCTCCTATTAGTAAAACACATAAAATAGTAAAAAATTCCATATTTTTAATGATTTTTGCTCAATTTAGAGCTATGGGAGTCTTTTGGTGGAAGGGCAATTAATGCTTCTATTGTATCTTTTTCGTGGATTAATACGGGCCGATCAAGCTTTCCCGCCTCTATCGACAGCTGCTTATCCAGCGTAGAAACAGCGTTTCTTAGGTTCTTTATATAGTTAAGTTTTGAATTCATAATCATTTGTGTACGCAAATGCTGCTCAAGTGAAAGTATCTGCTGAGGCATGGTTGTTGTTGCACCCAACGTATCTGCCCTGGATGTTAAACATACAACAGCATCATCTACTATTTTCCTATATTCGGATTTACTTAAAATTTTATCACTTCCTGCATAATGTTCTTGTGGGGAAACACCTCTATCCCACCATAAGTTAACATTCTCAAATAAAACTTCAGCTAATTCTTCATAATACATATCAACGTCATTCTGGAATAAAGCATATGCCTGTTGGCGCTCTCTAATTAGGCCCTTAAAGGCAGATGTGATATTTTGCAAGCTCATTATCTCTTCCGGTGTATTTTCTATTTGCAAATAAGATAATGCTTCGTAGAACTTTTCTGCATGAAACGCTTTGTAAAATAGCTGCGCCAAGCCAAATTTTGCCAATAATTGGTTAATGAAAGTTTGATTATTTAAAATATCGTGCAGGCGCTGCTCGTCTTTTATGTTTACTATGCCTACCCTATATTCATCCTGGTCTTGGGCCTTTGTTGCTGAAGGCGGTGCAGTTACAATAATTTCACCAGCACCATCTGCTACCACAATATTATCAATACCATATCTATAATATCCGATTATTTTTCCACTGAGATCATATTTTGCCCGCTTAGTAAATGAACCCATTATGTTTAAAAGGGCATTACCTTCATTATCACTTATAACAATCTCTGTATTACCTAATATGGTTACTGGTTTACCTGAGTCACTATATTGAATTTTATAAATATCACTTGTTGAAAAAAACCTTACAATGGTATCACTCAGATAATCATTGGCGCTTATAAATATTTCTTCCTTATAGCTTATTGGTTTATTATTTTGATTGTATTCTATGTTACTTAATAGCCTTTGCTGTAAAATCGCTGGGCTTAAAGCATCCTGTATCATCTGGCTGGCTTTTATAGGCCTTCCGCTATTATCAAATGTTGCTTCCTCAGAGACTATCTGTCCTAAATCAAAATACAGGTCTTGAAAATAAAGGTGGGTGCTTGATTTTGTATATACGCCGCGGCTAGATTCTGCCCATGTTTCTCTTTTTATACGCGCATCATGTTGATCTTTTGTACCTGCAATACCTTTTTCGTAAAGAATTCCACTTCCTGACTTTATCTCACCTGTTATATTCTCTGCACCAACTACACTTATATGCTGATCAAAGCATAGTGTTACTATAAGTAATACCATAATTAAAAAAATATAATAGAATTTGCTCATAACTGCCCCAAATTACCCTTTATTTCTGTAAAGGCTGGTGCCTTTTATCAACTTAACCATATCAGTAACTGTAAGTTGAGAATTTTTTATAAGGTCTATATCAATTATAAGCTGTTGATAATCTATTCTGCTTAATTTTCCAACCACTCTATCTATTTTGTTTCGAAACATTGATGGTATGCTCCTGCTGTAATCTTGCGAGGACCAGGTTGATATAAACTCAGCTATCTCTTGATTGTTATTTTTGGATTTCTTTATATAACCCAGACAGAAAGATAAATCACCCTTGCTCGAGTCACTAAGCAGCTCAGACAAGTGACTAAATAACTCAATATCTAATCTTGCGCTAGGCCCTAGGCATGCGCCTGGCTCCAATGCTCTGGCATTTGAGAAAAGCGCCGCAACTATAATTATCGTTAATATGACTATTCTTTTCATTTTTTTATCCGTTTAATAACTAGTTAGTCTCTTTCGACTATTTATTTACTTTTTAAATATGTTTAATTACGCCTAAAAACAATCTCTTCTTTTATACCATTAAAGTATACACCATGGTCTGTATTTTGTCAACCCGTGGGGTCATTTTTTTTGGTTATCTTACTTTCCTTACCGGAGAGCAATCTCTTTATATTTTCTTTATGCGTGTAACTCGTTGCTAACAATAGCGTTATGAATAAAATAAGATATGGATTTGGTTGCTTAAATAACACTACTAAAAATGGCAAACTTGCCATCATGACCAACGACCCTAATGATACATATTTGCTCAAACTTATAACACAAATACACACAGAAATAGCTATTAATGCAGGTATAGGGATCAATGCTAAAGCAACGCCGCAACTGGTAGCAATTCCTTTACCACCTTTGAACCTTAAAAAAACTGTCCAAATATGTCCAAAAACAGCAAAAGCTGCTAAATATACCTTAAATACATACAGGCTCATATGCAACTGGCTGTTATAAAATAATGCGGTTAACACAATAACGCAAAACGCGCCCTTGGCCATATCAATAAATAAAGCTAAGATCCCCATCTTTTTTCCAAGTACGCGCAATGTATTTGTTGCCCCTACATTACCACTACCATAGCTTCTAATATCTATGCCTTTTTTTAATCGTCCGATAATATAGCTTGTTGGTATAGAACCGATTAAATATGCTAACAATATAGCGATAATAAACATTACCATGAGCTACTTCTCCTTTAATTTAAATCTGATAGGTACTCCAAATAATCCAAAATGTGAACGAATATTATTTTCTAAAAATTTTAAATAATCAGATCTTACCAATTTTGGATGATTACAAAACAATATAAAGGTTTGTGGTGCTATCTGCACCTGTGTAGTATAATTAATACTTATCTTCCTGCCCTTGATTAGCGGATGTGGGTGAGTAGTGCGAATCTCGCCTAACAAATCATTAAGCTCTACTGTTCTTATGCTCTTATTTACTCTTTCTTTAAGTGCGCAAGCCAGCTCTAATGCCTGTAAAAGGTTTCTCTTCCGAAGACAGCTGATAAAAACAACAGGTATCCATTCCAGCAATTTAAGACGCTCTTTCAGCGCTCTCTCGTAATCCTGTTGTTTTATGTTCTTTTCTAAATCCCATTTGTTGACTACAATAGCGCAGGGTTTTGCGTTTTCTATCACATATTCAATAATCTTTATATCATCAACACACAAGCCTTCTGCCGCATCAAGCATAACCAAAACAACTTCTGCCTTTCTTATAGACTCTTTTGAGCGTGCTAGGCTAAAGACCTCCACTGTTTCAGTTAATTTCCTCTTATGCTTCATACCAGCAGTATCCACCAAAGTGAAAATTTTGTTTAAGTATTCAAAATGTATGTCCACAGAATCCCTTGTAGTTCCGGCAATATCATCAACTATAACTACATCTTCTTCAAATAGTGAATTTATATATGAAGACTTTCCCACATTAGCTCTTCCAACTACAGCAACAGTGATTTTATCTTTTGGCGGCTGCGTCTCTTGAGGTATTTCCTCTTTTTCAGAAGGAGCTACCTCAGACATACTCTCTAGGAGTGCTTCTATGCCATGCCCATTCATAGCAGAGACAGGATAGGGCTGCCCAATTCCCAGTTGGTAAAAATCATAGATCAAGCCTTCTAAGTTCTGATCATCCATCTTATTAACAGCAAGGAACACTTTTTTAGATGATTTGCGCAAAAGGGATGTTATGTGATAATCCACAGGCGTAGCTCCTGCTCTAGCATCGCAAACAAACAATATGGCATCTGCGCTGTTGACTGTATCTTTAACTTGCTTGTATACAAGTTGGTCTATTTTTTCTTTGGAGGTTGATTTAATTCCTCCAGTATCTATTATCCTTATTTTTTTGTCTTTGAAAAAAATATCTGCTGATAATCTGTTTCTTGTAATCCCTGGCTTAGATTCAACTATAGCTTTTCTCCTGCCAGCCATACGATTAAAAAGTGACGACTTGCCGACATTAGGCGAACCTACTATTGCTATTGTTGGTGGAGATATGATTTTATTGGGTTTCATTGAATATCCGGTTGGCTCTTATTAAATACCCTATGCCAGAGAGTATGGTAAATATTACTGCTGATGTCCAGACTATATACGCATAATTAAATTTCAGCAGAACCACTATGATAGTAAGCATCTGCAAAGCAGTGGTAATCTTTCCAAGCAGGCTTGGCTTTGCCTCTGTTTTTCCTATAAGCATATCCATTATTATAAATCCCAAAATTATTAAAACATCTCTACTTATTACAGTAATGGTCACCCATGCTGGTAGCCTAAATTCACCAGGTAGTATGGCTACCACAGATAAACATATATACGCAGAGATTATTAATAATTTATCCGCTATAGGGTCTAGAAAAGTGCCTAATATTGTCTTCTGGTAATATTTACGGGCAATATAACCGTCAATTGCATCAGTTAGTACTGAAATTACAAATATTATAAGCGCTGTGAATCTTAAAAAATCCCGCTCCGGAGTATAATAGATAAAACAGGTTATAAAAAATGGAACCAGCAATATCCTTATTAACGTTATCTTATTCGCTAAACTCATTCTATTTTTCTCATTCTTGTAAGTGGCCAGTATATAACTAAAGCTTTACCTTTAATTGCCTTACGCTTAACAAATCCCCAATAACGGGAATCTCTGGAACTTGAGCTATTGTCTCCAAGCACATAATAAGAATCCTCTGGCACATGGACTTCTTCACTTTCTCTGCCCCATGGCCCATAATTATAATAATAAATACCTCTAACCTGCTCTGGCTCTTGGATCATTTCTCCATCTATCCAGATATTGCCATCTATTATTTGCACTGTTTCACCTGGTTTTGCTATGAGCCGCTTTATAAAATCCTTTTTTGGGTCTTCTGGATATTTAAAAACTACAACATCTCCTCTTTCTGGTTCTTTAAACCTATATATAAATTTATTTACAAGGATCCTGTCACCCTCTATGAGTGTGAGCCTCATAGAACCAGTTGGTATTTTAAATGCTTGTATTATGAATGTTCTTATAATCATTGCCAGCACAAAAGCAATTATAATAGCTTCAGCGTATTCTTTTACAATTTGTTTAAATTGTGGATTTATTTTCATAATTACTCCAAAGTTAAGGAAGCGCTATGTTTTCAGTGCGGCTATAAATGCCTCCTGTGGTATCTCTACCCTGCCAAAACGCTTCATCTTTTTTTTGCCTTCCTTTTGCTTTTCCCAGAGTTTTCTTTTTCTTGTGATGTCTCCACCGTAGCACTTTGCTGTCACGTGTTTTTTAAGCGGCCTTATTGAGGTTCTAGCAATTATTTTGCTTCCAACAGCTGCTTGCACAACTATCTCAAACAATTGCCGCGGGATAAGTTCTTTAAATTTTTCAATCAGAATCCGCCCCTTTGACTGTGCTTTGTCCGCATGGATTATTGATGACAATGCATCACATACTTCATCATTTATAAGAACATCCAGTTTTACCATATTTCCCGACCTATAGTCTAAGAAATTATAATCCAGAGAGCCAAAACCCTTTGTCATTGATTTTATCTTATCGTAGAAATCTACTATAATTTCTGATAAAGGGAAATCATAAGCTAGCTTCACTCTCTCTGTTGTTAAATATTCAGTACTTATATAAACACCTCTTCTGTTTATGCAAAACTCCATAATAGTGCCCATGGCATCAGCTGGTATAAAGATGTCTGCACGCACAAAGGGTTCTGCAATTTTATCAATATGGCTCAGCGGAGGAAATTTAGTAGGATTATCTATTTTTACTACCTTCCCATTTGTGGTTGTGATTTGATAAATAACACTCGGACTAGTTATAATAAGGTTTAAATTAAATTCTCTTTCTAATCTCTCCTGTATAATTTGCATATGCAGCAGCCCTAAAAAACCACAGCGAAAACCAAAACCAATTGAACCTGTACTCTCTGGTTCATAAATAAAAGATGCATCTGATAAGCGCATCTTCTCAACAGCGTCACGCATTAAAGAAAAATCTTTACTATTAACCGGGTATATACCGCAATAAACCATGGGTATAACTTTTTTATATCCAGGCAAAGACTGTTGTGCCGGCTGGACTAAATTGGTAACTGTGTCCCCTGCTATCACATCTTTTGCTTGACGTATATTTGCTGTAAAATACCCTACTTCTCCAGCTTTAAGGCAATCTACTTTAGTCATCCCAGGCTTAAAAACCCCTGTTTCTAATACCTCAAATGCTTCATCGCCTTGCATAAATTTTATATTCATATTGGGTACAATTTTTCCATTAACTACCCTTATATAAACAACAACTCCTTTATATTGATTATATTGCGAATCAAATACCAGAGCCTGCAAAGGCTTAGCGTCATCTCCAAGCGGGGCAGGTACTTCCCTAACTACTGCCTCTAAAATTTGGTCACAGCCCATTCCTTCTTTTGCGCTGGCTAATAATATCTCATCTTCGTCAATGCCTAAAATATCCTTTATTTGTTTTTTTACTTGATCTATCTGTGCGTTCGCAAGATCTATTTTATTTATCACAGGAATAATAGTAAGATTATGTTCAACAGCTACATATAAATTAGCTACTGTCTGTGCCTCAACTCCCTGAGCTGCATCAACCAATAGCAATGCACCCTCACAGGCTCCTATTGATTTTGAAACCTCATATGTAAAATCAACGTGCCCAGGCGTATCTATTAGATTTAACAAATAAGTAGTGCCATCTTTTGCTTTATATTTTAAACAAACTGCAGAAGCCTTAATCGTGATACCATGCTCCCTCTCTAGGTCCATGTCATCCAGCATTTGATTCCTAAATTCCCTCTTAGAAACCGTCCCTGTAAGCTGGATCATTCTGTCTGCCAACGTTGATTTGCCGTGGTCAATATGCGCTATTATGCAAAAATTGCGTATGTGTTTTAGTTCCATTTAGATACCAAGTTCTTGCCAATATTTAATAATCTGTTTACGCTTTGGCTGCTTGAGCCTTCAGCATATACCCTCATTACAGGTTCTGTGCCAGAGGGCCTTATAAGTAGCCAGCTTTTGTCTTTTAAGATAAATTTTACACCATCGTATGTTTTTATTTGTATAATTTTTTTCCCAGATAGTGTCTCTGGAGGAGATTTTTGTAATTTAGCGAGAATAGTCTTTCCTTTTTTTACAGGCATTTTTAAATCCAGCCTATTATAGCAAAATTTACCATATCTTTTATTTACATCTTTCATTATTTTATCTATAGATTTTCCCCTTACTGCTACCATTTCAAGAAGAAGCAAGCCTGAGATTATGCCGTCTCTTTCTGGGATATATCCTTTAAAACCTATGCCGCCGGACTCCTCCCCGCCTATTAGAACATCCTGCTCTAACATAATTTTGGATATGTATTTAAATCCAATCGGGGTCTCTAATAGCTTCAAACCAAAATCCTCTGTTATTTTCTCTATCAAGCTAGTGCCAGAAATAGTCTTTACTACCATTCCTTTAAGTTTTTTATGTTCTAGCAGATGTAGCAATATAAGAGAGATTATCTGGCCACTGTTTAAATATTCCCCATCAGCGCCACAGGCAGCTATCCTATCTGCGTCACCATCAAGGGCAATCCCAAGATGTGGTTTGCTAATTTTGCTCTTTTTTAAAAATTCTCTTAGGTTTCTACGTACTGGTTCGGGATTGCCTCCATCAAAAAGTACATCCCGCTCACCCCTTATAGCTGTTAGCTTACAATTTGTATCTTTCAATAATCTCTCAAGATAGCCAGACCCTGCACCATGCATATAATCCACCAAAAGGGTGAGTTTTTTCTTATTTATTATATCAAAATCAATATAGCTTTTTATAAATTTAATATAACCCTCATCAACATCTACATTTTTTATTAAAGCATTATTTGTTACCAAGGTTTTCGGCTTATGTTTTCCTATTAGCTTTTCTATTTTTTCTGTTACATATCCGTCTGCCGGTGCAGCATCTTGTGTTTTAAATTTTATACCATTAAATATAGCTGGATTATGGCTAGCTGTTATTATAACCGCAGCAGATAAACCTTTTCTTTTTATGGCAAAGGTTATAGCAGGTGTTGGCGCAGGATTGACTGTGAAATATGTTTTTATACCATTAGCAGCAAAAACCTCACAAGCAATCTTTGCATATTCCGCGGACAAAAACCTCCTGTCATACCCAACAATAAGCTGTGGACTGCTTACTGTATGCTGTTTACTGTTTACATAATCAGCTATGGCCTGAGAAACTTTGCGTACGTTTTCAAATGTAAAATCCTCAGCAATGATTCCCCGCCAGCCATCTGTACCGAATTTAATATTCATTATTTACTGTTTTAAAGATTTTATAGCCTTTGCTATATTTTTTGCACCAAATATATATGACCCTGCTACTAACACATTTGCTCCGGCGGCAATAGCAAATTTTGCAGTGGTCTTGTTTATGCCACCGTCAACCTGAATATAGCCATCGAATTTACCTTTTAACTTTCTTATCTTTGGAAGAACACTCCTTATAAAAGCCTGCCCACCAAAACCTGGTTCAACAGTCATAAAAAGCACCATATCCACTAAATGCAAGACTCCACTTAGCGCATTCAAAGGTGTTTTTGGCTTAACAGAGACCCCCACCTTTACTTTGTGAGCCTTTATTCTTTTGATAATAGACTTTATATCGCCATCAGACTCAATATGCAACGTTATTATATCAGAACCTGCCTCTATAAAATCATCTACGTATTTAGCCGGCTCTTCAATCATAAGATGCGAATCTAAAACTAAGCTGGTTCTTTTTCGCAGATTCTTTACTACAGGTGCGCCAATTGTCAAATTAGGAACAAAATGCCCGTCCATAACATCTATATGAATCCAATCAGCGCCTGCTTTTTCTACACGTTTTATTTCATGTGCAAGTTTGCTAAAATCAGCTGATAATATTGACGGTGCTATGATTATGTCTTTTTTTATCCTCATTTTGCTTTTTCCTTTATTAAAATTTAAATGCCTTCTCTATTTCTTTTTTATTCTCTCTCTTGTGAGGCCCTATAATAGCCATATTTAAAGAATTGTTAACAAAAATCTTCTCAGCTATTGCTTTTATCTCATTAAGCCCTACTTTATCTACACCTGCTTCAATACCATCCTTTGTATAAACTTTTCCTGTGCTGGTAATCTGATCTCCAAGAAACAACATATTAAACAATGCATCCTCAAGCCCCATAAACAAGCGGCCCTTATAATATTCCTTAGCCTGTGTTAATTCCTGTTTGCTAACACGTTTGTCTTTTAATTTATTTAACTCAGAAACAATTACTGCAACCGCCTCTGCTGCTTTGTTATTATCAACTCCTGCATGAATAAATAATGCACCAGTATCAACATATTCTTTTATGCCTGAGCCTATTTCATATGCAAGACAACGCTTTTCTCTTACTTCATTAAAAAGACGGCTTGACATGTTTCCACCAAGTATCACATTTAAAATGCTTTGCGCATACCTGCCCTGGTCTAATCTATCTAATCCATGAACACCTAAGCAAAGATGCGTCTGCTCAGTGGCTTTTGAATAAAAATTTATTTTTGGAGCTGCCTGTGTTTTGTGTGGCCTCTTCAACTCTAAACCTCCACTAGATGCTGCTGCTGAAGAACTAAAGGCCTTCTGGAGTAGGGCAACAATCATATCATGTTCCACATCGCCACATGCCACTATTGTTATATTAGAGGGAACATGATAAATACCCTTATAGTGCATTAGTTCCTTTCTTTTTATAGCTGCTAAGGTATTATGGGTTCCCAAAAGTGACCGCCCCAAAGGATGTTCGGGCCACAACAACTCATCTAAAAGTTCACTTACATATTGGTTTGGTAAATCCAAATACATTCTTAGCTCTTCAATAATAACGTTCCTCTCTTTATCAATCTCTTTTTTTGCAAAAAGAGGATTAAGGACCATGTCAGAAAGTACATCTACTGCAATCTCTAAATATTTGGAAACTATTTTTACATAATAACACGTACATTCCTCAGAGGTAAACGCATTAAACGCCCCGCCAACGCCCTCTATAGATTCTTTTATCTGTTTATAATCCCTTTTTTTGGTACCCTTAAATAAAATGTGTTCTATAAAATGTGATATCCCCTGTAGATTTGCGTATTCATACCTGCCACCGGCCTTTATCCAAAATCCGATAGCAACAGAACCTGTATTGGGCATCCTGTCTGTAATTACTGTAAGGTCATTATCTAATCTAGTTATTTTGTGCACGATTTAACTCCAAATATTCCTGTAATATTATCTGCGCAGCCACCTTGTCTATAACTGCTTTTCTTTTTTTTCTGCTCATATTAGCTGCAATTAGTATTTCCTCGCCTTCAGCGGTAGTTAAACTCTCATCAAAAGTAGTAATTTCAACATTTAGGTTTTTCTTTAAATCACTGATAAAATCTTCAACTTTTAGTGTCTGCGCGCTTTTTGTTCCCCTTAATGTAAGGGGCAGGCCAACAACAACCTTGCTTACATTGTATTCTTTTATATAATCTTTTATTTTTTCTATGTCCTTGGAAACATATTTTCTTTTAATAACATCAATACCTGTGGATATAGTATTTGTCTCATCGCTTACTGCCACGCCTATTCTTACATCACCCACATCTAATGCTAAAATGCGTCCGGGGCTCATAAAAACTTCCTTAAATTTTTCTTATCCATTTTGCTAACTAAATCCTTAACTGCCTCTAATTTATTCTTCCCGCAGACCAATGTCGCATCCTCTGTATGAATAACTATAATATTATCAAGGCCGATAGTTCCGATTAAGTGCTTTTTATTGCTTATAAGAATTGAATTTTTAGTATCAATCGTAGAATTAGCACCCATCACAATATTTCCTACTCTATCGGGCTTCATAATATCATATAAACACATCCAAGAACCTATATCATGCCACTTAAGGTTTGCCTTCACGACATATACCTTTCTGGACTTTTCCATAATTCCATAATCTATTGATATATCTGAAAGTCCCCTATAGCATCTGTTCAAATCCCCCTGGGCCCTGATAGATCTTAAGCCCTTTGCAAGCTTTGGCATATATCTTTTTATTTCTTTAAGTATCAAGGAATTTTTAAAAATAAAAATCCCACTGTTCCATAGATAATTTTTATTTTTTATAAGAATGTTTGCTTTTTTAATATCAGGCTTTTCTATAAATTTTTCTGCCTTAAAAATATTACCCTGGGCCTTTCTGCCAATCTTTATATAGCCAAAACCTGTGGCAGGGAATGTTGGTTTTATGCCTATTGTAACTATAGAATCACTTGATTTAGCAAAGTGTGCTGCCTTTTTCAGGGCAGCTTTAAGTCTTTTCTCGTTCTTTACAAGCTGATCCGCGGGAACAACCACTATTATTGCATCGGAGTCTTTTTTATTAATAATAGCTGCTGCTACGCCTACTGCTGCTGCAGTGTTTTTCATCATTGGCTCAGGGATAATATTCCCCTTAGGTATCTGCGGCAACTGCTTTCTGACATCTGAATATTGCAACTTGTTTGTAACAACAATAATATTCTCACTTTTGATTAGGCCTTTTAACCTGTATACCGATCCCTGCAACAGCGTACGCTTTTGTCCTGAAAGCTTAAGAAGATACTTTGGCCGCCTTATCCTGCTTTGCGGCCAGAATCTCTTGCCCCTTCCTCCTGCTATTATTACACCGTATATTGGCATACCAACCTTGCAACTGAATTTAACATCTTCTTTTTGCTTCCTAAGTTTGCCTCTATTCTTTTAATAATGGCGCTGCCGATGATAACTCCATCTGCAAAAGAATTAATGTTTTTAACTTGTGATGGTTTTGAAATACCAAAACCAACACAAACCGCCTTTTTTGTATATCGTTTTATTAATTTTACATGCTCTTTAATACCTGCTGTGAGATTTTTCCTTGCACCCGTAACACCTGTTAAAGAGACGTAATAAATAAAACCTGTTGATTTTTTTGCAATCTCTTTCATTTTTGCAGGCTTTGTAGTCGGGCTTGCTAAAAATATTGTGTCAAATTTTTGTCTTCTTGAATATTTTATAAATTCTGCGGCTTCTTCTGTTGGTAAATCTGCAATAATTGCGCCATCAACACCAGCCTTCTTTGCATCTTTGATAAATTTATTTAAACCATATGCTAAGGCTGTATTATAATATCCCATTAAAACAATCGGGATCTGAGTTTTTACTCTTAATCGTTTTACTAAAGCAAAAATCTTAGATATATTTATATTTTTCTTTAACGCTCTTTGTGAAGCTTCCTGAATAGTCGGACCATCTGCTAAAGGATCAGAAAAAGGCATGCCAAGCTCAATAATATCTGCGCCGGAAGCTTCTAACGTTAAAACTAAATCATAAGTTGTATTTATATCCGGATCCCCGGCGCATATGTATATTACTAACGCCTTCTTGCGTTTTTTCTTTAATTCCTCGAATTTTCTATTTATTCTACTCATTTACAACTCCTAGGTCCTTAATAATATCAATATCCTTATCACCCCTACCAGATAAACACACAACTACTATCTCGCCCTTTTTCGTCTTTGGCATAAGCTTTTTAAGATAGCTAATAGCATGGGCAGATTCTAAGGCAGGTATAATTCCCTCTGACTTAGAAAGCAGTTTAAAACCTTCTAGAGCCTGCTTATCTGTCACTGCTACGTATTCAGCCCTTTTACTTTTTTTATAAAAAGAGTGCTCTGGGCCAACACCTGGATAATCCAAGCCCGCGGATATAGAATGCGCTATTTTTATCTGTCCATTTTTATCCTGCAGCAAATAACTCTTTGTACCATGAAGCACACCCATTTCCCCTTTAAGTAAGGTTGCAGCGTGCTTACCGCTTGCTAAACTTATTCCTGCTGCTTCAACACCAATGAATTTTGCTTTTGTACCATAAAAGGGATAGAACAAACCAATAGCGTTGCTTCCACCACCAACACAGGCAAGAAGATAATCCGGAGCTGATCTTTTGGTTATGGCCTTAAGCTGTTGTTTTGTTTCATTGCCTATTACTAATTGAAAATCCCTCACCATTACAGGATATGGATGTGGCCCTACTACTGAGCCAATTATATAATGAGTATCTCTAACATTAGTGACCCAATCCCTAATTGCTTCATTTGTTGCATCCTTCAGCGTACATGAACCACTTTTAACAGGAATTACTTTTGCCCCTAATAATTTCATACGAAAAACATTAAGGTTCTGTCGCCTAATATCCTCTGTGCCCATATATATATCACACTTTAATCCAAACATAGCAGCAACAGTAGCTGCGGCAACGCCATGCTGCCCAGCTCCGGTCTCAGCTATAATGCGTGGTTTCCTCATGCGCACTGCTAAAAGGCCCTGCCCTAAGGTATTGTTAATTTTATGAGCACCTGTATGACAAAGGTCTTCTCGCTTTAAAAATATCTTTGCTTTTTTATACAACTTTGTCAGGTTTTCGGCATAATACAGTGATGTGGGGCGGCCTGCATACTGCTTAAGATAATACTCAAGCGTTTTTTTAAATTTTTTGTCTTTTTTGGCTTTTTTGTATTCAGCCTCAAGTTCTGCTAAGGCATTCATTAATGTCTCAGGAACATACTTACCGCCGAATATGCCGAAATAACCTTTTTTATTTGGAAGCATCTTAACCTCCGGTTCTATATATATTTAAAAATCTGCTGCGTTTTTGACATTGGCAATAAAATCTTTTATTAATTCCGGATTTTTTCTTCCCGGGGAACGCTCTACACCGCTTGAAACATCAACTGCGTATGGAGCAATTGCCTTTATTGCATCTTTAACATTCTCGGGATTTAATCCTCCGGATAATATTATCGGTGTATCTGTCATTCTCTTTGCTTCTTTCGCAAGTTGCCAATCAAAGCTCTTTCCGCTTCCTCCATATACATCTTCGTTAAAAGTATCAAGCAGGAAAAAATTGACTTTGTAATCAGACATTTGCCTTATGGAATCCTGATCCTTAACCCTTATAGCCTTAATTACCCTTTTGTTAAAAGCATTACAATAATCCAGCGTTTCATTACCATGAAATTGCAAAAGGTCTATTCGTTTAATTTGACTAATAGTGTCTGATACTGTTTCTTTTTTCTCATTAACAAATAATGCTACAACTTCCACTTCCTGCGACAGTGTATCTATAATTTCCTTAGCCCTATCCAGCCTTATATATCTGGGGCTTTTATTATAAAAAACAAAACCCAGCATATTTGCTCCTGCCTCAATAGCCACTTTTGCATCATCTAGATTTGTTATGCCGCATATTTTGACTTTAACCATTACCTGCCTAAAACCTCTTTTACCTTAGCGCCAATATCTTTATTTTCCATAAAAGCCTCACCAATTAACACAGCATTGGCTCCTAAGCTTTTAAAAAACATTAAATCTGAATTTGATTTTATACCACTTTCTATAACTATTATCTTTCCTTTTGGGATCGATCCAATAAGATTCTCCGATGTTTTTAAATTCAGCTTAAAGGTGTGAAGATCTCTGTTATTAATACCTATAATATCCGCATCCACGCTTATTACTTTTTCTAAATCTTCCTCGCTATGTATCTCTATTAAAGAATCCATATTCAGGGATGTGGCTATGTTTTTAAATTTTACTATCTGGTCATTGGAAAGAATATCTGCAATAAGAAGAACCGCATCAGCTCCATAATAGCACGACTCATATATCTGATATTCATCCACAATAAAATCTTTCCTTAATACCGGCAAGCTGCACACCTGCTTGACTATGTTTATGTAATCCAAAGAGCCTAAAAAGTATTTCTCTTCTGTGAGAATGGAAATAGCGCTTGCACCAGCTACTTGATAAGCCTTGGCAATCTCAGATGGGTTAAAATTTTCCCGAATAACACCACGGCTAGGGGAGGCCTTTTTTATTTCTGCTATAAGGTTTACATCAGACTGATTTGATATTGCACTCTTAAAACTGTGCCTTTGGTTAATAGCTTCTCTGGCCTTATTTATAAGCTCATCCAAAGGCAGCTGCCCTTTACAAAGAGAAATATGTCTTTGTTTTTCTTCTATTATCTGCGCTATCATCCTTTAAACTTCCTTAGCTGATTTAATTTCTTAAGAGCAACTCTTGAATCTATTGATTCTTTTGCTTTCTTTATTGCTTCCTTTATGCTCTTAGCAGCAGAAGCGGCATAAATAGCATAGGCTGCGTTTAATAAAACAACATCCCTTTTTGGTCCTTTTGCGCCTTCTAAAACCAAGCGCACAGCTTTCGCATTACCTTTTACGTTGCCACCTGCTATATCTTTTAAATGTGCTTTTCTAAAACCGTACTTTTGTGGTGTTATGATATAAGTTCGCACCTTTTTGTTTTTAAGCTCGGAAACCTGTGTAGGGCCTGTTATGGAAATCTCATCCAGAGTATCAAGTCCATAAACAACAAAAGCCCGCCTTAAACCTAAGTTGCCTAAAACCTGAGCCATAACCTTGGTAAGGCTTCTATCATAGACTCCCAAAACCTGACATGTGGCATTAGCAGGATTTGATAAGGGTCCGAGTATATTAAATATGGTCCTTATGCCTATTGCCTTTCTTACCGGCATTGCATATTTCATAGCGCTGTGAAACAATGGTGCAAACATAAATCCGATCCCTATCTTATTAATACATTGTTCAACCTGCTCGGGGGTAAGTTTTAAATCTACACCTAACTCCTCCAAAACATCAGCGCTGCCACAGGAACTGGAAGCTGCCCTATTGCCATGCTTGGCAACTTTAATCCCGCAGCCTGCCACTACAAAGGCAACTGTGGTTGATATATTGAAAGTATTTGTACCGCTACCGCCTGTTCCACATGTATCAACGATAGTTTCTTCATCAACATTTATATCATCGCGATCTATATCTACAGAGCTCCTGGCATTAATCTTAGTTGCGAACTTACGCATTACCTTTGCAGCTGCTGTAATCTCATCAACTGTCTCTCCTTTAAACCGCAAGCCGGTAATAAATGCGCTTATCTGGGTAGCTTCTGCGCTACCCCCCATTATTTCTTCAAAAACCTGCGCCATTTCAGCCTCGGTCAAATCCTTTTTCTCCGTTATCTTTTTTATGGCTTCTTTTATCATCGTTTACTCCTCAAGAAATTTCTAAGTATACGCTTGCCTTCCTTCGTCAAAATTGATTCTGGGTGAAACTGCACACCCCAGACAGGAAGCTTTTTATGCTTTATGCTCATTATTTCATTTTGCTTTGTATGCGCGATAACAGCAAGACAATGGGGTAGATTCTTTTTTTCAACAATAAGTGAATGGTATCTCGTGGCTTCAAATGGGTTTTGTATATTTTTAAATATTGTTTTGCCATTATGATATATCATGGACGTCTTTCCATGCATTATATTTTTTGCGCGCGTTATTTTACCTCCAAAAACATTAACAATGCACTGATGCCCCAAGCAAACACCTAAAATAGGTATCTTGCCTGCGAAAGAATTAATCACATCATTGGATATCCCTGCGTCTTTAGGTTTTCCGGGCCCTGGGGATATAACAATGTATTTGGGTTTTAATTTTTTAATTGTTTTTATATTAACCTTGTCATTTCTATAAACCACGACTTTCTGCCCTAATTCGCCTAGGTATTGGACCAGGTTATATGTAAAAGAATCATAATTATCAATCATTAATATCATTGGCGGCCCTCCCTGCCTACCGGCAGGCAGGCTGCCATAGACAGTGCCTTTAGCATAGCCTTTGCCTTATTTTGAGTTTCTATATATTCTTTTTCTGGAACAGAGTCCGCCACTATCCCCGCCCCGGCCTGGACATACGCTGTACCATCCTTTATTAGAATTGTCCTTATGGTTATACATGTATCCATATTGCCAGAGAATGAAAAATACCCTACGCAACCTGCATATACGCCCCTTTTAGTCTGCTCAAGCTCATCTATTATTTCCATTGCTCTGATTTTTGGAGCTCCTGTTACTGTTCCTGCTGGAAAAGAAGCGGCCAGAACATCAAAGGAATCTTTGTCTTTTTTTATAGAACCAATACAATCACTTACAATATGCATAACGTGAGAATACTTTTCCACAACCATAAATTCACTTAATTTTACCGTACCAATTTTACATACTCTTCCTAAATCATTTCTTCCTAAATCCACAAGCATAAGGTGCTCTGCCCTTTCCTTTGGATCTGAAAGCAGATCTTTCATTAGAGCTGCATCTTCAGTTTTGTCTTTGCCTCTTTTTCTTGTTCCAGCAATAGGCCTTATCCTGACAACACCCTCTTCTGACCTTACCATAATCTCCGGAGAAGAACCTATGAGCTTTAAATTCTTAAAAGAAAGATAAAACATATATGGTGATGGATTAATAGAACGTAATGCGCTATACACATTTAAGGAATCCTGTTTAAACGCAGCTCTAAACCTTTGTGAAATAACAGCCTGTATTATATCACCCTTTTTAATATAATCTTTTGCTTTGTTTACCACTCTTTTAAACTCACTCTTTTTAAAATTAGACTTTACGCTTAAGGTTTTTTGAATGTAATTTGATTGAATCACATCTCCTTTTGCAGGCTTGTTTAATTTATCAATTATCGCCCTTATCTGCCTGAGGGCTTTATTATATTGGCGCATTAGGGCCTTTTTTGATTTTGACTGTACATATACATTGGAAATAATCTTCAGCTTGCGTGTAGCGTGATCAAATATTAAGATAGTATCAGTCAACATCAAAATAGCATCATACAATTTAAGTTCATCTTTACAGGTATTAGGTATGTCCTCAAAATATCTTATGCAGTCATACCCAATATAGCCTACCAGGCCCCCGTAAAATCTGGGTAATCCTTTAATCTTTGCAGGTTTGAACTTCTGCATAAACATTTTTATATATTCAAAAGGATTAGTGCAATGTATTATCTTAGAGCTGTGTTTACGTTTAAGAGTGACTTTATTTTTCTTTAAGAAAATAACAGTAGATGGATCACTCCCCATAAAAGAGTATCTTGCTATTTTCTCTTCGCCTTCAACAGACTCAAATAAAAAAGAGTTTTCGCTTTTTATTTTTCTATATGCTGCCAAGGGTGTAAGAAAATCAGCAACAATCTCTTGATATACAGGGATCAGATTGGCGCTCTTTGCCTTTTTTATAAATTCTTTTTTATCTGGATATGCGTATTTCACTTATATACTTTCTTTGGGTCAAACACTTTTTTCCCTATTGTTTTTATATTTCCCTTACCTACTTTCCTATAAAAGCAACTCCTGTAGCCTATGTGGCAAGCTGCAACCTTCTGAGATACCTTTATTAATAAACAATCCATATCACAATCAAAATAAATATCCTTTACAGATTGAATATTGCCTGAACTCTCACCCTTAAGCCATAACTTCTTTCTGGAACGAGAATAAAAATGCGCCTTACGCGTACTTATGGTTTTCCTAAGTGCCTGCTTATTCATGTAAGCCACCATAAGCACCTCATTATTTTTATAATCTTGTATAATCGCGGGAATAAGCCCCTTTTCATCAAATTTTAACTTCTTAATCCAATTCATTGCACCACCTCGTTTGCTTGTTTTACTGTAAATTTACCTTCATATAATGCCTTGCCTATAATAACACCTGCAAGATTACTTTTGTTTAAGGCTTTTATGGCCTTAACATCATCTAAAGAAGAGACACCTCCAGAAGCAATAATATCAGCTGATGTCTTATCCAGTAGTTTTTTTGTTGCATCCAAATTTGGGCCCTGCATTGTCCCGTCTTTTAATATGTCTGTGTAAATAATGGTCTTTACGCCAATATCATTTATCTTTCTTAGGAAATCCGTAATAGTTAAAGATGTCTGCGTTTTCCATCCTTCAGAAATAATATTATGTTTTGCAGCATCAATACCAACAACAATTGCGTCACCATACTTTTTGACCATTTTTTTTAAAAAACCTTCATCTTTATACGCCCTGGTACCTATAATTACTCTGTTTATACCGCAGTTTAGAGCCTTATCAACTTCTGCCTCAGTACGTAGACCTCCTCCCAATTCAATGGGTATCTTTACAGTATTGGCTATGTCCTTAACAGTGGTTAAGTTCTTTAGCTTTCCCAAATATGCCCCATCTAAGTCAACAATATGCAGCATTCCGGCACCTTCTCTTTCCCATCTTACTGCCATGTTAATAGGGTCACCTGAATAGACGGTCTCCTTAGTAAAGTCACCTTGCAGTAAACGAACGACTTTTCCCATTCGTATATCTATTGCCGGAAGTATTATCAAAGCTTTCCTTTTGTTGATGGCGTTTTCCCTTTGCGGCGTGGTTGAATCTTAACCGCCTCACAAAGCGCCCTGCCAAAAGCTTTAAAAACAGCCTCAAGTATATGATGAAAATCATCACCTTTTAATGTGTCTACATGTAGATTTATGCCACTTGTAACAGCAAACGCATTAAAGAAATGTTGCGCAGCTTGTATGTCATAAGGGCCCGCTTTAGCTTGTTTGGAAAAAGCAAACTTGTGAGTTTTAAAATGCAAAGAAGGCCTGCCCGATATATCCAGGACCACCCTTACCTTTGCCAGGGCCTCATCCATTGGGACAAAACTTGCACCAAATCTGTTTATACCTTTTTTCTTGCCAATAGCTTTCTTAAAAGCTTCTCCCAAACAAAGGCCTATATCCTCATTGGTATGATGTATATCTACGTCCAAATCACTCTTTTTAACTGTTAGTTTTAAATCAAATAATCCATGATAAGCAAATAAATCAAGCATATGAGTTAAAAAACCCACACCTGTTTTTATCTTTGTCTTTCCTGCTCCATCAAGATTTAACTCAATAATAATATCGGTTTCTTTGGTTTTTCTTCTAACCTTTGCTTTCCTCATTTAAACCTCTCTTTCACTGACTCTATATGCTTACTTAATCCCTCTAGACTAGCTACTCTTTCTATATCATCAAGAGTTTCCTCTAGCGCCCTTTTTGAATATGATATAACGTGAGAACCTTTTAAAAAATCCCAGATACTTAAGCCTGAGAAAAATCTTGCTGTACCACCTGTTGGCAATACATGGCTTGGGCCTGCTATATAATCTCCCAGTGCTGTAGGCGAATACTGGCCTAAGAATATAGCTCCTGCATTCTTTATCTTCTTTAGCATCTTTCTGGGATTTTTTACCATTAGCTGTAAATGTTCTGGGGCAATGCGGTTTGCTATATCTGCTGCTTCATCCAGATTTTTTGCTTTAACAATATAACCTCTGACGGAAAATTGGCTTATTGTCTTTACCATGGCTTTTGATGTTGTAATAACAATAGCAATGCCTCCTGCATGCTCTGCCTGCGCTTCCATATCTGCTACAACCAGCTTTGGGTCTGCATGGCGACTTGCAATAATAACAACTTCACTGGGGCCTGCTAACATATCAACATCAGCATATCCAAAAACCTGGCGTTTTGCCTCTGTAACATATTGATTTCCCGGGCCAACAATCTTATCTACCTTGGGTATTGCCTTTGTACCAAAGGCAAGAGCAGCAATTGCCTGCGCTCCTCCTCCTTTGTATATTTCCTTAACTCCTAATAAGTTAGCCACTGCTAATATGCATGGGTTAATACTTTGATATTCGTTAGGCGGACTAATCAGCACTATTCTTTCTACCCCAGCCACCTTTGCTGGAATTACAGTCATATACACGCTGGATACAAGCGGCGCTGTACCTGAAGGGATATATATACCTACAGATTCTATAGGCTTTATTATCTCACCAAGCATAATGCCTTCTTTGTCTTTTATTTTCCAGGATTTCTTCAACTGTTTCCTGTAAAACTTAGTTACATTCTCAATAATTACTCTGATACTGCCAGCAAGCGCAGGTTTTATATCCTGATATGCACCATTTACCTCACGGCTTGAAACCTTTAGCTGCTTAGGGTGTAGTTTTACCCTGTCAAATTTGCTTGTATACCTTATCAGGGCCTTGTCACCCTCACGCTTAACATCCTCTATGATCATAGCAACCTTCTTAGAGATTTTTTCGCTACAAGTGTAATTCCTATCGCAAAGTTTATTAAATTCTTTCCCCGAAGTTTTTATTACTTTCACTTTTCTAACTCCTCTAAAATTATTTTTCTGCCTTCTTTAAGAGCGTTTTCAAGATTAGATATTTCTTTAACACCTGCCTGTGCCATATCTTCCCTACCGCCACCTGAACCTCCGGTAGCTTTTGCTATCTTAGATATAACCTTACCCGCATGTATACCTTTTCCTGCTAAGTCCTTGCTCACAGCAAGTATCAAGCTCGCTTGCCCCGAACTACCTTGTTGGTTCGGGGCTTGCTCACCGTTAATGGAACCAAAAAATGCTATCCATTCCTGTGCTTTTAGCTTTTCCTTTACTACATCAACCGCATTACGTAAAAGCGTAGGAGAAGCTCCATGCATATTAGAAAATATAAAAATAACACCATTTATTTTTTGCGCACTATCTATAAGCGTTTGCGTAGAATTTCTTACCTCTTTAAGTGCTGCATTTTTTAGATTCTTTTGCAATTTATCAAATTCCAAAAGCAGCTTTTTTAATCTCCCAACAGCATCTTGGGTATTACATTCTAGCATAGCGCATATATTCTCAAGCACCTGCTGTTGCTGATTTACTATTGCCAATGCGGCTTTGTCTGTAACTGCCTCAATTCTTCTTATGCCACTTGCCACAGAACCTTCAGATATTATTTTAAATACTCCTATTTCTTTTGTATTCTTAACATGAGTACCGCCACATAATTCCTTACTATACCCTCCAGCAGAAACCATGCGCACGTTTTTCTCATACTTATCCCCAAAAAACGCGAGAGCGCCAGAGGCTTTAGCTTTTTCTATATCCATAACCACAGAGGCCACAGCATCCCCTTGCTTTATTCTTTTGTTTACTATTTCCTGAACCCTATCAAGCTCTTCAGTACTTAAAGCTTTAAAATGCGTAAAATCAAACCGTAGTTTCTCGGCTAAAACCAATGAACCCTGCTGCTGCACATGGTCTCCCAATACTTCACGGAGGGCACTTTGCAGGAGATGCGTAGCGCTATGGTTTTTCACAATAGCAGATCTTCTTTCTTCATCTATTTTAGCAAATAATAAATCACCTTCTTTTAATGTACCTTTTTCTATTTGCACTTTAAGCAATATTGCATCTGATTCTTTTTTTGCATCCAGAACCTTTACTAACAGGCCTTCCTTCTTTAGAGTACCTGCATCTCCTACCTGGCCGCCGCTTTCACCATAAAAGGGCGATTTATCAAGCACTACTTCACCCCTTTGCCCCTCTTTAAGCTGCTGGATGTGCTTACCATCTTTAAATATCTTTATTGCCTTAGCTTTTACTTCTAATTTCTCATAGCCTGTGAACTCTGTTTTTTCTTGCACCAGGGATTCTTTAAATATAGCATCAGCTATCTGGCTCCCCTTTCGTGATTGTTCACGCTGCTGCTTCATAAGCTCATTAAATTCTTTTTCATCTGCCGTGAGCCCGTGTTTCGCTAATGCAGTTTGAGTTAAATCAAATGGAAAACCATGTGTATCAAAAAGTTTAAATGCAAATTCTCCTGAAACTTTTACTGTCTTGTTCTCCTTGAGCCTGCTTATTTTATCTTCCAATATCCCAAGGCCTTCTTTTAAAGTAGAAATAAATCTTTCTTCCTCAGCAAGTACAATCTGGCTTATATTTTCGCGTCTTTTCTTTAAATCTGGGTAAGGCCCTTGCATAACCTTTGTGATTGATGCAATAATCTTATAAAGAAATGGCTCCTTAATGCCTAAGTTCATTCCATATAAGGCTGATTTTCTTATTAAATTTCTTATTACATATCCTCGTTCTTCATTTGAAGGCACAATGCCATCACAGATTGCAAAACTTACTGCCCGCAGATGATCAGCAATTGCGTAAATGTCCTTTTTATGCTTGTTAAAATTAATTTCTTCACCAGTTATATTTGAAACTTCAGTTTTAATTGCCGCAATAATAGGTAAAAAAATGTCTGTTTCGAAATTGTTCTCAACACCTTGCATAACAGCGCATAATCTCTCAAGCCCCATACCTGTATCTATGTTTTTCTTTGGCAATGGAGTTAGCTTGCCACCCTCTTTTCTGTTAAATTGAGTAAACACCAAATTCCACACCTCAACAAATCTTCCGCAGTCACATGCTGGTGTACAATTTTCCTTGCCACAACCAACGGCTCCTCCATAATCGTAAAATATTTCTGAGCACGGTCCGCAGGGGCCATTTGGCCCTTTTTCCTTTGCTTCAGCCGGCCAAAAATTTTCTTTATCACCAAGCTTGACTATTCTGCTTGCAGATATTTTTATTTCCTCTTTCCATACCTGATAAGCCTCGTCATCATCTTTATAAACAGAAACCCAAAGTTTGTCATCTGAGAGCTTTAATACCTTAGTTAAAAACTCCCAGGCCCAAAGGATTGCCTCTTTTTTAAAATAGTCACCAAATGAAAAATTTCCCAACATCTCAAAAAATGTGTGATGATATGATGTTACACCTACATTTTTTAAATCATCTGTGCGCAAGCACCTCTGGCATGAAGCTGCCTTGCTGAAATCTTTAACATTGCCTAAGAACTGTTCCTTAAATTGGTTCATTCCAGCACTTGTAAAAAGTACCGTGGCATCACCTGCAGGAACAAGGGTGTCACTGGCAACAATTGTGTGCTTTTTGCTTTTAAAAAATTCTAGAAATTTTTTTCTTATTTGAACATGTGTCATTTTACTACTGCAGCTTGCCTGACCTTTTTTTCTATTTCATTTAGCATTTTTGAATTTTCCTTAAGAAAATTTCTGGTGTTCTCCCTGCCTTGGCCTATTTTCTGATCAGCATATGAAAACCATGCACCTTCCTTTTTCATTATATCGCTTTCAACAGCTGCATCCATAATACTGCCTACGCGGGAAATCCCTTCATCATACATTAGTTCAAATTCAGCCATTCTAAAAGGTGGTGCAACTTTATTTTTAACAACCTTTACTTTAATGCGGCAGCCAACCACTACATCTTGAGACTTTAAATATTCTCTACGCCTTATATCCAACCTGACTGATGAATAAAACTTAAGAGCACGGCCGCCTGGTGTTGTTTCTGGATTACCAAACATGATGCCTATTTTCTCCCTGATCTGGTTGATAAATATAACACAGGTTTTTGATTTACTGATACATGAGCTTAATTTGCGCAATGCCTGGCTCATTAGGCGTGCCTGAAGGCCCATATGTGACTGCCCCATCTCGCCTTCTATCTCTGCCTTAGGAACCAAAGCCGCAACTGAATCTATTACAACAACATCCACAGCATTAGAACGCACAAGCGTTTCTGTAATTGTTAAAGCCTGCTCTCCGCTATCTGGCTGTGAGATTAAAAGATCATCTAAATTTACACCTAATTTTTCTGCATATGCAGGGTCAAATGCGTTTTCAGCATCAATAAACGCGGCAGTTCCGCCTAGTTTTTGAGTTTGGTGAATTATACTTAGAGTAAGTGTTGTCTTTCCGCTTGATTCAGGCCCAAATATCTCAATTACTCTGCCTCTGGGGACACCACCAATTCCTAACGCCAAGTCTAGCGAAAGTGCACCCGTAGGAATTGAAGCAATATCTTCTCGCACGTCTTTATTAAGGCGCATAATAGAGCCTTTGCCAAATTGTTTTTCTATCTGCCCTAATGCCATGCTCAGAGCTTTAGATTTATCAGATCCTATATTGCTCATATCCTCACTCTTTACCTTTTTCTGTGTTGCTCTAACCATTTTACACCTCCAAATTTGTGAAACAAATTTGATCCTGAGCAAGCCATTAAATCCAACAAACAGGAGGATTTAAGGCGCCGCGAAGGACCTTTTAATGTTATTTATAGACTAATAATTATACAGTGCACTACCTTTAAAGTAAAGTAATTTTTTAACAAGCACTTTCCCCTTGCTTTTCCATGTAAGTATCTTATATAATAATGCCTAAGGAATACATTATGAGAGCAGAAATTATTAGCATTGGCACAGAAATTTTACTAGGACATATTGTAAATACAAATTCAGCTTATTTATCAAAAAAATTAGCTGAATTAGGCATTGATGTATATTACCATACTACCGTTGGCGATAACCCTCTCCGATTATATACAGCCATAGCAAAAGCTATGGGGCGTTCTGATATAGTAATTACAACCGGAGGATTAGGACCAACTGTTGATGATATTACATTAAAAGCTATCACAAGGGCACTTGATAAACAATTAATCTACAAGCACCAAATATACCAATGTATAGAAGCACATTTTAAAAAATGGCATATAAAACCACCCAAAAACAACATAAGACAAGCATATATTCCCAAAGGATCAAGGTGGCTTAAAAATAATGTGGGTACTGCGCCTGGTATAATTACAAAAACTGCAAGGGGGGCCATCCTCATAGCTTTGCCTGGCCCACCAAGAGAACTCGCTCCCATGACAGAACGTGATGTAGTTGCTTTTCTTAAAAAACTAACCTATAAAAAATCTAATATAATAAAATCAAAAGTATTAAAAACAACAGGACTTGCTGAAAGCCAAATTCACCCAAAAGTAAAAAAGTTTTTACAGATAAGTGGTGATGTAACTGTTGGTATTTATGCGCATCCAGGACAAATAGATCTTAAAATAACAACAAAAGCAAAAACCCAAAAAGATTGTAATAAAAAGATATCTTCCGTCGAAAAACAGATAAGAAAACGGCTAGGTGATTTGATTTTTGGTTGTGATGATGAAACTTTAGAAGGTGCTGTGGCTAGACTGCTTAGAAAAAGGAAAAAGACCATTTCCATTGCAGAATCTTGCACAGGCGGTTTATTAACAAACAGGCTTACGGATATACCTGGCTCATCTAAATATCTTAAGTTTTCAGTTATAAGCTATTCAAATAAATCAAAAACACAGATTTTAGGCATACCAGCTGATATTTTAAATAAACACGGGGCAGTAAGCAAACAAGTTGCCAAATTAATGGCTGGAAACATAAAAAATTTGGCAAAATCGGACATTGGTGTAGCTATAACAGGCATTGCCGGCCCCTCCGGCGCAACAAAAAACAAACCTGTGGGCCTGGTATATATAGCTCTTGCTATGGGAAATAAAATAATGTGTAAAGAATGCCATTTTACTGGCAACCGCAAAATTATAAAACACTTCAGTACCCAAAGGGCACTTGATATACTGAGACGGTTACCGGGCTAGAGGGGAAGTCTTATTAAAACCTGAAGTATAAGGTTGGCATAAACAGCGGCAAGGACATCATCCAGCATAATACCTGCTGAACCACTAATTTTCTCAATTCTTTTTATTGGCTGGGGTTTGAATATATCAAATACTCTGTATATTAAAAATCCTGCGATAATAATCCATAATTTATAGGGCATTCCTAAATAAACTATACACATACCTGCTATCTCATCTATTACTATTTTTCCTGAATCCTTTTCTCCATAAAGACTCTCTGCCCTGCCTGCTATTAAAAATCCAAGGATAAGAAGGGATAACGTCACCAAAACATAGGCAGTAGGAAAACTATATAACCGAATAAATACTAATACACCAAGTATGCTGCCTATTGTCCCCGGTGCAATTGGAGAATATCCTAAATAAAATCCACTTGCTATTAATTTAATAATTTTTTTCATCTCAATAATTTTATATTATTTTTAATATACAAAACACCCGAACTTAATGTCAGTATAATAGTAATTAACATCATTGCATATATGGCCATATGCATATTATAATCTGCGTTCGCATTCCACCAACTAAATATAAAAACACTTTCTCCGAGCTGCCTTATTGATAAAAAGACTAAAATCACAAATATAGACAGCATCTGAGAAACTGTTTTATGTTTACCTGCTCTTGATGCTGGTATTACTGCCTTCCTACTAAGAAGCATAAGCCTCATTCCGGTTATAGCTAACTCTCTAAATATAATTATCATAACCATCCATGCCGGGATTATCTTAAGCTCTACAAAAGCTAAAAACGCAGCTAATACTAATATCTTATCTGCTATTGGATCCATCAATTTACCAAAGTCAGTGATACTGTTATGCCTTTTTGCTATTTTACCATCGTAATAATCTGTAAAAGAGGCTAGCATAAATACTACAAGCGCGCATAATTTTGCATAAGGCCAATATAGAAAGAGTAACAACATAAATATAATTGTAAGCCCTATTCGGGATAGTGTTAATTTATTTGCAAGGTTCATACCGCCTCTCCTGCTAAATCATATTCTAAGGTATCAGTAATCTTAACATTAACAAAACTACCGGGTCTTAAATTATTTCCTTTAACATAAACCACACCATCAACCTCTGGCGCATCATATTGAGTACGGCCTACATACATTCCACCTTGCTGCTTCTCTTCTATTAAAACTTCCAATGTTTTATTAAGCCAGTGTTCGTTTACCTGCTTTGATATATCCTGTTGCAATTTCATAACCTCATCCAGCCTCTGATTTTTTATTTTATCAGGCATATGTTTCTTATATTCATATGCAGGAGTACCCTCCTCTTTTGAATAGATAAAAGCTCCTAATCTCTCAAATTTCATTATTTTTATAAACTCTAACAATTGCTTAAACTCTTTATTTGTTTCACCAGGAAACCCTACTATAATAGAGGTTCGCAATGCGACATTAGGTATCCTGTCTCGGATCTTATCAATTAATGCCTGAATGTATTCTTTTGTTGTGCCACGGTTCATTATCTTTAATATTCTGTTACTCGCATGCTGTATCGGCAAATCAATATATTTACATATATTTTTATTGTTAGCTATAACATCTATAAGCTCATCACTAAAGTGGCGTGGATGTGTATAAAGCAGCCTTATCCAATGCGCTTTATTTAATACGCTTATTTTATTTAGCAGGTCTGATAATTTATATTTACCATAACGATCCCGGCCATAGGAAGTCGTATCCTGGGCTATAATATTTAATTCAGATAATTTTCTCTTTGCAGTAAGATTTTTAACCTCTTTTATTATAGAATCAATAGGCCTACTTCTATATTTGCCTCTTAACTTATAAATAGCACAATAGGAACACCTATTATTGCACCCCTCAGCTATTTTGATATATGTATAATAAGCAGGGGTTAAAAGGTGGCGGGGGGAAGTATGGGAATATATTTTTGTTGGTAAACCGATTTTGATAAATGTCTTTTTCTGTTGTATCGCCTTAACAGCGGTAACTATTTTATCAAAATCAGATGTACCTAAAAATGCGTCAATTTCAGGCATTTGTTTTTTTAGAACCTTTTGATATCTTTGTGACAGGCAACCTGCTATTATTATTGCCTTAATCTTGCCTTCTTTTTTTAATTCTGTTGCCTGTAAAATTATATCTATTGCTTCTTGCTTGGCATCTTTTATAAACGCACAGGTATTTATAAGAGCAATATCACAATTAATAATTTGATCTTTTAGAGGATAGCCTTGTTTTTCCAGGGCACCGAGCATTACCTCAGAATCCACCATATTTCGTGGACATCCGAGGCTCATTATGCCAATAGTAGGTTTTTTCATGGGAAGGCAAAGGTCCTTCACTGCACCTATGAAGCTCCTTTTCGTCGCTTCATTAGGTTTGTTCAGGATCAATTTTTGCAAAGCAAAAATTGGAGCCGGCGAGAGGAGTCGAACCCCCGACGTCCTCATTACAAGTGAGGTGCTCTACCAACTGAGCTACGCCGGCATAAATTAGTTTGAAAAGTTTTAAAAGTTCAAAAGGTTATAAATGTTCAACTTTTTAAACTTTTGTAACATTTTTAACTTTTTAACTGTCTTATTGCTTTGGATAGTTGCTGTAATATACCAGATTTCCTAATGACTGTAAAGGAAGATTTTCTTAATTGCTTGTGGAACTTTTTTTAATATATCTCCAGCCACTAAAGAGATTTCGCCTATTTCTTTTGCAGCTAAGTCACCTGCTAGGCCATGAATATAGGTACCAATTTTAGCAGCTTTAAAAGGACTCATTCCTTGGGCTAAGAAAGAACCTATAATGCCTGTTAGGACATCGCCGCTTCCTGCTGTAGCCATGCCAGGGTTTCCAGTTTTGTTTATATGCACCTTGCCTTTGGCATTAGCTATAACAGTGTTGTGCCCTTTTAATACTATTGTAACATTATGTTTTTTTGCAAACTCTGATGCAACTTTTTTTCTATTATTTTGTATATTTTTAGTTTTTACCTTAATTAATTTAGACATCTCTCCAGGATGCGGTGTCAGGATCAAAGGCGCTTTTGCTTTTTTTAAAATAGAAAGCTTATCAGCTACTATATTTAACGCATCCGCGTCTAATACAGTCGGAATTTTAAGTTTCCCTAGCAAATTCAGAATAAGTTTTTTAACCTGTTTATGCTGTGTAAGCCCGGGACCTATTGCTACCGCGTTTTTATTTTTTAAAAGAGCTATGACCACAGGCAATGCTTTTTCGCTTAAAGTTTTCTGTTTTGTTTCTGCTAAAGGTTTTGTTATAACCTCAGTTAATTTCCTCTCAACTATTGCATTTAAGCTTTTAGGTATGCCTAATGTTGCTAAGCCACATCCGGATCTTAAGGCTGCTTCTGCGCTTAAGCAAGCTGCGCCACTCATTCCTACTGAACCAGCTAAAATAAAAAGGTGACCATAGTCACCCTTGTGTGTATCTTTTTTTCTTTTTCTTAAAGTAACGGCTTTTTTCACTTTTTTACCAAAATTGCACTCGCTACAGCATATGTACGCGTATGAGAAAGGCTTATGATTATATCTTTTACTTTCTTTTTATTTTTTAGCTGTTTTATATGATTGTGAAGTTCTACCTTTGGTTTACCAGATTCTTCATTCCAAACTTCTATATCAGTCCATTCTGTACGTTTGTTCCAACCACTACCAAATGCCTTAAGCACTGCTTCTTTTGCAGCAAAACGTGCAGCAAGATGTTGATACGAAGAAGATCTTTCCTTAGAATAGGCAATTTCTTTATCAGTAAAAATCCTTTTTAAAAACGCATCTTTCCATTTTAATGAAGCATTCTTTATTCTGGATATCTCTACTATGTCTATACCTGTTCCTATAATCATCGAATTAGTTGTTTCATTTCCAGCACAGCTTTATTTAGGCCAACAAAAGCAGCCCTTGATATAATAGAAAAACCTATGTTTAATTCTTCTACATTTGGTATTTTTGTTATTGGCTTTGTGTTTGTATAATCAAGGCCATGCCCTGCATTAACCTTTAAGCCTAATGCTGTTGCATATCTTGTAGCCTCTTTTATTTTGTTAAGTTCTTTTTTCTTTGCGTGTACACTTTTTGAATCCGCATAAACACCTGTGTGTATTTCTATAAACGGAGCGCCTACTTCTTTTGCTGCTTCTATTTGCTTTTTATCCGCATCTATAAACAAACTTACAAAAATGCCTTTTTTCAATAATCGCTCTACGGCCCTAGCAACCTTTGCTTTATTTGCTATTACATCAAGCCCGCCCTCTGTGGTAAGTTCTTTTCTTTTCTCTGGAACAAGTGTTGCTTCATCTGGCTGAACTTTAAGTGCTATTTTTACTATCTCTTCAACAGTAGACATCTCCAGATTAAGTTTGGTCTTAATGGTTTTTCTTAATGCATAAACATCTTTATCCTGGATATGCCTTCTGTCATATCTTAGGTGGCAAACTATAGAATCAGCACCTGCTTTCTCACATACAGCAGCTGCTTTTATTGGATCTGGAAAATCTACGCCTCTGGCTTGCCTTAAGGTCGCAATATGATCTATGTTAATTCCTAATTTAGGCACCAAGTTCCTCTTTTGCAGTCTTTGCTATTGCCTCGGCCATTTCATTTATCTGAAGCTGATCCTGGCCTTCAATCATTATTCTTAATTTATTACCTTCTGTACCTGAGTATCTTACATAAATTCTACCTGATATGCCTAATTTTTCTTCATTCTTGGCTATAATCTTGCTTAGCTTAGGTAGCTCATTAATAGGTTTTTTCTCTGGCACATTAATATTAACAAGTATTTGCGGAAATTTATACATACATCTGCCTAATTTACTTAAAGGCTTATCTTCCTCTGCCATAATCTTCATTATAAGCAGAGCTATTAAGATACCATCTCCTGTGGTGGTATAATCTAATGGTATGATATGGCCTGATTGCTCTCCGCCAAGATTAAGCTTTGAAGAGAGCATTTTCTCTAAAACTAATTTATCTCCAACTTCTGTTTTTATTAATTTTCCACCCCATTGCTCTACGCACATCTGCAGGCCCAAGTTGCTCATCTGGGTACCTACGATACTATTTTTTTTAAGTAGTTCTTTTTTTCTTAAATAATTACCTATTATTGCTAACTGAAAATCTCCGTCTAAAACTTTGCCTTTCTCGTCACAGGCAATTACCCTGTCAGCATCACCATCAAATGAAAACCCGCAATCCGCGCCATTTTCAACTACAGCCTTAGAAACAACATCCGGATGCAGGGCACCGCATTCCTTATTTATGTTTGCTCCATCTGGTTTATCGTTTAGGCTTACCACCTCTTTAGTGCTCTCTTTAAAAATTTCTGGTGCCACTAGTGAAGCTACTCCAAAGGCACAATCAATTACTACCTTGTATTTAGAAATATCACAACCAGAAACAGTATTTTTTAGAAAATCAACATAACTTTTTTTCTCATCTTTTTCTTCTGCTTTCCCTAATGCTTGCTCTGGTGTTGATTCAGATTGCACAGGGGGAATTGAAGTGTTAGGTATAACCTCTTGGAATAATATTTTCTCAATCTCTGCCTCTTCTTTGTGGAATAGCTTATATCCCCTATGTGAGAAAAGTTTTAATCCATTATCTGTTACATCATTATGAGAAGCAGATATTACCACACCCAAATCATATCTTTTTTCCTTTACCAAATATGCAAGGGATGCGCTTGGCATAATATCTAATTTAGCAACATCTACACCTGTAGATAGTATACCTTTACTTAGGACATCTTCTAAAAAGGAACCTGAATCGCGTGTGTCTTTTATAATTGAAATTTTTTGGCGTTTTCTTTTGTGGGAATTAAGGCGTGAAGTGTATATGCCAAGGGCCTTACCTATATTACAAACCATATCTTCAGTAAGCGGATAAGTGCCAACTTTTGCCCTTATACCATCTGTACCAAACAATTTTTGCATCGTCATTTAAGCCTTTTTCTGACGATTGGTATGGTTACAGTAAAGTTCTGACCTTCGCTTATACTGCACCCAGGCAACTCTTTTAACTTAACATTTCGTTTTATTGACTTAGTGAGGCCATCTACTGAAATAGGTTTAGTAGTTACGGAATTTAAGGCTTCTATGCTTTCAAGCGGGCCGGTTATTACACATTCTGACGGGTTGACACGTATTTTATCCACCGCTACCATATATTTTTTTAAAGGCTTACCTACCAGATTAACATACACAGGGAGCTTTTTTACTATGACGTTTTGGTCTGAGAGATTAACTACGGCTGGAGAACTCCTGCTATCATCTGGCGCCGCCCTATACAACTGGCCTACTATATAAGACCAGGTAAGAATGGCAAGAAACATTGCTATTATTTTTATAAAAATGTTGTGGAAAATTGCCGAATAAATTGTTCTCATTGCGTTGTTCCTCTTCTTAACATTCTGATTATATTTTTCCTTGTTTGACTTGGTTTATGGCTACAGAGATTCTTTAGCATCTTGCCAAGGCCTTCTGTATCAAGATCTTGTGTTAATTTACCATCTACTGCAACTGAAATAAAACCTGTCTCCTCTGAGACAACCACCACAACAGCATCTGTCTCTTCTGTAAGCCCTATAGCTGCTCTATGGCGCGTACCTAATTTCTTGCTAATATGTGGGTTGTCAGTAAGTGGGAACAAGCACCCAGCAGAGAGTATTCTCTCTGCTCTTACAATTATACCGCCGTCATGCAATGGCGTATTTTGCATAAATATTGTGTTTATAAGCTCATTAGTCACCTGAGCATCAAGGGCAATACCGCTTTCTATATAAATCCTCAAAGATGCATCTCTTTCTATAGCCATTATCGCACCAATTTTCTTTTTGGATAACAGGGATGCAGCATTTACAATCTCCTGTATAATATGCTGCTCTAAGACAGATAGACTAAAGACCCCTCTCTGGCCTATCCTTGCTAAACCTTGCCTAAGTTCTGGCTGAAACAGAATAATAAGCGTTATAACTATTATGGCGAAAAATCTTTCTATAATCCAGTTTAAGGCATAGAGTTCTAGCTTTTGTGTAACAAAAAATGCCGCTACAGATGTTATTACAAAGATAATGGCTAAACCTTTTAAAACCTGGAAAGCTCTGGTCCCTTTTACAAACAATAGGACCAGATAAAATAAATACCATAGAAGCAATATCTCTACTAATGGTTTCCATACACTTGCAAGGTAATCTAAAATCTGCATTGTTACTCCTTTAATGAATATTCGCGGCCAGAGGCCGCTCCTACGAATTCGCTATTTCGTAAACTATATCTCTTGTTTTAATAGCTTCTGCTACATCATGTACTCTTATTATATCAGCTCCGTTTTGCATAGCTATCGTGTTGCATGCAATTGTCGGAGTCAATCTATCAGCAACATCCAAATTTAGTATCTTGCCCATAAATGATTTTCTTGATATACCTACTAAAACCGGAAAACCCAATTTCTTAAATTTGCCAAGCCTGTTTATTATCTTAAGATTATGGCTTATTGTCTTACCAAAGCCTATGCCAGGATCAATTATTATACTATTTTTTCCTATCCCAGCTTTTATTGCTATTGTTGCTCCTTTTTTTAATGTAGCGCTAATCTCTTTTAATAAATTTTTATACTTTGGGGCATTCTGCATGGTCCTTGGGGTACCTTTAATATGCATAATAACAACTGCTGCGTCGTATGAAGCAATAACATCTGCCATCCGCTTATTCCCCAGCAGCCCTGTTATATCATTGATTATGGAAGCCCCATATTTTAAAGCCTGCTGTGCTACTTCAGGCTTCTTTGTATCTACAGAGATGGGCACCTTTGCCTTTTTAATAAATCTACGCAACACAGGAATAACCCTATCTAATTCTTCCTTAACGCTAACCTCTTCTGCGGCGGGACGTGTAGATTCTCCTCCGATATCAATTATATCCACACCTTCGGCTTGCATCTTAAGCGCTCTTTTATAGGCAGTTTCATGCGAAAGGTGTTTGCCGCCATCACAGAAAGAATCCGGAGTTATATTAAGTATCCCCATTACTAAAGGCTTTTTACAAAGAGCAAGCCTAAAATTCTTACAAACCAAATATTTTCTAGGCATCCTTTTTTTCTTCTATCCCAACTATGGCCATTACTTCTTTTACATCCAATACTTCTTTCTCAATAAGCGCCTGAGCAAGCTTTATGAGCTTATCTTTATTCTCCGACAAGGTATCTTTTGCGCGTTTATAACACCCACTGATTATGTCTCGAACTTCCTTATCTATTTCTTGGGCAGTTTGCTCGCTGTAATTTCTTTCTTCTGTGATATCTCTTCCTAAAAATATTTGCTGATGCCTTCTGCCAAAAGTAAGGTGGCCTAATTTTTCACTCATTCCAAATTCGCATACCATTCTTCTGGCCCATTCTGTTACTACCTCAAGGTCGTTATGTGCTCCGGTTGTTATATCAGAGAATATCAATTCTTCACTAGCCCTGCCACCTAATGCTACTATAATACCGTCTGTAAGTTCTTTTCTGGAACGTAGATATTTATCCTGCAAGGGCTTTTGAAGCGTATAGCCAAGTGCTGCTGTACCGCGAGGAATTATAGAAACCTTATGCAATTTCTCAATACCAGAAAAAAGTAACGCCAAGAGTGCGTGTCCTGATTCATGGTAAGCAATAATCTTTTTCTCATCTTTGTCTATAACCCTGCTTTTTCTTTCAGGGCCTGCCATAACTCTTTCAATTGATTCTTCCATTTCTAGGATAGTGACTGCTTTTTTCAAGCGCCGCGCGGCCAGAAGCGCCGCTTCATTTACTAAATTAGCTATGTCAGCTCCGGAAAATCCTGATGTTTGTTGCGCAATAGAGAATAAATCCACACTAGGTTCAAGTTTTATATTTCTAACATGCACCTTTAATATTGCTTCTCGTCCTTTAATGTCAGGACGATCTACTACTATCTGTCTATCAAAACGTCCTGGACGCATCAGGGCAGGATCTAATACATCTGGCCTGTTAGTAGCGGCTATGAGTATAACACCCACTTCTGTGCTAAAGCCATCCATCTCAGACAGCAAAGCATTTAGTGTCTGTTCTCGCTCGTCATGGCCACCACCTATGCCCGCAAACCGTTGACGGCCCACAGCATCTATTTCATCTATAAATATAATCGCGCCTTTACCACTTGTTTTAGCTGATTTCTTCGCCTGTTCAAAAAGATCACGTACACGCGCAGCACCAACACCTACAAACATCTCAACAAAATCAGAACCACTTAAACTAAAAAACGGCACTCCAGCTTCACCTGATACAGCTTTTGCAAGAAGTGTTTTTCCAGAGCCTGGAGGCCCCATCAGTAAAACACCTTTTGGCATCTTGCCGCCGAGTGTTTGGAATTTTTTAGGGTCTTTTAAAAATTCTATTACCTCCTGCAGCTCTTCTTTTGCTTCATTTACCCCAGCTACATCATCAAAAGTAATGCGCATTTTATTGCCTAATATAAGCCTGGCCTTGCTTTTTCCAAAAGACCACATTCTGCCAGCTGGGCCTCCGCCGCCTTGCGCTCCTCTAAATATAAAAAACCATAACAGCCCAAAGAAAAACAATGTCGGAACTATGGAATAAAACACGTTGCTCCAAAATGTCTTAGGCGGCTTGACATCAAATTGCTGTATATTCTCACGCATTGCTTTTATGATATCAGGGTCATTTTCAGGAATATCTACTTCAAACCGCTCTCCTGTGCTAAACGTGCCATGGACTTTGTATTCTGTAAGAGCTGCTTCATTAATTTGATTAGTCTCTTGATTAGTTTCAACTATCTTATAAAATTCTCCATAGAGTAATTCCTTCGGAACACCTTCCATTGTGGTTGTTAGATTACGCATAAGGTACATAAATAAAAATAAAATGGCGATCCATAAGAAAATGGTGCCTGGAAGGGTCTTTTTTATGTTCCTCTTTTTTTGCTGTTTGCCTTTATTCTGCATTCTTGGTATTTTATTATTAGCCATTTTTTCTCCTTGGAATACTAATTATAACATTATACATAGTATAATCGCAAGCACTTTTTCGTCCGGGAAGTTACCTTAAAATCATTGCATATGCGCACGCCGCATATCCAGGCAATTTTACCTTTAGCATCCACCACTATTGGGGTGCTTGCTCGCTTGTTTACCTTAATTTTATCATCTATAAAAATATCCTTGATGCGCTTATATTTTTTCATGCCAAGAGGCCTTATCTTGTCATGCGGCTTTCTATATCTTACCTTAAGTGGAAAATTTATTTTATCAAAGTCAAAATATTCAATCTTGCGGGATGCGCTGAATCTCTTCGGGGGTTTGCTGGATACAGATGCCCTTAAGAAAAATGGTGCCTGGCACCATTTTAATTTTAGGTGCCTGGCACCATTTTTCCCTCTTCTCTTAAATACAATACTTCTCTCTTTTTTTACAACATTAATACCGCCGGGCAGGTGCACTTCTGATTTTGCTTTTCTTTTTAAAATTAAATCCTCTATCTCATTCCAGTGCCTGTAATCTATGTTTTTTAAATCACCTTTTACAGCCTCGATAGCTAATCTGATTACACCTCTTTTTAATGCTATATCAAGTGTTCGCAAATCTTTAATTGGCAGAGTAATATTCTTATTATTTTTTACACTGGATATTTTTTTAAATATCCTGCGTTGTTGTTTCATCAGATAACTATAATCCCCATCTAAATTATTAGCTGTTCTGGCTAAAATATCTTTGATCTTTAGCGAATAATGCTTCTCCAAATAAGGTATGAGATTATGCCGTATTTTGTTTCTTAAAAAAATATCTTTTTTATTTGTTGAATCTAATCTTGATTTTATGTTTCTTCTTCTTAAAAAAGATGTTATCTCTTTTTTTGATACATCAATTAACGGGCGAATAATATGCACATTGGATGATAATTTCCGAACAGGCGGAATAGCCCTTAAGCCTTTCAGACCTGCTCCGCGGAGGAGGCGCATAAGCACGGTCTCTGCCTGATCATCCCTTGTATGGCCAGTTGCTATTTTATTTGCGCCAACTTCCTTAGCAGCTCCCAGTAAAAAATCGTATCGCAACTCTCTGGCTGCTTGTTCTATTGAAAATTTATTTTTCTTAGCAAATACTTCAACATCCCTTGATTCTACTAAAATAGGGATATTAAGCTTATCTGATAATTTTATAACATAAGCTTCATCTTTATTGGATTCAGCACCCCTTAATTGGTGATTAAGGTGTGCACATAATACTTTCACACCAAGTTCTTTTCCTAAAGAATACAAAGCCAATAAAAGGCAGACTGAATCAGGCCCGCCTGAAACAGCAACAAGCACTTTATCGCCTTTTTTAAGTAAAGAAAGCCTTTGTATAGTGTGTTTGATTTTTTTAAGCATGGTTTTAAAAAGGGAGTTTAACGCGTTGTTAATATATAATATATAGATACAATGCTAACTGCGGCAAACAGCACTGCAAACCAAAGGAAGACCTTATATTTAATGCGGAGCCTACCAATATACCTTGATATCATGTTGTGCTGAGCATTGCCTATCTTGTCATACCCAACACCAAAAAATAACATATCAGGCTCAGGCTCTGTAGCTGTCCATTTAACAGTTGCTATTGCATCTACGGGGGGTGAATCTGCGGGAATACTGATAAGAAGCTTTAATCTGGTCTTATTTGGTGTTAATTCTGATATCCCTGAAACTTCATTGCGTTTAATACCTATAAGCATACCTGCTTTGCCAACATCTCTGGTAAAACCTTTGTATACCTCACCCTTAGGTTCGTTATTTTCACCAAAGCATTGAAATTTAACCAAAAATGCATGTTTTAAGCGAGGATATCTTCTTTTATCTAAGCCTGCGCCCTGCATTTGCATTGCCATTATAGTACCTTCTCCTATATTATTATCCAGCGTTTATTCTATAGCAAAACAGGTTTGATGTAAACGAAAATATATAAATACAAAAGTAAAATAAATTATGCAGTTTTACTTCTTAACGCTATTAAAAAAATGTCTTAATTAAGCCGAAAATAATAACTCCCGAATGCAGAACCTTCTTAGAAGTTCTACCTTCGGGACCCTTTTCAGTAGCTTATTACAGTATTAGTGTAGCATGATAATGGTGAGAATTCAAGGAAAATTATTTTTGTATGATATATTCTATATTATGATAAATCCATAAAAAGAGTTTCTCTTTGGAAACTTTACTATTGGCTGTTTTTAAAGCCAGATTTTCCATCTTTAAATTACTTACTTTAAGCTTATAGCCATATATATTTAAAATTAAATTTAGCATGAGGCAGGCTGTTCTTTTATTACCATCAACAAATCCATGGTTTTTAATGAGCGTAAAAAATACAATGCCTGCCTTCTCAATAGGTGTAGGATAAAGTTCTTGCCCAGCAAAAGTCTGCAATGGATTGGCAAGTGCGGATAAAATCATAGTTTTATTATGAACACCTTTTGCACCTCCAAACAATTCAATAACAGTATCGTGTAACTTAACTATTATTTCTATGTTTAAAATTTCGTTTAATTTCATTTATTCGCTAACCTTCGATATAATTCTGAACGCTCCCTCAATAACTCTCTGGCGGTCTTTTCTATCTTCTGTTCATTGATAGGGCGCCGGTATAACTGCACAATTACTCTAATAGCTTCTTCTATAAGCGTGGTTCTTGAGAGCTTAGTATCTTTCTTAAGCTCATTTAGCTTATTAAGCAAATCTAACTCAATTCGCATAGTTATAAGTTTTTTCATTTCATACCTCCCTGTATATACAAGTATATACAAGTATATACAAAAGTCAAGTAAAAAATAAGGGCAAGCTTATGTTAGACCTGCCCTTTTTAAAGAAAACTATGTATCTGTCCTAATTTATTTTTTATTGCAGATTTTAGGTGGTTCTGTTATAATTATACCACTATAAAATTCTTGGCGGCGTAGCTCAGCTGGTTAGAGCACTCGGCTCATACCCGGGTTGTCAGTGGTTCGAGTCCACTCGCCGCTACCAATTTTTGCTTTGCAAAAATTGATCCTGAACGAGCGTAATGAAGCAACGAAGGACCTAATAATAAAAAAAGTAGGGCACACTTAAGTGTGCCCTACTTTTTTTTGACATGGATTCCCGTTTTCACGGGAATGACATTTTAATTAGATATCAGTCCCTATTTTTTTTATTTAAACAGCGTGTTTGCAACGATAAATGATGCAAATACAACTGATACCATTGACATAAGCTTAATCAATATGTTTAATGATGGGCCGGATGTATCTTTAAAAGGATCACCCACTGTATCTCCTACAACACTGGCTTTATGAGACAAACTACCTTTCCCACCGAGAGCACCTTCTTCTATATATTTTTTCGCATTATCCCAAACACCACCTGCATTTGCCATCATAACAGCAAGCGCAAACCCAGCAACAAGCGCACCTGTTAATAAACCAACTACCGCCTCAACACCTATGAGAAGGCCTGTTATTATGGGGGCTGACACAGCGAGCAACGATGGTAAAATCATTTCTTTTTGTGCTGCTGCAGTAACTATTGTAACACACTTTTCATAATCAGGTTTTACCTTGCCTTCAAAAAGGCCTTTTATTTCTTTAAACTGCCTTCTTACCTCGACTACTACTTGTGCAGCTGCCTTTCCTACTGATTTAAGCGTAAGCGAACAAAAAAGAAATGGCAGCATTCCGCCTATAAACAATCCTATTAAGAGGCGTGGATTAAGCAGGCTTAAGTCCATTTGCTTGCCAAGCATGCTAACGCTCTGATTATATGCAGCTATTAATGCAAGTGTTGTAAGAGCGGCAGAACCTATTGCAAAACCTTTACCTGTAGCTGCGGTAGTATTACCGAGAGAATCAAGCGCATCTGTTCTTTTTCTTACTTCAGGACCTAGTTTTGCCATTTCAGCATTACCGCCGGCATTATCAGCAACAGGGCCATAAGCATCACTTGCAAGTGTAATTCCAAGTGTTGAAAGCATGCCCACTGCGGCAATCCCTATGCCAAAAAGTCCCATATTATAATTTGCAGAACCACCAGCTATTAAAAACGCTCCAAATATTGCTGCGCAAACAGCCAAGACCGGAATAGCTGTAGAAAGCATTCCAACAGATAACCCTGCTATGATAATTGTAGCAGGCCCTGTATGAGATGCGTCTGCCACAGATTTGGTTGGTTTATAATTTGCTGAAGTAAAAAATTCAGTTGAGAATGATATTACAAGGCCGCAAACAAGGCCAAATACTATAGCCCAAAATATACCCATATATTCTAGCCCTAAAATTATTTTAACACCAAAATAACAACCTGCTATAGTAAACAGTGAGGTTGCTATAATTCCCCTTCTTAAGGCGTTAAGCAATTCTCCTTGGGTAGCCTTTTCTCTTGTTTTTACAAAAAATGTTCCTATTATAGAAGATATTATTCCAATAGCTGCTATTGCCAATGGCAACATTATACCCTTTATTCCAAATCCTGCGACTACTCCAAGAGCAATGGATGCGACAATAGATCCTAAATACGATTCGAACAGGTCTGCTCCCATTCCAGCAACATCACCTACATTATCACCTACATTATCAGCTATGGTTGCAGGATTTCTTGGATCGTCTTCGGGTATGTTGCTCTCTACCTTACCTACTAAGTCCGCACCAACATCAGCAGCTTTTGTAAATATGCCTCCTCCGACTCTTGCAAAAAGCGCTTGGAAACTTGCTCCAAGGCCGAACATAAGCATAGTGCTTGAAATGATAAGTGCCTTGCTATAGCCTGCTGGAATCGGATTGGTTGAATAAAACCAATTTAATACCATATACCAGCCTGTTAAAAATAAAAGGCCTAAGCCAACAACAGTAAGACCCATAACCGCACCTGAGGAAAAAGCAATTGATAGCCCCTCATTTAAACTGCTGCGGCATGCATTTGCTGTCCTTGCGCTTGATGATGTTGCTATTTTCATTCCAATATATCCGGCAAATCCGGAAAAAAGGCCCCCTGTTATAAAAGCAAAAGGCACAAATATGGATAAATATTTATGCATAGATAAAAATAACAAAATAATAAAGCCAACAACAAAGAAGATGCTTACTACAAAATACTGCCTCTTTAAGAAAGCATCCGAGCCTTTTTTAACAGCATTCGCGATTTCTTCCATTCTGTCTGTGCCGTCATCTTTCACTAAAATCTTAAATGCTAAAAACGCGGCAAATCCTAAAGCAAACACCGAGATTCCTATAAACCAAAAAGGTAAATTAATCATTCAAAACTGCTCCTTTCTAAAATGTGAATGTTTCTATATTATATTTTTTTTTGACCTTGGCACCCTTCTCCTTATTGAGTATGCATAGGGCCGTCGCCAATGCATCCGCTAATGTACAATTTTCAGCAATTACAGTTACTCCACAAGAAGCTTCTACTGGGTTACCACTCCTTGGGTCTATTAAATGTGAATATTTAACGCCCCGATGTTCGAAAAAATTCTCATATCCGCCAGATGTAGCCACTGCCGCATCTTTAAGGTGTACTATCTTGACTATTCTTTTTTTATCTTTTGGGTCTTTTATTCCAATATTCCATTCCTGGAATATATTTTTTTTGCCAATGCAATATATATCTCCACCAGCACTAATAATAGCAGAGTTTATACCAGACTTCTTTATTGCTTCTGCAGCCTTATCCACAGCATAGCCTTTTGCAATACCGGATAAGTCAAGCTCTATGCCATGCTTTGTGAAAAAGATGCTTTTATTATCGCTGTCTAAGATTATATTCTCATAGCCCACTATCTTCAGCGCTTTTTTTATTTCATCTTGCGTGGGATATGTATTTTGTTTGCGATAAAATCCCCATAATTTCATAAGCGGCGAGACAGTCACATCAAAAGCACCATCTGTGTTCCTGCTTATTTTGATAGATTTTTCTATTAAATCAAAGAGCTCTTTATCTATTCTAACCGGGTAATCAGAAGCCAGTTCATTTACAGCACTTAATTGGCTTTTCTTTTTATATCTGTCTGCTAAATACTCAACTTCATCAATAGCTGTAAATGCCTTATCAAATATTGCATCAAAATTTGTAAAAATGGGCCCTCTTAAAGTAATCTCTACATAAGTACCCATTTTAAGCTGAACACGCTTTTGGCTTGTATTAAATAACCTAAATATTACAACAGCTACAATAAGAACAATTGCTACAATGACACATATTTTCAGCTTTTTCATCCCTCGACGCAATGCGTTTACTCGGGATGAACCCTGAATATAGTCAAATGGGTTCATAATGCTGCAAGTAGCCTATCTACATCTATATGAGTTTCTGCAAGACGGACAATCAGATCTATCTTATCTTTCTCTTCAGGTTTTACTTTGACTATCATATCTTTTATGCGAGAAACAGCACCATATGTATCTTCCTGAACAAGCAAGGCCGGTATCCCGCTTTTTCTCAGTATTTTTCTTGTGGAATATGTAGGAAATATACCGCAGGTAAACACAAAACCTCTCAGGAGCTCCTCAACCTTTGAGCGCCTCTTTGTTTCTTTTAACAAATATCTTATAAGCTCATCCCTGTCTCCGGATACAATAATTAAATTTTTATCTTTCCTGTGGCGCAGAAGGCCTGAACGCCTGCCAGTAGCTACAATTATATTGCTAATTACCTTGTGCATATTCTCTTCACTTCCACTTATAAGCCTGCCCTTAAACTCATCCTGCATATGGCCCATAGTAGGCATATCCAGTATCCTAAGGTAAGGAATAGTCCCAAACAGTTCAAGGCCATGTTGCCTTAAGCTTTCTCCTGCAAGTTCACTTATTTTATTGTACTTACTTGCCTTTGCTTTATTTATAATTACCCCAACTACATCCACACCTACTTTCTCAAAAAGTGGAATAGAAAGCATAATTTCATCAATGGGCCTACCTATGCCAGCTTCAGAGATTATTACAACTTTTGCACCTAACATTTTGGCAACATGAGCATTGGACATATCAAATACAGAGCCTACGCCTGCATGCCCTGTACCTTCTATAACTACTATATCGCTGTCTTGCGCAATCTTTTTAAAGGAGTCTTTAACCTGTTTTTCAAGAGGTTTTTTGTTAGGATTTTTTATATATCTCTGAGTAAAACCCTTTTCTATGGCTATTGGGCTCATATCTTTTAAATTAGCTTTTATGCCAAAAATCTCTTCTATTAAATAAGAATCCTCGTCTATATTATAGCCCTGCTCTACTAAATAGCGCTGGCCAATGGGTTTTATAAATCCAATACGCCTGAATCTCTTTTTCAAAATAGCCATAAGCCCCAAAGACAGGGTGGTCTTTCCATCATTCTGTCTTGTTGCTGCTATAAATATTCTCTTAGGCATTTAATTTTCCTTCGCGAAACGCCTTTATATAGTTAGCACAATAAGCATCTTCACCGAGAAGGGCCGCTTTTGCCAAATCAATAATATCTTTTTGCAATGATTGCTGTTTAATAACAGGATCTATGATAGCAGCATCTATACCAGCTTCAGAAGCTAGCGATAGAAAAACAGTATTTAATATACGCCTGGCAGGCAATCCGTAAGATACATTACTTAATCCACCTATGGTATTTATTCCCTCCTGCTTAAGTGCTGCCACTGCTTCTAAAAACCTTTTTGCTTCTTGGGGTTCACTACTTATAGGCTTAACCAATGAATCAACATATAGATTAGCAGGATTAACGGAAATACCTTTTAATGAATCTATTAGGCGCTTTGCTATATCTACTCTTTCTTTAACTGAAGTAGGCATACCATTATCATCCATAGTAAGGCCTATAATAAAAGCATCTTTGCCTTCTAAAACATCCGTTATGCTGGATAACTTTTTACTCTCTGCAGTTGTAGAATTTATAAATGCTTTACCCTTGTGAATTTTCAAAGCTGCACTTATAACTTCAGGGCTTGGGCTATCTATACTTATAGGGATATTAAGGTTTTCCTGGAGGGTTTCTATTAACCAGATCAGGTCTTGTTTTTCGTTTTCTAAACGAACTGCGCAATTTACATCTATAAAATCCGCGCCTGATTCAATCTGAAGCCTAGCCTGCTCAATTAAAAAATTGGTATCTTTCTTGGATATGGCTTCTTCAATGGATTTTCTTGAACTATTTATTCGCTCACCGATTATTAACATTTACCCCCACACCAATTGTTGATATATCTTATTTTAATTATTACAATCCATTTTCTTAAATTAATGCTTACCCTTTCATCACCTATTATAACAATTGGTGTGGGGGTGAACTTGCTTCTCGTAAGTGGATTCTATTGTTTTTACTATAGCAAAAAGCATGTCATTCACAGGTGTTTTAATGCCTAAACTTCTTGCATGCCTTGAAATAGCGCCATTTATTGAATCTATCTCTGTGGGCCTTTTTAAAAGCACATCTTGCAAAGTGCTACATATATTGGAACTTGTGGCTGCACAAACAGATTCTACTTTTTGTAACGGGTCATCATAAAGCAACTTCATACCTTTGCGTTTTGCTACTCTTGTTGCTTCAGACACAGATTGCCTTAATATTTCTTTTGTTCCATCAAATTTTACCAGCTGGCCATTCTTAAGGTGCGTTACAGCAGCCAGTGAGTTTATGCCAACATTTATTATTAACTTGCTCCATATAACAGATTTTATGTCTTTGGTCATTTTGGTTTTTATTTTTGCCTCATTAAACACATTAGCAATTTTTCGCAAATCCCCGAAAATCTTACCATCCGGCCTTCCAATTATAGTTTCACCACTGCCAGCATGCCTTATATGGCCTTCTTTAATCAGGATAGCACCATGGGAAGTTACGCCGCCCAACGCCCTTTCTCCTGATACAACTTCAGTTATTACCTCTAAATTACCTAATCCATTTTGGATGGTGAGAACCTTTGTTTCTTCTGATAATAGTGGTGATATTGAATTAGCTGCTCCTTCTGTATCATAAGATTTAACAGCTATTATTACTAAATCTGATTTTCCTATATCACGTGCGTTAGAAGCAGCCTTTATCTTGGCTTTAAACTCAGAAACACCTTCAACTTTTATTCCTGAAGCACTTAATCTTTTAGCACGCTGCGGGTCTTTATCCAGAATCCATACTTCATGATTTGATTTGGATTTAGCTAACAGTGCTGCAAATAAATCTCCTATGGCTCCTGGGCCAACAATTACTATTTTCATCTCTTTTTACCTTTAAGTTTTTTAAGTTCCTTCTCATCTGCTTTAAAACTGTGCTCTTTTGCTGGAAATTTTTTCTCTTCTACTTCTTTTTTATACTGCTTTACTCCCCCCTCTATTTGCCCAGAAAGATCCACATATTTTTTTGCAAATTTTGGGGTAAATTTTCTATAAAGGCCTAATACATCATATGTTACTAAAATCTGCCCATCACATTTTGCGCCAGCACCAATACCTATTGTCGGAATCTTAAGCTTGGAGGTTATTACCTCAGATAGTGCTTCAGGAATACATTCAAGTATTACAGCAAAGCAGCCACTTTCTTCTAGCATAATAGCGTCATCTATTATTTTTTTTGCTGTCGCAGATGTTTTGCCTTGCACTTTAAATCCACCTAATTGAGTAGCGCTTTGAGGCGTAAGGCCAATATGACTCATAACAGGTATACCTGCTTTTACAATTGCCTTAACTTGTTCTATTGCCTCTATGCCACCCTCTAATTTCACTGCGTCGCAACTTGCTTCTTTTATGAATCTCCCTGCGTTTCTTATCGCATCCTCACAACTGGCCTGATATGACATAAACGGCATATCGCCTATTAAAAAAGCTCTTTTTACGCCTCGTGCAGCGGCCTTGCAGTGATGTATCATATCACTCATATCCACCGGCAAGGTATTCTCATACCCTAAAACCACCATACCAAGGGAATCACCTACTAATATTATATCAATTCCAGACTCATCAATTATAGAGGCTAAGGGAAAATCATAAGCTGTCAGCGCTGTAATGGGCTGGTTGTTTCTTTTTTTGTTATATAAATCCGTTATAGTTACTTTTTTATTTTCCATGATATTTTCTACTGATTACTGAATACTGATAACTGACAACTGCTATATTAACTCCAAAAATTTATTAACTAGTTTTGGGTCAAACTCTTTGCCGCTACCTTGTTTAAATTCTTCCTCAATTTTATCCTTGGTTAATGCCTTTCTGTAAGGACGATCCGTTGACATTGCATCATAGGCATCTACAACTTTAAGTATCCTGGCAGTTAAAGGGATCTTTTCGCCTTTTAATTTATCCGGATATCCTGTCCCATCCCACCATTCCTGATGATGTCTAACCATTTCACATAAAGGCTGCAATTTTTGTATTGGACGCATTATGTTTTCGCCTATAATAACATGTGTTTCAAGTTCTTTTTGCTCTTCTGCTGTAAGAGGTTCTTTTTTGCATAATATATAATCTCTTACACCTATTTTACCTAAATCATGCAATTTGGCACCATCTTGTAAAATGGCTATTGTCTTCTCATTTAATCCTAAAGATTTTGCAAAATTTATCACTAGCCTAGAGACCCTATCTAGGTGGCCTCTGCTATAAAGATCTTTGGCCTCTACTGCTATAGCTAGGGCCGAGATAGTTTCTATGTATGTCTGCGCTGCATCTTTATTAAGCTTGGCATTGGCAAGTGCTACCGCAGCTTGTGAAGCTATATTAGAAACCAGCACTTTATCATCTTTATTAAAATTAGCAGATTCTTTTTTATTAAAAACTACCAAAGCTCCCAGGCAATCTTCTCTATAAAGCAAAGGAACTGATATCAAATTCTTTGAATAGAGTTGAACTTTTTCTTTACTACCTGATATGGGCTCATCTGCGAATGAAGATATTATTGCCCTTTTTTCTTTAACTGAAAGTCCTATTATTCCTTCACCAACTTTTACTGATATTTTATTGGCAATATCTTTCTTGATACCATAAGAAACCTCGACATTAAGTTCACTATGTTTCTCATTCAGCATCATAATACAACCGCTTTCTGCGAACACACCTTTAGTCATCGTTTCTACTATAAGCTCTAGTAGCTGCTCTATGCCATCTGCTGTGGATATGGCTGAGCCGATTTTCTTAAAGATATCCTGTATAACATCTTTAGATTCCTCTAGTTCTTTTATTTTGGTCTCTAGCTCGTTTGTGATTTTATTGAAAGACCTTGCTAGTTTACCAACTTCGTCAGAGTCTTTTACATCTATTCTCTTTTTATAATCACCTTCTGCTATTCCTTCCGCTGTTTTTATTGCGCGTGAAACGGCGGTAATGCTATACCTTAAGAATATAAACAACACTGTTACCAGACACACTGTGAAAAATATAGTCCACCTAAGATAAGGCAACTTGTTTTCCAGCATCTCATAACCTATAACTTTGGCAAGGTACATTATCAACAGTATAGGAATAATAGACATAAAAAAGAATGAAACAGCTAGCTTTTTTGTTAAGGGTTCCTGCTGAAGTGATCTTGGTTTTAAAAGATTGTTTCCCATCTTAATCCTTCCCTCCTGCAGCATTAAGCAGAGACAAAACTTTGCTCTCCCAGCCAAGCGGCATAATATGCACTCCAGCACACAGAGTCTTTAGTTCCTTTATAGTCCTGGCTGCAATTTCAATCGACTTCTTTTCCATATCCTGTTTATCCACAGAACTTATTTCCTTTATAATAGTGTCAGGGACATCTATTCCCGCAACGTTCTCATTCATATAACGCGCCATTGCTGGTGATTTAAGCAATATGACACCAGCTAAAATTGGTGCTTTTATATGTTTTACCTTTTTTAAAAATTTAGCGAACTTCTCTATATCAAAAACTGCCTGCGTTTGAAAAAACTCAGCTCCGGAAATTAATTTCTTTTCCATTTTAATTATTTCCGGCTCTATAGGGTCTGCGCCTGGGTTAAGAACCGCACCAGCAAAAATATCAGTCTTTCCATCAAGCTCATTCCCTGTCATATCAACCCCTGAATTAAGCAATTTTATAGCACCAAGAAGCTGAATAGAATCAAGATCATACACTGGTTTTGCCTGTGGATGATCCCCTTTCAAAGGATGGTCCCCTGTAAGTGCTAATACGTTTTCTATTCCTAATACTGCAGCTGAAAGAATATCTGATTGTAAGGCAAGACGGTTTCTGTCACGTGTTGTTAACTGAAATATAGGCTCATGGCCTCTTGTTTTTAGAAGATAACACGTAACTAAAGACCCCAGCCTCATAACAGAGCTTTGTAAATCAGTAACATTGACTGCATCGACTTTCCCTTTAAGAATAGCTGCTTGCTGTAAGATTTTATCCACATTAGTGCCTTTTGGCGGACCTATTTCACAGGTTACAACAAATTTCTTGGATTTTAGTTTTTCTTTTAATGTCACTTTAATATAAGCTTTCTAGGATTAATCCTCTTTGTATTATCCCTGGCAGGATATATCTTTTTAAGCTTTGAAAGTTGGCCTAGTTTATTAAGCCGTTCATATATCTGAATCCAGACACAATCTATATCTTTATCTACTTCGCATTTCCCGTTCTTTGCCCCTCCGCAAGGGCCATTAAGCAATCCCTTAGGGCACAATGTAATAGGGCAAAGCCCACCAGTCTCATCAAGCACGCATTCTGAACAAAGCGAACACTTCTGCATAAAATGGCCATTGGGCGCAACCTCGCCTAAAAACAACGTATCAAGCCCTGGGTGCACTTTTTTACCCTTTGTGCCATCCATAATAGTCTGTACGCCATCGCCACATACCATGGCAAGAATAGCATCCGCTTCTTGAATTTCATTTTTATGTTGCTGGAAAAGCTTTTTTGTTTTTACTAAGTGGCAAGGAGGATCTACTACATCAGTTCCTGTAATTATTTTGTCGTGTTTTTGTAAGAATTCCGCCATCTTAGAAATCTCTTCCTCGCCACCGGTTTTACAAACAGTAGCACACTGGGCACAACCAGCAATAAATATTTTTTTATCGCCCTTTAAGTAATCCAGTATTGTCTTCTCGTCTTTTTGTTTTGTGATTATCATTTTATTTATATAACTTTGAACTCTTTATACAGATATAATAAATTCTTAATCAGCATGACATTTGTTACAGGACCTACCCCTCCTGGTACTGGAGTTATAAAAGAAGCTTTTTTCTTTGCTGTTTCATAATCTACATCACCAACAATTCCTTTATCTGTTTTTCTTGTTGCAACATCTATAATTACAGCATTTTCCTTTATCCATTCACCCTGTATTTTAAAACCTTCTTTACCTACTGCAGTTATTAATATATCTGCATTCTCCACGTGGCGCCTTAAATTATCCTCATTAGTTCCTACATGACAGGTAGTAATAGTCGCGCTCTCATCCAGCATTAAAGCTAGCGGCTTTCCGATAATCCTACTATAGCCTATAATTACTATTTCTTTCCCTAATAAATCTACATTACCTGCATGCTTCAATAATTCCATAACTGCAGCAGAGGTGCAGGGAGCGAAACCTTTATATCCTAAATAAAATTTACTAAAATTTTGAGGGTGTAAACATTCTACATCATGCTGCGGGTTAAGGCATGTTTCCACAATGTTTACATGATTTAGGGATTCTGGTAGGGGCTGATTAACTATTATTCCTGTTACTTGTTGATTCCCTAACTTGGTAATACATTCTCCTATCCCCTGTAATGAAACAGTACTTGGCAGAGATTCGCAAATATGCTCGATATCAAGCTCATCACATAACTTTTTCTGAGCTTGTGCATATATTTTAGAACCTGCATCATCGCCTATTACAATTGCGGCGAGTATTAATGGCCTACCGCATGATTTTTTTAAATCGGATGCTTTTTTACGAAGATTCTTCTTTAATCCCTCTGCTATTTTCCTGCCATCTAAAATCTGCGCCATTTTTTTAACTTCTTTCTTGTTAAGTTAACAAATGCTTTATCTTTAATATATTTTAAATTTATATCAACATTAAGTTTTGCTGAATTAAAAGCACACACAAACGCTTCTTTCGCACAACCAAGATCACTTATCAAGTTTTTATTAACCTGCGTTTTTAGTCTATTGCAAAGCTTTACGCCTGCATAACTAAAAGCACAAGTATCTAACGGCACCAATGCGGCCTTTTTCAATGATATTTGTATTATTTTTGAATTATTCTTGTTATTCTTGCATACTGAAGATAATTTTTTATAAACCCTTATATCATCTTCCAGCAAGTGTAAAAATCGGATTCTATATTTCTTTAAAACAATGCCTGAGTTCTTAATAGTCTTGGTGTTCTTATTGCTATAGTTTATCACCATTTCTAAGAGAGCGCAACCCATTGCCCCAAAAACAGCAGCACTGCTACCTCCACCGGGGGTGGGGGCCTTAGCAGCAAGTTTGTTCAGGTACATATTTATTGAAAGATTGGAATATTTCATATCAATCCTTTTACGTGGCCTTTGTTATCAATGTCTATTCTTTCAGCTGCAGGTTCCTTTGGTAAGCCTGGCATGAGCTGTATTTTCCCGGCCATTGGTATTATAAATCCAGCTCCAGCTGCAATATTTACATTTGTTATTCTTAATTTCCACTTGCCAGAGGTGGCCCTTTTATATGGTTCATCTGTCAGGGAAAGGTGCGTCTTTGCTATGTTTACTGGCAGCCTGCCAAATCCGAGAGATGTTAATTTCCCAATATCCTCGCTTGCAACCTTTGTGTAGGTAACACCTACAGCTCCATAAATCTGAGTTGCTATTTGGTAAATTTTATCTTTAATAGAACTTTTAAGTGCATACAAGGGTTTGAAACGTGCAGGCGTCTTATGTATGGCCCTAATGCATTGTTGCGCTAATTCAATACCACCTGCACCACCTTTTGCAACAACCTCTGAGACAATTGCATCTATTGCTAAATTACGACAATATCTTTTTACTTCCTCTATTTCCTCAGGGGAATCTTTTGGAAATTTATTTATCGCGACAATTGGCTGTATACCAAACTTTTGAATATTCTCTATGTGAGATCTTAGATTAGCCATACCACCACTACCTTTAAGCGCCCTGATAGAGACCACTATCACAGAAAGTGATGGTTTTAGAGTTTCTCTAGATTCTGGCAAAGAAAGACGACATACTATATCAAAAAATTTCTCAGCACCTAAATCTGTACCAAAACCATTCTCAGTAATCACATAATCAGCTAATTTCGATGCCAAAACTAAACTTAAGAAACTATTGTTTCCATGTGCGATATTAGCAAATGGCCCAGTGTGAACAAACACACCTTGAGCTTCTCTTGTCTGGACAAGATTCGGCTTTATAGCATCTTTTAGCAGAGCTGCCATTGCGCCAACTGCTTTTAAATCTTTTGCTGTAACAGCTTGCCCCTTTTTTGTGTAAGCTACTATTATTTTAGAAAGCCTCTTTTTAAGATCAGCTATGCTAGTTGTTAGGGCTAATATAGCCATTATCTCGCTTGAGGCGGTTATATTAAAACCACTTTCATACTTTATGATCTTACACTTACCTTTATAGCTGATGGCAATCTTTCTTAATGACCTGTCATTTATATCAACCACTCTGTGCCATGTTATTTTATTTATATCAATATTTAAACTGTTATCATGATAAATGTGATTATCAAGCATAGCTGCCAATAGATTATGTGCAGAAGCAACTGCATAGATATCACGCGTAAAATGTAAGTTTATATCATCCATAGGAATAATCTGTGCCAGGCCCTTACCGCAACCTCCGCCTTTTATACCGAAAGTAGGCCCTAGGGATGGTTCTCGCAAACATAATATTACATTTTTCTTTAACTTACCAAAAGCCTCTGTTAATCCTATAGCAGTAGAAGTTTTTCCTTCTCCTGCCTTGGTAGGAGTTATTGATGTTATATTTATAAGTTTAGCATTTGGCTTATGACTTAATCTTTCTAATACGCTTAAGGAAACTTTGGCCTTGTATGGGCCATGGGCTTCTATTTCATCTTGCTTAATCCCTATAGATCTGGCTATTTCTGTAATCTGTCTTGGTTTTATCATTTTATAAAACTCTCTCTATGCAATGGTGATAATCCATATTTACTAATAGCTTGGAAATGCGCTCTTGTGCCATAACCTTTATGAGTAGCCAATCCCCATTTGGGAAAAAGCCCATCATAAAAAACCATCAGTTTATCCCTAGTTACCTTTGCTACTATAGATGCCGCTGCTATAGATAAGCTCTTGCGGTCACCGCCAATAACACACAGCTGTTTAAAGGGTAATTTCAAATCTAATATACCATCTACAAGCAGCATATCAGGCTCAACTGGCAAATCAAAACAGGCATATTTCATGGCCAGCATTGTTGCATTTCGTATGTTTATATCCTCTATTGTATCTTTAAAAACTATGCCAAGACCTACGTGCGCCCTTTCTAAAATCTGTGAATACGCTTTTTCTCTTAAAGACGCGGAAAGCCTTTTTGAATCATCTATCTTTGTAGTAAAATCAAATCTTTTCAATATAACACAGGCAGCTACAACAGGCCCTGCCAGCGGACCCCTACCAGCTTCATCAATACCAGCAATATGCCTGTGGCCCTGCTGCTTAGCTTTCTGCTCCAGCAGAAGTGTTGGTAGATCGCGGCTCTTCTTTAACAATCTTTTCTTGAACTTTAGTTTTTTTACCAACCTTTTTCCTTAAATAATATAGTTTAGCTCTTTTTACTTTTCCTGCCCGCAGAACCTCTATTTTATCAATAGTTGGCGAATTAAGCAAAAATATTCTTTCAACACCTTCCCCATAGGATATGCGCCTTAACGCAAAGGTTTCGTTTATGCCTGAGTGCTTGCGCCCTATCACAATGCCCTCAAATGGCTGAATTCTCTGCTTCTCGCCTTCTACAATCTTCACATGTACCCTAATGATATCACCAACAGAAAACTGTGTCATGTCCTTTTTTAAGCTCTTCTCCTGAAATTTCTTTATCTTATCATTCATTTTTACTCCCCCATTTCTAGCTGTTTTATATTTTTAATTAAATCCGGCCTTTTGCTAATGGTCCGTGAAATACTCATTTTTCTGCGCCAGCTGTTTATTAATTTATGATTACCTGAAAGCAAAACATCAGGAACCTTGCTTTGCTTGTATACAGCCGGCCTTGTATACTGCGGATATTCAAGTAAGCCCCGTACCAAAGAACCATATTTGCGTTTTTTTTTGGTTCGGGGTAATCCATTAGAAAAAGATTCCTCAACGGAAGATTCGCTGTGTCCTAATACTCCTGGTATTAGTCTAACTATTGCATCCACGACTACCATAGCCGGGATTTCTCCACCTGTAAGAATATAATCACCAATAGAGATCTCAGCATCAACAACACTCCTGATGCGTTCATCAATACCTTCATAATGTCCGCTAATAATGGTAATTGATTTTTTTAAACTTAACTCATGCGCTTTACTCTGAGTAAAGACTTCGCCTTGTGGGCTCATTAAAATAACCTGAGTGGACTTATTTTTGCTCTTAACTGCTTTAACACAATCTAGCACAGGACCTGGGTTCATTACCATGCCCGGGCCTCCGCCAAAAGGCTTATCATCTACTTTTTTATGCTTATTCTTGCTGTAATCCCTGATGTTATGAGCCTTTACATGAACTTTTCCAGAAGCTATTGCGCGCTTTATTATAGATTCTCCTAATACAGCGTCAAACATGCCAGGAAATAATGTAAGCACATCTATCTTCATATGTAAAGGGTTGCGCTTATTGCGCTTTCTTTTTTAATAATGAGCGAACAGTTTCACTTGGTTTTGCGCCTATGCCCATCCAATAATTTGCCCTTTCCTTGTTAATCTTTAACAACGTCGGGCTCTTTGACGGATCATATATTCCGATTTCTTCAATAGCTCTGCTAGTGGTAGAAACTCGAGAATCACATACCACTATTTTAAAGTGGGGTCTTTTTTTACCGCCCATTCTTTTTAACCTTATTACACACGCCATGTATTGCTCCCTTCTATTTTTCTCTCCAGATATCAGCACCTAATGAGGAAAGTTTCTCTTCAATGCGCTCATATCCTCTGTCTAAATGATAAATACGTGAAATTTCAGTAGTGCTATCAGCAACCAGAGCAGCTAAGACTAAAGCTGCCGATGCCCTCAAATCAGAGGCCATAACTGGCGCTCCTGTTAAATTTCTCGGACCCTTTATAATCGCGCTTTCTCCTTCAAAAACAATGTCAGCGCCCATTCTGTTTAATTCACTTATATGCATAAATCGCTCAGGATATATCTTCTCTGTAATAATACTTATCCCCTTTGCCAAACACATCATAGCTGTTATCTGCGCCTGTAAATCCGTAGGAAATCCAGGAAAAGGTAAAGTAACAGCATTAACAGGATTTATAGTTCTGGGTGCTTTTATTCTTATAGAATTTGCTTTTTTCTTTATTATGGCACCTGCTGTTTGCAGTTTATCTATGACTGCTCCAAGATGTTGGGTGCATACATTCTCAATTGTTACATCTCCACCACTCATAGCTGCGGCAATCATATATGTACCTGTTTCTATCCTATCCGGTATCACTGTGTGTGTTACTCCTGCTAGCTGCTTAACACCTTCTATCTCTATAATATGAGTGCGGTGGCCTTTTATTTTAGCACCCATTTTTATAAGCATATCTGCCAGATCTACTACCTCAGGCTCACAGGCAGCATTTTCAATCCTGGTCCTACCTTTGGCTAAAGTAGCAGCCATCATCACATTGGCAGTAGCTAATACTGAAGATCCATATAAACCACCAAGGTAAATATCCGCACCCCTTAGCTGGTTCGCGCTTGCAAGAACATAACCATGTGAAACTTTAACATCTGCTCCTAATGCTGTTAATCCTTTGATGTGCAAATCAATGGGCCTGGGCCCAATGACACAACCTCCGGGAAAAGAAACTTTTGCTTTCTTCTGCCTTACCAATAAAGGCCCTAACACGCAGATAGAAGCACGCATCACACTTACAAATTTATATGTTGCTGTATTTCCCTTAAATTTGCCAGAGTCTATAATCAGTGTGTTATTATCAAAGGTTACCTCTGCCCCAAGCCTCTGAAGCAAGCGTATCATAGTCCTGACATCGCTTAGGTCAGGCACGTTTTTAATTACACAGCGTTCTTTTGTAAGCAGACAAGCAGCCATAATAGGTAATGCTGCGTTTTTAGAACCGCTGCTTTTAATCTTTCCTTTTAGCTTACTTCTTCCTTTAATAAATATCTTATCCATAAAAATCAGTTCTAAAAGTTTAAAAAGTTCAAAAGTTCAAAAAGTTATATTTATAAACCATTATTATTTAACTGGGCTACAATTATTCGCTCTCTATTATTATAATCTTTAATCAATTCTAAATTGCAAAAATCATTATTCAAAAGAGTTGTTACGCCATTTACCACATCTGGTGAAATCTCAAACAATATATATCCCTTTTCTTTTAAATGCAAAGGTGCCTTTTTTATGATCTTTCTATAAAAATCCAGCCCATCTTCACCACCATCTAAGGCTTCTAATGGTTCATTTTTAACATCACATGGTAAATGCTTTAGTTCTTGCCTCACTATATAGGGTGGATTACAAACAATGGCATCGAAAAAGTCTTTTTTATCTTGCCAGGGATGGAAAAGATCGCCATTTCTGATTATTACACTATCACTTATATTATTATAAAGAGCATTTTCCTTGGCTAATGACGTTGCCTTCACTGAAACATCAGAAGCAAATATTCTATAATGTTGGAGCGTTTTTGTCAATGAGATTGCGACATTACCACATCCTGTGCATAAATCTAGGATATTTCGTATTTCATGTTTTGCATTACGTACTTTGCGTAAAACAGCATCTATAAGTAGTTCTGTTTCAGGACGCGGAATAAAAACACCTTTTTGAGATTTAAATTTAAACCCATAAAAATAAGCTTGCTTTAAAATATACTGCAAAGGCTCCCCTGTCGCCCTGCGCTGGATAAATTCATAAATAATCTGATGTTGAGATTCACTAAGTGAGGCATCCGAAGTATACAGCTTGGCTCTATCGCAATTTAGAAGATGCATAAAAATACCTTCAGCATCTGCCTGTGGGCTTTGAACCCCCTTGTCCTTGAGATATTTTTCGCTTTGTTTTAATTCTGTAATCATTTCATGCTTTGTAGTTTTATCTTTTTCTCCGCGCTAAGCAGGGCTGAAACTATTTCATCAAGCTCGCCGGCTAAAACAGCTTCTAATTTATGAACTGTAAATCCGATGCGGTGGTCTGTAATTCTTCTATCTGGAAAATTATAAGTCCTTATTTTTTCACTTCTATCTCCTGTGCCAACCTGAGTCTTTCTGTCCTGTGATATTTTTTGATGATGATCATGACGCATCTTATCCAATACTCTTGCCTTTAATACCTTCATTGCTTTATTTTTATTTTTAAGTTGAGAGCGCTCATCCTGACATGAAACCACAGTATTCGTGGGTAAGTGTGTTATTCGTACCGCAGAATCAGTTACATTTACATGCTGCCCGCCACGGCCACCAGCGCGGAACACATCTATTCTTAAATCTTTGGGTACTATATTCACCTCTACATCTTCTGCTTCCGGCAGCACCGCTACAGTTGCCGCAGATGTGTGTATTCTGCCTGATGTCTCTGTAGATGGTACCCGTTGCACACGATGAGCTCCACTTTCATACTTAAATTTTCTATATGCGCCTTTTCCTTCTACAGTAAATACAGCTTCCTTAATACCGCCTCCTTCTTGCGAAGAGACACTCATTATTTCTGTTTTATAGTTGTTCTTTTGCGCAAACTTGCTATACATCTTAAAAAGCTCTGCTGCAAAAAGCCCTGCTTCAAGCCCGCCTGTCCCTGCCCTTATCTCCATTATGATATTTTTATCAGCATCTGGATCATCGGTCAATATGGCTTCTTCAAGCTCTTCCTGCATTTTGGAAAACTTCTTTTGAAGTTCAGCTATTTCACTCTTAGCAAGATCAATAAAATCTCTCTCATGCTTTTCTCCAAGCATGCTGTTTAGCTTTTCAATCTCGCCATTAACTTGCAGATACTTCTCATACTTACCAACTATATCAGATAGCGAAGACATCTCCTTTGCATACTTGCTATAGAGAGACTGATTCTGCGCCACGTCTGTTTCAGCCAGCAGCTTCTCTAGTTCTTTATATCGCTTTCTCTTCTCCTGTAATCCTTCAAACATTATTACTTTTTTCCGTATCTCTTCTTAAACTTCTCTACCCTGCCTGCTGAATCAAGTAGTTTTTGCTTGCCAGTAAAGAACGGGTGGCACTTTGAGCAAATTTCTACTTTTATATTCTGTCTTGTAGAGCGTGTGTGTATTACCTCTCCGCAGGCACAGGTAATGGTTGTTTCTTTGTATCCAGGGTGTATTTTCTCCTTCATTGCACTGCCTCCTTTTATTTGTTCATGCTTGCTAAAAACTCAGCATTGTTTTTAGTCTTTTTTATTTTATCAATCAATAACTGCATGGCTTCATCTGCGTTTAATTCATTTAACACTTTTCTCATAAGCCATGCCCTTTTTAACTCATCCTCAGGAACTAACAACTCTTCTTTTCTGGTGTTGGACCTTTTTATGTCAATAGCTGGATATATACGTTTTTGGAAAAGCGTACGATCCAACTGCAATTCCATGTTGCCTGTCCCTTTAAACTCCTCGAATATAACCTCGTCCATTCTGCTGCCTGTATCTACTAACGCGGTGGCTATAATTGTTAACGAACCCCCTTCTTCAATGTTTCTTGCAGCACCAAAAAATCTCTTTGGTTTATGCAACGCGTTTGAGTCAACTCCGCCAGATAATATCTTGCCGCTATGCGGGACTACTGCATTATAAGCTCTGGCTAAACGTGTTATGCTATCCAGCAATATTACAACGTCTCTTTTGCTTTCAATGAGCCTTTTTGCTTTTTCTAATACAATATCAGCCACCTGCACATGACGTTGTGCTGGCTCATCAAATGTAGAACTAACAACCTCTCCCTTTACAGAGCGCTGCATATCTGTAACTTCCTCCGGACGCTCATCTATAAGCAACACAATAAGGATTGTCTCAGGATGGTTAGTGGTTATGCTATTGGCCAGTTTCTGAAGTATTATAGTCTTGCCGCTATAAGGAGGCGCCACTATCATACCTCTTTGCCCTTTGCCTATAGGAGTAAGCAAATCCATAATCCTTGTTGATGCATCCTGTGAATCCAATTCTAATTTATATCTTTCATTCGGATAAAGCGGCGTAAGGTTATCAAAAAGGATCTTATCCTTACACTTCTCCGGATTATCAAAATTAATTGCCTCTACCTTAAGAAGCGCAAAATAGCGCTCACCTTCTTTTGGTGGCCTTACTTGCCCACTTACTGTATCGCCTGTCCTTAGCGCAAATCTCTTTATCTGGCTTGGCGACACGTAAATATCATCGGGACAAGGAAAATAATTATAATTCGGGGATCTCAAAAATCCGAATCCATCAGGCAGCACTTCAAGCACGCCTTCACCATAGACGTTTCCATTCTTTTCTATGCGCGTCTGCAATATTTTAAAGATAAGCTCCTGTTTTTTCAAGCCTACCAGCCCATTCATGTTAAGGTCCTTTGCTATTTTATTTAGCTCTGATACCTTTTTTTTCTTAAGTTCTTCTATGTCCATTTTATTTCCTCCAAATTTTACGAAGTAAAATTTGTCCCGAACCCTGAAGCTTCAGGGTGAGGGGCTATTTACTTCTTTATCCTCTCTGTCAACTGTTTTACTTTATTTTTAAGTTCTTCTATTGTCCCATTATTTTCAATAATATAATCAGCATATTTTTTCTTCTCTGAAATAGGAATTTGCGCCCTTATTCTTTTTAATGCTTCTTTTTCTTTAAAGCCATGGTGTTTTCCCGCACGAGCAAGGATATTGGCAATAGAAGTAGTAACAACTATTACCAAATCACAAAAATCGCCCATACCCACCTCTAAAAGCAATGGGGCATCCATAACAATAGTTGCATTACTGTCTTTACTTAGAATGTCTTTAGTCGAAAGCTTAAGCTTGCTTATTATTCTTGGGTGCACGATGCTGCAAAGTTTTTTTAATTTCGCCCTATCAGAGAACACAACACTCGCTAAGCTCTTTCTATTAATCTTATTTTTTTTATTTAGTATCTCTTCGCCAAAAGTTGATACAAGCTGCAGGTGCACATCTTTGTCTTGTTCTAATACTGCATGTGCTATCTTATCAGCATCCAACAATTCTGCGCCTTTTGTATCTGCTATTAATTTAGCAACGCTGCTTTTACCTGATGCCAAAGTTCCTGTTATTCCTATAATCATTCTAACACTCAGCCCAATTCTTTCCAGTTTTTATATTAACCTCTATAGGCACCTTAAGCTTTATTGCATTTTCCATTTTGTTCTTTATTATCTGGGTCAATTGTTTTTCTTCTTTCTGTAGCACGTCAAACAAAAGCTCATCGTGAACCTGCAGAAGAATTTTAGATTTAAGGCCTTCCTGCTTCATCTCTTTATGGATTTCTATCATAGCTACTTTTATTAAATCTGCCGCAGAGCCTTGAATAGGGGCATTTGTTGCCGTTCTCTCAGCAAATTGTTTTATATTTTGATTTTCAGAATTTATCTCTGGGATATACCTACGCCTGCCAGACATTGTAGCTACATAAAGATTCTCTCTTGCAAAATCCAATATCTCTTCGAGATAACTTTTTACCTTTCCGTATTTGACAAAATAGGCACCTATAAAGGCAGTTGCCTCGCCCGGGCTGATATTCAATTCTTTGGAAAGGCCATACGGGCTCATGCCATATATTATTCCAAAATTTACTGTCTTTGCCTGCATTCTTTGCGTTGCGGCAACATCCTTTTCCTGGCAATTAAAAATCAAAGAAGCAGTGTGCCGATGAATATCAGCTTTCCTTTTAAAAGCATCTAATAACTCTGGGTCCCCGGATAGATGCGCCAATATGCGCAATTCTATTTGTGAATAATCAGCTGAAAGCAAGAAATTCCCGCTGCCAGATGAAGTAAAGGCCTCCCTGATCCTCTTACCCTCTTTTGTTCTTATAGGGATGTTTTGCAGATTAGGGTCTGATGAACTTAAACGGCCTGTCGCAGTAACTGTCTGATTAAAAGATGTATGCACCCTGCCTGTTTTTGGA
>Ga0307928_10000017_pt1 | contig 86129 bp, 126 predicted proteins | sample AceLakmetagen232_FD_201815 | JGI IMG/M metagenome (GOLD analysis project Ga0307928, IMG submission 201815) | Saline water microbial communities from Ace Lake, Antarctica - #232 | ecosystem: Environmental > Aquatic > Non-marine Saline and Alkaline > Saline | place: Antarctica: Ace Lake...
TTGAAAGATAATCAAAACAATTCATATTCAGTTATTTCATTCCAGTTTGATAAAGGTGGTTTACAGCCTAATTTAGAAAAAGATTTCTTTAATGTTTTTGAAATGCCTAAAGATGCTTTTGGATTGAAATATATTGTCAAGGACGAAACAAATATTATTAAAATAATTAACTTAGAAATATGAAAAAACCAAAAGTTGTATTGTCAAAATTTTGGGCATGGATAATTTTAGTAATCTTGGCTGTTTTGGATGCCTCATTAGATATGGTTTTTGCAAAGAGTCAAGGGCTTCAGGGATTTTTTTGGAAACCAATAGCTGATTTTTTTGGAATACAATCTGCTATCTTAGCAGTTCCTTTGCTCTTGATGGTATTTTTTGTTGTTGTGAAAATAGGGGCATTTTTAGAGAAGAAGATTGAGAAAGTTCCGTATGCAGAAGAATTAATTTTAACTATGTTAGTCATACTCTATGGTCTTTTTAATCTGTGGTTAATTTTGGTTTATTTTTTTAACTTTACATTATTCAAAAATCATTATTATTTAATTCCGATATTTATTGTGATTGGAATAGTTTATAGTTGGTGGGCTGAGAAAAACCTAAAGAAAGAATATAATTAATCTAATCGGATGGTTGTTGTGGTTTTGGTAGTTGGGGTTGTGTCTATTTTTGGTTGTGATGATGACGAGCAAATTATTGGTGGTGATCGGGATGAGAATGGTTGTCTTGGGGCGGCAGGTTATCGTTGGAATGAGAGGGAGTTGGCTTGTGTTCGGGAATGGGAGAGTGGTGAGGCGAGATATCAGGTGACGAATTTTCGCACGTGTTTGGATGCGGGTTATATTATAATGGAGAGTTATCCGCGACAGTGTCGGGCTTTGAATGGGGATGTATTCGTCGAGGGGATTAGTCCGGGAGAGTGCTTGGAAATGGGTGGTCGTATTTTGAATATTGTCGATGGGGCAGAGTGCTGTAATAACGAGACGATTTTTTCGCCCGTGATTGGTTTCATTTCTCCGAATGTTTGTTGTGTTCCTAATGGTTCTTAGAAAAGTTTAAAATAAAATAAAAAATTTACCAGATATTCTGGATTTATTCAGCGTCTTCTTTGGCGTCTTCAATAGCGTCTTCAGTTGTCTCGATTTTTTCCTCTTCGCCTTCTGCGTCTGAGTTTTCATCTACAACTTCTGGGGCTGTTTCATCTTCAATAGCGTCTTCAACAACGTCATTGATTTCTGAAGGGTTTGCCATAGGGGCTTCTGCCGATTCTCCAGATTCTGCTCGTGGAGCATTATCTCGTGGAACCATTGGTTTAGCCTCGCTAACTGTTAAAGGTCGTCCTTCTACATCTTTCTCGTGCATTTCTGCAATAGCTTTGTTAGCTGCTGCGTCATCAGTGAAAGTTACGAATCCGAATCCTTTAGATCTACCTGAGAATTTATCTTTGATTAAAACTGCTTCTTCAATATCTCCGTAAGATGTGAATAGTTCTTTAAGTCCGTTATCATCGATAGACCAAGGTAAGTTACCTACATATAATTTCATGTTTTCCTCCTGTGTTATTTAATAATTTTAATAGAATTGTCATTTGTGTTCTTGGCTTTGTTTACATAATTTTATAGATTGAGGGTTTTTAAGTGTTCCCCTTAAATACCTGGTATTTACCCAGTACCCTGTAGGTACTTCTGGTGAAGTGGGTAGCTTTGGTGAGCTAAGTTTATGTTATCTTTTCTTTGTGTTGATTGCGATAATTTTTTGGGTTGCTACGTTTAGGACTGCGGTCATTAGGAATAGGGCCGAGGTGAAAAGGAATAGGTCTTCTAGGAAGTATGATATTCTTGTCTCGGTTGGGATTGTGCCGGAGATTCTTAGGGCCAGGAGTGCGATTAGTAATATTGTTGCCACGATTGGGATTATGAAGTAGAGCATGAAGGTTATGCTTTCGGTTAGGAATATTTTCATGGCTCCTTTTTGTTCGTTGAATTCTAGGATGACGATTACTGTTGAGATTAGGCTGACGCAGATCATGAAGCCGATGATTGCTGGGGGGAAGCCGACGATTTTGTAGAGTGTTAGATATATTGCGTCGGGGAAGTTTAGGAATTCTGCGATCGGGAGAAGAAGGGTCGAGGCGAAATACCAAATGTAGAATGCGAATGTTACGATGAGGATTGACTTTGCCCATCTTGGCGTTCTTGATTGTTTCACTTCTTTTTTCATATTATAGAGTATATTTCTTATTATTTAAATTAGTGCGTAAACTCTAGGATGATAGCTGCGACGAATATTATTGAGAGAATGATTATTAGGGGCCAGTTTATCGGCATTCGTATTTCGGGTTTCTTGTTATTTCTTGTTATTTTCTTTGCGCGTTTTAGCATTAGGAGGATTAGGATTCCGGTTAGTCCTCCTGAGATTACACCGCCTATTCCAAGGATTAGGGTGAAGCCGATGAATTCGAATTGGGTTACGATGATGTATAGGATTAGAGGGATTATTGATGTGAATATTAGATTTGTTCTCTTTGATGTTTTGAGATCGTATTTGAATGCGTCTTTGAGGGAAAATGAAAGGACGAAATAGGAAGTTAGCATGGTGAAGATTCCGAGAATTGTTATTAGGGGTCCAAAAGACAATGTCGCGATTTCAGTTATGTTCGTTCCGAGGACGCCGATGAAGGTTGCGCTGAACGCGATGTATAAAATTATTGGGATTAAGGTTCCGAGTATTATTGCTTTTTTGAGTAATTTTTCTTGTCCTTTGATTTCTTGTCGGAGTTCTGGGATTGATGTGAATCCTAAAAGGGCGAAAAGGACGACCCCTATTGGGAGTGCGAAGTTTGCTTGGTTCCATGTCATGAGGTTTGCGGGCTTTATGAATTGGGCGAATCTAATTACGATTCCTGTTACGATTGCTATGATTGCTATGACGCCCCATGTTTCGATTCTTTTTAGTCCCTTTAATCCTTCTTTGAGTAATAGTGTCATGATGAGCCAGAATGCGATTCCGAATACGAGGGGATGTGTGTTGCCAGGGATTATTTTTGATAGAGATTCTCCTTCTCCTACGAGGTAAGCTAGGAGGGCAGAGTATACACCGAATATCATTGCGAAGAACATGATTTATTTCCCCCATTTTCCCAGGTATTTTTCGGCGTATCCTGAGAGCTGGTGTTTGCCTTTGGTTCTTAGGGTTACTTCTCCTAACGATAAGTTAACAAAGACCATTACGGCGCCTAATATTATTATCCAAAAGAGGCCTGCGAGGAAACCCGATTTTGCGAAGACATATGGGAGACCGAGTATTCCTGCTCCGATAATTGTCCCGGTAAGCGTGAATGTTGTTGCCCAGAATTTTTTATTCATAGTACCACCTAATTTGTTGTAGATAATATTGTTTTTATAGGTTTTGGGGATTAGTTAATCTTATAAATTGATTTTAGGTTTATATCTTGTTAAATGAGCTCGTAGTTTAACGGATAGAATACCAGGTTTCGGCCCTGGGGATGGGAGTTCGATTCTTCCCGAGCTCGTTCTGTTTTTTATATGATAGGTTTTTTGATTTTCTTTATTTCACCCGATTTGAGATTTCCTAGAGCTATGTTTCCGATTGTTATTCTTTTTAGTAAGTATATTTTGTAGTTGAGTTTTTCTAGGGCTCGTCTGATGATTCGGTTTCGGCCTTCTTTAATTTTTATGTTAAATGTGTTTTTTTCTATGGCAGAAATATTAGCGAAGAATTTTTTATTGTCAATTAGGATTCCGTCTTTTAATTTTTTAATGTCTTCTTTTGTTAATGTGGGTTCGGTTCGGACTTGGTAAGTTTTTTCTACTTCGTGTTTTGGGTGTGTTAATTGGTTGTTTAGTTCGCCGTCGTTTGTTAGGAGGAGGAGTCCTTCGGATGCGCCGTCTAATCTGCCGACATAGTTTAGTGTTGGGATATTTTTTGAAATTGATTTTAGGTTGTAGATTGTTCTTCGGTTTTGTGGGTCGTGTTTTGTGACGAGAATTCCTTTTGGTTTGTTTAAGATGTAGTAGAGATTTTCTTGTTTTCTTTTTAGTGGTTTATTGTTGATTGTTATTTTGTCTTGTTCTTCTGCTTTGTCGCCGAGCTTTGCCGTTTCACTATTTAGTTTAACTTTGCCTTGTTCGATTAGTTCTTCGGCTTTTCGTCTTGAGCAGTATCCGGCATTAGCGATGATTTTTTGTATTCGTTCCATGGATTATTGAGGATAGTTAGTTTTATAAAATCTTTTAGGGTTGATTAAACATGGGGAAGAAGATTACTTTTAATATTAGTAAGACGGATAATTTTAGCGAGTGGTATAGTGAGATTTTGAATAAGGCAGAGGTGACGGATTTGCGTTATGGAGTTAAGGGGTTTGTTGTGATTCGGCCGTGGGGTGCGAGAATTATTGATAAGATGTATCGGATTTATGAATCAGCTTTGAGGGCGACTGGGCATGATGCTGCGATTTTTCCTGCGGTGATTCCTGAGGGGAACTTTAGGCGAGAGGCAAGTCATGTTGATGGGTTTGCTCCGGATGTATTTTGGTTGGAGAAAGTTAAGGGGGATGATAAGTTGGCTTTGAGACCGACGAGTGAGACGGCGTTTTATGAAATGTATAATTTGTGGATTCGGAGTTATCGAGATTTGCCTATGAAGATTTATCAGAGGGCGAATGTTTTTAGGAATGAGACGAAGGCGACTCGGCCGTTGATTAGAAGTAGGGAGTTTCATTGGATTGAGGCGCATGATGCTTTTGCGAGTAAGAAGGAAGCCGAGGCGCAGGTTCAGGATGATATTGGAATGACTGAAGAAGTTATGCACAGGATTTTTGGAGTTCCGTTTTTGCCGATGAAGAGACCGCAATGGGATAAGTTTCCTGGGGCAGTTTATACTGTTGGCAGTGACGTTGTTATGCCTGATGGAAAGGTGATTCAGCAGCCGTCGACTCATTTGATTGATCAGCATTTTGTCAAGGCGTTTGATGTGAAGTTTGTTGATGAGAAGGAAAAGGAAAAGACTCCTTGGTTAACCTGTTACGGTCCTTGTATGTCTCGGATTCTGGCTTCTGTTTTAGCTATACATGGTGATGATAATGGTTTGGTTTTGCCTTATACTTTGGCTCCTGTTCAGGTTGTGATTGTTCCGTTTGATGGGAAAGGAGTGGATAGTGCTGTTGCAGATATTCGGGCACAGTTGTTGGCGGAGTATATTGATGTTAAGGTTGATGATTCGGATAAGCGGGCGGGTGAGAAGTTTTTCTTTTGGGAGATGAAGGGTGTTCCGTTTAGGATTGAGATTGGCGAGAAGGAACTTGAGAAAGGAGAGGTTACTTTATTTATTAGGGATAGTAAGGAGAAGGTTTTTGTTAAGATTGATGATTTGGCTGAGACGATTAAGAATCTTGGGGCTGAGTATGATGAGCGGTTGATTGCTCGGGCTGATGAGTTTTTTGGTGATAAAGTTGTTGAGTGTAAGGATAAGGCGGGGATTAAGAAGGCTTTGAATTCTGGGAAGATTGCGGCGTTTGGTTTTTGTTCTGCTGAGAAAGAGGGTGCTAATTGTGCGGAGTATATTGAGAAAGAATTGCAGGCTCGTGTGATGGGGACTCGTGCGGATTTGGACGAGAAGGCTTCTGGAAAGTGTCCGATTTGTGGGAAGAAGAATTCTGTTGTTGTTTATGTTGGGAAGAGTTACTAAGGTTTATAAATTCTAAAGGTGTTTTTTGGATTATGGCAGAAGATGTTGTTTTGAAGATTGAAAAGCCAAGTAAAGATATTGGCAAATTGAAAGAAGGGGACAAGTTTTTTATTAATGGGAAAGAGATGAGGGTTGATAAGCAGTTTTTGTTTCAGGACCATGGGAAGATGAAGGAGATGATTGTTGAGATTTTTAATCCAGAGAATGAGAGGGAGTATCAGATTCGGTATTTTGATGATCAGGTTGATAGTTCTATTGAGATTTATGAGTTGATTGGGGAATTTGAGTATGTTAAGCGAGAGCCGAAATCAGTTTCTTGGTAAGCCATTTAGAGAATCTTCGATTTTCATATTTAGGGGAGTCGGCGTTTTCTTTGAAAACGTCTTCGCTGCCGCGGGCGACTCGTTCGTTATGTTGATTTAATTTTAATGGAAATCTTTATATAGTATGGGTTATCATGAGTATATTTATGGTAACCTCTAGCGAAAGAAGCGATACGGCGATTAGGATTAGTCGATGGTTGGATGAGGAGATTTCGAGTTATATTTCTAATAAGAAGATGAAGGTGAAGTTTCCGTCTAAGAGGAATTTTGTCGATACTGCGGTGATGCAGCTTCTGGAGGAAAGAGGGGTGAAATTAAATGGATAGGAGATGTGATGGATAAGTTGGAACAGGCAAGGGAGATGTTTAGGAATCTAGAAGATCGTGGTGTTGGTCATGCTGCGGAAATTGCTAGAAGGACGTTTTTCATCCAAGATAGTTTAGCTATGATTAGGGGTTGATAATTTCGATTATTTCTTTAATTAGATTTATTGTCTTATTCTCAATGTCCTTTTGTGGGATTGCCTCGACGATGTCGACAGCTTCGACGTTGTTTCCTTTTAGTATTTCTTTTAGTAAGTTTTTGAATTCGTTTTTGTCTAGTCCATTTGGTTCTGGGTAGTTAACTGCTGGTGCGAATTTTGGATCAAGTGCATCTATGTCGATTGATATGTATATCTTTTTGTTTTTAGAATTTTCTTTTATGTATTCTAATGCTTCTTCTATATTGTTAGACGTTTTAATGTTGTTTTCTTTTAGGAATCTTATTTCTTCTGGCTCTATTTTTCTTGTTCCGATTAGGATTATGTTTTGTGTTGGGAATCCGTTTTCGATTATTGCTCTTAGGAATTCTTCGTGTGTTGGTTCTTGCTGTGGTGGCATGCAATCTGCGTGGGCATCGAATACGATTAGGAATGAGTCTTTATTCTTTTCCTGGAATGCTTTAAAGATTGGGTATGTTATTGAGTGGTCTCCGCCGATGAATAATGGTTTCTCATCTTGGCTGAATATTTGTTTGGCTTTTTGGTAGAGGATGTTTTCTGATTCTTGGATGTTGTCATTGTCTACTTCTATTTTTTCTGATTCTGGGAAATGGGTTGGTAATTCTTCTGGACCTTTTAGTCCTAATGCGTTGATTCGGTTTGTTGAATAGATTTTCATTCTGTTATTTTTGTCTCTAATTTTTTGTAGCCGAAGAAGTCTGTTGTGTAGTTGTATGCTCCGGCGTTTAGAAATGTTATTGTGTCTCCAACTTTTGGGTTGTTTAGTTTTACTCGGTATCTGAAGATGTCGTCTCGTGTTGGGGAGTTGCCTTTGATTAGGAATGCTTCTCCGTTTTCGGTTTCACCTTCGACTAACATTTTTGTGTTTGTTAGAGAGTTGTCTAGCGCGCAGTTGTAAATTGTTGTGTTGATGATTAGGTTGTTGTCGTAGGCCTGGATAATTTCGGTTACGAGTTCTATTGGGGGTGCTGATAGGAATCTTCCTGGTTCAATTATTGTTTTGATGTTTTTTTCTTCTAGGAATTTTTGGGCTTTAGTTAATTTTTGGAAAATGTATTCGAATACATCAACGTTTGAACTTCGGTATGTGCTTGGTAATCCACCTCCTAGGTTTATCATGTCGATTCTTTCAAGTGTTTCTTTTGTCAGAGAGTCTTCTACTTCTTCGATGATTTCCCATTCAGAAGTATTCTGGGATTTTCTATGTAAGTGGATTCCTAATTTGTCGATTAGGGGGTTGTCTTTTATTTCTTGGATTATTTCGTTTACCTTTATCGATGGCAATCCATATACAAAATATTTTCCGGTTCCGACTCGGTGTTCTTGGAATTTCATTCTTATGCTTAGGTTGATTTTTGTTTCTGTTTGCTTTATTGTTTCTAGAATTCTTGTTAAGTCTACTTCATTATCTACTACGAAGTTTTTGATTCCTGTTTCTAGTGTTTCTTTTAATTCTTCAATTGATTCGGCTTGTGTGAAGAAAGATATTTTTGATTTGTCTTCGATTTCTTCGATTTCTTCTTTTGCGTGAATCGAGAAGTCAATTTGTGGCGCGATTTCTTGCAAGAGTTTTCCTACTTCTCGATTTGTTTTGTAGGAGTATGATATTTTTAGATTTAGATCTTCTAGGGTTTTTACTTGTTCTAGAAGTTTTGATTTGGATAGGGTGAAGTGGGGTTTCATTTTAGAAGATTTTCTTTTTTCATTTTGTTTAGGACTGAGTCCATCATTAATGGGAATGTGATGCAGACGTCGCCGTTTACTGTTGCTGCTTCTCCGTCGTCTTTGATTTTACCCCATGATTTTGCTTCTTGTGTTGTTGCTCCTGACATGGAACCTGATGATGCGTGGGATGTAGTCATGTATACTGCGTAGTCGAAACCGCCTGAGAGCATTGCGGAGAAAATTGCGTAGTGTTTTGAGATTGAACCACCTAAAGAGATTAATCCTTTTTTTTCGTCGAAAGATAAATCTGTTGTTACTCGTTCCATGTCTTTGATTGTGTCTACGATGAAGTCTGGGTTTTTTTGTTGGAACATGTATAGTTGGAAACCGAATGAAGAGTCTGCGATTCCGGGGCAGTAAATTGGGATGTTGTTTTTTGCAGCTTGTGCAAGGATTGAATTTTCATCATCAATCATTAAACCGACTTCGTGAAGTAATTCTGAGGGTGAGATTCTTTTCTGTTTTTGGTATACCTTTGTTAATATCTCTGACATCTTGTCTTCGAATTTCATGTAGGATGATGTGTGGATTAGTAAGTTGCCGACTCGGTTTTCGCCTCGCTCGTGTAGGGCTGTGTCGTCTGCGTTGAAGCTGATTATTTCAAATGTGTCGCCGAAAGATTTCATGATGTCTTCTTCGATTGAGCCTGATGTTGTTACTAGGATGTTTGGGATTTGTAGTTTACATAATTGCGCGAAGAAACCTCGGAGTCCAGACGTTACCATGTTAGATGTGAATGTTAGGAATATTTTTGCGCCTGACCTTTTCATTTTCATGACGACTTTTGCAGCTTCTGAAAGTTCAACTGCCTGGTATCCCAGACTCCCAAATGAGTCGACCATTTCTTCGACAGTCATGCCAGGTTTCCATTTAAAATCTTTAACTTTTTTCATAGTAATTGTAGAAATTTATAGAGTAGTGACTAGAAATCTAGTAATTCAGAATTGGGATTGCCAATGTTGTACTCATAATTTTACTACCGATTGGGGGTTTAAAAAGATTAGGGTTGAGTTATTTTCATAACATTCTCTTTGAATTTTTCGAAGTCGTCGATTGGGACCATTGCGCCTGTTGCGTTGACATGTCCGCCGCCTGTCGCAAATTCTATGTCTTCGATTGCCTTTTTTGTAACTTCTAAAGCTCTTTCCCCTCGGATTGAGATGTTTGCTTTTTCTGGGCGCTTGAATGCTACGACGATTAGTTTGTTTGGGTGTTTGTAGTATAATCTGTTTGATATTTCTGAGGACATTGATGTGTTGCCTGAGTATGTGAAGAAGATTAATGGGGAATTTGTTTCTATTTTGTTTTCTGCTTTTTCGACTTGTTTGTTTAGGAATTCGTTTAGTGCTGAGTATCGTTTGTGGAGTTGTTTCGTGTATTGGTTTTCTTCTAGGATGTCGAATGCGTTTTTTGCTTTGAATAGGTATTTGACTAGGTTGACTACGTTTGTGATTGAGTCCATTAGTCCGAAGTTTAACATTCGTACTATTTTCCCGATCTCTGTTGTGTTGAGCGCGTCGAATGCTGTTTGGTTTGCGTTGAATAGTTCGGGGCTTTCTTTTGCGAATTTTTCTGCGAAGTCTGGCATGTATACGTCGCCGATGCAGCCAATCATTGCTAACCATAGGTCTTCTTGTTTGTTGAAAACTTTTTGCGCGATGTAAGTTGTCGGTTCTGCTGATGGGTGAGAATTGTAGTAGGATGTTTTTTCGATTATTTCTTTTGGGGTTTTGGTTTCGTGATGATCTATCCAAGTTATTGGTATACCTTTTTCTTCTACTGCATCTGCAAATTCTTTGCTTAGTTCAGCTTTGTCTAGGATGAAGATTGCGTCGGGATTTAATTCTTCTACTTTTTTTAGGTATTGTTCTTTGAGGTCTGGGAATGATTTTATTGCTACGCCTTTTCCTCTTCCGATTGCTCGTCTTAGTATCAGGAATGAACATAGGCCGTCTACATCATTATCGTAGAAGAATAATGGGTTTTGTGAGGCTTCTAGATGTTCTCTTATTTCTTGGAGTTGTGATTCGGTTAGCATATAACCTTCCCACTTAATACTTGTTCTCTGAGGTTGCTTATTTCGTCTTTGATTGTGCTTGCCCTGTTTTTTAGTATTGGTTCAAAATCTGTTGATTCTAATGAGATGATGTTGTTTAGATTGTGGAACTGTTTTGCTAGTTGTGAGATTTCTTTGACGGATAGGGTTAGGTGGGATAGGAATCTGTAGCCCCTTGGGAAGATGCTTTCTTCGAGTGGTTTTTCGAATATTAATCTTGCTATGGATTCAGTGTCGAGTAGTCCGTCGAATGTTAGGTTTTCTAGAAGTGTTCTCGATCTTTTTAGCGATAGGGTTGCGTAATCTCTTAGGACCTCGTTTTCTGTTCTTTCTACTCCTCTTAAAAGTTCTCGATATCGCATGTGCATGATGCTTCCTTCTCTCCCTAGTTCTGTGAAATTTCTTCTTATTGATTCTGCTATCTTTAAAATCATCTCGGCTCTTTGGATTACTTTGCATACGTCGCTGATTGATACCATTTCGGACATTTCTAAAACGTTGAGGTTGCTTATTTGTTCATCTAGTTGTTCTCTTTGTTTTTCTAGGACTTGGAGATTTGAGCTGATGTTTCTTATTAGTTCTTCTGTTGGTTTTAGGTAATATCTTGAAGAGCCATAATACAAAGTTGTTTTCTTTCTTCTTTCGGAGACTGCGATGACGAATGTGTGTGCTTGCTTTGCGGTTCGTTCTGCGGCCTTGTGCCTTGTTCCGGTTTCTACTGAGTGGATTGTGTGATCGGGATTTATTAGAGTGTTTGCGTAAAGGATTCTTTTGACGTCTGGCGATACGATTGCTGCCCCGTCCATTTTGCATAGTTCGAAAAGTTTTTGTGCTGTGAATCGGCAGTTGATTCTAAATCCTCCTTCGATGATGTTATTTTGTTGAAGTTCTGGCGAGTCGAAAACTATCATTCCTCCTAGGTCGGATCTTACGAGGTCGTCGATTACGGTTCTTAATGGTGTTCCTGGTGAGACTAATTTGATGAAATCCATGAAGCTTTTTTCTTTTTCTGGTGCCATGAATTTGAAAGGAATAGTGAGTATTTATAATTTTATGCATTATTTTGAGAAGATTTAAATAATCTTGTCTGATGTTGTATTTATGGAAAAGAAGGGGATATCTGCGATTGTCGCTGTTGTGATGGCTGTGTTGATTACTGTCGTCGGGATTGGGATTATTTGGGTTGCGATTATTCCGATGATTCAGGATAATGTTAGTGGTTTGAATGAGGATGTTCGGTTAAATATTATTTCTTCGGGGGGTTATACGGTTTGGGATGCTGATAATAGTTTGGCTTCGATTCAAATTGAAAAGACTGGTGATGGCGAGGCTTGTGGGGCTGATTTGATTTTTACATTAGATGGAGACTCGGTTTCACATTATGTTGAAGGAATCCCGGAAATGAATGCGAGAAGGATGTATTATGTTAATTTGAGTAATTATTCTGGGGAGCTTGAAGTGATTCGAGTTGCACCGGTTTTTTGTAATGGGAAAGTTGGTGAGTTTACAAGCGAACTGAAGTTTGATAATATTCCTGATGGAGATTTGACCGAGTTGGCTACCCAGGTTGATTTTGAAGGGCCTAATGGTGGAACTGAGGGGGGGGCTGGACCTGATCCTGATCCGGGTTGTGTCTCTGATTGTTCTGGGAGGAATTGTGGAATGGATCCGGTTTGTGGAACTTTGAGTTGTGGAAGTTGTAGTGTTGGTGATAATTGTGTTGGTGGGGTATGTATTCCTTTGAGTTATGTTGATGAACCTGAACCAACAGGCCTTGTTGCTTATTATAAGTTTGAAGGAAATGCAGATGATGAAACAGGGGTTAATAATGGGAGTTTTATGAATGGAGCAAGTACTGTTCTTGATTCAAGGGGAATGGTTGCAAGTTTTGATGGTGTTGATGATTATATTAATGTTTCTGATGATCCTAGTTTAGATATTCAAGATGAAATAACTCTAAGTGCTTGGGTTAAATTAAATGCTGCAGGAGCTTATTCAAAGATAATTATTAAACCTGTATCTGGAGGAGCTAATCCTTGGGAACTTTATGCAATTGATTTACAATCAAATAATAGAATCCCAAGGTTTATTGTCGGAGATGGGATTGCTGATGGAGCAAGTAATTATGTTCCTGGACTAAGTGCTATTCCAATAGGAGAATGGTATCATATTGTAGGAACTTATAATAAAACTACTTCAAGATTATATGTTAATGGAAGTTTAGTTAGTGAAGATTTTGGTAATTTTGATATTGGTATGAATGATGAGCCATTAAGTATTGGTGGGAAATTAGGAGTTGATAGTTTTAATGGATTAATAGATGAAGTTAGAATTTATAATAAATCATTAAATGCAAGTGAGGTTTTAGATATTTATAATAGGGGAAATAAGTGCACAGATGTAAGTCAATGTTTTGATAATCTTGAATGTAAAACTTTAATGGATTGCGATCCTGATGAAACAAGTGAATATAGTTATTATGATGTAAAGGGTTGTGGTTATGATAATGTAGCTGATGATACTTCTTGTGCAGATGATATCTGGTGTGATGGTGCAGAAACTTGTGCGGCGGGACTTTGTCAGGCTGGTGTCGCTGAATGTTCTGGATTGACTTGTGAGGAGTCTAGTGACTCTTGTTATGATTGTTCTGGTGTTAATGTTTGTTCAAATTATGGTGATCCTGTTAGTTGTGGTGCGGATACTTGTTCTTTGGCTGGTGCTTGTCAATGGAATGGGGTGGCTTGTGAGGATGTTCCTGTTGGTAGTTGTGGGAGTATAGAGAAAAATGGGATAACTTGGACTTTTGGAAACTTCGTTCAATGTGGTCAGTATGTTAATGGGGATTGGTGGGTTGTTGGCCCTGTTAATGTAATAGGTGTTGATCCTGCTCCAATATCCGGTAGACATGGAAGTGTGATAAACCCTGTGGGGGGAGATTTACAAGGATATGATGATAGGGTTTATAATTATGTCCCCACACTTAGATTTGATTTTTCAAGAGATTTAGTTGCAGGAGAATCTTTAGTTTCTACAAAAAGTGTGACAACTGAAATAGGCTGTACGGTTCCTCACGATGGCAACGTTGATGTAACTGGATATTGTGCAAAGCTGGAACATCATAGATTATTAAGTGCAGCAGTTCTTACTGTAGTCTCTACAGTTCCTGATTCAAATTCTTTTAGGCCGCCTTATGTTGGAACTGATAAACCAACTTATTTGGCTACCAATTTAAGAAGGGATCTATTGCCAAAACTTTCTTTAACTAGTAAACCTGACATTTCTTTTTTAGATAATGTAGCCGATCAGTTTAAAAATGTTTGGTTAGACCACAAGCTTGGGTGGACTGCAAGGATGATGCATCCTGTAAAGAATATGCCTAATTATGGAAGATATATTGGGGAAGCTGTTAGTGAAGCATCTGTTTTATTAATGCTTGATTACACTGATGAACAAAAAGAAAATTTAACTATTAATTTTGTTCAGACTGGAATTGATATATATCATACTCGTCTTAATGGTGGAAGTTGGTCTGCTGATGGGGGGCATATGAATGGAAGAAAATGGACAATTATACTTACTGGAATATTACTTAATAATGATAATATAAAGGGAGTTAGTTGGGGAAGTAGTTGGGGTGAAGATGGTGATACATATTATGGTCAGCCAACTGCTACATATCCTGGTGGAAAACCATTATGGGGTAAATATTGTTTAGATCCTAAATATTTCCTTAATGAGTGTTCGGGTCTTGGGGCAAAAGATTGTCGTGATCCTGCGGGGCTTGTTGATGGATGTTATAATTATCAAGTATATGATTCTTCTCCAAATTGGGTGGGTGAGGCATTATCAGCGATGATTGTGAAAGATGCTTCTGGAACTACTGGAAAACAATTATGGAATCACAATGCATTTTTTGATTTTATTGATAGAAGAGAAGGGGGAGATGTTGATGCTGGGAGTAAGGCACATATAGGTTTTATAGATGATATGTGGGATGTTTATAGGTAAGGTTCTGATTAACTTTAAATAATGTTTTTTGTTAGGTTTTTTATGAAATATATGTTGGGCATTGAATCTACGGCGCATACTTTTGGTGTGGCTGTTTTGAACTTTGAAGGCGAGATTTTGTCGAATGTTAAGGACGCGTATACCACTGAAGAAGGTGGGATGATTCCGATGGAAGTTAGGAAGCACCATATTGAAGTTAGTGATGGGCTTTTTGAGGGGGCCTTGGTTGAGGCAGGGATAACTAAGAATCAGATTGAGGTGATTTCGTTTTCGAATGCTCCGGGGCTTGCGCCGTGTTTGCTTGAGGGGATGAAGTTTGCGAAGGAGACTGCGAAGGGGTTGGGGGTTCCGTTGGTTATGGTTAATCATTGTGTCGCACATTTAGAGCTTGGAGATTCTATTGGGGCGAAGGATCCCGTTATGCTTTATGCTTCTGGTGCGAATACTCAGATTATCGCTTACGAGGCGGGGAAGTATCGAGTTTTTGGTGAGACGCTGGATTTGGGTGTTGGGAATTTCATTGATACTATTGCTCGTTATATGGGGCTTGGATTCCCTGGCGGGCCGAAGATTATGGAACTTGCTTCTGCTTGTGAAAATAAGGATGAGTTGATTGAGTTGCCTTATTCGATTAAGGGAATGGATGTTGCGTTTTCGGGGTTGCAGACTAAGATTAAGAATTTGATTGACAAGGGTGAGGATATTAGGGATTTGAGTTATTCAATGCAGGAGGTTGTTTTTGCTATGTTAGTTGAGGCAGCGGAGAGGGCTTTGGCGCATACGGGTAAGAAAGAGCTTTTGCTTGGTGGGGGCGTTGCTTGTAATTCTCGGTTGCAGGAAATGTGTAAGATTATGTGTGAAGAACGGGGTGTTAAGTATTTTTGTCCGGCTCGGCCGTTGTTAGTTGATAATGCGGGGATGATTGGGTATTTGGGATTGAAGATGTATAAATCAGGGATTAGTGAAACTGATTTGGATAAGGTTGATATTGCTCCGCGGGAACGGACTGACGAGGTTGCCGTTTCGTGGCGATAGTTTTATAAAGCAAAATCTCACTTTAATTATACCAATGAAGGGAAAACCTGAGGGGACTTCTTGGAATTAAATACACAAAATAAAAAGTAACATGAGAACATGTTTCATGTTTTCATTTTACAAAAAATGAAAAATGGCGTCCATATATGATATTGTAGAGAAAGCGGCCAAGACCGGGAAAGTTGATAAAGGTGTTAACGAAGTTACTAAGGCAGTAGAGCGAGGAATCGCTAAATTAGTAGTTGTTGCATCTGATATTGATCCTAAGGAATTAACACAACATTTACCTATTCTTTGTAAAGAGAAAGGTATTGCGTTTGCTGAAGTAGATTCACGAGAGAAATTAGGAATTTCTGTTGGAATCAATAGACCTTCGGCAGCAGTTGCGGTTATTGAAGCGGGCGAAGCAAAGCTTGACTCTATTGAGTAATTTCCTAATTGGAAATATGGATGCGACTAGTAGTTAATAATAATATGGCAAAAGATAAGAAACAAGATAATAAGCAAGAAAAGAAACAGGGCGCGTCTAAGGGTTCTGAGAAGTTGACTGAAGAGGGAGCTGTGCCGGCGATTGTCGAGGCTGAGCTTGGTCGAGGTGGGACGAGGGGCGAGATTACTCAGGTTAAGTGTAAGATTTTGCAGGGTAAGAATCGGGGGAAGTCTATGAGGCGGAATGTTCGAGGTCCGATTAAGAAGAGAGATATTTTGATGTTGCGTGAGACTGAGATTGAGGCTAGGCGGATTGGGAAGAGAGTAAATCGAGGGAGCAAGGATTAAGATGCCCGTTTGTACTTTTTGTAAAAAGGGATATAAATTTCCCAAGGGGACTACGGTAGTTCAGAAAGATGCTAGTGTTCGGTATTATTGTTCTAGTAAGTGTCGGAAGAATATGGAGATGGGGCGGTTGAATAAGAAGGTTAAGTGGATTCGGAAGAGTGATATTGTTAAGGCTGAGCGTTTGAAACATTCTGCGGTTAAGAAAGAGTAAATTTTCTGTCAGCGTCGCTGTTTTTGATTTTTGTGACCTAAATGTTTATAAAGAGAATTGGTTTTGTAGGGTTATGAGGGGAATCTATTATGGTTGAAGATAAATACTCTGCAAAAGATATCAAGGTTTTGGAAGGATTGGAGGCGGTTCGGAAGAGACCTGGAATGTATATTGGTTCTACTGATAAGTATGGGCTTCATCATTTGGTTTATGAGGTTTCGGATAATTCTGTTGATGAGCATATGGCGGGCGTTGCGAGTTTGATTAGTATTTCTATTAATAAGGATGGTTCGGTGACTGTTGAGGATGATGGTCGGGGTATGCCGGTTGAGCCGCATCCTGTTTATAAGAAATCGGCTATGGAAATTATTGTTACGAAGTTGCATGCTGGTGGGAAGTTTGACAATAAAGCTTATGCGGTTTCTGGGGGTTTGCATGGTGTTGGTATTTCTGTTGTGGCGGCTTTGTCTAAAGATATGACCGTTGAGGTCAAGAAGGGCGGGAAGGTTTACGCTCAGAGTTATAAGATTGGGATTCCGAAGGGTGATGTTAAGGTTGTTGGGAAATGTGATGCGAAGTTGCATGGGACGAAGGTTACTTTTTTTCCTGATGATAGTATTTTTTCTACTATTGATTTTGATTATAAGACTTTGGCGACGCGGTTTAGGGAGACTTGTTTTTTGAATGCTGGTTTGAAGATTGTGTTTAGTGATAATCGGGGGGATAAGCCGAAGACGGATACTTATTATTATGAGGGCGGGTTGGTTGAGTTTGTTAAGTGGTTGAATAAGACGCGGAAGCCGATTCACGCGAAGCCGATTTATTTTAAGAGAGAGGATAAGGGGACGATTGCCGAGGTTGCGATTCAGTATAGCGATTCTTTTAATGAGAATATTCAGGGTTTTGTGAATACGATTAATACGATTGAGGGTGGGACGCATGTTGCTGGTTTGAAGTCGGCTTTGACGAGGGTTGTTAATGATTATGGGACGAAGAAAGGGGCTTTGAAGAAAGGGCAGAAGTTGACTGGGGATGATATTCGTGAGGGTATTACTGCCGTGATTTCTATTAAGATGTCGGATCCTCAGTTTGAGGGGCAGACGAAGACGAAGTTGGGGAATGGGGATATTAAGGGGATTATTGATTCGATGGCGACTGCGGCTTTGACTGATTTTCTTGAGGAGAATCCTGCTGTTGCTAGGGTTATTATTTTGAAGGCGTCGGCTGCTTTGAGAGCTAGGGAGGCTGCGAAGAAAGCTAAGGATTTGGTTCGGCGGAAGAATGCTTTGAGTGTTGGCTCGGGTTTGCCTGGGAAATTGGCTGATTGTTCTAGTCGGAAGAAGGAGTTGACTGAGCTTTATATTGTGGAGGGAGATTCTGCTGGTGGTACTGCTAAGGGTGGTCGGGATAGGGAGACTCAGGCGATTTTGCCTTTGCGTGGTAAGATTCTGAATGTTGAGAAGAGTAATCCTGCTAGGGCTTTGTCTTCGGAGATGATTTCTAATATTATTACTGCTATGGGGACGAGTGTTGGGGATAGTTTTGATATTGAGAAGTTGAGGTATAATAAGATTATAATTATGACGGATGCGGATGTTGATGGGCAGCATATTAAGGCTTTGATGTTGACTTTGTTTTATAGGTATGTTCCTCGGTTGGTCGAGGCTGGGCATATTTTTGTTGCGGTTGCGCCGTTCTTTAAGATTAAGAAAGGGATGAAGGAATATTATGTTTATAATAATGAGGAGTTGAAGAAGAAGATGGTCGAGCTTGGTGGGAAGGCGGAGGTTAGTCGGTTTAAGGGTTTGGGTGAGATGAATGATGAGCAGTTGTGGGATACGACTATGAATCCGAAGACTAGGCGATTGAAGCAGGTTTCTATTGAGGATGCTGTTGAGGCTGATGAGACATTTAGTTTGTTGATGGGTGATGCCGTTGCGCCTAGGCGGGCTTTTATTGAAGAGAATGCTGATAGGGCGGAGGTTGATTTGTAATGGCGGGACTTATTGAGTTGGTTGAGAAGAATGGGAAGATAGATATTACTGGTGTTGATGAAATTGTGAAGGGTGATGTTCTTAAGATTGGGAGTCGGGAAGAAAAGGTTTTAGATTTTCATGAAGCGACAGTTCTTACTGAGAATAATGGGCTAGAGATCGAATATTGTTTAGAAATTGATTCTGGTAGTGGAAAAACTTATTTGATTCGGGGGGCGAATTTATAATGGCAAGGGTTAATGACGATGAAAAGCCGATTAAGGTTTCGTTTTGTCCGAAATGTAAGTCTCGGGATGTGAAGTATGTTTTTGGAGTTTGGAATTTGTTCGGGGCTATACCGAAGATGCGATGTGGAAAGTGTGGTTTGGAGAGTCCGACGTTTCCTTTGTTGGTTACGAATAAGAAATTGTTGGCGGCATTTGATAAGGCTAAGAAAAAATCTAGGAGGAAAAAGAAATGACACCGGAAGGCGAGGTTGCTGAGACGGAAGGCGTTCAGAATATTGAGGGTATGGACGAGGCTGAGAAGGAATCTGATGAGTTTGCGCAGAAGAGGGAGGAGATGAAGGAGAATGTTAAGGCTAAGGAATTGATTGATGCTGAGATTTCTACTGAGATGCGTGAGGCTTATTTGAATTATGCGATGTCGGTTATTGTTGCTCGGGCTTTGCCGTCGGCTGAGGATGGTTTGAAGCCGGTCCACCGTAGGATTATTTGGGCCATGAATGAGGCGGGGGTTTATTATAATAAGCAGACTAAGAAATCGGCTGCGATTGTTGGTGATACGATGGGTAAATATCATCCGCACGGGGATGCTTCGATTTATGATGCTATGGTTCGTATGGCGCAGGATTGGAGTTTGAGATATCCTTTGGTTGTTGGTCAGGGTAATTTTGGTTCTATGGATGGGGATAGGGCTGCGGCTTATAGGTATACTGAGGCGAAGATGGAGAAGATTACTGAAGAGATTTTGAAGGATGTTGATAAGAATACGGTTGAGATGATGTCGAATTATTCGAATACTGCCGAGGAGCCTGTTGTTATGCCGGGGCGGATTCCGAATTTATTTTTGAATGGTGCTTCTGGTATTGCTGTTGGTATGGCTACGAATATTCCGCCGCATAATTTGAATAATACTTGCGATGCGATTTTGACTTATTTGGATAATCCTGAATGTGAGGATAAGGAATTGATTGTGGCGATTAAGGCTCCGGACTTTCCGACTGGTGGGACTGTTGGCGGGGAGATTAAGAATATTTATACCGAGGGGAAGGGGCGTTTGATTCTTGATGGTAAGACTGTTGTCGAGGAGCCGAAGAGGGCGAGGGATAAAATGAAGATTATTATTACTGAGATTCCGTATCAGGTGAATAAGGCGACTTTGGTTGAGCAGATTGCGATGTTGGTTCGTGATAAGAAGTTGCCGGATATTTCTGATATTCGTGATGAGTCTTCTAAGGGGAAGGTTCGGGTTGTTATTGAGTTGAGGAAGGGCGCGGAGGAGAAGTTTACTTTGAATCGGTTGTATAAGTATACGCAGTTGAGGGTTAGTTTTAATGCGAATATGTTGGCGTTGGTTAATCGGGTTCCGAAGTTGTTGACCTTGCGTGAGTATATCAAGGTATACGTGGGGCATCGGCAGGGTGTGATTCGGAAGACGAAGGAATTTGATTTGGCGAAGGCTGAGAAGAGATTGCATATTGTTGATGGTCTTTTGGTTGCGCAGTCGAATATTGATGCGGTTGTGAAATTGATTCGGGCGGCTAAGGCTAAGGCTGATGCTGCTTTGAAATTGAAATCGAAATATGGTTTGAGTGATAAGCAGGTTGAGGCGATTCTTGATATGAGGTTGCACCAGATTACTTCGCTTGAGTTTACTAAGTTGAAGAATGAGCAGAAGGATTTGAAGGATTTGATTGATAAGTTGAATAAGATTCTTGGGGACGAGAAGTTGATTCTGAGGATTATTAAGAAGGACCTTGTTGAGTTGAAGGATGCTTATGGGGATGCGAGGAAGACGAGGGTTGTTGGTTCGATGAAGGAGCTTGAGGAGGCTGATTTGGTTGACAAGAAAGATGTTGTTGTGACTTTGACTTCGAAGGGTTATATTAAGCGGTTGGATTTGGCGCAGTATAAGGAGCAGAAGAGGGGAGGTCGTGGGGTGGTTGGTTCGGATTTGACCGAGGACGATTTTATTAAGGAATTGTTGACTTGTTCGACTCATGATTATATGTTGTTCTTTACTGATAAGGGGAATGTTCATTGGTTGAAAGCTTATGAGGTTCCAGCGTCGGCGAAGTCGACGAAGGGGAAGGCGATTGTGAATTTGCTTGAGTTGAAAGAGGAGAGGGTGACTTCGGTTTTGGCGGTTAAGGAGTTTGATGATTATTTGATGATGGCGACGCGTAAGGGTGTTGTTAAGAAGATTGAGTTGAAGCATTTTGCGAATCCGAGGAAGGGCGGGATTAAGGCGATTAAGGTTGCGGAGACTGATGATACTTTGATTAGTGTTAAGCCTTTGAAGGAGGAGCAGGAGGTTTTGTTGGTGACGAAGAAGGGGCAGGCGATTAGGTTTAAGGGCGGGGATGTTCGTTCGATGGGGCGGGCTTCGTATGGTGTGACTGGGATTAAGATGAATAAGGATGATGAGGTTGTGTCTTTGGAGGTTCTTCCAACGAGGGATTCGGGATTAGGGGTTGGGGATTTGGCGGGGAAGTTTTCTATTTTGACTGTTACTAAGAAGGGTTATGGTAAGAGGTCGGAGATTGAGGATTATCGGTTGACTGGTCGGGCGGGGAAGGGTGTGATTAATATGAGGGTGACGGCGAAGACTGGGGATATTGTGACGTCGCAGTCGGTTATGGGGAATGATAATATTATTATGATGACGAAGAAGGGGATTGTTATTCGGACGCCGGTTAAGAATATTCGGATTATGGGTCGGGCTACTCAGGGGGTTCGGGTGATTAAGTTGAAGGGGAGTGATGTTGTTTCGGATTTGGCTCGGATTCCTGTTGAAGAGGCTGTTGGGGAATAGTTAGGCTTTAGGTATTTTTTCTTTGGTTACTTCTTCTGTTATTTTCTCGGCTACCTTTTCTACGATTGTAGGTTTTTGGTTTTTGAAGATTGTAGGTTTCTTTCTGATTTGCTTTTCTGATTGTAGGAGTGGGTTTTTTAGGATTAGATTTATTGCTATGTCGATTGCGTAGGCTAGGATTATGTATAGGAGGAGATCGAAAATAAGTCCGACTGGTTTGATTGGGCGGATGCCTGATTCTTTTAGTGCGAGTTCGAGGAAGGTCATGGGGAATCCGACTTTGATTGTTAGGTCGGTGTTGCCTGCGAGAAGTGATCCTAGTGGGAATTGGAATGCGGCGATTATTAGGACGAGTATGAAGATTGCTCCGAAGATTGTGCCGATTCTTTTTGTTGGGATTAGTTGTTCTGGGATTGCTTTGCCTATAGTTTGACTTAATGTTTCTTTGCCGGCGTATTTATAGGAGGTTTTTTGTGGAGTCGGATTTGAGATGGGAGGTATTGCCATGGGTTAGTTAGGGGATTTGATTTTATAAATATTGTTAGGGAGCCATTTGGAGAAGCCATTTGGAGAACTGAGGTTCTCATATCTAGTCGGGGTTCTGCGGAACCCCTCGTCGCTCGCGGGTTTCTCGTCGTCGTGTTAAATAATTGAACCAAATCCGATTAGTCGCCAGTGTCCATTTAGGCTTCTTGCGATTCCGATTGATTCGCCCTTGAGTGGAACTACTGGGATTTTTAGAGAGAGGTCGACTTGGTCTTTCCCTGTCTTTATTACTTGCCCTACGGTGATTGAGGTGTTTAGGCTTAGCATTAACATTTCGTTCGGTTTCGGGTTTTGGACTGGTTCGTGTTTTCCTGTTCCAAATACTTCTTCGAAGAGGGTGTATTTCATTGTGATGTTTTCGGTTATTTCGGGAAGTACATTTTCTATTGAAGCGATTCCGCCCGATAGTGAGTCTGCTTTTGTTAGTGCTGGGTCGAGTTCTGTTTCAATTGCGAGACTTCCGCCTGGGAAAGCTTCTGTGATTTGGTATTTGCCTTTTTGCATAGATACTATTTTTGATTTGACGGTTTTGTAATGGTATTCGTTTCCTTTTTTGTAGGAATATCCTGGCTTGATTTCGATGGTGTCTCCGATTTTTAATGTCCCTGATTTTAATGCGCCGCCGAGTACTCCGCCGTGAAGGTTTTTTATTTTTGTTCCGGGTTTATTAATGTCAAAGCTTCTTGCTATTAGAAATAGAGGTTTTTCTTTTGGGTTTGGTTTTGAGATTTCTACGTTGCATAATTCTTCTAATACTTTGTCGAGGTTGACTCCTTGGATTGCTGATACTGGGATGATTGGCGAGTTTTCTGCGATTGTTCCTTTTACGAATTCTTTGATGTCTTTGTAGTTTTTCATTGCTTGTTCTTTTGAGACGAGGTCTATTTTGTTTTGGGCAATGATTACTTTTTCTATTTTTTTTGCTTTGAGTGCAACGAGATGTTCTTGTGTTTGAGGTTTGATTCCTTCGTTTGCTGCGATGACTAGGATTGCCGCGTCCATGATTGCTGCGCCTGAAAGCATTGTTGCCATTAGCATCTCGTGTCCGGGTGCGTCGACGAAAGTTATGTATCTTTTTGGTTTTCCTTTTGATTCTTCTTTTACTGTTAGTTTTCCGTTGTCGTCTTTAACGATTGCGTCGGCGTAACCTAGTTTGATTGTGATTCCTCTTTTGAGTTCTTCAGAATGTGTGTCTGCCCATTTGCCTGATAGTCTTTGTAGGAGTGTTGTTTTTCCGTGGTCGATGTGTCCGACTATTCCGACGTTTATTGTATCTAGTTTTGCTATGTCTTCCATAATATAATTATTTAAGAAAGTGAGTTTTTAAGGCTGTTTATTCTGTCTTGGCTTCTGGTGTTTTTTCTTCGGTTGGGGTTGTTTCTTCTTTGATTGCTTTTGATGATTGAATCATTGATTGGAAGAATGTGAATGTTCGCATGATTAGTTCTACTGCTACGATGAATAATAGGTAGTATGCGATGTTTGAGAATAGCGATGGGATTTCGGTGATTCTGGAGAATAGGGCGTTGATGTCGAAGAATCCGGCTGTTGTTATTGCGATTGCTAGGAGGGTGAATGGGAGCATTTTTGCTAGGTCTTTTGAGAGGTCTTCGCTGACGTAGGCTGTTATTCGGACTGATGCGACTAGGGCTGCGGAGATTAGTAGGATTGTGCTGATGTCGATACCTTTTGATAATAATAGGATTAAGATGGATAGGACGGCGAACCAGAAGAATGTTAGGACTGGGAAGACGATGACATATTCGATGAGGTAGAATATTACTGCGAAGAATTTGACGACGGCGGGGTTTGCGTATTGGTTGTATTGGTTGAGGTTGAGTTCTATGATGTTTTTTTTGGCGAGGAATCTGTAGAAGTAGAATACGAAGACGGAGTAGATGACGATTACGACTGTGAAGAAAATTAGGGTTAGTGCTAGTGGAATTTCTCCTGTGAATAAAGTTGTTATATCGAATGCCATCTCTCTTTACTATGAATAATGTTTAGAGTATTTAAAGTTTAGTTTCGGTAGTTTTATATAGGAGTTATTGTTTAGGATATTATGGTTAGAGTTGGGGTGGATTTGAAGAAGAGGGATTTTGTTTGGATAGGTTTAGTTGTGGTTTTGATTTGTGCTGGATTTGTTGTGGCTACTTGGGATTCGAGTAAGGCTATGTTTCATGATTCTGAGGATGTTAAGATAACGATTGGAGGTACTGATTATAGTTTGCAGAACGCTAGTGATTTGGGATTGATTGGGGGTGGAATGAAATTTGGAACAATAGTTACGACTTCTTCTAGTGGAACTGCTTTGACAGATGGGTTTATAATTGCTCGTAGGGCTGGGGGAGGGCATGGAGGAGCTTCTATAACTGGGTCAGTTAATGGAGTTATTATAACAAGTCAGGCTACAGGATATAATGATAATCCAGGTATAGGAATAACAATGCCTGTTAAAAAAGGAGATGCTTGGTTAGTAGGAGGTTCTGGGCAAGGAAGTAATTTGGTTTGGTGGATTTCTATTGAATAAATAAGATAAAGAATTATTCTTTCTTTTCTTCTGCAGGAGTTTTTTCTGCTGGTGCTTTGAAAAGAGTGTTGAATTTTTTTGTTCCCTCTGTTAGGACTTTTGTGTTAACTTGAATTGTAAATAGAGATATTTCTTTTCCCCGAACTGTTTTTCTTAATCTTAATCCGTTTGGTCTTTTGTTTTTTTTTGTAAGACCCTTTGGTTTCATCTTCATTCCTTTTCCGTAGCCTAGTAATACTTTGTGTAAGTTAGGTCCGTCGATATCTGCCATTCCTGTGAAGCCTGCTTTGTCGGATGTTCCTGTGATTTCTAGTTCGTAGCCTGTTAGGTCTTCGGATAATTCTTCGCCTTTGACTTTGTCGCCGATTGAGTATCCAACTAACTTTTCATCTTCAGTCTCGACTTTGAATGTCTTTCCTTTGAATGCTACATTTATTTTGAATGCCATTTGTTTGTAAGTTTCCGAGGGTCTTTGTGTTTTAAACTATCCTCAGCTTATAACTGTAAAAGAATAGGGAGATTTGGGTTTTTAAGGTTTTGGGAGCCATTTGGAGAAGCCATTTGGAGAAGCTATTTGGAGAACTGAGGTTCTCATATTTAGTCGGGGGCAAACGACCGATTTGGAGAACTGAGGTTCTCATATTTAGTCGGGGTTCTGCGGAACCCCTCCGTCGCCCGCGGGCTCTCGTCGTCGTGTTAGAGTTTCATCATTTGGTGGTATACTTGTGCGGTGATTTTGCAGTCGGCTAGGGCGTCGTGGGCTCTTTCGTAATCGATTCCGAAATGGCTTGCTACTGTTCCTAGTTTTGCGTTTTTGAAGTGGTTTATTTTTCCTTCTCGTTTTAATCTTTCCCAGATGTATCTTGTGTCTTCTTTAATTGGGCAGAATGGGTATTCTTTTTTGTGGTTGTTGAATAGGGTGGTGATGAATCGTTGGTCGAAGTGGACGTTGTGGCCGAGGATTGGCGTTTTTTCTAATCCTAGTTCTTCGATGAAGTCTTGGATTTTTAGGATTGCTATTGGGGCTGGGAGTGCTGTTTTTTCGTGTTGTTGGATGTCGATGTTGTTGATTCGCATTGCGGTTCGTGAGATGTTGTATTCGTCGTGTTTTACTAGGACGTGTTTTTGTTGGATGAATTTTAATTTTGGTTGGTTTGCATCTATTAGAACCATACCGAGAGTTAGGAGTTGGTGTGAGTGGGGGAAGAGCCCCGTTGTTTCTGTATCGATCACCAATTTCTCCATTGTAAGAAATGTTGAATGGGGTTTATATTGATTTAGATTCCCCAGGTCGGGTTTCTCTCTCTCTTTACTTGAGCCACTTCTTGTAGGATAGATTTTTCCTCTGCAGAAAGTAGGTCTTTATGTTTCTTAAATTTTCGGAATTCAGTCTCGCTGAGATTTGTATATAGAGGTTCGCCGATGGTTAGTTGTCTTTCGAAGTTTACTCCGGGCATTGAAATTGCGACTTCTTGTCCTTTTGTTGCTTCTTGAACATTATTTTTTTCATGCTGAATTTCTTTTATTTGTGCGATTTTTATATCATCTTTGTTTATGAATCGTTCTTTGGTTTTTAGTATACCACCGTTTACTTTAACTCCGAAAACTGCTGGTGAGGAATTTCTGAAAACAAAATTTAGGATTGTTAGTTTGCAGATTCTTGGGAGTTCTTCTAGTTTCTTTCTTTCGATGTCTTTTAGTTTCTCATCTTTCCATTCTTCAAAGTTTTCGATTAGTTTGTATACTACAGGGTCTGTTATGACTTTAATGTTTTTTAGTTCTTCTAGGTCTTCGATGTCTTCGGCAAGGTTTATGTTAAAGCCTAATAGTATTTTGTCTTCTTCTGGTAATGTGTTTGTCATATAGATGTCTTTTTTTGTTATAGGTCCGATTCCTGCTTTCATGACGGGAATTTGTTTTTGTCTTAGTAAAACAAGTAGGGCTTCTAGGCTTCCAAGAGAGTCTGCTTTCACAACAATTCCGTGTTCATCGGTTTGGATTTCTTCTTCTATTTCTTCTGAAAATTCTTCAGATATTTTTTTAAATGTGTTTTCTTCGGTGATTACTTGGAATGGCATACCTGGAAGGATTTCTTCTTTTGACATGATTTGTAATTTGATACCCGTCGCTGCTTCAACTTTGTTTTCTGTTTTGTATCCTTTGTTTAAGGGTTGGGCCTCTTGGATGTTTCTGATTTTTGTTTGGATTGCGTCTTCTTCCATTGAAGCGATTGCAATTTCGTCCGTGCTTGAAAGTTTGCCATCGTATAATATACATTCTAAGAAATTCATTGCTTTGTCTTTTTTTACTTCTAGAACCACACCCTTTCCTTGTTCTTTTACTTCGATTCTTTCTTTTAGGAATTTTTGTGAGAGTGCTGTTAGCATTGCTAGGATTTCGTTGATACCTTCGCCTGTTTGTGCTGAGCATGGGACGATTGCTACGTTTTTTGTGAAGTCGTCGATTTTTGAATACATTTCTGCGGTGATTCCGTGCGAGTGTAGGGCTCCAATTATTGTGTAGAATTTTTCGTCGAAGTTTTGTTTTACGTTTGTTGCTTGGTTCTCTATTGATTCTAGAGATAGTAGAGATTTTGATGTTTTCCAGCCTGAGATGTTGTCTAGTTTGTTTAGTGCGATGATGAACGGGGTTTTGTTCGCTTTTAGAATTTGTAGGACTTCTGCTGTTTGGGGTTTGATTCCGTCGTTGATGTCAATGACTAGAATTGCGATGTCGGCTAGTGAACCTCCCCGTTTTCTTAGGTTCGTGAATGCTGCGTGGCCAGGGGTATCGATGAATAGGAGTCCCGGGATTTCTACGGGAATTTTGAATTTTTTTAATGTTGTTTCTGCACGAGATTCGATGTTTTTCTTTGGGAGTGTTGTGAATGAAATCTTTTGTGTGATTCCTCCAGCTTCGCTTTCTTGAATAGAGGTGCCCCTAATTTTGTCAAGTATACTTGTTTTTCCGTGGTCGACATGACCTGCTACGGTTACTATTGGTTGTCTTATTTTTGTCATAATTAATGGAGTAATGGAGGATTTTTAAATCTATATTTCTTAATTTTTTTATGAATTATACGATCGCGAATTTAGAGAAAGATTACGAGTTGGAACTGGATCGAATTGTGTCTGAGATTAAGGAGTCTGGTGCCAAGAATGTGCTTTTGCAGTTGCCTGATGGGTTAAAACCTTGGGGTCTAGTATTGTCTGATTATTTGGAAGAAAATACTTCTGCGAAGATATCGATTTGGCTCGGTGCTTGTTTTGGAGCTTGTGATTTGCCAGACAGCGACGCCGATTTAGTTATTCAATTTGGTCATGCGCCATGGAAGTAATAATGGAAGACAAACAAATATTTTCAGATCCTAAGAGGATTTATCGGAGGATGATCTCGGATGTTCGTAATGCGAAAAAAGAAGTCCTCCTTGAAACTTATATTTATAGCGATGATAAAATCGGAAGACTTTTTCGTGATGAATTAATGAAGAAGGCAGTTGAGGGTGTTAAGATTCGGGTTCTTATCGATGGTTGGGGGACTGAAGTTAAAAAGAAATTTTTTAGGGGATTGACGGGTCTCGGAGCGAAGGTGAGATTCTTTAGAGAGTTTAAATATACTTGGAGTTTTTTTGATGACAATCATGAGAGAAATCATAGAAAACTTTTGATAGTTGATGGGAGAATTTCTTATATAGGTTCTATAAATATTACTGCAAGGTGTCTTAATTGGTCTGAATTAGTTTTGAGAATTGAAGGAGATTTGGGTCTTGCGCTTAGGAAATCTTTTAACCGATCGTGGAAGCGATTTAATATTCGGGTTCGGAGAAGGATGAAAAAAATTGTTCATGAGGGTTATGAAGTTCTCCAAGGATTTCCCTCAAATTTGGGTCAGAGTTCTTTCGAGAGAAGATATCGGAAGTTGATTCGTAATGCGAAGAAAGAAATATTTATAGAGACTCCTTATTTTGTTCCTTCGATTGGGATTCGTAGAGTTCTCCGTCGGGCTTTGAGTCGAGGGGTCAAAGTTAAATTGATTCTTCCTCGGAAATCTGATATTTGGATTGTTGATAAGGTTCGTAATCGTTATTTAGGTCTTCTTTATAAGGCGGGGGCCGAGATTCATTATTATCCTGAAGTTTTGCATTCTAAATTGTTGGTTATCGATAATTCATTTTTTTTATTTGGTTCTTCGAATTTGGATTATCGGAGTTTTCTCCATCAATATGAGATTAATCTTTTGGGGGGGGACCCAGAATTAATTGAGAAATTGAAAAAACATTTTAAGAAAAATTTGAATAAGTCTTCTAAATTTAGTTATGGTGCTTGGAAAAATCGAAGGAAGATTGGACGTTTGGTTGAGAAAGTTATTGAATGGTTTAAGGAATATTTATAGGTAGGTATATTTTGGGGATAGGGGTTCTTAGAAAATAGGGTATAGATTTTGAAGGGATTATGGATTTATAAGTCTTATTTATCTTTTTTACTAGCTAAATATTTATAAGGTGTTTTTTATCTTTTATGTGATGATTAAAAAAGGTTTTGACACAGATAAATATCTTGAGATTCAATCGTCCGAGATTTTGAAGAGGGTTGATAATTTTGATAAGCTTTATCTGGAGTTTGGGGGGAAGATTTGTGATGATCTTCATGCGGCTAGAGTTCTTCCAGGTTATGATGCGAATGCGAAGATAAAGATGTTGGAGATGATAAAAGATAAATCTGAAATTGTGTTTTGTATTAGTGCTAAGGATATTGAGAATGGGAAGATGCGGGCGGATCTTGGTTTGAATTATGAAGCTATGACTTTGAAGTCAATAAATGATTTGAGGAATTTTGGGTTGGACGTTTCTGCTATTATAATTAATAGATTTTCTGGTGAGAAGAAAGCTTTGAAGTTTAAGAAATATTTGGAGAATATTGGGGTTCGGGCTTTTTTGCAAAATGAAATTGAAGGTTATCCTGCGGATGTTGATAAGATCGTTAGCGAGGAGGGTTATGGGAAAAATCCTTATGTTGAGACCAAGAAGCCGATTGTTGTTGTGACTGGTGTTGGTCCTGGTAGTGGGAAGATGTCTTTTTGCTTGTCACAGTTATATCATGATAACGTCCGGGGGATGAAGTCTGGGTTTTCTAAGTTTGAGACTTTCCCGATTTGGGATTTGCCGATTGATCATCCTGTGAATCTTGCTTATGAAGCGTCTACTGCGGATATTGGTGATGTGAATATGATTGATCCTTTTCATTTGCAGGCGACTGGGGCGATTGCGGTAAATTATAATAGGGATGTTGAAAATTTTCCGATTTTGAAAAGTATTCTTAAAAAGATTGGGGGGGATGTTTTCGCTTCTCCTACTGAGATGGGTGTTAGTAAGGCTCGGTTGGGAATTGTTGATGATGATGCTGTTTGTGAGGCTTCGAGGCAGGAAATTGTTCGTCGATATTTTAGATATAGGAAAGAAAATATTTTAGGGATTGTGGAAAAGAGTGTTGTTGATAAGTCTGAGAAGTTGATGCAGGAATTGGGTGTTGATGAGAACTATCGGGCTGTTGTTGGAGCTTCGAGGCAAGCGGCGGTTGAGGCTGAGGCTAAAGATGGAAAGGGAAATAAGGGTTTTTGTTGCGGTTCTGCGATTCAAATTGGGGAGGACGTTATTCAAGGGAAAAATTCGGAGTTATTGCATTCAGAATCTTCTTGTATAATTAATGCATTGAAGCATATCTCTAATATTCCAGAAGATATTGATCTTCTTCCGGAATCTTTGATTAATAGCATAAAAGAATTGAAGAAAAAAATAGTTAAGAATTCTACTCCGAGTTTGGATGTGAGTGAAATTTTGATTGCTTTGGCTATTTCTTCTTCTACTAATCCCAGTGCAAAAAGATGCATAGAGAATCTTCCTTTGTTGTATAATTGTGAGATGCATACGACTCATTTGCTTACTCGTGGCGACGAGAATGGACTTAGGGATTTGGGAATTAATTTGACCACTGACGCTTCGCTTACCCCGAAGATTTATTTTAGAAGTTGATGTAATGAATTATTATTCAAAACGAAAGATTTAAATAAGGTTATGCATATATATTCATAACTAAAATGGAGGCAAAATACAATGCCAAATAGAGACAAAACAGGACCAGAAGGAAAAGGTGCTAAGACTGGAAGACAGATGGGCGACTGCGAAGGTGCAGAACCTACTGGCGAAGAATTCGGACCAGGTGTAGGACTTGGACGAGGACTTGGACGAGGATTAGCTAGAGGCGCTGGAAGAGGCGCTGGTCGTGGACGAAGAGCAAGACAGAACTAAAATGCCAAAAGTAACATTAGAAATGTTTCATAGAGTCATTTGTTTAACGAAAAATGCCTAGACCACATAAAAGAAGAAGAGTTCGGGGTAGACCTAACTCTTCTTACTTCAAGCCTGCAGGTATAAGAATGTTTGATTTAGAGGAATCTGAAATATCCCTGCCAGAGTTTGAAGCAATAAGATTAATCGATTTTGAAAGAACTTCCCAAGCTAAAGCAGGGGAAAAGATGCAAGTATCACAATCTACATTATCTAGAATATTATCCTCGGGAAGAAGAAAGATAGCAGATGCGATAATTAATGGGAAGGCGATAAAAATAGGAAGATGAAGGAAAAAATAGCTATAATTTCAGTATTTGTAAATTTAATTCTTGCAGTTGGAAAAACAGCAATTGGTTTTATAGTAAATTCAGCTTCAATATTAGCGGAAGGAATACATTCTGGAATGGATGTTTTATCCTCTGGAATAAGTTTAATCGGAATCAAAATATCTAAAAAACCAGTTGATGAAAAGCATCCTTATGGACATTATAAATTTGAAGTATTATCTGGACTTATAATAACTATTTTACTATTCTTAGCGGGATTGTGGATGATTTATGAATCATATAGGGGGTTTAGAAAACCAGAATTTATTTCAATTAGTTATCTAGCATTAGGGATAATGCTTTTGTCGGTTATTTTAAATGAAATAATGTCTCGTTTAAAACTTTATTATGGGAAAAAAGAAAATTCATTAAGTCTTCTTTCTGATGGTGTTCATGATAAGGTTGATGTTTATGCTTCAATTGCAGTTTTAATTGGAATATTTTTAATGCCTTATTGGGTTTATGTAGATTCAATTCTCGCACTTTTAATTGGACTTTATATTATTAAAGAATCTTTTGAATTAGGGAAAGAAGCAACGGATTCATTATTGGATGTTTCTGCTGGAAAAGAGATTGAAGATAAGATTAGAAAAATTGTAAGAAACTCAAAAATAAAACTTAGTGAATTAAAAACGCAAAAGAAGGGATCTATTGTTACTGCAAATTTCGAGATAAAATTAGATAAGAATATTACTGTGGATGAAGCTACAAATATTTCTAAAAAATTAAAGAAAAAATTAATATCCTCAATTGAACCTCTTGAATATATTGCTATTCAAATTAGTACACATAAATTAACTGATATTTCTTTTAAGCCTCGGGGATTAGATTCGAAGATTAGTTTTGGCCAAGGTTTTGGTTGGCAGAGAAAAGGAAGATTTAAAGATGGTATCAAAGAAGCCAAAGGTAAGGGGCCAGAGGGATATTGTATATGTTCCAAATGTAAATATAAGCAAAAACATGAAAAAGGAATCCCTTGTTCTAATATGAAATGTCCTAAATGTGGAGGAGATTTGGAAAGAAAATGAAAATATTAAAATTGATTTCCGATAGTGTAGTGTTTGGTGATAAGAGACTTGTTTATAATAGGAGATTGGTTAAGAGTTTTTCATCTAGGACGAAAACAGCACATAAAATATATCTTGAGAAAAATATTAGTCAATTTTACGATTTTATAAATCCGGATATTGAGGTAAAATGAAAATATTAATTGCAATAAATGAAAAAAATGGAATCGATTCTAAATTAAGTGAACACTTTGGGCATTGTCTTTATTTCGCTATTTATGAAACAGAAACAGATGATTTAGAATTTGTTGAAAATAAAATAGATCATACAAATCAAAATTTGACTCCAGTAGATCAAATGATGAAATTTAATCCAGATATCGTTTTTACATTGGGAGCAGGGCAAAGAGCAGTTAATTTATTTAATGAAAAAAAGGTAGGATTGAAAACAGGGGATTATGAAACTGTAAAAGAAGTTATTGAAAATGTTGGCAAGCTTAAAGATTTATATGGTGGGTGTGAATATTAAATGAAGTTATTTATATTTGGTTCTACAGGAGATTTAATTAAAAGAAAAGTTTTGTTGGACTTACAGAAATTAAAACAAGATTTGGAAATTTATGCACTTGGCAGGAAAAATTTCACTTCTGAAATTTATGAAGATTTTGTCTGTCAAGGAAGGTGTTCCCCTGAATTTAAGAAAAAGATACATTATAAGAAAATTGATTTTGAAAAAGAAGATTTATGTAATCCCTGTTCTACTTTATTTGACAAGAGTAAAGTAAATTTTATTTACATTGCAATGCCTCCAAAATTTCTTTTAAAAATAATTAAAGAATTATCTAAAATAAACAAGAAGTTTAAGTTGAGGATTTTAATCGAAAAACCTTTTGGGGAAAATTTAGAGTCTGCATTAGAGCTTCAGAAAATAATAAAAGAAAAAGATATTGAAGAAGATATTTTCTTGTCAGATCATTACTTGTTTAAAAAAGAAGTGGAAAGATTAAATTTTAATAATTTTAATAAGATTAAATTTTTATCATTAGAAAAATTAGGAGTAGAAGAAAGAATTAATTATTATGATGACATTGGTGCATTAAAGGATATGGTTCAAAGCCATTTTTTTAATCTCATTTTTAAATTTGTTAAAACCCAAGATTTAGCTGGAGCTAAAATAAAAAAACTGATAAGGGGACAATATAAAAATTATAAAAAAGAATTAAAGGAAGATTCGGAAACTGAAACGGCAATATATTTAGAATTTAAAGATGGGGGGAAGGAATTTGTTTTTTTTACAGGGAAAAAGTTTTCTCAAAAAGAGTCTTTGATTGAGGTAGATGGTAAAAGAATTGAATTAAAGACTGGGGGGGAGTATAAAAGAATTTTTAATGAATTTCTTAATGAAAAGTGTGAAAATTTTCCTACCATAGAAGATTCTATTGCTTCATGGAAAATAATAAAAAAAATTGAGGATATAAAGTCTCCTTTGAAAATTTATAGAGATAATATTACAGAACAAGAATTTAAAAACGAAGCAATTGAAATAAATAAAGAGGAGAAAAAATAAAATGCCATGGGTAGATGAAAGTAAGTGTGTCGGTTGTGGGATTTGCGTTAAACAATGTCCTGTTAATGCAATTTCGATGAAAGATAGAAAAGCAGAAATAGATATGGAAAAATGTATTAGATGTGGAAAATGTCATGATGTCTGTTCTCAGGAAGCGGTAAGACATGACAGTGAAAAAATACCTTTTGAAGTTGATGAAAATATTGAAAAAATAAAAGAATTGATGAAAAATTTTGATAGTAAAGAAGAAAAAGAGGGTTTTTTAGGAAGAATGATTAAACATTTTAATAAAGAAATAAAAGTTTCGGAAAAGACAATAAATGAAGTTAAAAATTTGGAGATTAAAAATGAAGGATAATAATACATTTACTCAATCTACCCAAAAGGCAGCAAAGGGATTGTGGAATGCATTTCCAATGATTTTGGGAACAGTTCTTTTAATAAGTTTAATTTCTGCAATAGTTCCGAAATCATTTTATGTTTCAGTTTTTAGTAAAAATTCTTTTTTGGATTCATTTATCGGGAGTTTAGTTGGTAGTATTTCTGCAGGGAATCCTATAACAAGTTATATTTTTGGTGGAGAAATGTTGAGTCAGGGGGTTGGTTTGATTGCAGTAACTGCATTTATTGTTTCGTGGGTGACTGTGGGAATTATTCAGCTTCCTGCGGAATCAGCAATTTTAGGTAAGAGGTTTGCGTTATTAAGAAATTTAACGGCGTTTGTGTTTTCAATAATTGTAGCGATAATAACCGTTTTAATTTTGGGGGTAGTAGTATGAAATTAATAAATAAGTTAAAACGGCTTCCTGGTTCGTGGTATTTTTTAGGGACGATAGTTATACTTTATCTTTTTGTTTCAATATTTAATCAGAAAATTTATTTAGATAGTTTGAATTTTTTTAATCAGATTATTTGGAAGGTGATACCTATTTTTGTTTTAGTATTTGTTTTGATGAGCTTGTCAAATTATTTTATAACGCCAAATGTTGTGATAAAGCATCTCAAGGAAAAGGGGATGAGGAAATGGTTTTATGTTATTGTCGGGGGGATTTTGTCAAGTGGTCCAATTTATATGTGGTATCCTCTTTTATCTGATTTGAGAAGTAAGGGATTGAATTATGGACTTATTGCTTGTTTTTTATATAATCGGGCGATAAAAATTCCGTTGTTACCTTTGGCGATTATATATTTTAGTTGGCAATATATTTTAGTTCTTACTTTGGTTATGATTGTTGTCTCGGTTATTCAGGGAATATTAATAAATAAAATAATGGAGGTAAAAAAGTGAAAATTGCAATAGCATCTGAAGGAAAAGATGAAGATTCTGAAATAAGTTCAAGAGGTGGACGAGCACCATATTATTTGATTTTTGAAGATAAGAAATTAATTGAAACAATTAAAAATCCTTTTTCGGCTGGTTCTGGCGGAGCAGGTTTTTCTGTAGCTTATATGTTGGCTGAGAAAAAAGTTGATTTAGTAGTTGCTGGAAAAGTTGGAGGAAATATGGTTTCTGCTCTAAAGGAAAAAGGAATTGAGTTTAAGGAAGAAAGTGGAAAGATAAATGAATTTCAATTTTAGATTGATATAATTCTTATCTTAAAGTTTTTAAATGTCTTTTTCTAATAACTCTTATGAAAAAAATTAATTTGTTGTTTGTTGGATTGTTATTTTTGATGTTAATTGGAAATGTATCGGCTCAGGTTGACGTCTCTTATTTTTATGGCCGGGGTTGTGGTTTTTGTGCGAAGGTTGACGCTTCGGGAGTTTTAGGGGATGTTGCTGAGATTGAGGGGGTCAATGTAGAAGAATTTGAGATTTATTTTAATGATGATAATCGGGCTAGGTATTTGGAATTTTGTGGTCAGTTTGGGATTTCGCAATACAATCGAGGGGTTCCGTTTACAGTAGTTGAATGTGAAAATTCTTCTTTTTATATTAGTGGTGCTGGTATTATCAGTCAGCTTGAGGAAAAGGTTGTGACTTGTGAGGCGAATGGGGGGTCTGGGAATGGTGTTTCGCCGATTGATCCTAATGCTGAGAAAATTACATTGGGGGCTTTGATTATTGCTGCATTGATTGATTCTATTAATCCTTGTGCTTTTGGGGTTTTGATTTTTCTGATGTTGAGTTTGTTGAATATGGGTTCTGCTAAGAGGGCTTTGAAGGCAGGCCTTGTTTATACTTTTGTTGTTTTTGTTGTTTATTTTTTAGCAGGGTTTGGTATCTTTAAAGCTATTCAGCAATTTACCTCTGTTACCCATTTTATTTATTTGTCTGCTGGAGTTTTGGTTTTGGTTCTTGGTTTGTGGCAGTTTAAGGATGTGTTTCTTCCGAAGATTGGACCGACTTTGCAAATTTCTCCTAAGGTTAAACCATTGATGGAGAAAATTATTCATAATGGAACTTTGCCTGCGATGATTCTTTTGGGGATTCTTGTTTCTTTGTTTGAGCTGCCATGTACTGGAGGAATTTATTTGGGAATATTGACTATGATGTCTATCAATAAGACTTTTGCGATTTCTTCATTGTTGATTTATAATTTGATTTTTGTTTTGCCTCTTGTTATTTTGACCTTGATGATTTACAAGGGGATGTCGCCTAGGGTTCTTCAGAGATGGACGTCGGGTGAGAGAAAGTGGATGAAGCTGGGGTCGGGAATTGTTTTGATTTTGTTGGGATTGTATATCTTGTTATTTTAGTATCTAAAAATTTATAATGGGGAAATTGGTTAATATAATATGGGGATGTTTGGATTTGGTAAGGGAAAGACTTTGTATTATCCGGGATGCTTGACGAAGGGCGTTTTGATGGAGCAGTTCGAGAATTATAAGGAAATTTTTAATCGGCTTGGGATTGATTTTGTGATGTTGTCTGATGAGGAGAATTGTTGCGGGTTGCCGGTTTTGAATGCGGGTTACAAGAAGGATGCTCGGAAACTTGCTAAGAAGAATTATGATTTGTTTAAGAAGAATGGGATTACGAGGATTTTGACGAATTGTCCGTCGTGTTATCATACGTTTAATGAGATTTATCCGACGCTGGTTAGAGAATGGGATATCGATGTTGAGCATGCGACGGTTGCTATTTTGAATGCTTTGAAAAAGCGGCGGATTAGATTTAAGGGAGTTGATGAAGATAGGGAAATTGTTGCTTATCATGATCCGTGTCATCTTGGGAGATATTCTGGGATTTATGAAGAGCCGCGAGAAGTGATTGAGTTGCTTGGTGGGAAGATTATTGAATCTCATTTTAATCGTATGGATGCTTTTTGTTGTGGCGGTGGTGGCGGAGTTCGTGCGAATTTTCCCGAGCTTGCTAAGGATATTGCGAAATTGAAGGTTAAACATACTTCGCAGGAAGTTGGTAAGATTATTTCTCCATGTGGTCTTTGTTATTCTAATATTAAATCTGCTAGTGATAAGTCGACGGAGTTTTCCGATTTTGTTTTGGGAAAGCTTAGGGGGATGAGATGAATAAGAAACTTCAAAGAAGTATCATATTCATTTTGTCAAAGGAGATGAAAAATGAATAAGAATTTGATGAAGGCTTATGAGGTGGATGCTTCGCGGCTTAAGGGTAAGGCATTGGATGTCGCTTTGCCGAGGACGATTGGCGAGGTTATGAAGATTGTTGCTTCTTCAAAAAGGATTGTTCCGAGGGGAGCGGGGACTGGTTTGGCTAGTGGGGCTGTTCCGCAAAATGGGCAAGATGTTGTTTTGGAGCTTTCGAAGTTGATTGCGATTAATAATTTTGATAAGGATAGGAAGACGGTTGAGGTTGAGGCTGGTGTAATTCTTGACGAGCTTCAGGCTTTTGTTTCGAGGTTTGGTTTAGAATTTCCTGTGAATCCTGCGAGTCATGCGGTTGCTACGATTGGTGGTATGATTGCTACGGATGCTGTTGGTTCGCGGGCTGTGAAATATGGTAAGACTTCTCATTGGGTTAAGTGGGTTGAGGTTATTGATGGGCATGGTAACTTGCATCGGAAGGGGGCTACTGAGTTGTCGGATTATGCGGGGATGGAGGGGATTACGGGTGTTATTGTTAAAGCTTGTTTGAAATTGGTTCCGAAGAAAAAGAGAACTGCTTCTTTGGTTAAGGTTGATAGTATTGAGAAGGTTGTTTCGGTTGTTAGGAGATTGAAGAGGGACAGGAGTGTTTCGATGATTGAGTTTATTGATAAGAGGATTAGCGAGGGGCTGGAGCTTGAACCGTTGTATCATTTGATTGTTGAGTATGAGGACGATTCGGGGGCTTTGAAAGGGGAGGAATATGAGAAGCTTCTTGATTTGAGGGATAGGATTTATCCTTTTGTTGCCAGTGAGGGTTATGCAAGGATTGAGGACCCTAAGATTTTGATTGATCGTTTTGAGAAGTTGATGTCGTGGCTTGAGGGAAATGAGATTCCGACTTTTGGGCATTTGTCTGTTGGGATTTTGCATCCGTGTTTTAATCATAATCAGGAGAAGTTGATTCCGGAGTTGATGAAGTTTGTTAAGAGGCTTGGTGGGCAGATTAGTGGGGAGCATGGGATTGGAATTTTGAAGAGAGGGTTCGTTGAGATTAATGACCAGAAGATTTTGAGGAATGTGAAGAAGCGGACTGATCCTTTGAATAAATTTAATGTGGGGAAAGTGATATGAAAGAAGAATTTTTTGAGAAGTTGAGAGAGAAGGCGAAGGGTTATTTTAAGGATGGTGATGGGCACGGGTTTGATCATGTTGAGCGGGTTTATAATATGGCTATTAAAATAAGTGAGGGTGAAGATGTAGATATGGATGTTGTTCGGGCGGCTGCCCTTTTGCACGATGTGGCTAGGAGTAAGGAGGACGATGATTCTGATTTATGTCATGCAGATGAGGGGGCTAAGATGGCTGTTGATATTTTGAGGGAGATGGATTTTCCGGAGGATAAGATTGAGAAAGTGGTTCATGCAATTTTGGTTCATCGATATAGCAAGGGGATGAAAGCGGAGAGTCGTGAGGCCGAGATTATTCAGGATGCGGATAGACTTGATGTTTTGGGTGCGATTATTCTTACGAGGGTTTTTGCGAGATGTGGAAAGAAAAATACTGTCATTTATGATCCTGATGTGCCGGTGATGGATAAGTATAATGGGATTAATACTACTGGGATTAATCATCTTAAAGAAAAATCTTTGGAGATAGTTCCAGAGTCTTTTAAGACACCGAGAGCTCGTGAGATTGCTAGGAGTCGTTATGATTATGTTAAGGGATTTATTGATAGGTTTGAAAAGGAATGGAGGGGAGAATTATGAAAGAGGGTAAGCCGACTAAGTCGGATTTGATTGAGGCGAATAATTTGTTAGAGGAAGTTAGTGAGATTTTGGATCCGTGTGTTCGGTGTGGTATGTGTAAGTCGATTTGTCCGGTTTTTAAGACTCTTCGAGAAGAAGGCGTTTCTCCGAGGGGGAAAGCGATTTTGTTATCGGATAAGATTTTGGATAAAGTTGTTTTTCAGTGTAATCTGTGTAGGGGTTGTGAGCAAAGGTGTCCGTTGGGGATTAAGGTTTGTGATGCGATTAAGAAGGCGCGTGAGGCGATGGTTTTGAAGGGGAAGGGTTTGAAGTCGAATGAGGAAATGATTGAGAATGTTCGGAAGACTGGGAATCCTTTTGGGAAAGGGGAGATTGATAAGGATAAGTTGTACTGTTGTTAATTATGTGTGAACCAGAATTCTAATTTGTCTTTAGATTTATTGTGTAGTCTTGCGAAGCCGAATCTTTCGAATTGGATTGTTGTTCCGATTTTTAGGTTGTATAGTTCTGGTTCGCCTAGTCCTTTTTGGACGGAGCCGTCGGGCATTGTTACTTCTACTTTGTTGTTGTTTGGCGTTGCTGGGAGCCAGTGTAGGAATCCTGTTTTGATATTATTGTCGGGTTCTTCTGAGACGAAAGAAAATGTTCTAGGTTTTAATCTATCTAGTCTGTCGGTTTTGAAATTTAGTAGGTGCATTAGCCGGTAATTTCCGTCTTGCATAATATTGAGGTCTTGTCCTGATATTAGAAATTCTTGTCCTGTTATGTATTTTCTAAATCCTTGTTTTCCGTTTGGGTGGAGTGGGATTTCTGCGTGGAGGGTTGGTGTTCCATTGATTAATATTTTTTGTGGGTTCTCTACGAAGAAGTATCTTGGGACTTTTTCTAGGTATTTTTTGTTTAGTGTGTATAGGACTTCTACTGGGATTTTGACGTTTGTTTTTTTGACGCCCATTCCTAAAAGGAATTCTCTGACTGCTTCTGGTTTTATTCCTCTGTCTCTTAGGGATTGTAGTGACCATAGTCGTGGGTCGTTCCATCCTGAGTATGTTCCGGCTTTTACTTCGGCTCTGCCTTTTGATTTGGATATTTTTACTCCTTCAATTGCGAATAGTCCGTTGTATATTGATTCTGGGTTTTCCCATTTGAAGATGTCTCGGATGAAATCTTGGACTCGTGTTGACATGTAGTGTTCTACTCCTCTTAGGACGTGGGTTACGCCGAGGAGATGGTCGTCGATTGCCCATGAGAATTCCATTGATGGATAAATTCTGTATTTTGTTTTTGTTCTTGGATGAGGTCTATCGGAAATTTTGAACATAACTCTGTCTCGGAAAGCTGGGTCGGGGTCTTGCATGTTTGTTTTTAATCTGACTGTCATTGAGCCCATTTTTGCTTTGAACATTTCTTTCCATCTTTTCATTTGTTCTTCTGGTGGCATGTGTCGGCATGAACATTCTACACCCTTTACTTTTAAGTCGTGCATTTCGTCTTGGCTACATTCGCAAACATATAGGTATCCTTTTTTTAGCATCTCTTCGGCGTATGCGTAGTATTTTTCTATTCGGTCTGATTTGTAGATTATTTTTTTGTCGTAGTTAATGCCGAGCCAGTTTGTTCCTTCTTCAATTAGCTTGTAGGCTTCGGGCTCGATTTGTTTTGCTTCGCCGCCGATTGTGTCGTCCATTACCATTAAGAGTTTGCCTTCGTACATTTTTATGTATTCGTCGTTTAGTATCATTGTTCGTGCGTTTCCGATATGTAGTGGTCCTGATGGGAAGGGTGCCATTCGCATTACGACTTTTCCCTTTTCTGCATTTGGTAATTCTTTTAGTCCTTCTCTGATTTCTCTTTTGGAAGTTTTGGAATCTAGTTTTGAGAATTGTTCTTGTTGTTTTTCTAATGGGAGTTTATTTACTTCTTTTAAGACTTCTTGGATTTTTGGCATTATGTCTTTTATCTTTGATTTTTCTAGTCCTTCTGCGAATAGCCCTGCTAGAATTGCTCCTTGGTTTGCTTTGCCCTTGTATTTGATTGCGTTTTCGAGAGCGTAAGCTTTAATCACGTCTTTGGTTATTTCGGTCATGTATTATAGAAGGAATTGGAGGTTTTAAATTTGTTTGTTTATTACCAGCCCATTACTCCGACTGGGTTGTCGGAAGGTTGATTGATGTCGAGTTTTTTTTCGAGGAGTTCTATTCTTTGTTCTAGCTTGTATATTTTGTTATCTAGTTCGGTTACTCTTTCGGAATCGTCTCTGCCTGTTGATGTTGCGGGGGTTGATGTTGTAGATGAGGATGAGTCCATGAAGCCGAACAATTCTGTGTTTGAAGATGGTGTTGGTGAAGATGTTTCGGTGTTGCTTGGTTTTGATGTGTTGCCGAATTCTACGAATCCGTCTCGATCTGTTGGGACCACAACGTCTTGTTTTGGGATTCTTACGACGCCTCGTCTTTGGAGTTCTCGTACATCTATCATCCTTTTTTTCTTTCTGAAGAGCATAAGGGTATTAGGGTGGGGGTTTATTTAAAGGTTGGGGATGTTGAAAACGTTTATATAATCTTGATACTAGGTATGGTTATGGGTGACGAGAAACCGGTGAAGAATATAGCAGAGGCGATTGAGGAGGTTATGTTGGCTGCGCATAAGCCTAGGGAATTGGACGCGATGGGGATGTATACTTTTGAGGATAGGAAATTTCATCCTGTTTCGTCGCATACGCTTGGATTCGATTCACAGCAGAATCAGTTGGAGCCTTCTTATTATTGGATTTTGGATTGGATAAATGAAAGGGGTTGGAAATGGGAGAAGTTGGTTGATAATTTTACGGCTAGTCCTGGGTCTGGGCAGTTTAGTGAGATGAGCATGAAGGCGACGAAGATGCAGGAGGAGGGGATGAAGATTCTTGGGGGGATGAATCAGGTGATTAAGTCAGTTTTGAATTTGGTTTATGATTTGAAGGAGTTTGAGTTGAGGTTGGCACATTATGATGATGCGAATTCTAATGATGAGAAAAAGAAGGAAGAGGGGACGTTGGCGTTGAAGCAGATTTGGTTGGATAATGTTGATTTGAAGAAAGGGCGTGGTGCGATTCATCAGATGGCGACGATGGAGATGGGGTTTTCAACTTTGAGAGAGGCGTTTATGATGGCGAATTCTGTTGATGATTTGAAGAAGATGAATAAGGATGAGGAGGGTGGTTTGATTAATGATCAGGTTATGAGGATTTTGATTCCGAGGGTTAGCGAGTTTTTGAAGTGGGTTGATTATTCGGAGAGGGAGTTGAGGAAACGGTTTAGTATTGAGAGGAATTATTTGAGGTCGCAGGTTGAGACGATTAAGTTATATTCTGGTTGGATGAAACCTTATTTAGAGGCGGCTGAGAAATTAAGGCAGAAGGGATTTGATAAGGACGCTGCTTTGGTTAATTCGTTTTCGACTTCGATGTTTCATTTGGAGATATTTGCTCAGAAGGATTTTGGTTTGTCTGATGCTAGTCCTCATTATGAGTATAAGGGGAAGAGGGGTTACAAGAGTGTTATGGTTGTTGATTTTGAATTTAGAGGTCATGTTTCGCAAAGGGTTACACAGAAGGGGGATTATGGTTTTGGTATGGGTGGTCGGATGTTGGTGCATTATAAGAGTTATTCTTTGAATGATGAAGAGATTGCTGCGGCGAAGGCTTTGCTTGAGAAATCTGATAGAGATAGTGCTTTGACTTTTTCGCAGGACGTTGCGTCTGATGCTTTGGCGGATTTGAAAGAGGATTTGGATTATTTTACTATGAATAAGGATGAGAAGGAGAAGGTTGAGTTTGAGAAGACTACGGCGGAGAAGAAGGGTCAGGATGTTAATCCGTTTAGTGCTTTGTTTGGTTTGGGTAAGAAGAAGCCTAAGAAGGTTGAGAAAGGAGAGAAGGTTCTTGTTGCGCCAGAGGATATTAAGAGAGATACTTTTATTGAGAAGATGATGAGGGGAGAGGGTGCTAAGAATGCGGCCGAGTGGTTGTATTTGGCTTATGATATTTATAAGAAGGCTCATAAGATGGCTTCGGCGGTGGGTACTGGGTTTGATAAGTATGAGAAGGATAAGGTTGAGGAGTATGCTGAGGGGGGCGAAGTTGGTATTACTGGGTCGCTTAAGGGAAGCGAGAGTAATTAGAAAGATAAATAAAGTTTGTTTCTATATCATTATATGGTAAAAGAGATTGAAGAGCTTAAGGAAAGTGCTGAGGATTTAGCGGAAGTTATTGGGGGTATTTTTGATGAGGACATTGAGGAGGTTGATGGAGATGAGTCTGTTAGCGGTATTTTTGATGAGGACATTGAGGAGGTTGATGAGGAGGCGCCTGTTAGTGATTTTGATATAGGGAGTACGTTGTTGACGTCTGCGGTGCCTGTTGAGAGTTGGGCTGGGCAGAATTTGGAGGAGACTTTGTCGAGGGATTGGGTTAAGAAAGATTGGGATGATGAGGAGGATGCCTTTTCTGGGGATTTTTATAAGAGTTCGAATGATAGGGATGATGTTTATGGGGCAAAGGATGATGTTTATTCTTCTACTGGCAGGGGTGGTGGAGTTTATAATGAATCTACAGGTACTTATGATGCTGGGAAGGGCGAGGCTTATGATGTTAAGGGTAGTGAGCCAGGGGCTTTGAAGGGTCATGATCAAGCTAGGGATGAGCGGCGTGGTAGTCGTTCATTGTTGGAGAGTGGATTTGCGGATGCGCGTAATAGGGAGAATAGGGAATTTAATAGGGACGCTGTTGCTTATGAAGGTAAAGATGCTGCGTAATAAGGAGCGCTTTGCGCTCCGATGGTAGATGCTTTGCATCGATGGTAGGCTTTGCCGATGGTAGCGACTTTGTCGCGATGGTAGGCATCGTAGATGCCGAGGCTTGGTATGGGATAGTATGATTTAAATAATAGTTTTGTTTAGTATTTTTGATTGTAAGATGGTGACTAATTATGAGGGTTTTTATGAAGGTAGTTTTAGTTCGCTTAATTCTAATTATGGGAATTTTACTGGGTATAGGATGAGTGCTGCGCAGTTGGGTTTCCCGGGTTCGCCGCAGACCGCGAATCAACTTGGCGAGGCTGTTAATGCTGCGAAGCAGGGTGTTAAGGCTTTTGAGGTTACGATGTTGCAGGCTGATACGGGGGAGACGATTCCGAAGCAGCATTTTAGTGAGATGAGGGCTTTGATGAAATTAACGGGTGTTAAGCCTTCTGTTCATGGGCCGATGATTGATGCTGCTGGTTTTGATGATAAGGGGAATTGGGGGAAGGAAGAGGGTCGGGTTCAGAATGAGAGGAGGATGTTTGACACTATTGAGAAGGCGGCTTTGTTGGATTCTAAGGGGAATGTTCCGGTTGTTTTTCACTCGGCAGGGCTTGGGACTCCTGGTGCTGAGTTTAGGCCGGGGAAGAAAGAATGGGGAGAGAAGGAGAAGAAGGTTATGGAGAGGGGTGCGATGGTTAATCGTGAGACTGGGCAGGTTCAGGCTACTAAGAGGGAGTATAGGTTTCGGCCTCGGCAGCCGCAGCTTTTGGAGAAGGGACGAGGGAAAGAGGGTGCTGGTCCGAAGGGTGTTTTGTTTAGTGCGGAAGGGACTATTGCTTCGGCGAATTTGGGGGATTGGGAAGGTAGTTTGACGGAGATTGCGCAGATGAATAAGCATGCGGCGGAACTTATTGGTGCTTCGGGTGTGAATTTGGGAGAATATGAGAAAATGAATATTTCCGAGGATGGAATTCTCTATGATCCTAAGACTAGGGAGAGGTTGCCGGCTTTTGATCCTGAGACGAATCAGGAGGCTTCTTATAATCAAATGAAGAAGGCGGGGCTTTTTCTTGAGAATGCTGAGTTGTCTTTTAACAGTGCTTTTCATAAGGCGTATAAATATGGTTCCGATGAGCAGAAGAAGGAGTTGAAGGTATTGTCTGAGGGCTATGCTAAGAGTTTGGGTGAGACTGATGGCAAGGTTTGGAATCCTGTTATGAGGCAGAAGATTTTGGATAAGACGCTTGTGAGGCTTGGTGAGATAACTGAGGATAAGGCGAAGGTTGTGAATGGTGAGTATGTTAGGGGTAAGGATGGTAGGCTTGTTAGGGATGAGGATTGGGGGACGCCACAGGTTTATCAGGAGATTAATACGTTTGCGATGGATAAGGCGGCGACTACTTTTGGGAACTTGGCGATGAAGTCTTTTGATAAGCTCGGGGAGGATAAGGCGCCGGTTTTGGCTATTGAACCGTTTCATCCTGGGGCGGCTTTGTCGAGTACTGATGATATGATTAAGTTGGTTAAGGAGTCTAGGAAGAATTTTGTGAAGCAGTTGATGGAGGATAAGGGTTATAGTAAAGGGAAGGCGAAGGATATTGCCGAGGAGAAGATTGGTGTGACGTGGGATATTGGGCATATTAATATGATTAAGAAGTATGGATTTACTGATAAGGATATTAAGGAGCAGACGAGGAAGATTGCGCCGATGGTTAAGCATGTTCATTTGACTGATAATTTTGGTTTTGCTGATACGCATCTTGCTCCCGGGATGGGGAATACTCCTATTAAGAAAATAATGGAAGAGTTGGAGAAGACTGGGCGGCTTGGTGATATGAGGAAGATTACCGAGGCTGGTGCTTTTGTTCAACACTTTAAGCAATCGCCGCATCCGTTGACTATGGCTGCTTTTGGTTCTCCGATTTATTCGATGAAGGCGGGACCTACTTTTAATCAGGCGCATCAGATTCAGGGTTCTTATTTTGGTGGCTATGGGACTATTAATCCGCAGACACATCATTCATATTTTGGGGCAGGGTTTACGACGATGCCTGTTGAGTTGGGTGGTCAGATGCCAGGTGGAGAGTCACGATTTGGCGGAACGCCCATGTCATGATTTTTAATCATGACAGATGGTAGGATGCTTTGCATCCGAAGGTAGGCTTTGCCGATGGTAGCGACTTTGTCGCGATGGTAGGCGCTTTGCGCCGGGGCTTGTTAGGGTATTTAAGAACCTTTATAAAATATAATTACTATTGATTGATAACAAGATGGTGAAGAAAGTTGTGAAGAAAGAGGGGGCTAAAAGGATTACTAAGGCCTTGAAGAATATGTCGCCTACTTTGAGTATTGGTGGAGAGCGTGAGATTGCTGCGGATTTTGCGGCGAAGGTTTATGAGAAGTTTGATCAGATGATTAAGTCGATTGTGTTGTTCGGTTCTTCGGCGAAGAAGACTATGACTCCGGATTCTGATATTGATATTATAATTATTATTGATGATGTTTCGGTTCGGTGGGACCAGGAGTTGATTGCGTGGTATCGTGAGGAGCTTGGGGAGGTGATTAAGTTGAATCCTTATGCGAAGGCGTTGCATATTAATACTGTGAAGTTGTCGACGTGGTGGGATGATATGATGAGGGGCGATCCTGTTGTGATTAATATTTTGAGGTATGGTGATGCGCTTATTGACCATGGGGGTTTCTTTAATCCGTTGAGGGTTTTGTTGAAGGAAGGGAAGATTCAGTCTACGCCGGAGTCGATTTATACTTTGTTGCAGAGGGCGCCTGGGCATTTGACTCGGGCTAAGCAATCGATGCTTGCGGTTGTTGATGGGCTTTATTGGACGATGGTTGATTCCGCGCATGCGGCTTTGATTGCTGCGAATATTATGCCGTCTTCACCTGAGGCTATTCCTGATGTTTTGACTGAGACTTTTGTTAAGAAGAAGAAATTGAAAAGTAAGTACGTTGATTATTATGCGGAGATTCATGCTGTTGCTAAAGAAATTATTCATGGGAATTTGGCTGCGATTAAAGGGAAGCAGTTGGATGATTGGTTTGAGAAGGCTGATATGTTTTTGGGCGAGATGGCTAAGTTAGTTGATACGTTGATTGATGAGAAGGGCGGAGCGTTAAAGATTTAGAATTTTAAGAAATAAAAAATTATTGGAAGTGTGTTGCGTCTTGCTCTTTTGTATATTGGAAACCTACACTTACGTCATATTCTTTTCTTTTGTCTGTTGGTAGTGCTCCTGTCTGAGTCGAGTCATATCCTGCCAATCCTGTTCTGTTGATGGTTCCATCTGTTTTTATTATATTGTTTGTTATGAATTCTTGGGTTCTTGTTCTTGTTAATTTGTTTTCTAGTCCTTTTTGGATTGCTGATGTAGATGCTAGTGCAACTACTTCTGCGAAGATTGGTTTGTTTGGGTGTAGTGCTATAAGTGCTGCCTCTCTTCCGTTTCCTGTTCTGTTTGCGTTTTTACCTGCCTTGTATTCCGCGCTTCCTATTAATTCATCTGCGACAGCAACTGCGTATTGTTCTGAGACGGCTGCGTATACACCTGTTCGGTCGGCAGCTACCTCGGTTGCCATTGTATTAGTATGTTGTTCTGCTCGTGGCGTGGCTATTTGTCTTAGTAATGCGGGGTCTTCGTTCATCATTGCTATTGTAGTGGAAGCTACGTCATCACTTTCTCTTGGTTGAAAATAAAAATTAGACCAGTAAGAAATGGCTGTTCTTGAATCGGGCATAGCTACTGCATTCTCATTGATTCGTGCGGCTATTCCTTCATCTTTAATTGTAGTTAACCTTGCCATATTGAATATAATCGTTTATAGTTTATAAGTCTTTCTGTCGTTGTATCTTTAGAGTGGTGACAATTAGTTGAAGATATCTTCTTTTTTTGGTTTTTCATCTACAACTTCTATGTCGCTTTTTGGTTTCTCTGTTCTTTCATCGAGTTCTTTTTTTATTGATTCTTTGTTATCTATTTTTTCTATTATGGGTTTCGGTTCTTGTTTCGGTTCGGGTTTTTTTTCTGCGGGGGTTTCTTCTCCCGTTTCTAACTTGTGTACTAACTCTGATATTTCTTTTGCTACGTCTGCGTTTACCGAGATTGAATCGATGCCTTGTTTGACTAGGAATTTTACCATTTCTGGTTTTGAACCTGCTTGTCCGCAGATTGATGTTTCGACTCCTTGTGCTTTGCATTCTCGGATTACTCGTGATATTTGTTTTAGGACGGCCCAGTTCATTTCGTCGTAGATGTATTGGACGTCTTCGTTTCCTCTGTCGATTGCTAATGTGTATTGTGTTAGGTCGTTTGTTCCGAAAGATACGAAGTCGATTCCTTCTTTGCAGATGTCTTTGATTAGGATTGCTGCTGCGGGTGTTTCGACCATTACTCCGAATTGGACGTTTTTGATTCCCATTTCGTCGAAGACTGCTCTTGCTTGTTTTACTTCGTCTACTGAAATTACTTGTGGGAACATTACTCCGAACTTGTGGCCTTTGTCTGCGAGCTCTTTTATTGCTCCAAGTTCTGCTTTGAAAATTTCTGGATGTTTTAGTGAGAATCTTATTCCGTGATCTCCGAGCATTGGGTTTTTTTCGATTTCTTTTGGTGCGCCTTTGAGGTTTGAATATTCGTCGCTTCGTATATCTGAGGATCTAACCCAGATTGGTTTTCCGATAAATGTTTCTGCGATTTTTCCTAAGCCTTCTTTTAGCATTTTTTTGTAGTCGTCTAGTTTTCCTTCTGTTTTGTATGCTAATGGGTGTTTTCCTGCGGTTGCTATTAGTCCTTCTAATCTTACTAGTCCGATTCCATCAGCTTTTGTTTTTGCTGCTCTCTCTGCGAATTGTGGGAGGTCAACTAGGACTTTGATTTTTGTTTTTGTTTCGACTATTGGTAATATTTCTACTGATTTGTTTTCGGCTTTTCCTGCGAAGACTTTCCCGTGGAATCCATCGATTGTTATTTCATCTCCATCTTTTAGAAGTTCTAATGCGTCTTGTGCTCCGACGATTGCAGGTATACCCATTTCTCTTGAGACGATTGCCGCGTGTGCTGTTACTCCGCCTTCTGATGTTAGGATTGCTGCGGCTTTTTGCATTGTGACCACCATGTCGGGGTTTGTCATTGTCGTTACTAAGATGTCGCCTTGTTTTATCTTGGGTAGGTCTTCCATTGAATGGATTATCTTTACAATTCCTGATGCGACTCCTGGCGATGCTGCCATTCCTTCTGTTATTAATCGTCCGCTTATTTCTGCTTCTTCTTTGATGTCTTCTTTTTTCTTTAGTGTTGTAATCGGCCTTGTTTGTAATATATAGATGTCTTCGTTCTCAATTGCGAATTCGATGTCTTGTGGTTTGTCGTAATGTTCTTCTAATTTGATTGCGAATTCGGCTAGTTGTTTTATTTCATAAGTTTTTAAAACTCTTTCATTCGATTTTTCTGGCGTTAGTTGAATTGTTTTTGTTTGTCCTCCCGATGTTCTAATGATTGCTAATTTTTTGTCAGATATATTTTCTTGAACTAATTCTAATTCTCTTGTTAATGTGTGTTGGTCGGGTTTTATTTTTCCGGAGACGATTCCTTCGCCTTGTCCGAAAACTGCTTCAATTAAAATTTCGTCATTGTTTTTTATAGGATTCCTAGAGAATATTACTCCGGATTTGTCTGAGTTTACCATTTTCTGGACGATCGCTGCGATTCCGACTAGACCTTCGAAGCCTTTTTTCTTTCGGTAGTAAAATGATCGTGCGGTGAAGATTGAGGCGAAACATTCTTTTACTTTTTGTATTAATTCTTTGTTTCCTTTTACGTTTATGAAAGAAGATTGTTGTCCTGCGAATGATGCGTCGGCCTGGTCTTCTGCTGTTGCGGAGGATCGGACTGATACGAACACGGGTTCTCGTGATGATTTTAGGATTGCTAGTGCTCCGGGCGAGCCTTCCATTCCTGTTAAGTCGACATTGAAACTGTCATATGCTTCGAGGATTTCGTCTTCTAATTTTTTTGGCATTTCTGCTTCTGTTATCATCTCCCGGATTTCTTTCGTTCTTTCGGTTAGTTTTTCGGTGTTGTCCACGTCGATTGTGTTCATTAGGTCTTTTATTTTTTGTTCGAGTTTTGCTTCTTTGAGGAAGTAGAAGAATGCGTCTGTTGTTGCTACGAATGCTTGTGGGACTGGGAATTTTGCGTTGAACATTTCGCCGAGGTTTGCGCCTTTGCCTCCTGCGAGAGATAGGTCGTCTTTAGAAAGGTCTGAAAGCCATCTTATGTAATTATCACCCATGGAGATATATAATACTTATAATATATAAATGTTAAGTATGTATTGTAAGTATATTGTGTAATATATATGTTGTAGTATATAGGTTTGGATAAATTTTTTTGTGGGGCTTATCGGGTTTGGTTTGAGGTTGTATTGGTTGCTATTGGGGCTTATCGGGAAGCTTCGCTAACCCGAACGGCACGGGGAATTTATTAGTGCCTAGAGTCTTTAGTGTTGTGTGATATATATGTTAGGATATATATGTTGTAGTATATAGGTTTGGGGAAATAAAAAATGTGGTTTGAATTTTAAGAAATAAAAAAGCCCGATCCAAAAGTGGAAGGGGCTTTTTTGGATGAGGGATAATACTAACTTTTAGCTGCATATGGGAGATGAGAGGTCTCTCATGTTTCCTCTTCCGGTCGCTATTGATTTAAGTATTGGAATGTGCAATAGGGATATGACAATTAGTAAAGCTCCTATTGACATTTGCCAGAATGTCTCTTGGTATAATATTGTTACTCCATAGCCCAATACTCCGAACAATGCTGCCCACATAGACAGGAGACATATCCAAAAGAGTTTGATGAATATTCTTTCTTTGTTTCTGCTATAGATTAGCATGGCGATTGAAATTGTTAGAAATATGACGAATCCCCAGCCAATCATTGTAATCAGTTCTTTCATTTCATGCTCCTTTGTAGAATTGTTTCAAGAACTAGATTAACACAGCGTTAATCTTTTTTATTAAATTTTCGTTGACGAGTTTTGTTAATACTATTGGTGTAATTTTTTCTGGGGATTCTGTCATGAGGGCGATTAACTCATCATTAACACTGGTTCCGAATTCTCTTTCAAGTTCCATTACTAATTCTGTAATATCAATATCGTCAAGTTGAAATTCTGTACGGATATCCATCTCTTTGGTTATTGCTAAAGTTTCTCCTTTTTCTTTTAGAAGAAGGTTCTCGAGAATAACTGTCACTTTACTGACGCTTATTTCATTCATCCTAGACATGGTAATACTCCTTTATTTTAACGTTTGAAATATTTGTTTTATATATTGAAATAGCGAGTGCTATATTTTTTTCAAGGATAGGGCCAACTCGCCAATACATGAGTTGACCCTTTGTGGTATTAATTATCCTTTATTTTTCTCGGCCTTTTCTTTTTGAATCGCATCGTAAACTTCTCTGCGATGGACAGGGGTGCTCTCGGGTGCAGTGATGCCGAGTCTTACTTTGTTTCCGCGAACATCGACTATTGTGATTTCAATGTCATCGCCGATTACTATTGATTCATCTTTTTGTCTGCTTAATACTAACATGATACCTCCATGTAATTAAAATTAGAGACCAACCCTAGCTGAAGGATTGGTCTCGGTTAATGTTAACACTTTCTTCGTTTTCTTTTTTTAGCCTTTTTCATAGCTTTCTCGGTTTGCCGTTTTTTTCTCTCGGGTTCCCGTTTTTTCTTTAAGGCTTTTTGAGACTTTCCTGGTTGTGGCATAACGTATCCCTTAGAATAAACTTATATTAATTATTCTACATCACGTTATTATATTACCTACCTCATAGGCATCGCCTCCTTTCGTGAGGTTAAAAGAAAGCCCTAACTCGATGTTTTGAGAAAGGGCTGTTCTATGATTAATTGTTTAATTTTCCTATGAGCGTTGCTTGAAGATTTCATTAATAGCATTGAGGGCATCCGCTATCATTTTCAATCCTTCTCCGATTCCTATACTTTGGGCTGGTCATATTGAGTTCTTTTCTTTTAAGTGTCTATAACTTTTTCCTTACTTAGTATGTTTGATACTTCTTTGCGTGCGGTTTCAAGACTCAAACCCATGTTAACTAATACAATGGCTGCGATGCCTTTACTTTCACGAAGAAGCCCAAGAAGAATGTGCTCTGTTCCGACATGATTCTTTTCTTTGCCATAATAACCTCTTTTCTTGAGGGTTAACGTTAATTGGGTTAGTAAGACAGATAGGGTCTTCCATTTACCTTTTTTTTGGTTGCTTTTTCGAAAGCTGTTTGTGGATGCCATGGTTTTGGCTTAAATGTAACCGGTTTTTTCCCCCGTTTTGAGACTTCTCTTTTTTTACAGGCCATAGTAGCCTCCATGAATTAAAATTAACATTATTTTTAGTTACGGTCCATCACCCCCTCCAGAGTTTGTTATCTTTTTTTACGAAGTAGGCTTAATATTCCCAATCCGAGGATGCTGATTGTGGCTGGTTCGGGTACTGGGGCGAATGCTTCGATGATGTGATTTGGTGCGTTTGGGAGAAAAGAGGTAAAGGGTTCTATGTCGCTGAGATTTCCAGTCAGATTTATGCTGAGGTAGAATCTTATGTAGAGTTTTTCTGCGTCTATATCCCATGAGGGTTCCATTCCCATGGCTTTGATTATCCCACCGGTTATCCAGGTGTGGGTGTCGTGTTGAAAATATGGGGAGAACAAATAGGGAAATTGGCTTGTGCCGTTGCCGCTGTGGATGCTGCTGTTGACATTGAAGTCTACGCCGGGGAGTAAAGGATATGTACTTAGTTCGAAGTCAGTGTTTGGTTTTACCATGTTGTATATTCCTTCATGGCTGTAGAAAGATGTTTCGATCATGGTGTATAAGGTTCTTGATTCGTAAGGGTTTCCGTAGAAGCCGTGTTTCATGCCTGCGAATAGGAATGAGTTGTTGAAGAAGCCGTCTTCTAAACGAAAGTTTCCCTTGAACGATGCGTTGCCCGATTGCCAGTTGGATGCTTTTCCGTTCATGGAGAAACCTTTGAAGTCGATTTCCTGGCTGAGATTGGTTCCGATAAGGATTGGATATCCACCTCCGCCACCGCCGGAACCTGGTTCGGGAATGGCGGGAACTATTGTTGCATTAGCTGTTGCGATTGTCATTAGTACTGCTACGATTGTTAAAACTGTTCTTTTCAAGTACATAATGTACTCCTTTCTTTTGCTCTTGCGAGCGTTAGTAAATTGTTCCAACACTCCGTTGTGCTGAAGTTTGTTTGTTAGTAAAAATGTGGCTCAGCCTTATGTGAAGATAGACTGAGCCACTTGTACCAGAAACCCATCCACCTTATTTCGTGTTTTCATCAGAGGGAACACTAAGATTGAGCAAATATTCATTGGGATAAATCTGTTCTACTAATCCCTCTCAGCAGTTACCTTTTGAAAATCCATCGTAAATCTACCTTTGTAGATATAGCCTTTTTTTCTGTTTATTTTTATACCAGAAAGTCTGTCAAATATAAACTCAAAAGTTATTTGGTCTCTTACGCACCACTTCGCTGGATTATCTGGCACAGAGTTATCTATTTTGTCTATTTTCCATACTAAATTCCCAAAGAAATCAGAGGTTGTTTCTGGATAGGCTTCTTTAACCATTTTTTTCGTTGAACCCAGCTTTATTCCTCTGTCTGTAGATCCTTTCCAACCCCATCCGATTTTAATAAAGCTTAAACCACCGTAGGTACACGCTAAGTGAATGCCTTCTAGGGGAGATGTCGTGATATAGCTGCCTCCGTATCCACCCTGAGACATTACAAACCACCCTTTTGTGTAGCCTTCTACCGAAGAGTCTCCATAACCTAAACGAATAGGTCCTAAAGAAATATTAGAAATGGACCCTACGGAAGGAAAACGGGTCTCAGATATGCACAACGTGCTATGGGTGTTAACATTACTTGTTGTATCATATTGAGCACACCCCGTAATCATTAATAATAGACATAATATAGTCCAACTAATTTTCTTAAACATGATGTACTCCTTTCGTTGCTCTCGCGAGCGTTTGTAAAATGTTTCAACACACAGCGTGTCGAATTTGGTAGTAAAATGTGGCTCAGCCCTAGATGAAAATTAGACTGAGCCACTACACAAAACCCACCTACCGAAACCTACTAACTTTATTTTGTTTTTTTGATTATATTTTCTCTGGCGATGTCTAAGTTTTTTGGTGCATTAATTCCGAGCCGTATTTGTGAACTGGTTTCGAACGTTAAGATATACTTGACTTTACCTTCTTCTTTGATGTAGATTTCTCCCCAATTGTTTCTGCTGAGCATGTCTAAACCAAATTCTCCCTTACTGCCTTTTTCTATTGCTGCTCTTCTTAGATCATCCTTAGTTCCTTTCTATGTTTGGAATTTTTCTTTGGATTCAATAGTTATATCTATATCTCCTTTCGCTTCAGTTAGGAATATATAGAATTCTCCATTTACGCAAATGATGTCTTCTTGTTTTAAAGTTTTTACAACTATCATAATTTATATCCTTTTATATCCTTATTTGGTTATTTCAATTTGATGAGGTTTAATTCCTGTGTATATTTTGCCCCCACATTCTACATGGCAACATTCTCTTTCATCACTTATATGAACTACAGTGCCACGTCCGGTGCAGTGCTGGGTTGTCATCCAAACATCACTTCCTTTCTTCAATTTTCTTTCGTGTTTTTCCCCCATATGTTTAATCTCCTTATTAGATTGAGTTATTTGTTGATTTCATTACTTTAGGTACTTGTGTTGCAGAGGGTGTTTCCATATGTTTAATCTCCTTATTTAAGTTAATAATATTAACATAGCTATACTTTAAGACATCCAGTAGGGTTCGAACCTACAAATCTTCCGGTTTCCTTCCAGTGGCTTTACCAAGATTGATTCTGATGGATTGCTCCATTGAGATACCAATCTTTAAGCTATGGATGTTGTTACATCTTTTCTGTGCTGTGACGTCCCGTCACTTGCTTTGTAACAACTTAACTTGCTTCAACATTCCAGTGATTTTTTAGACTTATTACAAACGTTGCTAAAACCACAAGACTTAATCCGATCATGAGGTAGACTGGAGGTCCCCAAATCCTAGGGGTATAATTTTTCCAGAGAACAATCACGAAGGGTATTGCTACTGAAGAACTGACGAACCAGTAGCTGTACGAACGCATGACCTTGAAGAAGTTCCAGATCATGTGGATTAGCAAGAAGAAATGTGGGAAGGGCATGACACCATTGACCTTGACAGGATTTCCCTTGAAGATGTTGATTGTGATTCCTATCATTGTGTCAATTACTCCGAATTCTTGCTGGGGTAAGTTTGCCATTTGATCCGCGACATCTGCTTGGAACATTTCTATGGGAGCGTTTGCGCCGCTTAGAGCTATCCAAGTTATTGCGATGAAGAGAATGGGATCAAGGGCGAGTGTAACTAAGCTGCTACTTCTTGGACTGGTTGGAAAAATCCCATGACCTATTGCGCTAATTGCCGATAGTGCGCAAATTCCTGCACAACCTAATGCAGCGTCTCCACAACCTTCTATTAACTTGAGGTAATAAGCGAGAATTCCGAAACCTATCGCCGAGATTAACCAAGCCACTCCAACCTTATGAATGGTTTGGAAGAAGTTGGTGTTGGCCAATAACTGAATTGTGAATATTCCAGATATTGCGCCTAATATTAAAGCTACTGCTGAGAACATTGGGTATCCAATTACTGTTAGGATTATCCCAATGGTTAAACACATTACTGTTGTTCCGAGAAAGCAAATAAATGATTTACTCATGATAAACCTCCTTATGTTCAATTAGTAATAGTTTAAAGGGCCGAATAGCCACCCTGATTATCCGGCCCCATTGGGACTAGATACAGAAGGCTATATCTACTTCCGAGCCCTTGTGATTTTAGGACGAGGTCCAAAAGCAGTACCCATCATTGAAGATGTGCCAGTTGCTATTGCAATATCTGCAGGTGTCTTGATTACGGGCTTTTTGCCTTTTGTCAATTTGACCACAGTATCTTGCAGTTCTTCTTCACGGATAACTGTAAGGAGCTCTGTGGTGTTTTTGTCATTGATGTTAACGCCGACAGGATCTACATCTACACAGCCAAAACACCATTCGTCTGTTTTGAGTATAGCTCCGTGTCCGCCGCCAGAGTTGCATCCACTGATTGTTACTACGAATGCTACTGCCAATACTACTGTGAGAATCTTTGTAATCTTCATTTTGTGTTCCTTTCAATAGAACATTTGTGAATCCGTTCTTTCGTTTAGAACGTATATCCTTTTACGTTCAGACATCTTACATGCTTTCATAAAGGATATTAATAGATGAGGGTTGTCTCCTTTCTGCTCATTGAGCGAATGAAGGACTCCTGTGTGAGCGAGCCCTTCTGGTTAATTTGTTGGGGTTAATGTTGATTTATTTTTTCTTTCAAGAGAATTTTTTGATGGTTTGTCTCCCTTAATTAACAGTTTCTGTTTAGTTAACTGCACATAACCTTCCCCTTTAGAATTAACCAGAAGGGGTCGATTGCAAGCAGTTATTATTTTTTGCTTGCATCTTCATCACCTTCTCCTGCGGCATCTTCTGGTTGTAGCTGAAGCTCTGAGTCTTCATCAAGATTAAACTCATCTTCTTTATCGAGTTGTTCATCTTTGGATATTTCTATGGCAATTGCGGAGTCGCTGAGGGTATCTTCTGCCGGCGTGAGTTTGGGTTCTTCTTTGCTTTCGATTTTAACGGTGATTGCTGTTTCACTTTTTCCGATGATAATTTCATCGTCGTTCTTTAGTTCGACACGAAGATCTGCTGAGATGCCTTTTCCTCTGACGCTTGTTCCGTGCTTGCTTCCATCGTCACGAAGATCATATCCTCCGTTTTCTTTGAGAAGCAATGTGCAGTGTATTCTGGATACGTCTTGTACTTCGACTTGGAGGTTTCGATTGTCACCTCGGCCAATAGTGAATTCCTTTTGTCCTTTGGGAATTTCATAATCTTTGCCGGCAAATTGTAAAATTGTTTTTGCCATGATTTTGTTTCTCCTAAATAGTTAATTGCAAAAGAAAGGCCCTATCACCTCGTTGGTGATAAGGCCTGTGAAATTGTGTTGAAACTAGTTCTGGCTTAAGTATGCCGAGAGACCTACTTCGTCTGCCAATCCTTGGGGGTTTGCATCTCCAATACCTTCACTTATTCGATGAGTTGCTCGGTCAAGTTGTAGGCAGCGAGTTCCGAAAGTCTTTTGTGCGTATTCTGCCAGTGTTTTTATCTGGGTGCTGTAGATTACGCTTGCATTTGAGGCGTCGAGTCGTCTAAGAATTTGTTTGCCAAGTTCTATGAAGTCTCCTTCGGAGGTGCCGGTTCCCAGTTCGTCTAAGATGAACAACGTGTCTTCGCCACCGTTTGTTTCTAAGTGACTTAGGAGATTTTTAATTTTTCTCATCAGGAGTTCACAGGTTGAGCCGTCGCCTCTTTCGATGAAGACGAGACCTATTGTCTTCTTGATTGTGAAGGCGAGACTATTACCGAATACGGGTAGTCCCGATTGTGCCAACCAGATATTATCGGTCAAGGCTAGTTCTGCGACTGTCTTTCCAGATGCGTTTTCTCCTGTTAGTGAGACCATTTCTCCGTTAACTTCGTTGATTCCAAGAATCGGGCGAGGTTTAACGTCTTTTCTTGCGAAGAGATGAATTGGATAGATTCCATCCATAATCAGAGTTTGTTTTTGGCCTTGGAGTATTTCGGGGATGCAAAGTTTCGTCTTAGCTGATTTGGCTTTTCGCTGCATGCTTTCGATGATATCACAGAGTTGCCTTAAGGTTTGCATGTGACTGTAGAAGAAGTCTCTGTGTTCTATTATTTCATCGAACTTAGCTTTGAAGTCTCCGGCGTTGAGCGCTTTGGAAACTGCAAAGTGTCTGAACTCTTCGTCCATTATAGGTGATGTGTATTCTTTCAAATCAAAGAAAGCAGGGGCTTTTCCAAGAAGATTTTTATAGAGTGTTCCTGCGAGGAGATATTGAGCAGATTTTCTACGGTACCCATTAATTTTCTTCTGCAGTCTTTTGATTTTTTTTACTCTTCGGAAAGAATAACCATCGTAGGTACCATACTCGAGACTCTTGTCCGTTTCTTCATCGGAGGCTTCAGGTCGTATAGCATCGATTCTGATCTGAAGTCCTGATTGGTTGTAGCAGAAATAGACGTCAATCTTTGTTTGCTTTACGCTTCGGGGCAGTGCTCCAATTGTATCGTGCAGGTCTATCTTCCAGAGTTCGTTGTTTACTGCCTTTTCGATTTCTTCCATCATTTTGCTATCAATATCTTTGATAGTCATCGTTTTCATGGAGCATTTTCTGTAGAAGTTGGCGCAGAAGGCGATGAAGTTTTTGAGGAGCCAAATGAAGCAGAGTGATTTTAGTTCGCTCCGGCCGTCCCAGTCTTTATGTTCTCTGGCTTTTACGCGGCTGAGTGAGGCGGAGTAATGACGGTGTCCGTTAATGCATGCAACTTTGCGTCTTTCGCTCTTTTCATCTTTAATCTCGTTAACACTCGGGCTGTGGTTTTCCATTGTGAAGGTGATGTGACCCTCTACTACGGTGGATTTTTCAAGTAGCTCTGAGACTTTTGTGCCGAGAGCCCGCTCTGATTCTTCGAGCATTAGCTTTGCTTTGATGCCGTTGACTACTTGAACCAGTCTCTTTGGGAGAGCTATTTTAGTTTTGCGGATTCCTTCGATGAATGAGAGAACCTGGTTCCATTGAGAGTTGTGAACTTTGTCTTTGTGGAAGTATGCCAAGAAGTCAGATCCTTCTTGTGGTACTCTACTTTCTGTGATTTTCTTTATGCGACGTCTCAGCGCAGGATTTCTCATTAAGAAGTTGCTGAGTGCGAGACGGCTCTGGATTTCTTCTGGGTTTATGATTCCAAAAGATTTTGTGAGTCCAGACTCTTCGATTCCGAGACCTTCGAGAATAGCTCTTTTTGGGAAGTCTACTTTGTTGATGATTTTTAACTGGTTCTCTGGGGCAACTTCTTTATTCCAGAGTTCTACTTCGGGGTAATTGTTTCGTGTCTTCATTTTTGTTTCTCCTAAATTAAATGTTGATTGATTGTTTTTAGATTTATGTTGATTGATTGAGTTTGTTAGAATGGAGAGGGTGCAGGAGCTCGTTTGAGAACCTTAAACACGCTTCTCCGGTAGATAGACATTTCAGAATTTCTAACCAATACTCATACCGCTCCAGGTAGCATTTTCAATTTGGGAATTTTGGCTTAGTTGTTTGTTGATGAACATATTAATATTCAACTTTGCCATTACAATTCCCATATTGATTCCGGGAGTTATTTGAGAGAGCCCGGAGTTTCCATAGTAGTTGTCGATGCATGCGGTGCTTAAACTCGGAGTCAAGGAAATATTCAGGTCTCCTTTTTTGTATATCGGAAAGGTTTTTGATGCTTTCACGTAATGTCTTGTTCCACTTTCAGTTGGTCCAACAGGTAATAGTTGGGTTAGGTCGTAGTCTAAATCTATTGTTCCAGAATAATGAGCCCCGGCTTTCAAAACTTCGTCGTGGTCTCCAAAAGTTCCGGAAGGATAATCCCAATATTCGTATCCGGCTCGGATGGAGATTTTGTCATTAATCGGGAATGTGTATGTTAGACCGTAATCTCTTTCGTTAAATGCTTTTTCTTTGTGAGAATAATTTTGCCAAACGAATGCGGATAGCCGGTCATTTAAATTGATGCTGATTAAGTCTTGCCTAACTTGTCCTTTGATCGATGCTCCGTGTTTAGCTACAAAGTCGGAGACAAAGGCTGTTTCGACATAAGGTTTTGTTATTAGACTTTTGTCAACTAAGACATTGTTTGAACCGCACCCTGTTAAACCAGTTAAACCAATTACTACTGAATAAATTGTTACCATTAAATTTTTCATTGTTATTTCTCCTTATTTGGTTGATAATGTTTAATACAATCAGGGAGGTTGGATTCAAACCAACGACCTTTTAGCCCGATGCTAAACGCTCTTCCATTAAACGATGATTTGTTTACTGAGCTACTCCCCGGGAACCGGAACGGTGATTTGTTCCGGGTTGAAATGTGTTTAATCGCAGGGGCTTTCGCATTTTTTATCTTGTCCTGCTACTTTGCCTCTTTCTTCATTCTCAGCGTGTGCTTCTTCTTCAGCAAGGCCGATGAGAATCTGTCTTTCAGCTTCTGCTCTTTCTTGGTTGGCGGCTTCATCGATTTTTGCTTGGTGTTTAGCATCTTGGCGAGTTTTCTCTCTATAGGCTTCTTCTTCGGCTTCATCAAGATTAGTTGTCCTTTCGAATTCTTTCTCCGGTGCAAACATTAGTGTGGACAATAATCCTATGAGTGTTACTACTAGGGTGGCGATTGTGGCTCCTGTTAGAGACCCTGTTAGAGAATCCCCTGTTGTAGTCGCTACCCCAAATAAGCTTCCCACTACTGCCATGAAAAGTATGGCTATGAGTACCCATACGAGAAACTGAAGAAGTCCTGGTTGTTTAAGGGGCAAGAGCTCCTTGAAGCCGTCTTTTTTCCAGGCGACGAAACATATCATAGTTGATGCAAGGAGGAAGTATACGATTATTATAAGGGGAATAATCGTGAAGCTGTAAATTGTGGCTGGGTCAAAGTCTGTGACTCTCGCATAGCCGATGAGGTATAGAATGTAGGTTGTGGATGCTGCGGCTGATAAGAAGACTAGTGTGAATCTGCCTACGCTTGCCCATGATTTGCTTCTGCCGTAACAAAAGCCCGCGACTAACATTGAAATAATAATAAATGTTGTCATTTTGGTTTCTCCTTAAAGAAAGTTAATTAGCTTTTCTTGTTCGTTCCACATTGGATTGAACTATTTGTTAACGTTAGTTTTGTTCTGCGTCTGAGGGTTTCGGCGAGGAGTGCGCAGGCCATTACTGCAAAGATGACTGCGAGGAACATCCAGGCGATGAAAACTATAGCTGCGGTTTCATCAGATGGATTGTATTCTCTGAATTCGTACCTGAAGAAGTGCCACATTTCCCATTCTGCGATGCAAAGTGTTGATGCTATGATGATTGTTAAGATTGTTTTTTTGATTGTGTTCATTTTTGAATCTCCTGATTAGTTTATTTTAACAGCTTTTTTATTCCGAATAGTATGGCCCCTATTAGGGTCATTACAATTACTACTATTGTGAAAATCACCGGGTGGTTTTCAAGTAATAATTTTCCTGCATTGAAGTAAAGAATGCAGTGAAAAATTAAACTTGCGAGTGCACCCAAGAGTACTAACGCTAATACTGATATTATCGTTATCTTAGTAAACATGATAAAGCTCCTTATCTTATTTGGTTAACATTATTGTTTATACAATGGAGACGGAAGGATTCGGACCTCCAACCTCTGGCTAGGTGTTTTTAGTCAGCGCTCTGTACCTAGTTGAGCTGCGTCCCCGGCACTACTGTTAGCTTTTTTCTGCGATGAATTTTCTGACGATTGTTAAGGTTTTTGTATCTCCAGACTTTTCTAAATCTTGAATGATGCCTCCTTTGAACATTGCTATCGCGTCGGAACGGTAGAATTTTAATTCGGGATTTTTTACTGCCGCTAGTATTCCGGATACTATTCCTTTCAGTGTATCAGAGATGAAGATGTGTTTATCTTTGCCTATGGCTTCAAATATTTTTACTATTTGTTTTGTGTTTGACATGGTAAATCTCCTTTGTATTACGTATTCCGTTAAGAATACTGGTTAGAATGCGTGTGAAATAGCCTATTGAAGGTATTCCGTTTATTTTTTGGAGCTATCGCAGAGATAACTCTATAGATTTTTCTGTTGAAGTACCTTTTCCGGAGCTATTTCCTAGTCTCGCGGGGGTATTTCTTTGTAAAAATACATTTCTGTATTTTTGTTTGTTTTTTTCCACGTTTTGTTTTTGGTAAGTTGCTGGATTCAAGGTTGAATCGTTGTCAATTGTTTGTTTGTATAAGTTGTGTGGAAAGGTTTGTAATAGGTGAATATGATTTATTGAGATAGTCGGATTATTTTCTTCCAACCTTTGTCGTATTTTATTGCTTCAATTTTGATTAACCCTTTTTCTTCTAATGTCTTCTTTGTTTGAGTTCCTTTTCTTGCTGAGAGTCCGATTTGTCGGTATACTTCAGTTGTGCTTAGAGTGTGATCTGGATTTTTTTGCAAGAATTCGATGAAGACTTGCTCGTTGGGATTATCGCCCATTTGTATACACTGGTCAGTGACATCTTTCTTTTTAAATGTTACGACTAGTTGATTTTCAAAGGCTTTATTGACTGCTGTCATTATATCTGAGCTTGTGTAATTTCCTTGTGTTTTAGACTTTTCTAATATCTTTTCAATCTCTTCTAATGGTACTCCAGCCTCGACATGTGCCGTGATGTATTCATAGATGGTGTTTTGAACTTCTGTTAAGTCGTTTGTTGGAGTTTCTACTTCTGGCTCTTCAGGTGTAGTTATCTCTTGTGTTGGCTCAACTACTTTTGGTTCGATAACTTCTGGCTCCTCAATTGCTTTGTTAAATTCTGGGTCAACTTTCTTTTCGTAGTCTTGGTTCATCATCATTGCTTGCATTCTTTCTTTGATGTTTTCGTTTGATACATATTTGTTTCGTAGGTTTACATAAGGTACTTCGACTAGGAAGGGTAAGGTATACCGCTCTGCGAGTTTCACGATTGCGTTTCCTACGGCTAGCTGTGAGAAATAATGTCTCTTCTCTCTTAGTTGCATAAGTTCGCTGATGTCTTGGATATCTTGTGGTAGCTGTTGCTGGAATGCGATGTGGCATGCAGAGTTACCTTTAACTGTGTCGGAAATTTTTGAGATATGTTGGTCAAGGCAAATAAGGCTTGTTCCGTACTCTCGCATTTCTCGGTAAATCATGTCAGTTGTAGATTCGTTTGTAAAATTTGTTGGTTTCTTTAAGAATATATTATGTGCTTCGTCGACTATGATTGCGTGATCGAAACCATTGCTAGGAGGGGTTTGTCTTGCTTTCTTTAGCTTGTAAATGTATGTTAGGATGAATTCACAGAAGAAAGTTTTTTCGATGCTACCTAGAGAGTTTAGCTCCATAATTACTTTTTTGTTTAGTAATTCTTCTACGTTGATTGAGTTGTCGCCTTTGTAGTTTACTGTTTTTCCGAATTCTCCGAATGTCATAACTGTTGCGATTCTAAGGGCAGATTCTAACCATCCTGCTTCTCGACCTTGGATCTTGTTTAATTTTTCTTCTAGTCTCCATTTGATGTGGTTCCATGTTGGGTAGTTTTCTGAGCCGTTGTAGATTCCCCATTCTTTGAATGATTGGTCTAGTGTTTCTAGGATTACTTTATGAACACCGAACGATGCGGAGAAACTTTCAGTTAGTAAATCAGATAGGACGTTGATCCATTCTTTTGGGGCTACGCCTTTTGGGGGTTGATTGATGTTTGTCTTGAATAGGTTGCTTACCTTTTCGTCACCGACGGTGAATGTCATGATTTGGTTATTTTCTGCAGACAAAGGTCTGAATGATTTCTTCCAGTCGAAAACTAAGTATGGTTTGTTGTGTTTGTTTAGAGCTTCGATTACTTTGAATGCGAAAGTTGTTTTACCTGAACCGGACATTCCTGTGACGCAAATATGTCGTGGCCAGTCTTGTTCTCTTAATGTGAAGTCGAATAGCTTTTTCTTTGCGTAGCTAACTGTTGCAAGGTTGTAATCTCCATCGATTTGTTCTTCTCTTGGGGGTTCTAGCAAGACGCCTTTGTCTAGTAATTGGTTTAGGTTTTTTTGATAGAGTGCGTTTAGAATGTGGACAATTTCTTCTCTTTCTTCTCGGCCGTCTGCTACGGTATACTGGAAATACATCTCGTCTACCTTTTTTCCGAAGATTGGTCTAAGTTTATTACAGATTTCTTCAACTGTTAGTGCATTTTGGAATGTCATTTTATTGGTTTCCTCCGAACATATCTTCTATTGTTTTGTCGGCTTGCATTACTGGGATGTTTGTTAATTCATCAAGTACTTCTTTACTTGTTGCAACAAATTCTTTGTATGCAATGTGTTCTGGGCATTTGTGTTCTTCTTGATAGTTGTCATTTTCTTGAGCCATATCTGCTCTTTGTTCGTTGATCGTTCTTTTTATGACCTTTATTTGTTCCGAAGGTTTTGCGTTGTCGTATTCGCCAAATCTAATATTATGTAAGAATGTTGTTGCCATTTCTCTTGCGTTTGCGAAACTTTTCTCATAGTGTTCTTTTGTTCTTTCTGCCATTAATCTTCTAGAATTTTTCCAAGCATATCTGCTCGAGATTCTTTCTCATTTAGTTCTTTCATGCTTTCTCGCATTTCTTTCTTTAATAGAGCGATATCCCTCCAGCAGCCAACCTTTTCGTTAAGCTGTAGTTCGGAAATGTCCATTTGTTTCTTTCTTAGTTCAGCTCTTTCTCGTGTAAATTCGGAATCGTCTTCACCTTTCGGTGCGTTTTCTAAAAGAAAATTATTAATATTTGTTTTCATCTTTTCACCTTCTTTGATGAATCTTCGGCTAAGTAAATTTCGCTCTCCGACCATGGTTTCAATTTCTGTTACTCTGTCTTTAAGGGAATCTACTTTCGCTTTACCGACGGAATCGAATCCTTCAGACGTATTCCATGTATTTTTTGAATCGTAGTCTTTAGGTATTCCGTTTTCATTAGGGTTTTCCATAATATATAGAGCGGAATACCCTTTATAAAGTTTTCTATTGTTGTATCTTTAGGGGGGTAACAGAATTATTGAAACACAACTATATCTCTTGAAATGAATTGGTCTGGTCTTGATTCAAGGATTGGTTTGATGTAGATTTTTAATCCGGTTTTGTTTGCTATTTTTTTGGCGTCTGCGTGGAATGTTCTGATTGTGGGGAATGTTATTGCTATTTTAGCCTTAGGCTTTTTTACTGCTTTTAGTCTTCTGAGGATTGGGATGATGTAGGCTTCGAAATTTTGGATTATGTTTTGTGCTTCGTTGTCGTCGGGTTTCTTTCTTAGGACCTTTCCCAGGGGTGTTTCTGTGGCTATTGCAGCGAATTGTAGGTCGGGGGCTTTTCGGGAGTCGTAGTTTTCTATAGTGAAATTGTTCTTGATGTTATATTCGGATGTGAGCCATTTTAGGTTTTGTTTTGCGTCTTCTGTTGCGGTTTTATCTTTATCGATTCCGTGGACGTTCATTTTTTTTATTAGTGCTTCTTGGAGGATTCCGCCGATGCCGCAGAATGGGTCTAGGAGTAGGTCTCGTGGTTTCGCTCCGGATAGGTTGATTAGGATTTTTGATAGTCTTGGGGAGATTGCCAGGGATTCTCTTCGGGCTGGTTTTTTCATGTCTCGTTTTTTGACGCCTCTGTCGTCGTAGTCTTGGGTCGCTATACCAAAGTATACCTTTTTCGAGGTATTTGGTATTTGGGATTCGGTATTCGGGGAATGGTAAAATATATAGAAGTCGGCGTTTGGGAGTTCGTGCTTTGTTCCATCTTGGAATTTTATTTGTTGTCGGCCGTGTTTGAGCATTGCTTTTTTCTTTCGTTCTTTGAATTTGTCTTTGATGATTTGTTCGTCTTGGTTTCCGAAAATAGCGTATGAGAATTTGTCTGCTGGGATTATTTCGTCTTGTTCGATGTCTTTTGCTAAGTCTTCTGTTGTTCCTTCTGTTGTTATTTCGCCTAGCCACATCACGCCGCCGAATTCTTGAATGTTGAATTTTTCATCATCGTTTGTTTCTATTACTAGAAAGTTTTCTTCGAAGAATGTTTCAGTGAATTCTCTGTTTCGGGCTTTTAGGAATTCTATGACTTCGTGTCTTGACAGTTCAGGGTTACGGCCGAGGATAAAAAATGTTTTCATGAGAATGATAAGCTTAATGGGTTTTTAAGATTAGGTCTTGACTGCTAGGGCTGCTTTTTGGACTGAGGTTTTGCATGCTAATCTTGATTTGACTGATTTTATTAGTTTTCGTGCTTCGACTTCTGCCTTTGCGTCTTTGACACCGATGATGTACATTGTTTGTCCTGGTTTTACTAATGCTGCTCGGCCCATTGTCTTTCCGAAAGATCGGCTCATACCTGTTTGCATACGGTCGGCTCCTGCACCAGTAAGCATTTTGTTTTCTCTTAAAATGTGATGTGGGTAGATTGGTACTGCGAGGTAGAATTCTTTACCCAGTTTAACTTGAAGGAAACGGTTTAGGAACTGACGAACAGCTTCGATAGAATTGTCTCGGACCTGGCAGTTTTCTTTGGATACGATGTGTAGTTGGACTTGGTATTCGCCTTTGTCGAATCCTTTGATGTCGCCCATTTTGAATTTTACGATTTGTGAATTTGGTACGGTTTTAATATAAGACTTTGTTCTCTTTTTAGAAACTCTTGTGAATGGCCTTGCGTATCGTTTCGAGTATGCTGATCCTTTTCTTAGTGCCATAAGTTAGGTATTAGGGTTAGGTATTAGGGGTTGGGTGACCCGAAAACCGTTACTCCTTTTTCCCTCCGTCTTTTATCTCGACGTCGGTTCCGATTGCTTGTCCTGGGAGTCCTCTTTCGAAGATTGCTCGGACTACGCCGTTTCCGCCGTGTGCTGAAGAAATTTTACCTGTGATTATTTTTGCGTCTTTACCTGTAGAAGTCCATGTTGCTGTTTTGCCGACGAACTTAGAAGCGTCTTCTCTTGATTTGCTTCCCTCTACTTCGATAAGGAAGTGTCTGGGTTTGAATGTTTTTCGTCCTCGTCTGAATTGAATTATTGTTGCTTTAACCATTGTATATGCATCTTAAAAATATACTCACTTCAGGGCATTTCTCCGTAAAGATATTATTAAGAGTAATATTATTGTGGAATTTGGGTTTATAAAAGTTACTGCGTAAGTTTTCTAAACATATATTATTTGGGTTTACCCAGTAGGCACTTCTGGTGAAGTCTAAAAGTTTGGGGTTGGAAATATGAGATTTATCACGATAAAACTTAAAAGGAGTTTGTTGTTGGTTTTGAGATGGTTGAAGATGATGAGCATGAACGGGTTAAGGTTGAAGATGATGAGCATGAACGGGTTAAGGATTTAGATTCTCTTAATTGTAGTACGAATAACTATTCTACATGCCAGGTTGTCACTGGTGATATGAGGAAGCCTGGTAAGAAAGGCGAAGGTAGTTATTTTTTAATTTTTAAAAAAGATTCTAGGGTCCCATCTGGAGACGTTTCTCCGTTGTCGCATATTTTGCATTATCTTGGACAGCCAGATATAGTTTCTGAGGGAGATCTCGCTTTCCCTGTTGATGAAAATACTATAGAAAGGCTTTATTCCGAGATGGTTTCCACAAGGCGAAGACAAGAGCTTGCAGATAAAGAGAATCACCAGCGTCGTAATCCTTCTCATAGGTCAGGCTTGTAGCATAAGAGATAATTAGTAGATTAATTCAAATTCGCCGAATATTTTTTCTAGAGTTTGTAGTGATTTGAAGTCGATTTTTGTTTCTTTGCCTTTTTGGTTGATGATTTGTTTTTGGAGTTCTTTAGGGGTTGAGTTTATTAGTTTTGATTCAGATATCTTTTGGATTTTTTGTTTTTCTATTATAAATGTATTTGCTAGGAAAAATATTTCCGCTTCCATGTCTTTACCCTTGATTAAGAATCTTGATTTTTCCATTGATGCCATTTCTTGTCTTTGGCTGTATTCGACTAATGCTTGTGTGATTTCTGCTGCTAGTTTTCTTGCGTTGTCTACATCTCTTGATTGTTTGGTTGTTAATCCTTCTTTCTTTTTACCTTTTGTAGCTTTTGATTTTTCAACATCTTTCTTTGTTTTGGAAATTAATTTTAGGCTATCTAAGAATCTTGGAGGGAATCTTCCTTCTTGGATTAATTCTTCGTTGAATGCTTTTATGATTGCTGCTTCTGATTTTTTCTTTAATAAGCTTCCAATCATTCCGAAGACGTCGTTGTAGATTTGTTCGATGGATTTTTCTTGTATTCTTTTTTCGATTTGTTCCCTTAATTCCTTTAGTCTTTCTATATAATCGATTGCGTTTTTTGATAGTCTGTCTAGCTCTTTTCCGTCGATGTCACCTGGTTTTACTTTTCCATGTTCGTAGGCTTTCCAGACTTTGATTATGATTTCATCTAGAATGTCTGCGTATTTTGCTTCGACTAGTTTTTCTTTTTCTACAAATACTTCTCGGAATTGTTTTACGGTTTCGTATACATTCGGCGGTGCTAGTCCGTAAAGCATTAGGAGACCCTGAGTTGGTGTTGAGATTCCCCAGAATAAATCTAGTGTGGCGACGTCGAATATTCTTTTTTGTACGGTTTCTTTTAACTTGTTTCCTGAGGACATGAACATATCAATTGCTTCTGGGCTTGGTTTGATTTTCCCCATTCGAAGTAGGGATTTCCATGGTAGGAAAGTTCCTCTATCGTATAATGGGACTCCGTCTCGGATGAATGTGAACATTACGGGGTGCGCGTCTTTTACCGCTTCCCAGAATTCTGTCATTAGGTAGATTTGTACGTTCAATGTGTTCTTCGGAACTCCTGCGATTCCTTCTGCTTCGGGAATGTAGGAGTAGATTATGCCTCTTAGTTTCTCTTTAAGTTCTAATCGTGGCATTCTTTTTACGTCGGTGTCGTCGATGATTACGAAAATGTCTACGTCAGAATCTTTTTTTGTTGTACCTGTTGTTAGTGAGCCGCCGATTACATATGATGTTACGTATTTTTCGAATTTCTTTAGGACGAGTGATTTGTGGATTTGTGCAACTCGGATGTGGCTTAGGAATGCTTTGTCCATGATTGGGTATGACATTGCGATTGCTTCCATTACTTCGAATTTCGAGTCGAGTCCGAGGTTCCAGAAATCTATTGGGGTCATTACGTGGACCCAAAATTTGTCGTTGATTTTTTTTGCTGTTTCGATTGCGTCGATTCGGATTTGCCCGATGTCTTTGAATTGTTTTTCTGGGATGATTGTTAAGATGTGGATTAGTTTTTTCTTTGCGTCAGCTTCGGATATTTCATATTCTTCTTCTATTTTTTTTGCTGCCTGTGCTGGGATTATTCCGATTGCTTCTGTTGATTTATGTTTCTTTAAGAATTCGGTTTTGAATTTTTCGATTTCTTTTTGTGTTTTATCCATTTTTGCCTTTAGGGCCTTGTCTATTTGGTTTGACATTGGTAGTTGCCCGTGGTTTGATTTTGAGACGTAATCTTTTGCTAGGTTTTGTTCGACTGAATTTTCAGAATTACTTTTGTGTTCTGTCATGGTTAGATGTTGTGATTTTGTTATTTAAATGTTGTTACTATAAGTTCATGAACCTGCCAGGAATCTGTTCGTACTTTGCATCTCGAAAAATATATTTTTATATTGTTTTTCTCGAAGCGAAGATACTCAACCTGGGTACCCAGTTCCTATATGAACCTGCCAGGAATCGGACCTGGGTCATCTCGGTGTAAGCGAGAGGGTCTACCATTAGCCTACAGGTTCATAAAGATTAAAGAAAATTATTACTTTTAAAACTTACTATAGAAATTTTTATAAAGGAAAGTGTTTATTAGATTGGATGAAAAAGGTGATTTTTCTTTTTGTGTTTTTGATGTTAGCTGGGGGCGTGTTAGCTATGGAGGGTCCAATTAAGGTTCAGACTAATAAGGGATATGGGGTTAGTGTTCTTGCATGGGTTTCTGGTGGAGGTCCTGTTATAAGTAGTGATAATGGGGTTGCGGATAGTGATGGTATTTTCGAGACGAAGACATTTTTTTCTTTGAGGGCGCCGTATAAGCTTAATATTATTGTTCGTGATTCGGAGGGAGCTGCTTCTATATTTAATGAGGAGATTGCGGGACTTGCTTATGATGTCGGGATTGATGCGGATTGTAGAGGAAGTACTTGTATTTTGACTGCGAGTGAAGTTGTCGAAGAGGTTGTTGAGGAAGTTGTCGAAGAAAATGAGAGTGTTGTTGAGAATGGGACGGTTGTCGTGGAGGAAGAGGTTGTTGTTGAGGAATCTAAAAGTTTTGTTGTTACGGGGAAGGCGATATTTTCGGGAGATGATGGTTTTTTTAATTGGGGGTATTCGATTGGGGGAGGAGCTATTTTGTTATTTGTTTTGTTATTTGTTTTTATGATTCTTCATCATGGGAAGAGAGAGAGGAGTCTTAATGGAGACGAGAAGGAGTTGAAGTATATGGAGAAGAAGGTTAAGGAAACAGCGGATAAGATTGCGATGGTTAAAGATGGGAAGAATAGAAGGGAGAAGATTTATGAGGCTAAGGTTAAACTGGCCGATGAGGAAAAGGAATTGGAGGAGTTAGAGGCTGGCGGGAACAGTAAGAAGATTGAGAAGCAGGAAGATGTTGTTGAGAAGGCCGAGGATAAGGTTGAGAAGGTTGAGGAAGATTAGGTGAGTTGGTTGTCTAGGTCTTTGTTGAGATTTTCTGTTGATTTGTTTATGAAGCCACATCTGGCACATTTGAAGTCGTCTTCGATTTTTTGGTATCGAGTTGAGTTGCAAGCGGGGCATTTTTTCATGGTTAGTTGAGTGCAATAATGTTTAAATAGGTTTTTGGTGGTATTATTTCATGGTAGATAGAGAAGTTGGCGATGTTCCGGATTTGGAAGGACTTAAAGGTAGGGCTTATGTTGTTGCATTGAGAGCTGCGGAACATAATATTTATCTTTCTAAGTCTGAGGAGCGTCCTTATGTTCCTAGTGCGATTGAGACGAATTTGTTGGATGGTCGTGGGTTTTAATTTTGGATGGATAAGCTTATAAAGTGATTTTTTGGTTTAATGTTATAAATAAGTTAGAGTCCTTAGGCCTAGGTCACGGGGATTCAGGTCTGAGATTTATTCTTGGAAATTTATAAGATGGAACAATTTGAAAGATTGGGTCTATGTGAACATGTTTTGAAAGTAATTTCGAACAAGAAGTTTACTGAGCCCTCAGAGATTCAGAAGAAAACGATACCGTTGATTCTTGAAGGAAAGGATATTATAGCTGGCTCAGCGACGGGGTCGGGGAAGACTTTGGCTTTTGGTGCTGGGATGATTAAGAATGTTGTTAAGGGAAATGGCGTTCAGGGTTTGATTCTTACGCCGACTAGGGAATTGGCTGAGCAGGTTGCTTGTGCTTTGGAGGAGTTTGCTTATTATAAGGAACTTGAGGTTACTTCGGTATACGGGGGTGTCTCGATGACTAATCAGGTTAAGAAATTGGCTTATGCGGATATTGTTGTTGCGACTCCGGGTAGACTTTTGGATCATATGCAGCATAATTCTATTAGTTTGGCTAAGGTTGATTATTTGGTTTTGGATGAGGCTGATAGGATGTGGGATATGGGGTTCAAGGAAGATGTTGGAAAGATTGTCGGGGCTTGTCCTAAAAATAAACAGACTCTTTTGTTTTCGGCTACGATTTCTGGGGATCTTGCGGATTTTGCTGACCGTTATATGAAGTCGCCTGTGGAGATTGCGGTTGAGAGTTATGTTGATACTTCTTTGTTGAAGCAGATTTATTATGATGTTCAGGATAATGGGAAGTTTAGTTTGTTGGTTCATTTGTTGAAGAAGGATGATGCTAAGTTGGTTATGGTTTTTTGTAATACTCGGAGGAATACCGATTTTGTTGCTAATAATTTGAAGGATGCTGGTTTGCGTGCTCGGGCGATTCATGGTGGAATGGAGCAGGCTAAGAGGATTCGGGCTTTGAAGGAATTTGCGGATGGGAAGATGAATGTTATTGTTTGTACTGATGTTGCGGCTCGGGGTTTGGATATTGTTGGGGTTAGTCATGTTTACAATTATGATTTGCCGAAGGATCATCGGGATTATATTCATCGGATTGGGCGGACTGCTCGGGCTGGTGAGTCTGGTATTGCTGTGAATATTTTGGCGAGTCGGGATTATGATAATTTTTCTAATATACAGAGGCACAATGATGGGATGGTTGTGAGGCGGGTGAATACGCCGTGGTATGAGAGGATTGCTGTGAAGTTTGATGAGGCGAGGAGGAGTCGGTTTGGTGGTGCTCATGGCCGGACTGCTCGGGGTCGAGGTCAGAGCGTCGGAGGTCGGAGGTCGGTAGTCGGAGGTCGAGGTAGGGAACAGAGAGGGGATCGGAATAAGAGGTCTAGTGGGAAGACTGGTTTTAGAGGTGGTGGACGAAATACTTCTAAGAGAAGGGATAGACATTAAGCTTTCATTTCGTTGATTATTTTTATTAGAATTTGTGCGCCTTGTTTTAATTTGTCCTCGCTGGTTGCGTATGATATTCTGAAGTAGTTGTCTGATTTGCTGAATGCTGAGCCGGGGACTATAATTAGATTATTTTTTAGGCATTCTTCTGAGAAGTCTGTTGCGGATATTCCTTCTGGTAGTTTTGGGTACATGTAAAATGCGCCGGATGGTTTTGTGATTTCGAATGAGTCTTTTAGGAGGTTGTATATTAGGTCTCTTTTTGTTTTTGATATTTCTATTTCGTCTTTAATTTCTAGATTGAAGTTTTTTGCTACGGCGTGTTGGACAATACTGGGGGCGCATACGTAGGTATACTGTTGTAGTTTTGTCATGTCTTCTATAATTCTTTTTGGTCCGACAATGTAGCCTAACCGTAATCCTGTTAGTGCAAAGTTCTTTGAGAATCCTCCTAAGACTATCGTTTTGTCGTATAGTTCTCCCGTGCTTATGAATTTGTTTTCGTAGTTGAAGTCTTCGTATACCTCATCTGAGATTATCCACAGGTCGTTTTGTTTTGCTATTTCGATTATTTGTTCTAGTTCTTGTTTTGAGTAGACGTATCCGCTTGGGTTGTTTGGTGAGTTGATTAGGATTGCTTTTGTCTTTGGTGAGATTGCTTGTTTTAGGTTGTCTGTGTTGATTGTGAAGTTGGGGTTTGTTTTTACTATGACGGCTTTTGCGTTTAGGAAGTTGCATAGGTCTGGGTACATTACGAAGTATGGGTCGAATACGATTAGTTCGTCATTTTCTTCTAGGATTGCTGAGTATGATAGGAATATTCCGCCGGTGACTCCTGATGAAATTAATACATCTTCTGCGAATTTGTGCGGCGAATATTTTTCTAGAATTTTTTCTTTTAGTTCTGTGATACCTGCGGTTTGGGTATACCCGGTTTTGTCATCTTGTATAGCTTTGATTAAATCGTCTTTGACTTGTTGCGGGACTTTGAAATCTGGTTGTCCTATTCCGAAGTTGATTGCGTTTTTTAGTTTTGCTGCTCTCTGGAATAGTTCTCGTATTTTCGATGAATGTATCTCGTCTATTCTTTTTGTCATGTTATTCACCAATTATTTCTTTTTCTATTCTGTGAGCATCTTCAATAATTGTTTCGAATATTTTTTTGACTAGTTCTGGATTCAACTTTAGCTTTTTTGCTATCTCTTCTTTAGCTTCGAAAATTTGTTTTTCTCTTTCTGGTTGGTATCTTACTACATTATTTTTTTTCTTGTATTCGGCGACTTTTGGGATGAAGGACATTCTCTCTGCTAGGATTGTTAGTAGTGCGTTGTCGAGTCGGTCGAGGTGTTCTCTTATCTCGGGTAATTCCATCTTATTTGTGGTGGGCGAAAGTTTATAATAGTTTGGGGTCTTTTGTTTTGTATGGAAAAGATAGGATTGCTTGGGCCGTTGGGGACTTATACGGAGGAGGTTGCTGGGAAGTATTGTAGCGAGGAGGGTGTTGATTGTGATTTAGTTCCGTATAGGACGATTTCTGAGGTTTTTCGTGCAGTGGAAAAAGGTGAAGTTTCGGAGGGGGTCGTTCCGGTTGAGAATTTTTTGAATGGGCATGTTATGGAGACTTTGGATAATTTATATAAGAGTGGGCTTCAGATTCATGCGGCTGTTGTTTTGCCGATTCGGCATTGTTTTGCTGTTGCTTCGGATGCTGGGGATATTAGTGTTGTGAAGTCTCATCCGCAGGCGCTTGCTCAGTGTTCTGATTATTTGGATGTGAATTACTCTGGTGCGGATCGGGTTGGTACGTTGAGTACGGCGAGTGCTATGAAGGAAGTTGCTGAGGGTAGTTCTAAGGATGTTGCGGCGATTGGTTCTGAGGTTGCGGCTGGGAAGTATGGATTGAAGATTATGGCGAAGGAGATTGGGAATAATAATGATAATAAGACGATGTTTATTGCGATTGGTAAGGATGTTGCGGCGAAGAGTGATAGGAGTAGGACGAGTCTTGTTGTGGTTCCATCGGTTAATAAGCCTGGTATACTTAGTAATATTCTTAGTGAGTTTGCTGGCGAGAAGATTGATTTGAAGATGGTGCAATCTCGTCCTGACGGGAAGGGGAATTATGTTTTTTATGTTGATATTGAGGGGCATGTTGAGGATGAGAATGTTGCGAGGGTTCTTGATAAGCTTGGTGGGGATTCTGAGGTTAAGGTTCTTGGGAGTTATCCTTATGTTAGTTTGTCGGGGGTATAGAAAAATTAATTATGGTATTTTCAAATCTGGTAAAATTTAAGCGAGAGGGGAAGATTGGAATTATCGGTGGGTCTGGACGTATGGGGCGATGGGCGTTGGCTTTGTTTAATTCTTTGGGATATCAGAATCTTTTTTATCATGGGCGGAATCGGAATGAGGAAGTTGAGCGGTTGACTGGGGCGAAGTTTGTTGATAGTAAGAAAGGGATTGCGGAGGTTTCGGATTTGTTGATTGTTTCGGTTCCGATTTCTAAGACGTTGGATATTATTGATGAGGTTGGGGAGTTTGTTGATGATGATATGATTTTTGCGGATTTTACTTCGGTGAAGAGGGAACCTTGTGAGACGATGGGGAAGTATTCTGGTCGGGTTGTTGGGATTCATCCGATGTTTAAGGAGACGGTTGAGGATTTGAAGAATAAGAATATAGTTTTGACGCCGTTGGATTCCGAAGGGAAGGATGTGGAATTTTTGAAGGAGATGTTTGATGAGAGTGGGGCGAGGGTTCGGGTTGTTTCGCCGGAGATTCATGATAAGATTACGAGTTTTAATCAGGCGGGTGTTCATTTGATGTTGATGACTTATGGTAGTTTGTTGAAGAGTTATTGTCGGAAGAATGATATTAGTTTGGCTGATTTGGAATTGTTGGATACGCCGAATTCGCAGTTGATGAATTTGTTGTTGGGGAGGTTTCTTGCTAGTGCGAATTATGATGTTATGTGGGGGATTCAGAATTCTACTGATGAGAGCGCGGAGATGAGGAAGCTTTTTATGGAGAGTGCTGGGGCGGTTGTTGGGAATTTAGATAGTGATGATATTGAGCAGTTTGAGTCGGACCTTTCGGGGGTTGCTGAGGTTTTCGGGGAAGAGAGGTTGAAGGAAGAGAGCGAGGATAGTAATGAGTTGGTGGATTTACTTGGGAAGTTCTTGTTAGATTAGTTTGTTGTAGAGCCATGCGAAGAGCCATGCGAATATGAATGTGTCGATGAAAGCGTAGATTGCGCCGAGGAATGCGCCTGTTGTTGAGACTGTGTATCCTACTGAGCCGTAGATGTTTGTGATTAGTGTTGTTGAGTATGTGGTGAAGGTTGCGAGGATTGTTGTTAGGAAAACTGCGGCTGCGATGAGGATTGCGGCGGCTAGTGCGAATTTTATGGGTTTGAGTTTGAGGGTTTTCATGTATTAGTTAACTCTTTAAGGAATATATACTTGTTGGTTTTATGGTAAGAGTGCGTTATAGTTTTGGGTGTAGGCATACTGGTAGGATTGCGAATATTAAGAAGCAGCGGGGGAAGTATCCGGATGTGATGAGGGAAGTTGTGCGGATTTCGGATATTGTTTTGGAGATTTTGGATGCGAGGTATATTGAGGAGACGCGGAACTTGGCGGTTGAGAAGGATGTTTTGGATAAGGGGAAGGTTTTGGTTTATGTTTTTAATAAGTCGGATTTGGTTGATGTGAAGGAGATGGAGGCGCAGATTCCGAGTTGGATGAGGCCGTATGTTTTTATTTCGGCGACTAAGGGGATTGGGTTGAAGGAGATTAAGGCGAGGATTAAGATGGAGGCTAAGCGGATTATGGCTGCGGCTAAATCCGCAGATGGGATTAGGGATTCGGGATTAGGGATTCGGGGCGACGAGGTGAAGGCGAACAAGTTTAGTAGGAGTGAGGATGAGAAGACGAGGAAGAAGAAAGCTAAGGAGACTCATGGGGATGTTGTTAGTGATTTTGGGAATAAGAAGCGGATTCATGTTGGGGTGATTGGTTATCCGAATGCGGGGAAGTCGTCTGTGATTAATTTTATTACGAGGCGTGGGGTTGCGAAGACGGCGAAGCAGGCGGGGTTTACGAAGGGGATGCAGAAGATTCGGATGTCGGAGAATATATTGATACTTGATACGCCTGGGGTGATTCCTGCTTCGAAGTATTCGACTGAGAGTAAGACTTTTGCGCAGGATGTGAAGGTTGGGGGGCGGACTTATTCGGATGTTAAGGATCCGGAGGATGTTGTTTATTATTTGATGTCGGCGCCTGCGCCTAAGGATGAGGATAATGTTACTAAGACTGAGCAGAAGATGATTGATGAGGCTAGGAGGAATGCTACGGCTATTGAGGATTTTTATGGGATTGAGGCTGATGGGGATGTTGAGGTTTTGATTGAGAAGCTTGGGAAGGCTAGGGGATTTTTGGGTAAGGGAGCTAAGGTTGATGTTGATAGGACTGCTCGGATTATTTTGAGGGATTGGCAAACTGGGGCTATGGGGAAGGGGGGGAAATGAAATTATTTAATTTTATAAGAAATATTTTTATAAGAAAACCTAAGAAAGGAAAAACTTATGGACTTCTAAAATTTAAATATAATAACTATTACAAAATTGTTAGAGTAACTCAAAAGAGGGCCATTAGAGATTATAATCGGTATGTACGCAACTTTGTTAGAAAGCATAAAAGGAACCCCGATAGAAGAGAATTGGGGAGGATAGTCAGAGGCTCTTCACATGAAACAATAAGTTACAGAAAAGGGAAGAGTGGACACTGGAAAAGACAATGGGTAAGACAGTATCTATATGGATTGCATAAAATTTCTTATAAAAAGAGGTAATGATTCTAAGTTACACGAGCGGTGAGCGGGAAGGGAATAAACCTAAGAAGAAGAAATGGAGGGTTTCCCCTCCAAAAATCAATTTTTTAAAATAATTCTATCTTAGAATAAATTAAGTAATGTTGGTAAGACGTACTTCACTGTAACAATTAATAGCACAATACTTCCTATCCCAGACAGCACCTTTTCAAAAGCTTCCATATTTGATTCCTCCAAATTTATTTGGCGTCCCTGTTTTTTTGCTGTGCCTGTATTCGTGTTGATAGCTTTTTTATTTTTTTGTGCTTTTGTAGGTTTCTTAGCCGTCTTAATTTTTATGTGCTTTATAGCCGTCTCAAATTTTATGGGCTTTTATAGGTTTCTTAGCTTTTTTATTTTTTGTGCTTTGTAACTTTAATGTTGGCGATGCACAAGGACGATTAAATAAAGAAGTCGAACTTTTTAATTCTATCTGTTGCTCAAGTTACATGAGATACTTTACTTGTTACACGAGCGGAGCGATACTTGTGGGGATAATGGATAGTTGTGGGGTGGACGGTTGTGGGGGTGCGGACGATTACGACTACGGGGAGCAGGGGAGGAAGGCAATTTGGAGAACTGCGTTCTCGATACACGGCGACTGCGGCCGCCCCGTCGCGGCGTAAGGTTTAAATAATTGTTTTGTTGTATGATATTATGGATAAGAGAGGAGGAGTTGGGATTATTGTTTTGGTGTTAGTTGTAATTGTTGCTTTAGGTGTTGGAGCTTATTTTATGTTTGGGAGTAAATGTCCTAAGGGGGAATTATTTAATCCTTATGAAGAGATATGCGTAAGTGAGAGCATACTTTGTAACTTGGGTTATAGTTGCATGGTTCTTGCAGGGCAAACTGTTTCTTTCAATGGTGGCGATTTGAAATTTAGTTTGGTTTCTGCTGATGAGGGGTATTTGAATTCGCTTGGTTATGATAGGGCGACTATTAATGTAGAGGGTCAGGGAGAGGCTAAATTAGATAGTGATAAAAATAGTGAATTTTTATTTGGAGACTATAAGATTCTGTTTGTATCCTCTGATGGGGATCAGGATAAGTTGATGGGTGCAAAATTTATTACATCTAAGGTTTAATTCTAAGTTACACGAGCGGAGCGATAATAGATAATGGATAGTTGTGGCGATTGACGAGTGGGGAGGGGGAGGGCGGTGTAAAGATTTTTATAGTTGATTTAGGTGGTTATTCTATGGCAAAGAAGAAGAACACATTAAAAATAGTTGTTATAATTCTTTCAATAATTTTAGGAATTTCAGTAATAGCGAACATTTGGCTTTTCTTTTCATTGGGTATAACGGTTCTGGCTTATGACAATGAAATAGAAACGAACAACCTTGCTTACTGTAATCTTTTTAATGATTATACGGGTCTTGTGAATGATTTAACTATTTTACTTATAGCGGAGAATTCGGCTTATAGTGAGATGAAAATGATGGAAGAAACAAGTTGTTACGAATAACTTTTTGGTTAGATTAATCTAAACTTTCCCACTACTATTGGTTGGGATTCTAAACATTTTTAAGGTTTGATTTATTGGGTCTTTAATGAAACAACACACAAAACGGGTATTGCTTGGGGTGTTGTTTTGGGTTGGGATATTATATTTAGCTAAGTTGTTATTCTTAACTTTTGATTTGGTTGTATTATATTTTGAATCAATAGGACTTGATAAAGAGATGGTTGAACTTGGTCTTAGTGGAATGGGTATATCAAGCACTCTTGGTTTTGTGATAATAGCAAATCTTGTTTGGATAGGGATTGTTGTTTGGATGCTTTCTGGATTGTGGAAGCATAGATAAATTCCCCCTCTACTCTCGGTTGGGTTTCTTGGCGTTTTTGATATTACTTGTTACACGAGCGGAGCGATAATAGAGCGGAGTGATACTTGTGGCGATGATGGATAGTTGTGGGGATGGACGGTTGTGGGGAAGGTAGGGGAAGGGAGCAGGGGCAATTTGGAGAACTGCGTTCTCGATTTACGGCGACTGCGTCGCCTCGTCGCTTGGTTGAAATGATTATAAGTAATTAATAAAAAATATTTTTGATTCGTGTCTAAAGGCCTTATCGGCAGTCATAAACCGATTTGAGTTTTTCATTGGATTATCTTCTAGCTATCCAACCGTCGCCGCTGGTTTCCCATGATGCGCCGTTCATTGCTCTATCGATCGCACGAATTACGGAGTCACCGAGTTGTCCTCGGTCAATTGATCCGCCGTTGTCTGATTCGAATTGCAGTTTAACTATCATCTTACCTCCTTTGTTGTTTGAAGGTGGTTTTGTTTATATAGAAATGTAGAATTGGATGTATATTTTGTGGGACGATTTGATTTATAAGGCGTTTGACTGGGGAGTGGTGCTGGAGAATTTTGGAGTAGTAGCGGGAAGTTTGAAAGATTTATAAGTTCTTATTACTATAATTTAATATGGGATTTATTAAATTATGCAATGACGAAGTCCTTGCGGATCAAAAACCAGGGAGTTTTTGCTAATGGGATTTTGGCCGATTGTTATGAATGTTCTTCGGAATAGTGATGTTGTGCTTTTGTTAGTGGATGCGCGGATGCCGGAGATTACGAGGAATTCTGAGATTGTTGATAAGGTTGAGAAGATGAAGGGGAAGCGGTTGGTTATTGTTTTTAATAAAAGTGATTTGGTTGGAAAAAAGGAAATTGAGCGGCTGAAGAAGGAGTATCCTAATTCGTTTTTTGTTTCGGCGACGAAGAGGACTGGGGTTAAGGATTTGAAGAAGGTGTTGGAGAATATGGCGGAGAATTGGAATAAGCCTTCTTTGAGAATTGGGCTTGTTGGTTATCCGAATATTGGGAAGTCTACTTTGATTAATTTGCTTGCGCCTGGGGCTAGGGCAAAGGTTTCATCTGTGGCTGGGACTACAAAAAATACGCAGTGGGTTCGGACTGGGCAGTTGAGGATTATGGATTCTCCTGGGATTATTCCGTTTGGTGATAGGAAGGTTCAGATTGGGATGACTGCTGCGAAGGATCCGCATAAGATTAAGAATCCGGAGAAGGTTGCGATTAGGATAATTGAGTTTTTGATGAAGAAGGAAGGTAATTTATTGAAGAAGTATTATAGGGCTGAGGGGAAGGATGCTTATGAGGTGTTTGAGGATATTGGGCGGAAGATGGGGTATTTGGTTAAGGGCGGCGAGGTTGATGAGAATAGGATTGCGATTAAGGTGATTGATGATTGGCAAAAGGGTCGGATAAAATTAAAGTAATTATTTTTTCTTTGCGTAGATAATCCCAACAATTATTAGAATTAGAATGATTATTCCAGATATCCACCAAACGTTTGATTCTTCTTCAGCTGCTTCATCTCCAGCGGTTGTTTCTCCAGCATCTTGTAAGTCATCTTCGCCGGCAGTAGTATCTTCTGTAACTAATTCATGGATTGATTGGATTGTAATACTTGCTTTGCTAGATTCAATAGAGTTTAGCTTTACTAAGATGTCGTAATAGTCATCTCCTGAAACTTCGAACATTCTTTCATCACCTACTATTAGTGTTGCTTGTTGGGGGGCTGAGGATATGTTTATTGTTGCTGTTGTAGATGTTAATTCTATTACTCCGACGTGATGGTCTTGAGAATCTACTTTGACTCTGAACCTCTGTTTTGCTGAAAGTTCTTTTGTGAGGGAGTTTGTGAATTGTTCGTCTGTAAGTATGTGTGTTCCTTTTGTCCAGAATGCTGTTGTGGTACTTGTAGTGCTTCCGCCTATGTCTACATTGTCTGTTGTTACGATGTATGTGGCTGTGTTGCTGTGGGAGTTTCCTGCGAAATCTGTTGCTGTGCAAGTGTAAGTGAAAGTTCCGTATGCGGCAGTGCTAGGTGTTGATGAAGCGGCGGTGGTGTTTACTCCAGATCCAGATGTATCTGTTCCCGAACAGGAGCAAGTTACTACTGCGTTTAATGCGACTGACGATGGAGAACATGTTGCAGTTGCTACTGGGTTTGTTGTGTCAACGGTTAGTGTTCTGTTTGCTGCGGTCCAATTACTATTGCCTGCTGAGTCATTACACCAAGCTGTCCATTTATATGTTCCGTCTGTAATATTTGCGACGGTTATGTTCCAGTATGAATCATTGGTTGCTGTGGCGTTTGTTTGGTTTGCGTGCCATGTCGATGACCAGTTACCATATAGTACTAAGGTATTTGTTGCGCTGTATGTATCAGTGCATTTTAAGTCGAATGTAACATTTGCACTTGAACTATTGTAATAATTTATTGGGCTGGTTCCGATGGTCGCTGTTGGGGCTGTTGAATCGTTTACTTGGACTGAGATATTTGTTACGTAAGAGCTTGTGATGTTTGTTATGTTTACTGTGATGTTGTAATCTCCGGGGAATGATACTGTTGCGTTGAAGGAGAAATATTTTGCTTCTGTTATGTTAAATCCCTCTGCTGTTAAATTGTTCCAACTTAAAGTATCACTTGAGTTAGTGAAATTTAAACTTCCTGTTGCATTAGTTCCGTTTGTTCCGTTTATGAATGTGAATTGTGCTGGGAGAGTTATGTTAATAGATGTGACGTTTCCTGATGCTGCGTTATTGTCACTTATAGTGAGGTTGAATGTGTTTGGGATTGTTTCGTTTATGCTGAAGGATGTTGGTGTGATGACGTGGGTTGCCAATACTATTGATGCCAGTAGAACTATTGCGGATATTAATAATAAGAATTTCGTTTTCATTTTATCACCTTATTGTTTACGGTAATTTGTCTTTATATATGTTGTTGATTGTCGAGGAGATAAATATAAAAGGATTGGTTGTGTTGATTTATTGAGATGGTGGAGTTGTATGTTTGTTCTATTTGCGGGGAACCTTATATTGGTGGCGAGGCTCCGGATGATTGTCCGTTTTGTGGGGCGCCGAAAAGTTATTTGAAATCTGCTGACGAGTTTGTGCCGTTGTGGAAGAGTGAGATGACCGACGCTGAGAAGAAGAATGTCGAGGAGACTGTTGGCTTGGAGGTTAATGCTACGGCTTATTATTTGGATGTTGCTGCGAAGAATGAGAAGTACGGTAAGGCGAATCGGATGTTTAAGCAGTTGGCTCGTGTTGAGCAGGAACATGCTGAGATTGCTGTAAAGTTTTTGGGTAAGGAGTTGCCTGAGTTTGTGGGTGAGAAATCGAGGGGTTCTGTCGAGGCTGATTTGGCGAGGACGAAGGAACTTGAGAGCGAGGCTATTGAGAAGTATGAGGGATTCTTGGGGAATGCTGAGAATGTTAATGTTAAGAATTTTTATGTTGCTTTGATTCATGCGGAGAAAGGGCATTTGGAAATTGCGGGGAAGAAATAGGATATAGGCACCCTGAACAGATTAGAAGTGTTCGTTTAGGAATAGAATATATCTTGCTAATTAAATATTATCTCTAATATAACTTTTAAGTTTCCCCGCATTAGGAGACATATTATAGAAACCATCTCCAGTTACTTTCCCCTCAAGTCCCTTAAATCTCTCTTCTCTTTCTGGGACAAATCCTAATGCCTCAGAAATAGTATTTTCAAATTTAACAGGCAAAGCTGTTTCCATAGCAATCATTGGAACTCCATCGTTTGTCTTGTATTGCTTAGCAACAGTAACTGCATCTGCCGTATGTGGGTCAATAATAGTACCAACTTTATCATATAATGTTTTAATTGCATTTAATCTATCTTGATGCGTAGAGCTACCTTGAAAAAATCCATTTTTAGCAAAAATATTTTTATCTAAACCAAATTCTGACAGGTTAACACTTCCTTTATTTACAAACGCTGTCATATATTCTCTAACCGCCTGAGGGTCTCTACCTAGTAAATCAAAAACCAGTCTTTCATAATTAGAAGCTTTTGAAATATCCATTGACGGGCTTGATGTAATCTGGGCAGAGGATAATTCGTAAATACCGGTTCTTATCAGCTTTGCCATGACATCGTTTTCATTTGTTGCAACAATCAATCTCCTAATTGGAACTCCCATCTGTTTAGCAATATAACCAGATAAAACATTTCCAAAATTACCAGTCGGAACCACAAAATCTACTTCTTGTCCAACTTTAGTTGCTGCCTGTAAATATCCAGACACAAAGTATGGCACCTGTGAGGATATTCTTCCCCAGTTAATTGAATTAACGGCTCCTAATTTAGCAAATTCTGGGTCTTGTTTTAATTCTTTAACTAAATCCTGACAATCATCAAAATTCCCATTCACACTGACATTAAAAATATTATCTCCTGTTAAAGCGCCCATCTGAGCTTTTTGAAAATCACTCATACCAATTTGTGGACTAAGCATAAATAATTTAATTCTATCAAGCCCTTTAACTGCAGCTTCTGCCGAAGAACCAGTATCTCCAGAGGTAGCCCCCAAAATTACTAAATTTTCATCTCTTCTATCAAGTTCATAATTCATCTCTTGTCCCAATTGCTGAAGCGCCATATCTTTAAATGCCGCTGTTGGACCAAGTGATAAATTTTGCAAAAACAATCCTTCACCAATGGGTCTTATAGGAACAACATTCCCATCTTTTATATTAAATTTATCTTCAGTATAAGCATTTTGCAACAGTCTTTCTAATTCTTCATCAGGAATAGCTCTCCCAACTAATTTTCTTTTAACTTCAAAAGCCAGTTGAGAATAAGTCATATCTTTTAATTGGACTAAATCTTCCTGTGTAAGCCGTGGATATTCTGTTGGAACATATAATCCTCCATCTGGAGCTAATCCTTCCAATAATGCATCTGTATATGAGATACTTTTTTGAGCCATATCTCTTGTGCTCACTAATCTTCCAGTCATATATAAAAAACTCTTTCTATATTTATAAATTTTTATATGATTTATTCTAAGACTCTATCCCAAAAATGTTCGATTCTCTGGGACAAATATTAATATTTTTACTAATCACCGTCGATAAAAAACAAAATATCCCCCCACCCTGAATCGATTAATAGTGTTCGTTTGGGGATGAACCGACGCCCCAACCGCCGACGACCCTACTCGAGCATCCTAATGCGATGTTGTTTGCGTTTGTTTTATTATGGTTGGTGGCTATTCTTTAAAGGGGCATAATTTACACCAAAGCATTTAAATAATTCTCTGGCTACCTACTTCTAAGAGGTTGATATGAAAGTAGCTATAAATGGTTTTGGTAGAATTGGTAGAATGGTTTTTAGTCGGGCACTTAAACAAGGCGTGAATGTCGTCGCTATAAATGATTTAACCGATACCGAGACTTTAGCGTATCTGTTGAAATATGATTCTGTCCATGGGATAAATGAAAATTCGATTAAAGCTGGTAAGGGATTTATCCAAGTGGGGAGGAAAAAAATAATGGTTCTTTCTGAAAAAGACCCAGAGAAATTGCCTTGGAAAAAATTAGGGATTGATGTCGTTGTCGAATCGACAGGTATTTTTATAGATAGAGAAGGTGCTTCAAAACATCTAAAAGCCGGTGCAAAGAAGGTTCTGATTTCGGCTTCGGGAAAAGATGTAGATTTTACCGTCGTTATGGGAGTTAATGAGAGAAATTTGAAGAAAAGTCATAAAATTATTTCGATGGCTTCCTGCACGACAAATTGTATTGCACCAATCGTGAAAATTCTCAATGATAAGTTTGGAGTAAAAAAAGGATTTATGACGACAATCCATGCATATACTCCCGACCAGAGACTTTTAGATAGTCCCCATAAAAAATTGAGAAGAGCACGAGCTGCAGCAATTAATTTAGTTCCAACTACTTCTGGTGCGGCGAGCGCAGTAACAGACGTAATCCCAAGCCTTAAGGGAAAGATTGACGGAATGGCAATCCGTGCACCCGTTCCTTGTGGAAGTATAACCGACTTTGTAGCCGTTTTAGAGAAATCTGTAACCTCCGACGAAATAAATAATGTTATGAAAAACGCGGCAAAAAAATTAAAAGGAATCTTAGAATATACTGAAGATGAACTCGTTTCCACAGATATTATAGGAAACCCGAATTCTTCTATTTTTGATTCCAAATTAACTAAAGCGAACGGAAATATGGTTAAAGTTCTTTCTTGGTATGATAATGAGTTTGGTTACAGCTGTCGTATGGTTGATTTATTAAAGGATTTGTAGATGAAAACTCTTGATAATCTCAATTTTAAAGGAAAAGTTGTTTTACTGAGGGCCGATTTAAATTCTGATGTTGTTAGGGGAAAGATTTTTCCGAATGAAAGATTGCGGGCTTCGAGTGAAACGATTAGGGAATTAAAAAAGAAAGGGGCTAAGGTCATTATTCTTGCGCATCAGGGTCGTCCCGGAAAAAAAGATTTTATTTCAATGAAGCAGCATGCTAGGATTTTGAAAGTTAAGTTTGTTGACGGGGTTATTAATAAGAATGCTGAAACGGCTATCGCTAATTTGAAGAAAGGTGAGGTGATTCTTTTGGATAATGTTCGAGGATTAAAAGAAGAGTTTAAGCCTGGGAAAAATGCACTTGTGAAATTTTTTATTGGCAAGGTTGATTTTTATATTAATGATGCGTTTTCGGTTTGTCATAGGAAACAAACGAGTATTGTTAGTTTCCCGAAATATTTTAAGAGTTGTGCTGGGCGAGTTTTAGAAAAAGAAGTTAAGGCTTTGAAGAAAATTAATTTAAAAAAATGTTTGTATATTCTTGGTGGTGCGAAGCCTGCTGATAATATCAAACTTCTTGGAAAGAATAAAGTTTTGGCTACCGGATTTTTTGGACAGCTTTGTTTAATTTCTCAGGGGATTAATTTTGGGGGGTATGAAAAGTTTTTGAAGAAAAGGTTAGGTAAAGAATTTGGGATTAAAGATAAATTAAAAAAGAAGTTAAATAATGTTTTGACGCCGATTGATTATGCAGTTAAAGTCGATGGAAAACGGGAAGAATTTTCGCTTGGAGAGTTTCCTAATAAATATATAATTTATGATATTGGTGAGAGGACAATGAACTTATTTGAAGATGAGATTAAAAAAGCTAAGGCAATTTACGTTAAAGGTCCGTCGGGGGATTGTAGTGATAAGAAATTCTGTAAAGGTACTGTTGCAATTTTGAAAGCGGTTTCTAAATCTAAGGGGTTTAGTCTAATCGGTGGCGGACATTTAAATGATGCGCTTAATGTTTCGAAAATTCCTCGGAAGAAATTTGGGCATGTTAGTTTAAGTGGCGGTGCGTTGTTGAGA
>Ga0307928_10000019_pt1 | contig 84594 bp, 100 predicted proteins | sample AceLakmetagen232_FD_201815 | JGI IMG/M metagenome (GOLD analysis project Ga0307928, IMG submission 201815) | Saline water microbial communities from Ace Lake, Antarctica - #232 | ecosystem: Environmental > Aquatic > Non-marine Saline and Alkaline > Saline | place: Antarctica: Ace Lake...
GAGCTTGCGAAACGACTAAGAGTGTCACAGGCGCATGTGTCAATGATCGAGACGGGGATAAGAAATCCGTCAGACATTATGGCCAGGCGACTAAGAAGAATATTTCCAGGGATAAAGTTGGACGAGAGAAAAAATATCCTGATCGGAAAGATAAAAAAGATGGTTCCGGAGGACGTGGAAAGGTTACTCGCGTTTGTAAAGGATCTGATGTTCCTGAAGAATCATAAAAAATGCAACTTGTAAAAGATATATTGATTGCTCTGCTGATGTTTGCTGTGACTACAGGTTCTGGCATATTTGTGGGGCATCTGATATGCGAAAGGGTATACGGAGGATAGGATGGGACAGATTTTAGATGATATCCGAGTAAGATCTGCTGAGGCACAAAACTATATCCGTGCAGCAGAAGATATGTGCAGGGTTCCTGTCAGACTACTGCCAACAGTTACTCAGGGCTTAAAAGGATATCGAGTACAGGTTAAGGATGTTATTCTTGTGGACGGGATTCCTCTTGAGGATGCTGAGTTTGTTCAGCGAATGCAGAAGAGTATGTTTGAATCCTGGGCAGATGTGTTAATCAGAAAATACGAAACCAATGAGCGGCTCAATCTCTCTGGGATCCCTCGACCAAAAGCGGTTGACGGTGAGCAGCAGGCTCTTGAGTTAGCAGAAAGCGTAGACGAAAATGAGTAGCGACAAAAAACGGCCATTACATATTATGGCATTACAGAAGGGGAAGTTTTCCGAGGAACTCCAGGCGTTATTTATAGAGGCTCAGGAGCTTTCCGAACACCATGGAAAACCTACTGAGATTGGCCTGAAGCTTATTGTTTACCCTCGGCAGGGTAAGGATGATCTGTTTACAACCTACAGGCACACCATGTATATCAAACCTCCAAAAAGACAGTCTCCAACAATGATCTCCGAAACAAATGACGAGGGGATCCATCTTATGGACGGAAAAGATATGGTCGATATACTCCAGCTCAGTTTCTTGGACGAGTCTGGGAAAATTCTTAACACTATACCGTTTGAGGAAAAAAATGGAACCAAAGATTAATGTTGTTGCCAAAGATGGCAAAGTAGTTATTGGTGGAGATTTTCATGTTTTAAAAGATCAGTCTCAAATCACGTTCAAGACAGATAAACTTGAGGCTTTCAAGGGCTATCTTGCAGCATCTCCTGAGGATGATAAGTTTGAGATCTTTTATGATCACCGGAAGTGCTATGCTATGAGCAGCAACACAACCCGTTATTCAAAACCTCTCGCCACATGTGCGATTCAGCTTTCGGTTCAGGCTGGAAGAGTGGAAAATCTTATCGGGAAAGCATTCGCTATTTCTCAATTCGAGGATCTCTTGGGTGAGATGAAAAAGTATTTGGATTTCGAGGGGCAGCAGCTTCTTGCAAAAGTTCGTGATTTCAAAATGCAGAAGATCACCGACGTTGAACGTCAGAAGGATGACAACGGAAACTACAAGTATGCTGTTCAGAGAAAAAACAACAAAGAGACGGCTGAGTTTCCTGAAGTAATTTTCGTTACAGTCCCACTCCTGCAGTTCCATCCGGAAACCGTAAAGATTCCAATGGAGCCGGTATTTGATTATTCTGATGGTGGTGATGGAGATATTACGCTCTCGTTCAAGCTTAGATGCCTTGAGTTTGATGAGATAATCCAGGATGCGCAGCTTAAAATCATGGAGGAGTATCTCAGTGGTATCGAAGTGCTGAAGCATTGGGGATCCCTTGAGGTTACGAATGGTGATGATTCTTGGAAGTATAAAGAAAACCCTCTTCGGTACACAGGACGATAATGATTGCTTTGTTCAAGCTGCTACTGATCTTGATTGCGTTGGTGGCAGCATCTATCACAGAAGAAAGGAATAGATCTTGATGGATACCGTATACACAACCTTAATCGATACAATCTATAGAGCCCTTCCGTTACCTGAGCATGTTGTAATGTCGTATATCGGCGTTATTGGCGTAGCTTGTTCCCTGTGTCTGGTCATGGGGTTTGTGGTAGGATCTGATTTTATTAGTGCAAAAATCAAAGAGTCTAAGAGCCGGAAATGAACTTTCTAATAGTCTGCATCCTGGTTCTAAATATCGGAGCCACTACCTGCAATATCGCAAACCTCAAACGGAATAGACGGGAACGGGAATACTATGAAAGTTATGTCGATACCAAGATTGCTGAGGGCAAGACAGCTAAAAAAAGATCAGAAATTCTGCGTGGTGCAGGGAAAATCAGGCGACTATCTGATCACTGATGAGCTCACTGGGCTCAATAATGTAAGAAGGAGTGTTATGATATCTGTTATTATTTGTTTATTGGCTACAGCGGCAAATGTTCCTGGGGTTTTAGACGGGAATCCATTTGCGATTGTGTCTGTAATAATATGTGCCGCCAATACTGGTGGTGTTTTTATGCTCTACTTGAAAAGAGACCGATATCGGTAAATAAAATTCACTGCTGGCGGTGGTCTCTCAACAATTGGGAAAAAATGGCTAAACTGCCGTCAGCAACTTTTAAAGAGGAGTAGATATGTACATTGCAATTGATTTTGACGGAACCATCGTAGAGCACAAATACCCAAAGATCGGGAAAGACGTTCCCTTCGCTCTTCACTTCATGAGAAAGTTCCAGGAGGCCGGTGCAAAGCTCATCCTCTTCACAATGCGGAGCGGGAGAGAGCTGGATGATGCTGTCCGATATCTGCGGGATTGCGATATCAAGATGTATGGCATTAACCACAATCCGGATCAGGACTCCTGGACAAGCTCTCCCAAAGCCTATGCCCATGTCTATATCGACGATGCTGCCTTTGGTTGTCCGATGATAGCGTCAAAAGAGATGGATGGCAGGCCGATGGTTGATTGGGAAAAAGTCGGACCACATATTCTCAGAACTATGGAGTTCTTGGAAAAATCTCAACCGATAGTTAAACAAGGCTGTCATATTAGAAGATGACGAAGTTTGTGCCCGCCCATCCAAACAAAAACCTGAGGAGGTCGAGGAGAAGGAAGACGTTGATAAGATTTGTGAGACGTGTAGATATGGAAAATCAAGTATAAAAATCGACAGATGTAATACCTGTTATGGTTATCATAGATGGGAGAAGGAGGCTAAAAAATGAACTGTCCCAAATGCAAATCAGAAATGCGACGCATAAAAGCCAGAAGAAAAGATGATCTCGGGAAAACCGTCTTCGTATGTCCTGGCGGGTGTGCGAGGTGGGAGGATTGGGGAGAAATAATACAGTGCGAAGAATGCAAGAAACAATTTATCGTAGGTAATGTTTCATGGTAAACCGGTAAAGGAGAGTGAAATATGGATAGGTCGGCAGAAGAGTTAACAGACATGGTGGTGGATATTGTAAATGGACTTAACATCTCCGAAGAAAAGGTATTAGTTAATTTTGTGATTAATCAGAAAACAAAAAAGGTAACCATGCGGATAGATGGACTTCTTGAAGATGCCAACCAAGAGAAACCGTTTTATAAACTTGATATGTGTGGGCTCTCTTTTAGGGAAGCGTGCTTGAGGTATCCTGAGCAAGCTATCGGTGCATTAAAGAAACATAGAGACCGTCAGAAGTCAACCGATAAACCGGAGGTGTAGAGGATGAAGATATGTAATGGGAAAAATAAGCATTGCCCGCCAGAGTGTAGGCATCGGGAATTACATGAATGTACAGGTGAAGCCGTACGATGTGGTTATATCGGATCTGATTCGCAATTTGAGATAGTAAAGTGTGTTTCTGTAGACCATAAAGAGGAGTAGTACCAAACTGCATGCATAAGCAAAACATGACTGTAACCCATTGATAATTAACAGGTACTAATAATTAATAAATTAGTAGAGAGGAATAGAGGATGACATACAACTGCATAATCTGCGGAAAATTCCAAATGCAGATAACTACAGGCCAAAAGCTAAACGTGGTCTGTGATAGATGTCTGGAGTTATGGGAGAAGGCAGAGTCGAGACAGGCTAAAAGGCTTGCCGATGCAAGGAAAGAGCTTAGGCGCATGGAGCAGCCCCCAGACTCTACAAAAAATGTTGTGGAGCGTATAACTTAAACCAGTAGACACAAGGAGAGAGTGTGGACTATTCAAAATATTCAATTTCAACTTTAATGATACACAAAGCAGAGCTAAACAGCTTGAAACACAAAGCGTCAAAACGTAGGATTACATATTTTGAGCGTGAGATAGGAAAAATTAAAAGTGAAATAAACAAAAGGTATTTAAATCTTGACAGTAACCATTGATTAAGGAGAACAGTGAATATGAAAATGAAAATCAAAACATCCAAAGGCATTGACATTCCAGCCGGAGGAGTAGCAGAGTTCCTTAAGAAAGCAAAGAAGAATGATCTCAACCAGAACCAGCGAGAGTTCGGGTGCAAGCATCGGAAAGAACCCAAGTCGGGGGGGGAGCCTTTTAGACGCTACTGCTATGAGGAGAAATGCACGCAGCACATGAAGGTGGTGGAGATAGATGGATTCTGCGCCGAATGCTCTCTATTCGATCTTGATACGCATACCCTTAATATTATAGGAGACGCTCTCCCAAAGCCAAGCAAGACTACAGACGAAGTGTGTGAGCGGCTGGGCGTGGGACTTTCTGAGCGTCGTTGCAATGCGGTCTATCTGCGCGGAGAGAAGGGATACTACAGCGTGATGGAGATTGTCAAAGGGCTAATAGACATGGTTGAAAATGTATCCTGTAGTTGCCAAAACCCTGAACATAATGTATAATATATAGTACCAAGAGCTTAGTCAAAAAGCCGGAAAAGGAATAGTGATGGACATCAAGAAAACAACAACAATCATAATGCCAGCCAAGAAGGTCGAGCAAATACTTAGAGATCACTTGGCCAAAATGGGATTTGTAGTCACGACTGCGTTTCCCGAAATTGTGCCAATCAGTAAAGATGGAATTTTTACACTGGAACATTTTCGGCCTTGCCAGCTCGAGGGGTTCAGGTTTATAATAAAAGAGCTGGAAAATCCCCTAGAAAAAGCAGAGACCCCTCATCTTCGCACAAGTGCAATTGATAAAAAAGTACGCGAGGATGTCATGTATGTTATGGAAGATAGCCTATGGGGAAAAGAGCATCTTGCTTATATGAAAGAAGCTAAGGCGAAGACTGAGAAAGATATGGCCAAGAGGTGCCATCCTGTAGAAGTGGTTGGTCACGGGGCTCTGGAGGAAGTTGAAAACGCAAAAGCAAAAGAATATCAGGATGCAACAGAAAAAGTTTACGAAGAGGCTGGGATTTCAGCGTTACCAATAACCAGAGCCTTTCTGCTCGAGAGAATTTCTAATATTAAGGACGCTTGGATTAAAACGGGTTCCAAGGCAGGAGGATTGCCAATCTGTTATCTTACAAAGAAGGAACTTGGCGTATTTTGCCCAAAAGATCGTCTTGCTAAAATGATAGCTATTCCTGAATCTGAATGCGAGACAATGCCTGAGATCCCATTTCTTGTCGGAAAATTTGATGGAGTTTACCTTGTAGAATCTTTCGGGCCACCATTTACTGGACCATCTCCTCTTCCAACACCAGAACAACCTATCAACGTCAAGCAGGAGCTTGAGAATGGCGTGAAGACGTATATGGACAAACGGAAAACACAAGAGAAGGCTACTCGTACTGGCGAAAACTCTAGCAATTCAAGTGGCCTATGATGCAAAGAGAACGCCAACCATCCGAGACCGCGAGAGTGTTCTGTCAAAGAATTTCTGACAATTACAAGCAGGCTTTGAAGGACCACCCCCCAGTAGTGATTGTTGATCATGAGGTATCTTCGGAAATTGCGAAAGCTCTACAGGAGATGTTAGAGATTGTGATTGCCGATCATTGGGAAGAAATTCAGGAAAATATGGTTGCAGAGCTTTTTGGGAAAGTGTCAGAGGATTGTACTGCCAGAGACTCTGAAAATTATCATTCCTATAATTCTCACAAAATATCCCCCGAGCCATTAACTCTTAAAAAATGCAAGGAAATCGACGATTATGGACGCAAAAGATTGGCGGGCCCAGAAGAATCTTTCGTGTTCCATGCTTTTCCTGTGCGATACAAGGATTTTTATGCTCCCATTGAAACTAAAGAAAAGAAGAAAGCTCTAAGCCGTAACGAAGCCCTCGATAAAATGCTCTCTAAAAGGCGGGGGAGATCATGACATCTTACCCAAACGCAATATCTCCACCTGCAGTGATAGGAGTTGTGTGCGAGTCTATCAACTCGAATGCTTTAAAAAGGCGTGGGAGGTGTGGAATAATATCTAACATAGACAAAACAATGCCAGCAGGCACTTGCACCAAGGAGATCGAGGATGCTCTTGCTATAGGCAAAGGTCTTACTCCTAGAGAGTATGAATCTGCAATGGAGAAGTTCACTAAAAGACATAGTGTTACCACAACCCCAAAACAGAAGGCTGAATACGAGGCTGAATTGAGAAAATACGAGGAATCTCGGCGGGTCCGGAAAGCCGGAGAAGCTTCTTAATGCAACCAATGGGTAGAAGACCAATCAACTTCCCGGGGAAAACCGACTGCCATCCTCAAAAGGGGTATGTTAATTGGTGGGAAAGTGACGAGCGTGGGAGCAAAACTGCTGAAAAGCGGGAAGCGAAAAACAGGATAGTAAATGAAACGGAAGAGTACATTACCGAAAGAAGTGCGGGAGAGTTTAAAAACTCACGGAGAGAAGCGTTCGATTGTAAGCTGTGGTATAAAAAATACAAGCTCGAACAGGCTACTCCAGAACAATTTTGCAAATCATTAAGTAACCTTGTAGTGTGGGAGTAGTGGAAACACAAACTATCAAAAAAGTAATATCTAAACCTTTGACGATGGTTGATGTTTATGATGTTGCCAGAGCTTTAAAGTTATCCCAAGAAGCACGTAGGATCACGTAGGATCACGTAGGATCACGTAGGATCACGTGGGGACATCTCGGTAGCTTGAGCAGCTCTCGGGAAGAGATGTTTATCTATAACCCAATCCCAAGACCGATAACTACGGTTGAAGCCGGAAGGACATGATGCTTGATCTAACAACAGGACTTGCTTTGGGGCAGGTTATTGCAGATAGCTCCAGACAGATAGAAGAACCAATTAGGCACAGTCGTTCTTCCGAGGGGGCTTGCGGAAACCTTTGCAATGCAATATCTACTCCCCGCGTGATTGGGACGGCGAGAATTTCAGACACTCCTGAACCTGAGAAAAAATCCTGGCTAAATATATTCTTCAATGAAAGGAAAGCATAATGTCAATTCTTAGCGACACAATAGATGCTCGCACTTGGGAGAGACACGGTGTTCTTGTAGCTGGAAAGCCCGAGCCCGACTCTCCTGAGATCAAGAAAATCAAAGAGACTGCCAAGACCCTAAAAGATAAGCTGGGAGACCCGGGTGACGGCGATCGCAGAGGGATGGCTTATGTTCCCAGTGCAAAGGAGATTTGCAACATAGAGTGCACTGGCCCAGAGAAGATCTTCGGAGGCAACATCCTTTCCGGAGGAGAGTTTCTTGATTTAAGTAAGCACAAGTAATTAATCCAAACCAACAGAAGGAGCATGTTATGCCAAAAGGAACAAAGCAGGGAGCTTGCGGAGGAACACCACGAAGAGATGGAACAGGCGGAGGAAGAGGAAACAAGGGAACAAAACAGCAGCCGGTTAAGAAGGCTCCCAAGAAATAACTTACATAGGTACTCGGCGTAGGAAAGAGAGTTGATTATGAAAACAGAAAAAACACCAACTACCAATAAGTGCGAAGGACCTTTTTCGCAAAAGCCTTACAGGCATAATCTCTCGGCGGAGAAATTCAAAGAGTTTGCTCCAGAGCTGAACTATTGGCTGGACAAATACCTTAGCAGAAGCGGCGGGATAGCAAAAAACGCCGTGTTTCAGCAATATTCTAATGAGCCAGAGAGGATTAGTGTCAATCTCTACACTGAGAACCACAACTACAAAATCGCAGTGAAGCCAGGTATGCAGAATGAAGCTAATAAATACACCCGCGGCTACCTCGGATGCATCGTTACTAACAGAAAGTGTTGTGTTGGAGAAGACTGGCACAGAAGTGGCGACTTGGCCGATGGCGATTATTCAGAGAAGACATTTAGCGCCATTATGAGAGATATTGTCGCTACTGAAGTTAAGCGGGTAGCGCCATCCTATGTGTGAGGAAACCAGAACAGGCAACAAGCATAGTAAGGCAAGCAACTCCACTGGTACACGGAAGAAGTAACAAACGTCCAGAGGAGATAACATGGCAACGAAGAGGAGCCCAGTAAAAGGGCCGAAGAAGAAAGTCGCTAAGAAGACTGAGGAACCCAAGAAGCAGCGGAGGTCATCTGGATTAAAGTACACAGAACAGGAGTGGGCATTACTCAAGTCGTACTATGAATCTGGATCTTTTGCGAGCTTTAGGCTGTTGCACCAAGCTTGTTCTAAAGTGATGAAAGTCTGTCCATCTCTTTCTGCCATTAAGAAGCGAGGCGTGAGAGACAAGTGGGGGAAGGCTGTCAACAAAGAGAAAATCCAGCACGCTTACGAGAACTTCACTGTAGAAATGTTTGCGAAGCAGGGTCTTCCTCCTGGGGATGTTATCAAGAAGGTTGTAGAGGGAGTTGCTGCTGGAGACAAGGGCTTCATTAAGATCTACAATGAGATGGCGGGCGCACTGGCTCCATCCAAGAAGGCTGTCGATATTACCAGCTCGGATGGATCTGCTGGAATCCAGACACTTATCATGCTTCCTTCTAACGGGACAGAGAAACCAGCGCCATGCCCCTCGAAGTAATAGACGGAGTTACTTATAATGTGATCAGGGCAAACCCTGGACCCCAGACTAAATTCCTGGAGTCGAAGGCAGATTTTGTGCTATATGGCGGGGCTGCCGGCGGGGGAAAATCTTATGCTATGCTTCTGGATCCACTTCGACACGTTAGTCATCCACGATTCACTGCAACGATCTTCAGGAGAACCGGTAAGCAAGTAACAAGCTCAGGTGGACTCTGGGATACTTCTATGCAGTTATTTCCTACTCAAGGAGGAGTGCCGGTTGAGAACAGACTCAAGTGGAGATTTCCTTCGGGCTCAGAGATATCATTCTCACATCTCGAACATGAGAAGAATACAATCGATCACCAGGGAGATCAGATTGCCTTTCTCGGATTTGATGAGCTTACTCACTTTACCAGGAAGATGTTCTTTTATCTCCTCACCAGGAATAGGCAGGCGAATGGGTATGACCGAAAATGTTATACCCGAGCTACTTGCAATCCAACCAGCGGGGAGGAAGAGGATCCAATTGGTGGCTGGGTAAGAACTCTCGTTGATTGGTGGATTGGCGAAAATGGTTATCCGATTGCAGAGCGGAGTGGGGTTGTTCGATACTTTGTCGTTGTGGACGACATAATTACATGGGTAGATAAAGATTTCATCGATGAAGAGGGATTTCCTCCTTATTCATTCACGTTTATTCCAGCGCTACTCTCTGATAATCCAGAGGGTGATGCTGACTACGCTAGAAAATTATCAATGCAGGATGCAGTTACTCGTGAACAACTACTCAAAGGTAACTGGAATATCTCTTCCAAGAAGGGAATGTTCAGAGCTGAGTGGTTCAAATACCTAGACATACTCCCAGACGGCGTAGAATGGCTCAGGTACTGGGATTTCGCTGCAACCGAAGAGAAGGAGGATAATGATCCAGACTTCACTGCAGGGGCCCTCGTGGGGTATCAGGGGGCAAACCTCTATATTGCAGATATCACCATGTTCAAAGAGTTGCCAGCGAATACAGAGAAGAAGGTTCGAGCCTGTGCAGATATGGATGGGCCGGATGTCAGAGTCGCAATCGAGGAGGAGAAAGGTTCTTCCGGAAAATTCGTGACAGATCATTACACCAGGAATGTGTTGGCGGACAGAATTGTTATCGGGGATCCTCCGAGCGGTAAAAAGGTGGAGAGGGCTAGGCCATGGAATGCACTTGCTGAACAGGGAGGAGTGTATCTCCTTCGTGCTAATTGGAACAAGGCTTTCATTGCGCAGTGCGTAGCGTTCCCATTTGGAAAACGTGATGGCGTGGATGCGGTATCGGGCGGGAATAAGATTTTGAAGTTGGAGAAGCGAATCTTTAAGGAGTACCGTGGGGAAACTGCAGAATTTAATATTGGATGGGAGGGGCTCGATGACCGGACTATTCTCCTCTGCAGCGAGTGGATTGACGACGACTACTCAACCAGCGTTCTCTTCATGCTTTGGACGGCTAAAACTGGAAGGCTCGTTGTTTTTGATGAATATGTCTCTGGAACTACTCGGCCACAAATTACGGCTGTTGCACTTACAGAGATGCTAAAAGCAGATACCAATGGTATATTAAGAGATATGAGAGCTTTCGAGTGGTATGGTAGCCCGAAGATGTTTGGAAAGGCCGGAGGTGATACTCGGTCTGCATACCGGAAGCTGAAGTATAATCTGAGACCTAACCATAAATACGATGAACTTGGATCCATTACTTATGTTAGCAGATTACTCTCCAGGAAGAAGCTTGTAATACACGCAAAGTGTCAGAAGCTTTCTCGGCAAATGAGTTCTTGGACAATGGAGCGCAACAAACCAGCCCCGGGACATGGATTGTGCAGGGCGCTCAGTAATATCGTCTCATCTCTCTGGGAGACCGGCAGAATGTCTCCTCGGCAGCATAAGATGAAAAATTACTCCAATGAACACACGAGGTATCTCAAGAATCTCGCAGCACAAACCGCAGCAGGACGGTGGAGAGAAGTAGCTCAGGCTGAGAGAGGTGTTAGTAATGCGTCCTCCGGCAGTGGATGGATGACTTAAATTTAGACTTCAATGGGAGACAGTTATGATGTACGGCAGAAGAAAAGCAGGCAGTTCTCAGGCAGGTAGAACTGACTCAAATGAAAACAGGGCTCAAATGCAGAGCCGGTATGGTGGGATGAATAATACTCAAGCAGACAGACAGACTCAGATGGCCGAAAAGAGGCAGGCTCAGATGTCTGCACTTAAACCGATGGAAGATCGTATCTCCGAAAAGAAAGCTTCTCAGGCAAAAGCTTCTGCTCGGCAAGGTAAGATGAATATCAATCAGGGTATGGCAAGCAACGCTTCTGCTGGCGTTGGCCATGCTAGGGGAAGTGCAGGGCAACAAGAGGCAAGGGCTAAGTCTATTGCAGCGTCTAGGGCCAAAGAGGCTGCGATAAAAACTTCCCAAGCCAAAGCCTCTGGGCAGCAGGGCAAGATGAACACAAGTCAAGGGATGGCAAGTAGCGCTACTGCTGGAATGAGGTCGGCTGGCGGAAGTGCTGGACAACAAGCTGCTAAAGAGAAGTATTATGCCGAGCAAGCAGCAAAGAACGCCTCCCCAGCCAATGTCGCAGAAAACGGACGGGCTCTTGGCAGGATCAAGAATAGATATAGCGCTCCATCTACCACTTCAGGTGACAGTGCTCAGTTCCAGACAATCGGCGGTAGGTCACCTCGAGCTCAGTATGCAGGAAAACGTAATGGGATGTCCCGTTATAAATATGGAGGCGCATAATGCCATTAGCGAAAGGACAGTCTACCCAGACCATTCAGGGTAACATCGAAGAGATTCTCAATGGCTACAAGTCTACTGGTCGTATCGGAAACATTACTCCGAGATCCGATAAGCACGCTCGCGATATAGCCTCAGCAATGGCGTACAAGCAGGCGGGCAAGGCTAAGACTACCATGGGAAAAATGTAGTTGTTGGCAGTCTCTTATTAAAAATTAAGAAAGAGATTGCCAATAACAAAACGTGCTATTATATTATTTGTATGCTAATTCAGTAAAGGGCAGTGCGACCGTAAAAACATTGGCCACTGCCCGCTCTTAAACGGAATAGAAGAGTGAAAGCTTCAGGGAGAAATTATGTCAGACAAGAAGAGCGTTAAGCGCGTTATCCGCACTGTTTCACGTCCGGAAACTGCTCTCAATATTGATCACGAGGTATTCGACAAGAACTTCGAGAACATTGATTGGAGCGATGATTCCGAGATGGAGCGCAAGAAGAAGCGTGCAGAAGAGAAGTTGAAGCGTGATGCTGAAGTTGCGGAGAAGAGCAAGAGATTTCCGGCGGTGCAGATTAAAGCTGACGTGGATCCGTTCTGGGAACCTCCAATGAAGACTGTGTTTAGATAATGGATACAGCGTCGCTAAGAAAAATGGCAGCTTTTATGGTGGAGAAGAAAATAAAGCCTATAGAGTACTATGTTACAACAAGTGGCCGCACAACGAAATTAGTGCCGGTATCAGAAAACTTAGACATATTAACAGTAGTCAGTGAGTCTCAAACCAAAGGAATAGATATGAGTACAGAAGAAAACATTGAGCAGCAAATCCAGGAGAAGGGGCTCAATGCTCCACGCCTGACCCCCCTCGATATCGACAAGAAAATCGCCGACACAACTTACACCAACCTCCCATCGAAGAAGTGTGTAATTTGCGAGATCACTCTTCAGAACGGTTACACTGTTCGTGGTGAGAGTGCTTGTGTTTCTCCAGAGAACTTTGACCAGGATATCGGGAATAAAATCGCATTCAAGAATGCTCGGGATAAGATCTGGCAGCTTGAGGGGTATTTATTGCAAAACGAATACCCTTGTTAGGATGATAGCCCTGAATATGTCTGTTGGGAATCTATGAAGACTAGGACAACTAACCCAAACAGTGAGTTCTTTGATAGGTACGGAGGTAGAGGTGTAGTCATATGCCCTGATTGGATGAATAGTTTTGAGTCTTTTTTTAGAGATATGGGGTCTCGCCCAGGATCCAATTATTCTATAGAGCGTATTGATAACAATAAGGGCTATTATAAAGATAATTGCAAATGGGCAACTAAGACTGAGCAGGCTCGTAATAAGAGCTCCACTATTAGAATTACCCATAATGGTGTAACTAGGTCCGTATCAGAATGGTCTGAATTAACAGGTATCAATGTACGTAGATTACGGAAGAGAGTGCTTTCGGGTTGTAGTGATTCTGGCAAGCTTTTATCTCTTAATGATATAGATACCCTAGAGGGTGGACACGTCGTCTGTCCTGGAGATTTCATTATAACTGGAGTGAAGGGTGAGTATTACCCATGCAAACCAGATATCTTTAAGCAGACTTACGAAAAAGTCGAACTTTAAAAGGAACAGAACAACATGCGTGGACACAAATTCAAAATATTAGAAGAGGCTGGATATCTCCCTGCATTAAAGGGTATCTCTCTAAATAAGAATCAACCAGAAGACAAGATGCCATCGGTTGCAGAGAAACTGGCATTTCATGACTACGGGCACAACAAGTTCCTGGAGAGCATCGATGTTTGGGTAGAGGTTCGGGTTCCCAGGTATGTGTGGCAGGACTTTGATACTTATCGCTTGACTTCAAAGCAGTCTGAGAGCACTAATCATACAATTATGAAGGGTCCATTGACTGCAGAGAATTTTGAGGCTGGAGATATTTCCGCACGGTATCTGTCAATGCTTAACCATCTAATTAAGGAAAATGACTTCATTAGACTGAAGCGGAAGTTGCCGGAGGGGTTCCTGCAGACTCGTATCTGGAAGCTGAACTACAAGAATATCTTCAACATAATCAAGCAGAGAAGCAATCACAAACTTTATATAATCAGAGAGTTTTGTGTGTTTCTATTGGAGAATATAGAGCATCCAGAACTAATTACCAAAGAGGAATAAATGAAACCAAACAGAGCAATGAAGAGGAAGCGCATGAAAGATCTTGGCCACGAAGACCGATACAGAGCAGAGCTGGACCGGCAGAGAAATCTCCGGCATGAAGCTGCTCGCAAGAAAATGCAGGCCCACGCCGAGCCACTCAGATTGAAACACGTTCCCAAATGGGCACAGTATCTTTCCCGCAATGTAGCTCCAGCCTGGTATCTGAACATGTGGCGCTTCATCATTGGACTACTGCCTCCAGTGTTCATCTATAAACTTGCTCCCAAGAACGCATTTACATCCTTGTTCTATCTTCCATTTGAGGTGGTGGCTCTGATACTGAGCTTTATATTTGTTAAGCCAATTGTGGTTTTGCGCAGGATGTTCTTCTTTTGGGGCTTCAAAGTGAAGTATGAGAAGCTCAGTGAGTTTGTTGAGAAGCAGGTTATAACCGTGGGCGGGAAAGTTATTGACGATACTAAGTGGGAGGCGTGATGAAATCTCTCAAGGTCTCAAGGATCAAGTCTTTGATGAGCTAAAAGGGATTGTCCATCCTTTGGACAACGAATGACTCGGCGCACAATAATACCGTTCTACACGCAGGTACTACTATTCCTCCCTGCGTCGGTTGAGTGCGCCTCTTTTAAGGAGAGGTTAAAGCAATAGCATGAGAGGCGACAATCCACACATTCTATTCTACTATGACGGGATGCACAATTCTGGGAGAGCGTACGGCGGAAGCTGTGTGGCAGTGTTTAACGCTGCTGAGTCATGCAAGAAGTTGGGGTACGACGTAACTATAACAGGCAAATCTACAAGGAAGAACGAGACTGTTCAAGACCATCACCTGCAGAAGTATATGACGAATCCGGATGACTACAGCCATTACGACGTGATTGTCTTCGCCTCTTATCCAATAGGCGTTCCTCTCAGGAAGCAGCGACACCAGATATGGGTGAGATATTTCAACTGTTGGAATCCTGGGAAAGAAACCGTTAAGGATATGGCTAAGTTTGATGTCTTTGTAACACTCAGTGATACTCACGCAAACAACATTCTATCATTCAAGTTCCCGCGAGAGATGATCTGGGTCATTCCTCACTTCGTGGATCCAAGCACTTTTCGATTTCGCGGCAGGAGCTCTTCTCCCAGGAGCATTATGTATGCGGGGGCAATTTATCCAACTAAAAATATTGATCGTCTTTGCATGGCAGCCCGAAATCTGGATTGCATTCTCGATATTTACGGAAGTCCTGACTTATGGAATGAGACATCTACTGAATATCTCGACACGCTTAAGAAGGAATTTGAGTCAGATCGCATTGTGTTCTGGGGAGAAATAAAAAACGAAGACATGCCAGACATATATGCGCAGCACCAAGTTCTTTGCATCCCTTCTCAGCAGGAATCATTCTCTCTCGCGAGCGTTGAAGCTCAAAGATGCGGGTGCATTCCGGTAATGACTCCGAGCGGTGGAGCTGCTGCGACAATGACTCCAGGGAAAACCGGCGTGATGCTAAAAAACACCATGCCATCTTCAATCCTTGAGGGGCTGGAGGAAGCGTTCGCAATGTACAAAACTCACCACCTGTTTATTATGAGTATAGCTGCGGGAAGATTCTGTGACAACTCTTCTTTCGGAAAATTGATAAGGAGATACGTGTGATAAGGATAATTGTTCCATGCTGGAACTGTGTTCGATATATAGAGCAGTGCATTATCTCCATTAAAGCTCAGACTGTCCAGGAGTGGGAGTGCTACATTCTTGACGACATGTCTACAGACAGAACATGGGAGCGGGCGCGAGAGCTGACTAAGGATGATTCTCGATTTTCAGTTCTTTCAAATTACCGAAAACTTTATGTTCCAGGAAACTGTTATTCTGTAGTTCATCTCTCTCAGTTCCATCCAGAGGATATTTGTATCAACGTGGATGGCGACGACTCTCTTGCCCACAATGGTGTTCTTGGAGTTGTGCTACGAGAATACGAAGATCCTGATGTATGGATTACTTACGGTAGCTTTGACTGCATTGCGGAACCGAACAATATCATTCGTGGAAATTCCAAGCAGATCGAGAGTATTGATGATCTCAGAGATCCAAACAAAAACTGGAATGCGTCTCATCTCAGGACATTTAAAACCTGGCTCTTCAGGAAGATTAAACGGGAAGACCTTATAGGGTCCGATGGAATTTGGTATCCAATGGCTGGAGATCTTGCAATAATGATACCAATGCTTGAGATGGCTGGCTTGGAAAATTCAAAGTTCATTAAAGAGGTGTTATATAAATACCGAGCTGATAATCCAGTGTCAGACTGGAACAAAAACAAGAAGCTGCAGATGCGGCTCGGCTGGAAGATAAAAGAGAAGCCTCAGTACAGAAAGTTGAAATGCAAATGCTCAGAATAGTAACTACTTGCTGGAATTGCGAAGATTATATCGAGAGATGTCTCGAGTCAATCAAGTCTCAGAGCGTTGAAGATTGGGTGTGTTATATTATAGACGACCTCTCTGTTGACGAAACTCCTCAGAAGATTAAGGTGTTTGCGGATACTGATGGGAGATTCGTCTTCATTCAAAACACAGAGAAGAGATTTGTCGCAGGTAATTATTATCACACATTAAATCGCCCAGAGATCCGCCCGGAAGATATCTGCATAAACGTCGATGGTGATGATTGGTTGCCACACAACAATGTTTTTGATAGAGTGCAGCAGATCTATAGTGATCCTAAAGTGTGGACTTCTTACGGAAGCTATGAGATTTACACAGAAAGAAGCGGTGTTGCTGTTGGGTGGGCTGCACTGCAGGAAGATCTTGCGGACGCTAGGGATGTTAACAAGCCATGGCTCATATCTCACTTGAGGACGTTTAGGGTGTGGCTGTTTAGGCTAATCAAGCCTGAAGACCTGATTGATGAAAATGGTGAGTTTTATCCAATGGCTGGAGATTTGGCAATCATGGCTCCTGTAATCGAAATGGCTGGACATGAACACTCAAGGTTCGTTGAAGATATATTATATTGCTATAATGGGCTGAACAATTTGTCTGAACACAAAAGGCCAGGTGGAGAGCAGTCAAACTGCACGTGGAGAATTAAAGCAAAAGAACCGTATAAGAAGATCCAAGGAGATCCGCATGGTAAAGATTAAATTACATGACAAGAATTTTGCACATACCTACAATTACCAGAATGGCATATACGATGTCGATATCGGTTATTTCGAGTGGTGTCGTGGCGAAGAGTCGCAGGATATTGCTGTGTTTACGGATCAATGTTTTCGTGAAGCAAAGACTTCTGGTGCTAAGATCAAGATTGCTTGGCTATTGGAGCCAGAGGTAATTAACCCTGAAGCCTATAAATATATCTTCAATGGCGGGCAGGACGATTTTGACTGGATTGTTCTTCCGGAGGCCAAGTATATCTTATCACCAAAGCATATCCTTTTGTCCCCAGGAGGATGCTGGGTTCATCCGGATCAGCAATTTATCTATCCCAAGACTCAGGGTATTTCAATGATTGCTTCTAGCAAAAATGATACTAAAGGTCATAAGCTCCGGCATAGGATAGCCGAGAGGTTTGCGTACAAGATTGATTTCCTGTGCGGACGTGGATATTATGAGATAGAAGAGAAGCTTGAAGCTCTTAAACGATACCGGTATACCATTGTTGTTGAGAATGATAAATCAGACCATTTATTTACCGAGAAAATTGTAGACGCTTTCAGGACTGGGACTATTCCTATCTATTGGGGGGCGAATAAAATTGCTGATTATTTCAATAAGCGTGGAGTGTTATGGTTTAGTAATTTAAGTGAATTGGAGAGATTGCTTGTCAATGCTACGGAACTAAATTATAATAAAAGACAAAAGGCTATTCGAGAAAACTTTGACAAGGCTTCTGAATATACTGTTGCAGAAAGAAAGTTGTGGGAAAAACTATTGAAGGATTTGGTTTAAGGCTATGTCTGGGGTGCGGAAAACGTGATTATGGAGATCGCTTTACTCATCATATAGATGCTGTAGAATATCCGCATATTAATTGCCAGTCTCCAGTCGAAGACCTTGAGCTATTTGAAGACGGAAGCGCGATATTAGTTTATGTATGTCATGTTCTCGAACACTTCCCTCGCAGACATGTTCGGCATGCTTTGCGTGAGTGGGCAAGAGTTCTTGATTATGGAGGAGTTTGTCGAATATCTGTTCCAGATTTCGATGCGTTGTGTAAGGTTTATATGACACGCAAGAATTTCAGCGAAGTTGTTGGTCCAATTATGGGACGGCAGGACTATCTTTACAATATCCATAATTCTCTATTTACATACGATCTTCTCTCCTACGAACTTGTAAACGCCGGGTTCAGTAAAGTTCGCAAGTACGACTGGCGCAAGACCGAGCATGCAGATATTGATGATTACTCCCAAGCATACATTCCTCATATGGATAAGGTGCATGGGACTCTTATAAGTCTTAACGTGGAGGCGGTGAAATGATGTCAGGTTTTATACCAGCAAAACTTCCTCTATGGCCAGGAAATAAGGACACATACAGTTGTCCTGTTTGTGATGGGTTTCAGAAGATATGGAATAGGACATCAACTACAATTCGAGGTGGGAACGGATTTTCTACTGAGCCTGGACACCTTATGAATATCTCGTTTAATCTTATAACTTGCCCGTGTTGCAAGGGGACTGGTGATACTGGAAAAGAAACTGTATCAATAAATGTTTTAGTAATAGATGATGGAACCGAATGTTCAACCACCTACAAGGAGGCTCGTAATGAGCAACAAGAAACCAGCAAGAAAGAACCTAACAACAAACGTCATCCCGATGACCCCACCGGTAACTCCGGAGAAGGCTGCCCCAGTAGTTCCGCCAGCTCCTGCGATCCCACAGACTCCTGCAGCCCCTCAGCAGCCGGAGCAGAGACTGCCGACGATTGATGAAGTTGTTGCCAACATGAGCAAGCTCTTCAACACGAAGAACAGGCAGAACCTTGAGATCATGGATGTCTTGTACGGCATTCAGACATCTTTCAATGCTATTGCAAACGAGAGAGATCAGTATCGTCAGCTTGCTATCAACATGGAGACAGAGCTTAACGCTTTCAGGGCTGGCAAGAAATAATGGGGATTAAATACCATTGCGGATGCGGGGCTCAGTATAAACAGGGCTATGTTAATATTGATTTCCCGCAATCCGAGCACAACACCGTGACGGTTAATGCTGATATCCATGCCGACTTGCTGAAGTTCGACTATGAGCCGTGCGAGGAGATCTACTCTCACCACTTCTTTGAGCATCTCAATTACTATGAGGCACTTGGAATGATGATTAAGTGGACGCTTGCTTTGAAGCCTGGGGGAGTTCTCTATATTGGGGTTCCTGACATGCGAAGACTATGCGCACAGTACCTTGAAGCCTGTGGTAGTCGCGACTTTCCCAAAATGTTGGCGGTTACAAGGCTGATGTGTGGAAGTGCCGAGGGAACATGGGCGTACCATATCAACATGTGGTCGCACAACTCTTTAAATAGTCTCCTGGTAAAATTTGGATATCGTCTTGGAAATCACGAGAAGCTAGTGGAGGGTCCATTTGCTGCTGGGACTTTTAATAGCTCTACGGAGGTTAGCGTGATAAAAAGCATGGAATATTCTGCTTCAGATCTTCTCGCCACTGCAGACGATATCCTCGCCATGTATTGCAAGCTTCCAAGCGAACAGAAGCTCTACGACTACTTCAAAATGAAACTAAGAGAGATTGTTGGATGATTAGCGTAATCACAGGAACATTGAATCGGGTAGAGTTTCTTCCGGACCTATTGGAGAATACTGTCCTTGCGGATGATCGAATTGAGCTGATCCTGGTTGATGGAGGATCTACGGATGGAACACTGGAGTTTTTAGATAAGTATCGAGGGTATAGCCAGGATACTGAGAGCGATGTTTTCTCTCGCATAAAAGTCATTAAGGTTGGAGAGAGATCTTCCTACCCCCACTACATGAATCTGGCAATTGAAGCAGCGAGTAACGAGATTGTGTGTCAGTTTAACGACGACACTCTTCTCGTTAGTTCCTGGGATGATGTGATTAAGGAGATCGACGAGGAGCACGACTTCTATCTCTTCAATTGGAAGCGTGGCTGCAGGGAGGATCTGGAAAGCACTGATTGGTATTATGGGAACCGGCGAGAGAATGGCTGGTTTCTCCACAATACTATACCTGCAGTGAGTCAGCCTGGAGATGGAGATGTTGCCTTTAACACTGTGGCAAAATATGAGATTGTCCTTAATTATGGACTTTACAAGAAAGATGTTTTCCGCAAAGTTGGGATGTACGATACTGCTTACCGGTATTATTGTGCTGATGGAGATATGGCGCACCGAGCCTATTCTTTTGGATTTAAGCCGAAGAATTGCTGGGACATCAAAGTTCTCAGCATCGAGGACGGAAACGATAAGCGGGCAATTTACTACGAGGAAGATGTAGACATTTACAGGAACCGGATGAGACAGCACAGAATGGGGCTGATCCCAAATACTGTTCCATTTTTAGATGCTGGATTGGAGGCTTAGATGGATCTCTGGGATAAAATAGACTGGGACTTCGTAGAAAGACTGAAGAGCTGTTCTCCACAAGAACATAACGAGGGTGCTTTGTTGCATAATCCCAATCGCAAAGGGATGAAGGAGCAGGTTGAATTGTTGGCAGAGTTTCTTGTTCCTGATGCTGTTTATAGTGACGGGTCTTGTAAACCAAAGATATTAGAGATAGGAACCAACAAGGGGCTTTTCTGTTATTTGACCATGCTTGCAGACGAGGATGCTACCATTGACACAATGGATCCTCAGGCTTGGTGTCAAAATCCTGTTGATATTTTAAATGAAAAGTTTGGAAACAGGATTAAATTCTATCATGGGTCATCACTTGAAATCATGCCGGACATTGTTGCTCGTGTTACAGAGTCTGGTAGATCTTCCTGGTATGAATTTGGGTGGGTTGATGGCAAACACACAGAGACAGCAGCTTATTACGATCTCTATCAATGTGCAGATTGCTGCCATGTGATAGGGCTGGATGATGTTAAGGCCATTCCAGATGTTAATAATGCGGTTTTTGATTTTATTAACAAATTTGAGTATGGTATTTCTCGCAGTACACAAAATTCTGATGAGCGAGGGCTTTATATTTTGGAGGCGACTTATTAATGGGAGATGGCGGAAGATCTTGTGAAGTTCCATGGATAACAGAGAAACTTAAAGGCGTTGAAGGAAAAGTGATCTGCGACTTTGGGTGCGAGACGGGCAAGGAGACCTATGGGGTGGACCTTGAGAAAAACGAGTATCGTCAATATGATCTAAACCCCGCTCATGATGGGATTATACAGGCTAATCTTATTACTGGCGCAGGAATGCCTGATAGAGAGTCTGTTGATACAGGCATTTGTGTTTCTGTTGTGGAGCATCTTGGGTTAGATTGTTACAACCAAAAAACGTCTTTGTATGGAGACCTTGTGGCTCTTGGAAGCATGTTAAGGAGAATTAAAACGGGTGGGATTCTCTATGTTACAGTTCCGTTTTCTGTGCCAGGTTATTTTGTGCGCCACTGGATAAAATCATACTCTCCTCTTGAAATCCAATTGTGGCAACATTTGATAGTGGGTAGGCATGATGCGTCTATAGATTTTGAGACGTTTAAGAAAAGTGGGTTAAGATGGATTCCTTGCTATGATGCTAAGGAGTTTTTTGATTTAAAGCATTATGGAGTTGGCGAGGATATTATAGGCATAGCTTGCATAACGATACAGAAATAGGAGAACGTGTGAAAAAGATTATAAGTTTTTGTTTATGGGGCAAGGACCCTATGTTTACCGATGGGGCAGTGCGAAACGCAAAAGTAGCTCCAGATGTATATCCTGACTGGACTTGTCGTTTCTATATTGACGACACGGTGCCATTAGAGACCGTAGGTGAACTAAAACGGCTTGGTGCTGAAATAAGGGTTGGGGAATCATTCGAGGGCTATATGAAAGAGTTCTGGCGGGCATTCCCGTCATTTGACGACCCAGATGTTGAGAGATTCATCTCCAGGGATTGCGACGCTCTTCTGAGTGAGCGAGAGGCTGTTGCTGTCAAGGAGTGGGAAGAATCCGGAAAAACGATACATAACATGAGAGACCACAAGAACCATACTCATCCGATTACGGGTGGAATGTGGGGCGGAGTACCGAGTCAGATGGCCGGATTTCAGAGAATACTATCAAGGTTTATTGATACTCCGTTTGGAGACACAATTTGCATGAAGCCAGAGAAGTTGTACTTTGGAGTAGACACAACATTCTACTCAAACATCATGTATCCTTTGTATGAAGAAGACATGCTCACTCACGATGACCGGAAAACGATTCGTGGGGACGAACTGCCATTCGTTATTCCATTGCCGAATAACTATTCATTCATAGGAAACAAATATGAAGGGTGCGGACGACCAGTATATACGGATGAAAGCTGATGAGAACAAAACATTATCTGTCGAAAGTGAAGAGTCTTTACTTGTCGATTTTTTCACAAACATCGAAGGAGAAGACGAAGAAGACTCATAAGTTTAGGATAACCACTGCGGATGGCAATAGCACTGTTATTCTTTGGGAGTTTACAATACCAGAAATTCACGAGGAGATGCATCGAATGGAACATATTGGATGTGGGCACTTTGATATTATTGAAGTGGAGATGAACTCTTACTCTAATTTTGGAGTACATGTTCTGGAGTGCGATAAATGCCATACAAAAATAGCTGTAAGCAGAGTTTGGGGAACATAATGAAGTTTTTTAATATCGACCGGCACATTTCTGTCATAGAAGATCTGAGAGGTACTTTCGAGTATCTGGGCTGCAAGATTGATGACCAGACTCTCTCTACTTCTGCTCATATAATGGGAAAAACTCTTTGCAAGACGGATGTTATTAGCCGAGAGAATATGGCTGATATCATAACAAAGAGGCTTTGGGAACCATTTCGCGAGGCGTACAAAGACCGACTCGCAGATTATAATGGGTTCATTTCCTGTTATCCTCCTGTTCACGCTATGCTTTATTGGTTCTTTGAGAAGCCGATGATCCTCAATATTCCCATCCGTTATGAGCATCCATTCAGCAACGATTCTATAAGTTGGAGTGTCTTCAATCAGTTTTTGCAAGTAGCCCAGGTAATTCCAACCGCAAATAGCATCTACGACCAGAAGTATTTCGAGCATTTTACAGGGAGAGAATGCAGGTATGCTCCCAGCTTATGCGCATATACCAAAGCAAAGTATACAGGCAAACGTGGCATTGCTCTGCTTTACAGTCGATGCTCAAAACTGGATTATGAGCATATTGTCAATTTGATCCCCAAAGAGCTGGAGTATCCAAATGGCTACGAATGGCAGAATATCGCAGACTGTAAGTGTGTAGTTCACTTCCCATACCAAGTTTCTACCATGTCAATGTTTGAGCACTACACAATGTGTATTCCGATGTTTGTTCCAACAAAGCGATACATGATGGAGCTCTACGAACAAGGGCACGAGGTGCTGCGAGAGGTTTCTTGGAACCAGATTAAAGGGTTGCCAAGCAAGTCAGCTATTCCCGGGAAATCTGAGCAGCCTGATCCAAACGATTACGAGAATATGGGGGCGGTACAACACTGGCTGCAGTATGCTGATTACTACTCCGACTGGATGCGCCATGTTATTCAATTTGATTCAATGGAAGATTTGGCGGGGCTACTAGAAACAACTAATTTTCAGAAGGTATCTAACAGCATGATGCTGCACAATGTTGAGAGAATGTCTTTTTCTCTAAATGCCTGGAATGAAATATTAAAGGAGATTAAGTGAAGCCAGAAGAATTTATGGAAGAGTATATCGTTAGTGATCGATTTAGAGATCTGTGTGATTTAAAGATTGAGACAGACATTACTCAAGACATTCTCCTGAACTTGTCTGAAGGCGGAAACATGAAGATCTTCTGCAAGACAGACTATGTTCTCGATCTCATGACTCTTCTCGGTAGCTTTAAGCGAAACAAGTACATTGTCATCTCCATGAACTCTGACAAACCAATTGACGAAAATCGTTTCAGCTTTAAGCCGAAGAACGTAGTAAAGTGGTTCGCTCAGAATGTGGACTATGAACATCCGGATCTGATCCCGATTCCGATTGGAGTGGAGAGACCGAGTGGCGGGGGAATATCTTCTGACATGACAGTTTTGAGGGATTGTTTAATAGAGAAGCCTGATGTTACGTTTAATGGCGTGTACATGAACTTTAATATAAAGAACAATACTGCAGAGAGAGAGTCTCTTCATGAAAGGCTAAAGAGTAAACGCTGGGTTATATTGGACGAGAAAGTTCCCTTTAAGACCTATCTCCATAATGCGTCACTGTCTAAGTATGTCTTGTCTCCCCCTGGGAATGGAATTGATTGCCATCGGACCTGGGAGGCTCTATATCTTGGTGCTGTTCCTATCGTCAAAGAGTCTATCTTAATCAAATCTTTTCGACAGGGAGTACCAATGGTTACGTTGAAGAATCTTGATCTTCTTGATGACAAGATGTTTGATGTTCTCTCCAAAGCTTACGGCTCTGGCTCTCATTTTATAGATAGTCCAATGCTCAAGATGAGCTACTGGAAGAAACGAATAGAAGAGGTTGAATTATGATGGATGTTGGAATGTTGAACAGGGATAGCAAGCAGGGGCAAATGTCCCCAGTAGAAAGACACATCCTTTACTTTGTTGTGCGCGAGCGGAAACCACAAGCCATCTTTGAAATTGGAACATGGAAGGGTGGTGGATCCACTTTGTTTATTTCCAGTGCGCTGATGGATAATGGTTCAGGAAAGCTTTACACAATAGAACCGGATCCTAATTTTTCCAGAGTAGCTTCAGCTCTATACAATAATGAGTTTCCTCAGCAGAAGCAATTTGTAGACTTTAATGCAGGAGATTCCTTGAGTGTTTTTCCTGAAATATTAAAGCGAATGGAAAAGGTTGACATGGTATTGTTTGATGGCGCAGAAGATCCGGATCAAACAGTCGCAGAGTATAAAATGTTCCAGCCATGGATTAAAGAAGGATCTATCCTTGCGTTCCATGACTGGAATACTGACAAATGTATAAAAATTAAAGAACTGATAATGATGACTCCTGATCTGAAACTGGTAGCTCACACAACAATGGGGACGGGGTTTACTGTATGGGAAAGAATCTAAGTTTATCCGTAGTTGTGCCGGTTGCCCCAAAAGATATAAAGTGGATGCATCGAGTTGTAAAAATGTATTCCGAGGGAACAGCACTGCCGAGTGAAATGGTATTCTCTATTAGCGAGTGCCCCGAGTCGTTTGAAGATTCAGTGTTCCGATCAGAGACAGCTTATTACCGCCGGTTTCCCGTTCGTATTATCAAACACCAAAAGATATTAACCCATGGACCAAATCGCCAGGCCGGAGGAGATGCTGCAGAAGGAGACATCGTCCTCTACCATGACGCAGACGACTTTTCTCATCCTCAGCGCGTGGAGATTGTTCGCGGAAAGTTTAATCGACACGATATCGTTCATCTTAACCATCTATGGATTCCTGGTAATCGTGAATTTGACAAGGAGTATTTCCTTGTCGAGGTCATGTGGTCTCAGGAACTCTTCGATCATTACTACCCCACCGGAAAGTTCTCTGGCAATCCGATGAGTGCTTATGGGTCTCTTGCTGGAAAATGTCACGGTGGACCATGTGCGGTATTAAAAGAGGTTCTGGCTGAGGTGAAATGGAAAGAGTGGGGAGACTTTACCCACGGAACAGCGGAGGATAGCGACTTCTGCCTTAGGGTTTTGGAGAAATACAACAAATCGATTATTCTAAAGGTTGCTCTTGATAAATATACTAACCCAGGAATGTATGAATGATACAAATCATCATCTTCTCAAAAGACCGTGCTTGCCAACTTGAACTGCTAATCCGGAGCATGCTGAAAATGTGGCCGGAGGCTGTAGTATTTAGACCTACGATTATCTGGAAAGCTACTAATCAGAGATTCCGCCAGGGTTACAATTCTCTAATTGGAATGTATAACTGGGTAGATTTTGTCGAAGAGGATGAGCGAGGATTTCGAGGAGTGCTGCTGGACACTATATCAGAACACACTCCATTCATTCAGTTCCTAGTGGACGACGATATTTTCGTGTTCCCATTTTCTACTGAGGACAAAAATTTTCAGGAGTTTGCTAAGGATCCCGATACCATGTGTCTATCCCTCCGCTTATCGCCTCAGATCAATCATTCCTATATGAGAGATGTTCCTGCACCTCCTCCAGAGTTCGTGTCAGAGAACTGCTGGGTGTGGCGAGGGTGTGGATCAAAAGAGTGGGACTACGGGATGAGCTTGGACGGGAGTGTTTATAGAACAGCTCCAATACTCTACCGGTTGCGAGTTATGAATTACAATGGGCCAAACCAACTCGAAGGAGCTCTGGCAGATTCCCCAATGCGAGATCTTTATATGCGGTGCTGCAACAGAAGTATTGTGGTTGGGATCCCTAACAACAAAACCCAAGAGTGCAATCCCAACAACCGCTCTGGCAACTGGCCTCTTGACAGACTGAACGATCGGTGGCTTGACGAAGAGAGAATATCCCACGGAATTTTGCTTGAGGACTTGTCCTTTAAACATAATGCAGTTCATGTTGAGGTTCCGTATTTATTTGAATCTCGCGAATAAGAAACTAGAAAGGAATTATAATGGATCCGAAGTATGCAGATATGCCCGTTGCTGGGGTTGATTATTTGACTGTGCAGGATATTCTTAATTATTTGGGGAAAAACAGCGTCCTTACTGCGGTTGATATTGGGGCTTCGGGCAATTCGTTTTTGCAAGAGCTGGAGGGGTATAGGAAGATTTACTTTGATCTGGATCCAGCGAGATTATCTGTGTACCCCCGGGATGACTATAACATCGTAATAAATGTAAGGGTAACTCCGAATAACATTGTGGATATTCTTAAGCAAAACAATGTCTCTCGCGATTTCGGATTCTTGATATTGACGGGTATGATTTCCATGTTCTTAAAGCTGTGCTCTCAGAATACCAGCCTTATCTTGTGTGTATGGAGTTAAACGAAAAGATTCCTCCTCCGATTAAATTTTCGGTTAATTACAGTGATGACTATTACTATGCGTCAGGGAGTCATTTTTATGGATTCTCCATACAGTGCCTTGAAGATATTCTCTCGAAGTATGGCTACGATCTAGTAAAGGTCCAGTACAACAATTGCTATATCATAAAGAGTGAGTTGAACACTTTTGGAAGCGTGGGAATTGCCGACGGATATCGCGATGGGTATACCAATAACACTGACAAGAAAAAGCACTTCTGGTACAATAAAAATGTCGATTGCCTACAGCAGGACGATATGCCTATTGAGAAGAAGCTGAAATTTATAGACAACTTCTTTGAAGAGCATGTTGGTAAATATAGTCTTGAGATATAGTAGTTGCACTCCAGATGTGATGATGCTATATTAAGAAAGAGCGTGGACACCTCCAGATATAAATTGAAGTAAAGTTTGAGTGTCAGGTTCAAGCATCCTTGCTGGGTACGGTCTCGCGTCCACGTTCCCGCACCCGCCTGACACTCATTATTTTCAGAAGAAAGACAGCAATGGAAGCTATTGGGTGGAAAAAGGGCCGGTGTGAGACATGCAACAAATGGCGCAAGGTTGTTGTATTTGCGGGCGAGGGTAAGGTTGAATACAAGTGTGACAAGTGTCTCAAGAAGGAAGAGGAAGCCGAATGATATCAGTAGTTATACCATCCCTCGGACTCAGGCCATTCTATCTGGAGCGAGCATTCAATTCAGTCCACAACGCATTTAAGGGCAAGGTTGATTACGAGATAGTTGCTATGATCGGGGAGAAGCTTCCCTATGAGCACCGCAATAACGGTGTCCAGCACGCAAAGGGAGATTACATTCTCTTCTTGGATGATGACGATTGCATTACGGAAGATTTTGTGTGCGAGGATCTTCTGGATTGCATAAAGCATAAGGCTGATTTCATCATGTATGACGCAGAGCATATTGCAGCAGAAGATTATTCTCAGTTCAAGACAGCTCCAACGGGTTGTCCAGGCTGGCCATGTAAGCGATGGGATACTGCTCTTCAGCTTAAAGCGGCTCTCGACAAAGGCTCTAATATGTACACGGTGGGAAGTTATTTGATCGGGAAGGCTCTCTTTCATATCAAGTGGCCTGACACTGAGTTTGAGGATTATGATTACAACAAAGCAATCGTCGATGAGATAGTTAGGCAGGGGCTCTGTATGTGTACAGTTCCTGACAGTGTGAAATATCTCTACACTCTTCACCCTGCAGGAAGCAGGAATCAACCGAGATAAGGAGAAATAGTATGTTTATTGAAGTTGTTGATGCGGCGGGAGTACAGCAGTTTATAAATCTCGATCGTATAGAGAATATTCGTGATTGCGGTGATCATGTTAAGTTTGATTACGGTAAAGCATGCTTAAATGCTAGAATAACCTTTGCTGGTCTGCGTAAAGAGTTAGCAGGTCATGGACTACTCTTGCGTGACACCAATCTGCAGGATCTAGCCTCCCCTGAAGCACCCAATGGAGGTCTAGCGTTGTTGGGAAAATCCGCAGATCTTATGGAGGAATACTCTTTTCGCGCTCCGGCCAATTTTTCTCGTGTATGGGAATTGAAATTGCATAACCTCGCAAGTGTGATTCGAGAAGCTCTCAATGAATAACGTCCACTGCTTAATAGTAAACATAAACAATCTTGCTTACACGAAGCAACTTGTAAGCGATCTTCTCTACCAGGACGCTCCGTTCAAGCTGACCATTTACGATAACGGATCCACTGAGCCTGGGACTGAAGCGTACTACGAAGAGATCCGCAAGATGTTTGGCTTTAAGATTGTGCTCGGAACGGGGAACACTCCTCTCAATCATCTATGGAACTGGTTCGCTAAAGAGACTGGTGATGAGCTGCTATGCTTCCTGAATAACGATATTGAGATCACCAGCAACTTCATCTCTGACACTCTCAAGGTTTTTGAGAAAGAGGAAACTGTTGGAGCTGTTGTCCATACTACCAACCTGGAGAAGTATTCTAAGAAGACAGGATTGAGCTATGTGTGCCAAACAGGGATTAAGCAGGGCTGGGATTTCACTGTCAGGAAGAACCTCTACGTTTCTATACCTGAAGATATTGAATGGTTTTGCGGAGACGACTGGATCTTCCAGCAAGTTTATATGCGAGACTTATGTACAGCAATCCTGACCAGCTCTCCCATTATCCACTACCAGGGGAAGTCAGGCGGGAACCTGAAGAGTATTAAACACCAGCTCGATGCAGATGTAGAACGGTATCAGAGTCATGGGTATAAATGGGAGCTTGTTGGGAATGATAAATTCTCAGCGTTTTCCTTTCCAGGTAAATATCAACTTGAGAAGTGAGGAATAGTATGCAAAGTATCGACGAGGCAGTTGTAGGATATGAAGACGGAATGAGTTGGGCTAGATATAAAGAAGCAAACCAGCGTGCAGATGCGTTTCGTGCTGGAGCAGCGTGGGCAGAAGCTAAGGCTGACGGAAGATTGTCGGAGCTTAAGTGTTTTCAGATTGCTTGCGAAAACAATCAAGGGAATCTCTGTCAGGATGAGATTGTTGCAAACATTCATGGAAGAGAGTGCGCTCATCTGAGAGTGACAATGGATTGCGAGGGGCAATGAGTTTTGAATATAAGCGCACAGTAACTAGCTGTGATGACTGTCCAGCGTCTGAGTACGATGAACACGTAGGGGTAATATGCTCAGAAATAGACAGTAACAGATATGTTAATGTTGACAAAGAGTGCGATACGCGTACCATCCATCCAGACTGTCCATATATGAAGGTGAGAACAAATGAAATCGAAAGTGAGGAATAGTTATGCAGTTAAGAACATTATACAAAAAACTTGGGAATTTGATGAATAGTGGGTATTCGCACAAATCGGTTATGATTAACAAGGACACATTCAAGCATCCGTTAGAATCTGATGGATGCGTAATTTTGGATGTTCAGCACGTTGTTGTGCAGGTCTACCACATATTAAATGATGATGGCGGTCTTGATCACGGTGAAGATTGTCACGAGAAGTTTAAGGGGGCAGTTGTTTTGTATGGCGACTCTTCGAAAGATGATTTATGAAAATAACAGCACTCTATAAAACAACCAGGGCTCATGAGTTCCTAGAGGCGAGTCTCGAATCGATCTATCCCTTCGTGGATAATATTTTGTTTATACATTCCAATGTGGACTGGAGCGGAAATCCTGTCGAAAATACTTGCTATCAACGACAGTTGGATTGGGGAAGAAGATATGATCTTGATGAAAAAATTCGGTTTGCTAGAGGTTCTTACGCAGACCAAGCAAGTCATTATGAGGCGGGATTCTCTCGTATAAGACTCGCTAATTTTTCAGACCATCGTCCCTGTGATTACATTATGCTCATCGACACAGATGAGGTCTGGGATGTAGATCAGCTTCGCCAGGCAATTCAGTCCGTGATGCTAAATGATGGTCACAATGATGCGTTTCGCTGTGGGATGCATACTTATGTTAAGTCGATCTTCTACAGAGTTTATCCGGAAGAGCGCTGCAGGCCAGTCGTATTCGTTAAGGCAGATATCAAAGACTTTGCAGGGATCCGTGGGTCGGCTATTCCCAGCATAGCAGAGCTTGACGTCAAGTTCCACCACTTCACAGCAGTGCGAGAGAGCCTGGAAGAGATTAAAGGCAAGATGATTACCTCTCATATCGGGGACGGGGCAGAGTGCGTCGATATGGACCTCTGGATTAAAGATAAGTGGGACAAGTTGCCGAACGCTCAGGATTTTCATCCAACAGTGGGGGCAGAGAGTTCCTGGAAGTCTATTGTCCAGATAGATAGCTCGCAATTACCAGAAGTAATCATAAACAACATTAACCATTACAAGGAGTTTAGCGGTATGGAAGAGGGAAAAATTTCAGAAGTATTTATTGGAAGAGCATGTAATCGTCGGTGTGAAGGCTGCAAAACTATTGACGATACTTCTTTGCCGCATCTCATTCCTCTTGCCATGGCAAAGAGCACTGCGAATCTGGCACTCTTCGGAGGCTGTGACTCTATTCGTATTACTGGAGGAGAGCCTACTCTTTACCCGGGTATCGTAGAGCTCGTTGCGCATTTAAGGAAAGCGCGTCCAAATATGCCGATCAAGATTGTGACAAACGGAACCGGACCCCAACCTCTCATCGACGATCTTCTTCTTGCCGGCGCAACTAGCTTTATAGACAAGGATACTAATCGCGAGGACAGCATGTCTGATCGCAGAGTCTATGTGTACGAAAACCTATCAGATATTGTTGAGCAGTTTGACGATGGTCTTCCTGCAGATTTCGGAGAGGGTCATCCTGACTGGAATGTCCCAAGCAAGAGAGCAAAGTGGAACCTTCGGAAAAAGCATGGATTCATGGTGAAGCCTGGCGATGGCATTAATGCTGGTACAATTCAACCTATCCGTCAGAACCTAGTTGCCCCAAAGAGTGTGGCTGTAACCAAAACCGACAATCGTCCTTATGCTGAATTTGAACTTCCTGCAGGATTCGGAAAGGGTCATCCGGACTGGGGAGTGCCAAGCAAAATGGCTAAGTATCGCTTAATGATGGCAAGTCTGTCTCCTGCCAAAGCTCCTCTTAATGTTGAAAAAGAGAAACCTAAAGAGTCTTTTGTGGAAGAATCTTGCAATAAACCTGCTTTAAATGTTAAAACTGAAGAAATAAGTCCAGTCGAAGGTGGCATCCCAATGGATTCCACTGGAAACGGAACACGCTGTGCGTGCGCCATCGCTGTTGTCTATAATAAGAAGATGGTTGCCTATGCCGACATGTTTAAGTATTGCGCCGAAAAAGCTTACCCTGGAGACGCCGTTGTATGCATCGAACTCAGCGAGTCTGATGGAAATAAAGCTGCAGCCCTCCGATTCGTGTCTCCAGAAGTAGAAGAGCGTCTCAAAAAGTACGACCACGTATTACTCACCGATATCGATATCCTTATCAGGAAAGAGGAACCCTCTCTTATCGAGCAGCATGTCGCCTCTATGAGTGTGTATGGGCTTGAGTGCTACGACAATCATGCTGTCGATAATAGGATGCTCGGGGTTCACTTCATTAGTCGTGACTGGTGGGACCGTACCAGGGATGCAAGAGAAAACGAACTCGATAAATTGGAGAAAATCGAGAAAGTCAAGAAGGGTTACGATGAGGAGATGCTTCTGAGAATAGTTAGAAATTCCGGCATAAAGGTAGTTGACGGCAAACCGAATATGATTGCAGAGCATGGTATTCATTTGGGGGTATATCGGAAAGCTTCAAAGCATCCTGTTCGCTTAAATGCTGAAAATAGCTTGTTCTGGGCAGACCTAAAACTCGATGTGGATTTCAAAAATCTGAGTGATGCTGCAATCAAAGATTCAAAAGAGATTGGTCGTGTCTTCAAAAACATCAGTGACAGCATTATGTAGCACGATGTTTTTGAAAAAGATTGCTTTTCCCTAAACCTTAAAGTATAATAGTTAATAGGTGCAGGGAAGAACGACTTTGGGGCGCTCCAAATGAGTTTTATCTTTAAACATTTCCGTGTACCTACGAGCTCTGCTCTTCTAACGAGGGGTAGGGCTTAATTTATGGACACATCTAAAGGCACATTCCAGCAAGTAAAATGCGATTCCACTAAAAGGGCCAGTAGACGAAAGCCGTGTGGTGCGTATCTTGGCGAGTTCCAAACAGACAAACCTAATAGCGCTGTACATTTCTGTCAAAGGTGTAGTGTCGGGTATCGGCATACTGTTGATGCTGACGGCTTGATAACACGAGAAGTGCGTGATCCAAAAGACCGCACAATCTATACTGAAACTGTTGCAATGGTGGTCAAATGATTACGATAGGCAAAAACACAAAAGATAGTCCTCTCCAAAAGGACGAAAAATACCATGACGGATTAGTGAATGTTCTTCAGGGATATCGCAATGCTCGGGATTACTATGTGCGAAAAATGAGTCGCGAGGTTGAAAACTGGCGAATGTACTGGGCGCATGATGCTGATCTTGGCTTGGGTCAATGGCCGGCAAAAGCTGTAGAGTACATGACCAGTCAAAACCGTCAGATGCTCACCTATAATTTTATTAAGCCAGCGGTAGATACAATTGCCGGTGGAATCATGCAGGTTCCTTTTGATCCAGAATTTTTCCCAGTTAATGATGAAATGACTAGCTTAACTAGGGCAATCAAGAAAGCTATGTACTCCGATAAGGAGCTGATGGATTGGAGCAGCGTTTACCTTCAGCTTGTTACTGGTGGATTAATACATGAGTCAGTTATTAAAATGGTTGTCTCCAATGAATATGATGACCTTGGCAATATTGGTTTTAAATACTGTTTACCAGGATCTACTCTTGCTTCTCCATACTGGAAAGACTGGGGATCCAAAACTTGCAAGAAGTGCTGGCACGAATCATGGCACACACCAGAAGATCTGCTTGAAATTTATCCAGAAAAGTCATACGAGATCAAAGCTGCAATGAATATGCGCAAGTCTGATCCGGATGAGTATGGTGTATATAATGGTGTTACTCCATTCTACCAGGAATACGATGATGGCATGTGGGGATCCCTACATAGAGTCATTGAAGAGTATACTGTTACCGAAGAGATTACTAAAGTTGAAATTGCTCTTACGGAGAATGGTAAGGTTGAGATACCTCGTAATCTCGAGAATACCGATAAGCCTCAATGGTTGAATGAGTTTCACCCAACATGGAGACCAGACTACGTTTTCGAGGAGGACCGGACAAATAAGGTTTGCAAAGTCAAGGCAATTGTTCCTACACTTACAAAATCAGATATCATGGAAGACGGGAAGACCGAGATTCAAATCGGTAGGACTCCATTCTTCTTCTGGTCTGCATCCAGAGCAAATGGAGAGTCTCACTCTATTGTTGACTCTATTAAGGATGTTCAGACAAACATAAATTATCATGAGAGTCTACTCACTTATAAGATCCAGACCGAGGGTGGTGGTGGATCTCAGTTTGTAGATAGAAGTGGTTTTGTTGATGACAATGAGTATAAAAATTACATAAAGAACAGAAACGATCCTACAGCAAATTTCGAGGTAAGACCAGGGTTAATAGCGGATGATGGACGTGAGCCAGCACGGCCTACACGGAACTCTGCTTTCCCGAACGAGGTTTACTCTCATCTTGATCACATAATCAACACAGTTCTTCCCCATATCTCAAAGGTTACTCCAGCACAGCGTGGCATGCAGGGCGGGGCTCAGGAGTCTGGGAAACTTTTCGAGTTGCTTAAAATACAGTCTGATCAGCAACTCTATACTATTCACTACGGGCTTCGGATCTTTTGGAATGAAGTTTATGAAGCCTACTTTTTACAGGCTTCCGAGACGTATTCTAATGAGGGACTCCCTCGGAAATTCTCGTGTTGCGAAGGCTCGGACTCAATAACACTAAACGAGGTTGTAGATCTTCCTGATGGTCGCAAGGCTATTAAGAATGACGCTTCTCAGCTCAAAAACATTCGACACAAAATTATCATCTCCGAAAAGCAGCAGTCTCCGATGCAGAAGCTAGAAGAACTGGATGCTATTGGTAGATTTATTGGCAAAATTCCACCTGAAAAACAAGCATCAATCCAGGTTCTCTCTATGGAAGCAATGAAGAGAATGGACTCGTTAGGTGAAGAGGTTATCGAAACTCTTACCGAAGTGGGAAACAAGGAGCTTGGTATTCTTGTTAAGGGTATGGAGATTCAAGACCTGCAATTAGAGATTGAGAAAAAGAAACTAGAGAAGCAGCTCAAACAACTTGATGAAATGGAAAAACAGGCAGCAGAAGGTGACGTGTCTCCAGAAGCTACTCTCCCACCTGTAGATGGTGGTGCAGAAGTTCCTCCTATGGAAACCGCTCCGGCTCCAGACCTGGCCAATGACCAATCACCCGCTCCCGCAGAACCACAAGTTCTCGAAAGCGGTTTTCAAACCGATGCGGTTCCACAAGAACCTGCTGAATAGAGGAGTTATCCTATGAAAAATGATGGAGTCGCAGTTGACGACCAAACCTTAGTAGAGGGTGCAGAAGAAAAAGAGACGAAGAGCTATAGTAGCTTTGAAGAGTTAAAAGAAGCAATGGATAATGATCCTATATTGCGGGAACAGGCACTAAAGGATATTGAGGAACTTGAAGCAAAGGGACTACTGTCGCCTGATGGGCTGATAGGAAAATCTGATGAGGACGAGGTGCTGCCAGGGGAAGACAATGACGAGCTTCTTGCTGAAGGCAATGTAGACAAAGACACAGGCGATATTGATGATATTCAAGATGAAGAAGAAATCAGCGTTAAGATCAAACCTTCGTGGCTTGGAAGTTACGCCAAAAACCGTAGCCCAGAAGAAGCTGTATTGGAGCTTCATAAGGGTGGTATTGAAAAAGACAGCACTATCGATTTTTATAAAACAAAGAAGCTTCCAAAACTCGAGGCACAGCTTAATCAAAGGAATGCAGAGAACATTTCTCTCAAAGAGCAGCTTCAGAGATATAAAGACGAACAGGAAAAGCTTAAGGCTAATCCTCCAGCAAAAGCTGAAAATCCAGAGAGCAAGGATGTTGAGGTTCCGGAGGTTTTGCCGATTCCAGCATTTCCTGCAGGAGACGATCAGTTTGACGAGGATAAGATTACTGAGTATCAGCAGTCGATGGAAACCTACAACAAGTCAAAAGACGAGCGCTTCAATGCGCTTCGTCATAACGATTCTGTTAAGTATAACCAGGGATTGCAGTCTGTTCGTGACGAATTTAAAACTGAGCTTAGTAGTGTCAAAGAGACTCAGGAACAGAGTCAGAAGACTCAGCAGAATGATAACGCTGTTGCTCTTAGAGTGCGACAGATCGATGAAGCTTATGATGAGATCGAAAACTTTCGTAGCTCTCATGCAAAAGTGCTTGGAGAAGGCAGACCGGTTCGCGAGATCGAGACAGATTTCATTGAGTACGCAAAAAATCTTGGCGATTTAATTGGAGTTGATGGTGGAATTTATGAGGCAGATGGCCATACATTCAAGGCGCAAGTACACAAGGCCATGCAGGACATGGTTAATGTTGACGCTCCTGCGGGAGAAGAGTTGCGCACTGCTGCTGAAAGATATAATATCAAGCCACCAGTTGATATGGATGTCCTTAACAAGATCTACGATATTCGTAGGGTTAAGCAAACATATAAAAAAACTGACCCTTCTGGTAACATTGTGTCTGAGATGGGTTGGGACGAAGCACTTGCAATTGCGTCTAAGGGAAACAAGGCTCTTAATGAAGATGCAAGGTTCGAGGAACAGGTCGAAAAGTACGGCAAGAAAGCCAAGGCAGTTGAAAATCGCAAGAAGTATGCAAACGAAACTAGAGTTGGCGAGGGCGAGGGCGAGTTTGATGCCGGCGCAATCCCCGCTGAAGATTTTTATAAAGTCATGAGAAAGCACTCCAGCGAATGGACTGACCATGACAGAGACCTTCTGGTGAAGACAGCAAAGCACCACAATATTGACCCAGAAGACCTTAACCCAGCATTAAAAGGACTGTAGGCGAACGCCACAAGCGAACTGAAGCAGCCCAAAAACATAAAGGTCGGAATGCCACAAGCTGCCCGACCACAAACATACCGAACGTCCACTGAGACGATGTGCCTCTCTGATTGGCCCCCTTAAACAAACAGGTTCTTAATTAATTAATGAAGGGGTTTATTATGTTTTTACGTTATCTTCCAGGAATGAGAGCAGCAGAGCGCATTTTGAATGCAATTATGCACATGATGTTCCACATTCCTCAAGCCTATGTGCCTGGTACTCCAAGCACAATATCAGGACTCAACGCTACAGCTATTCGTAGAGTTGCATACGAAAAGAAACTCAGAGAAGATTCGATTCGTCCGTCAGTTTTTACACAGCTCAAAACTGCAATTAAAGTTGTAGATAGTGTTGTGAATATTGTTAAATCTGGTATCTGGATGGAGATATCTACTCCGCCTGACTCCGGCCAGTCTTGTCGTATTGCAATGAGAAAACCTCTCAGAGCTGCTCCTCGTTACGGTAATTCCAATGCAATACTTGGAAACGAGGACGAGCAGGATCTTGTCTGGACAGAGCTTTACTACAATGAAGTTAAAAAGGGTATCAAGTACAAAAAATGGGGCTATGACTACAATGATACAAAGTATCTCAAGTACATTGAGACTTATGGGTCAGCTTTGTCTGAGTATATGGCCGAACTTCGTGACACTCATATTCACCAGGCTCTGATGCTTACTTATGACGAGGGACTCACAAATTCTCCTGTCAATAATGCACAGCAGTTCAACAAAAACTGGATTATACCTAATCTTGCAGAGTCAGCATATCCGTCATGGGATATTACTGCTCTCACAAAGACAGATGGTTCCGTAGATGCAGATGGCTACTACTCAAGTCGTTCGTATGGTGGAGCTACATCTTTCGTGCAAAACATTGCAGACGCTCTTATGACTGCAGCAGGATCAGGTTCTACCTCTAAAGCTACTCTGAATGTTGATACTTTGATGCAGGTCAAAACCTATCTGACAGACTCACTGCAGCTTGAGCCCATTATGCTTGATGGTATCCCTAGTTATATTTGCCTCATTCCACCAAAAGTTCTTGGTTGGACAATGAATCCAAATAAATCTGGTGGACTTGGCGAGCACATGCAGGCTGTTTCGGATTATAAAGATCCAAAACGTCCTTCACTTATTGGTGAAATGGGTCGTGTTCTTGAGCAGCTTGTTTTCGTTCAGGATTTCCGTGCCCCTACACTCACTGTTGGTGGAGCCTATGGATCTTACACTCTTAGTGTTGGATACATGAATCCTGGTAACAACGATGACAGAAACAATGTTGCATGGACCAACACATCGGGTGCAACTAACTTTGTTTTCGACATGATGCTTGTATGCGGAGCCAACGCTCTTGCCGAGTACCTTGTTGATCCTCTGGTATCTAATCTTGCCGAATCTACAGAGTACGGACAGATCCAGGGTCGTGGAGCTTACCTCGGATGCGGAATACAGATTCCTGCTTTCGACAAGGATGCTGCTGGAAGACTTGATGGTGCGAGCACAACTCAAATCCAAAAAGGTTCTTGCTTAGTTCCTATTAGCCGTAACCCAATTGTAACTGTATCATAAGCATGATTGTTACGATAGAATATAAACGTGCAGGGGGGAAATGCCCCTCTGCATTACTCTTAAACTTTTTTTCAAGGAGTTAGACTATGCAGATGTCTCCAATAGGCACAGGCGGGTCAGCTTTTTCGAGCGGGATCCAACCGCCGGAAAAATATGATTTAGCGTTAATGGCGGGTGTCCGTCTTTTCACGCTGATGTATCACAAACGGTGTCCAGACCTTATCTCAAGACCTCTTATGGGTCCATTTGATGTTAAGGTTATTGAGAACTTTACTCCAGGTTCAAATGCGTACAAAGAGACATGGCTTACAGGAGCTTCTGCTGGCATTAAATATGAAGCTGTTGATAAAAAAGGTACTCTTATCGCTTTCATGCCTGATGACAGATTTTATCACAACAGAATGATTCTTGCAGACTCTCCTCAGCTTAAGCTTCTTGAGATGAGAGACCAGGAGAAAGGTGTTATTCCTGGAAGACAGATCAATATGGAGATCCAGTGTCTCAGGGATGTTGTCAATGAGATTGTTCCTATCTACATGATTATGCGTGAAGGTAGAGAGATCGATTACAAATGGACCAGAGAAGATGCCGAAGACTTCATTAACGAAGAGACTTTGGTTCCGACTGGAAAACACAACTATCCAATGATGATGAAAGTTAATCGCAATTGCAAAATTGTCGTTGGAAAGAAAGCTCGCAAAAAATCCAACATTATCAAAATGATTCGTGACCATGCTTATGATCCTTATGGATGGACAGCTTGTGACGACTTCAAAAGAGTTGTTATGGCAGAGGTGAATGAGTTGGTTAGACAGCGCTCGGCTTCTTACGAACCAGAAAATATATCAGTTCCTGGCTTCGATATTAAAGCACATGTTCTTGATATTATCAAGGGCTTGAGTGAGGATGAGATTAGGCTGCTTAAAGGCACTCCATCAACTCCATCGACTCCGGATTATCCAGGACGTATAGATGCATCTGCACCTACTTCTCCATCCGCCGGTTTCGATCTGAAGAAATTCTCGAAAACAGCACTGAAGCGTCAAAAGATTGATGAGCTAAGAGTTCTGGCAATCAGTCTTGGTCTCGCTCCACAACCTGAAGCAACAAAGGCATCGGTCGTTGAAGCTATCCTGCTCAAACAGGAAGAGCCATCGCCAACGTCTTTGGAAAGTATTTACCAGGTTGATGATAGCGATATCGTTGAGGTATCTGCCTCAAGCGTTATGCAGCCAGACGTGGAAACGATAACATAAAGGTTAAGCTATGAGCTTGAAGACATTAATAGACGATCTAATGCCTCAGATCCGTGAGGGGTACTCTCGGAGCACTGGAAATCGTAGTATTATGAGAATGGCCGAGAGGGGCCAGGATCTACTACTTCGATATGACGGTGCTCAGATGAAGTATCTCGGAACGGATAACAAAGGATGGGTTCCTTATCTTATAACAACTGCTGGGAAATACGAATACGATATTACAGCAACTTATCTAACAGGAATCTCTTCTCTTGTTCGCACAATCGGCGGGATAGACTATCCCATTCGTGCGAGGACCGTCGTTAATGTCTTTATAGATTCAACAAACATCGATTACGGAACGAGATGGTTTGGGCAACCTTACCACTTCTCATGGCAAAATCCATACAGCACATCTCTTGAGCGTATCAATGTGGTAGATATTCCAGTTGCATCATGGGAAGCTACTGAGAATGTCCCAGCCAAGGTTATCTTCAAAGAGGATCCTGGTTCAAGTACAGAAAAATATTTTATCGTTTTCACAATAGAAGCACCAAGATTAACATCCGAAAGTGTACCTCTGATCGTACCCGAATATTATGAAGAAGCTCTGGAAGACTATGTAATTGGTAAAGTTCAGAAGCAACAAAACGGCATAGCCTCCGAACGATGGCACGCTTTTCATACTGACAGGCCAGGTCAACTCTCTTGGATGAGTAAATTCAAACGAGACATGACAATAGGAGCCCAGCCAGAAGATACGCATTCTGTTCCGAGGATTTGCTAATGTCGGGAACAAACTTCTCTCCTAGATCAATCCAACAACAGGAGCGGGATATTACCCGTAGGCAGAGAGACTTCTCTGAGGGCATGTTTCTTGACGGACCCTCTTATAGAGTGCCCGAAAACGGTGTGCGAGAGCTTAAAAACTTTGTAAATAAAGGATGGTATCTGGAAGGCCGTGGCGGATGTAGACGCTGGTCAGATTCAAAACTTCCCAATCTAAAGACTGTTGCTGGAGTTGAGCGGAACTACTATACTGCCACAAAATCTGGGAATGTAATTACTGTTACGGATGGTGGTGATTTTACATCTTCTGATATTGGTAACTACTTTGTATGGAAGGATGGAGTATCAACTGGTATTGATCGTCATTACCGAATCATTGCTGTGGGTGGAACCGGCTCTATAACAGTAAACGACTCAGATGATGACATTGCTATTGCTCAAGCAAATTGCGCTTGCAGAGGGCCGGTAAATGCCTTGTATGTTCACGAAACTCTGAGTAAGATAATTATGCTTATTGATCGCAGAGTCTTTACTTCAGACATTGCGGTTACGAGCTGGGAGCAGGCGTACACTATTTCTCAGGAGATTCCCCAGGATTCCCCATCAGAAATAGTTGAATATGAAAATTACGCATTTTTAATAAATGCAAATGGCATATATAAGATAGACCTGGAGAAAACTGTTACCTATGTCTTCAAAACAAACTCGAGTGTTCCAAGAGTCAAGCTTATAAGTCAGGGTACAGCAACAGAGACTACTCCATACTGCCGAAGGTATGTCTATTCGATGAGCAGACTGTCTGGGACTGGAAGCAGGGACAGAACTACTCCCGGGGTTAATATTGAGTGCGAATCAGCAACGGTTGTCTATAATCCAGATACAAAGGATTTTGCGGCTGTTTGCGCTGATGATGAAATCGATACCGACAACGGAGTTACTATCGGGATTCTTACCAATCCTTATGATGGCGAAGTTGTTAAAACTATAGGCGAACGGCACTGGACTCATTACTCCGTATACGCAACTCTTGATGTGGGTAATCTGGGATTCGATCCGGTCAATGGCAAGGCGAATCAAAGCGAACTCTATATTTGGCTTGCAGATATTCCGGTTGCAAAAGCTGTCGAGCTTCACGTGTTGGCTGATGGAACATTTATTGCAACGATGGGCACGGTTGAAGATCTGGATGTTGGATGCGTTATTACCTCAGTCGATGGAATACTTTTAGAATTGGCCACAGTCATAACCTCTACTACAGGCACAATTGTAGACATTGGTGGATCAACATATAGTGGTGGAGCATTTCTTAGCGCATTTAATATTGGCTCTACTGATTCATTTCGATTTACTCAATCAGGGAAAGTAGTAAACTTGACAAGTGGATCCTTGACATTGACTGTGGACGATATTGGCAAGCCTCTCTTCTGCTCTAATGGTGCAACAAAATACATTACATCGATTATAAGCACAGGATCTGTCAAGGTTGCAGATTCAGCAACTATCTCAAGTCCAGTTGTGGCTGCGTTTAATGCCTCAACAAGAAACTTTAGAGACACTGTTTCCGACACTACCCTTCGAGCTCGCATAAGAGCATGGCCGCTAAAACAGCGTGCTTGGGACCCTCTTCCTCGTTCTAATGCTGGTGCGATTGGTAGCAACTTCCTGTTTGTTGCTAGGAGAGAGGAAGAGAAGATCTATTATAGCGAGTTCCCTCAAGGGTACGAGCATCTGGTTGGATATTACAATTCTCTCGATCAAGTTATCACGTTTGATGATGGCATCATACAATTAAAGATGCATAGGGAATCTCTGATTGTAACATGCCTTCATTCTACGCATGAAGTCGATTCTACCAATTTTACTCAAGAGATTATTGACGATATTGGAGAAACCCATGCTATTATATCCTCCAAGAATGTCATTGACCCCAATATTGGATGCATGGATTGGGGTGGAAACACTTTCATGGATGAGGATACTGAGATGATTATAACCAGTGAGCCGGAGATTCGGACTTTTACTGGACGAAACTACGGTGAGGGTCTGGCTAAGGATAGGATCGCAGAGGTCCTACGCTCAATGCAGACTGCATACAACGCTGGATACAGCAGAAACCTGGGGTACATCTTTTGGGGGTCAATAGAAAATGGCTGATTTTAAAATTATAGATCCTGACTTCTCGGTAACCCCAACAAGCGGAACGTCGAGATTAACTGTTGAATTTACCGATGCGACTATTGTCTATGACAAGATTGTGCAGACAGGCAGCACTACTGATAAGATTATTCAAACCGGAAACTCTACAAACAAGATTATTCAAACTGGAGTATAACGATGTCAGATTATGAAATCGATATTGAGCAATTAGTTGTACCAACGGCCGCGGCTCTAACTTCTGCTCTTACTGGAAGAACAAAGCAGCAGGGTTTTGAAACAACATACAATCGTATCGGCCAACAGGACGATGCCGGTGTTTTGTGGTGGTTCTGGCCTCGCATTAACGGCAATATTGTCGTTAAGGATAACTTTCTTAGCAATGATGGTGGAGACGAGGGTGTGCGTGTTACGGATGGTGGATCAGTTGGGCTAACCGGCACAGATTCTCAGTCAGGATCTTATGTTCATGGGTCTGCTGGAAACTATCGATTCATGCTTCTTGACGAGAATGGTGATATTGTAGTTGGAACTGCTGACGTTGCGATTGGGGTTACCTAATGGCTCCTCGGATAAGCGAAGTTGCCTTGGAAGCAATGCGGAAAGCTGCAGAAATTCAGGGGTTAGTGGGACTGCTTTACGATGAGTTAAGCAAAAAGGACGGCGAGTTACAGATGGCAAAGGCTCGTATAAAAGAATTAGAAGATAACAAACTTAATATTTCCAAGGAGTAAGTCATGGCCGAAGATAAAGTTTTATCAACAGAAATAACTATTCCAGGCGACAAGCTTGCTGAGATTAAAGAAGCTTTTGAGCTTGAATACTTCAATGGTGAAGTAAAGACTGACGAGGAAGTTATTGCGAAGTCTGAAGAGATTAGAAAAGAAGTTGTGAGCCAGGCGCTAACTACTCTTGTTAAAAGGCTCAGATCCCACAAGGCTGCCAACGACAGCTTTGTTTCTTAGGAGAATTGATGAGATATTGTATAGTATCTAAAATTACGTGGGATGGCACCAAGTCTAGTAGCAAGGATATTGGATACTTGACTTCTGAAAAAGATGCAGCGAAATTTAACGATATCCATGTTACAGGTAAAGACATGTACTATAAATATATCCAGCTCAGATATTCTGATAGCGACGAATCGCTTCCGCTTATAACCGATTATAATAATCCGGAGGATTAATGGCTACCGATATTCAAACTGTAGATTATTACGCATTAGAAAATTACAATGGAACAGCAAGGGCTTACAGTAAAAATAGTTCTCCACAGGACCCGTATCTGGGATACGATGAAAGAGATAGTGCTTATGTTGCGGAGATACTGTGTTCTGTTGATGATACAGCATGGTCTGGAGATACTGTTACAGCAGTTAGGATTAAGTTTGACATTAAGAGCAAGTCACTGTCAGTAGCTACAAATTACTACGCTACAGTTTACAAAAACTCAGATGGCGACTATAATGATAACGGGACTACTCCCAATTACGATGACAGAGATACGGGTACGGCTTGGCCAACAGAATCTTGGCCTACTGCATTGTCAACAAGTCCAGCAATTACAAGTATTAGCACTGGGACAATTACGATTCCAACAAGCACGGAGCTAGTTGCCCATTTTAACGATTTTGCTGATGGTAGCGAGAGCGCCTCTGGTAGGGGTGTTATAGTAAGTATGGATACAGGCAACGCGGCATTATGGATGATTGTCGAAGCGTTTAAGATAGAAGTTGATTATACGGCTGGTGGCGGGATTACTATTCCTATCTTTTATAACCACTACAAAAATATGCAAAATGGATAAAACAAATTACCTTAGACAGAGGAAAATATTATGAGGTATTTAAGGGCGGACACTGCTACGGCTATTCTTGTGGGGCCATTCATAGACGATACGGATGGCAAAACCCCAGAGACAGCCTTAACTGTAGCAAGCATAGATGTTGATCTGTATAAAACTAACAATACACATCCGTTGACTAAGGTAGACATTACTCCTGCTGCATCGGCTTCTACACATGACATGGCTCATGTTGCTAATGGTTATTACAGTTTAGAGATAACAACAACTGATACTAACACTGAGGGCAGAGTTGTCTTATCGGCAAATATTTCGGGAGCACTCCCTGTCTTTCATGAATATGTAGTTTTGCCAGCGACCATCTATGATTCAATGGTCCTTGGAACTGATCTGTTCCAGGTTGATATGACTCAGATAGATGGTAACGCTACTAGCGGCAACAACGCTGATTTGAAACTTAATAGTTTGAGTATTGTTAATAGCACAACCAATGGACATGCATTAATTCTTGCTGGTGATGGCTCTGGACATGGATTGTACTCCTCTGGTGGCACAACTGGAGATGGAGCTAGATTTGCTGGCGCAGGAACAGGCCATGGAATACACGCTCTTTCAGGTAGTGGTGCTACAGGAAATGGCATTAATGCTGTTGCAAGTTCTACTTCTGGATCTGGCCTAAGGCTTACTGGTCGTGGCGCATCTGCAGGACTTCATGTTGCTGGAGGTGCATCTGGAAGTGGAGCTACTATTAGCGGAGGTGGCAATAGTAACGGCATAAGTATTTATGGTTCCGGAACAGGTCACGGATTATACGCAAGGTCTGGTACTGGTGCAACCGGAGATGGTATTTACGCTGTTGCGTTGTCCACAAATGGTTCTGCTCTCAATCTTCTTGGTAATGGCACAGGATCAGGAATAGTCACTACAGGCGGTGCAACTGGCGCAGGAGCGACCTTTAATAGTGGGGCGTCTGGAAATGGAATAACAGTTACCGCTGCTACTAACGGGACAGGCATAGCTGTTGCAGGAGCTGGTACCGGAGATGGAATGAGTCTTACTTCTGGTGCTGGAGCTACAGGGAGCGCATTAAGGATTCTTGCAGCTTCTGATGCTGGTCACGGAATTAGCATTACTGGGCATGGAACGGGGCAAGGGATACGCTCTGTTGGCGGAGCTACTGATGGTAACGGACTAGATCTCGTTGGCCAAGGTGCTGGATCGGGGCTCAAAGCTACTGGTGGTGCAACTGATGGCGTGGGACTAAACGTGATTGGCCAAGGTGCAGGAGCAGGATTAGCTTCCACAGGTGGAGCAAGCGGAAATGGAACAACAATTGCAGGGGGAGCTACTTCTGGTGTTGGTCTATCAATTACAGGTGGAGCTTCTGGAAATGGCGTTAATATAGCCGGAGGATCTACTTCTGGTGCAGGTATGGATATTCGTGCAACCAACAATGGTAGGGGTATTGGGATATTTGCTGCAGGAAGTAACGATGGTCTTTATTGTGGTGGTTCTGGGACATCTGGACACGGAATACATGGTAAAGGTGGAGCAACTTCTGGAAGCGGAATATATGCCGAGTCCGACACTGCAAGCGCTGCTATTTATGCAGATGCTTCTGGTGGAACAGGCATAGGTCTTGCTGTAACTGCTGGAACAGGAAATCATGGAATATCCTCATCCGCTGCAGGTGGAGTCGGACTCTATCTCCAGGGTGGCGGGGCTTTTGAGGGGCTAAGGTCTATTGGTGGTACAACTGGTGCAGGAGCACTTTTAACTTCTGGCGCAGGTGCTACAGGAAATGGTCTCAATATTACGTCTCAGGCCACGAATGGAGATGGTCTTGTTGTTGCCGCCTCAGGTACAGGGGATGGCCTACAAATAACTAGTGGCGGTGGAGCAACAGGTGATGGAATTAAGGTCGTTGCCCAGTCTTCAAATGGTTATGGTATTAACACTCTTGGATCTGGAGCTTATTCTGGCATTTATGCTAAGGGTGGAGCAAATAACGGAAGTGGTATGAAACTTGAGGCTCAAGGTACTGGATCTGATCTTGACGCAACAACTACTGATTCTCTTGAGGTTAATGTAACTGCAATAGCTGCAGGAGCAATTACTGCTGCGGCTATTGCTACCGACGCAATTGATGCTGACGCAATAAAAGCTGATGCTGTAACAGAGATACAGTCAGGTCTTGCAACCGCAACTAATTTGGCCACTGTTGATACTGTAGTAGATTCTATTTTGGTAGACACAGGGACAACTATTCCTGCCTCAATAGTTGCTCTTAATGATATATCTATTGCTCAGGTTAATACTGAGGTCGATACCGCTCTTTCAGATATAGGGCTAAATCATCTATTAGCTGCTTCTGTTGCAGGGGCAGATGTTACCGATAATTCAGTTATAGCTAAGATGGTTAGTAAATCGGCTACTGCAGATTGGGATACTTTTGTAAATACTACAGATTCTCTGGAAGCTATCGCAGATTCTTCTGCAGCTACTCCAGCTTCTATTGCTGATGCGGTTTGGGACGAAGCTCTGTCTGGCCATGCTGGTGCAGGAACTGCAGGGAAAGCGGTAACGGATATAGAAACTGACGTAACTGCAATATTAGTAGATACTGGAACGACACTTTCTGCCGATATAACTGCAATCAAAACTGTTACCGATAACAATAACGGTGGAATTATTGATGCTAATCTAATTCAGATTGATGGAGCCACTACTGTTGGCAATAATGCTGACTTGAAACTTAACAGTCTTAGTGTTATTAATAGTACGACTAATGGGTCCGCATTAACTCTTACTGGTGATGGTACAGGATCGGGACTTTCTATCGACAATATTGGTTCTGGTGCAGGTGTGGTAGTTTCGTCTACAAGTGGGAATGCCGTTACTATGACAGGGGCAGTCGGTATTGCAATCAATACAACTTCTTACGGGATTAATATTAATTCGCAAGATGTTGGACTAAAAGTCCTCAATCAGTTAGGGGATGCTGTTCAGTTTACGGCTTCAAACAATGGCACAGGACTTGTTGTTGCAGGTAATGGTTCTGGTGATGGCTTAAGTCTAACTGGAGGGGTTACGGGTCTTGATCTCAATGCAACTACTACGAATTCACTTGAAGTAGCCATAACAGGCTTCGGCACAGGATCAATTACTGCTTCGACTTTTGCGACTAATGCAATCGACGCGAACGCTCTTGCTACTGATGCGATAACTGAAATTCAGAGTGGTCTTGCAACGACAGTTAATCTTGCAACAGTAGACACCGTTGTTGATGCAATCAAGGTTGATACTGCTGCAATTCTAATTGATACTGCGGATATTCAGCCTAAAATTGGAACACCTGCCGCAGATCTTGCCGCCGATATCGCTGCTGTTAAAGTTGATACTGCTGCAATATTGGTTGATACTGGAACAACACTTTCTGCTGACATAACTGCTATCAAAACGGTTACCGATAACAATAATGGTGGAGTCATTGATGCTAATTTAATACAGATCGACGGGGCTACTACTGTAGGGAACAACGCAGACTTGAAACTCAATAGTTTGAGTATTGTTAACAGTACGACTGATGGAAACGCTCTAACGCTTACTGGCGATGGTAGCGGTAGTGGTTTGTCTACTGCTGGCGGAGCTACGGGGCATGGAATTTTTGCTTCCGCTATCGGGGGAGTTGGGATGTTACTGCAGGGTGGCGGGTCTTTTGAAGGCATTAGATCTATTGGAGGCTCTACAGGTGCTGGCGCATTGCTTCTGAGTGGCGCAGGTGCTACAGGAAATGGTCTCAATATTACGTCTCAGGCCACGAATGGAGATGGTCTTGTTGTTGCCGCCTCAGGTACAGGGGATGGCCTACAAATAACTAGTGGCGGTGGAGCAACAGGTGATGGAATCAAAATCGTTGCTCAATCTTCAAATGGATATGGCATAAACACTCTTGGATCTGGAGCTTATTCTGGCATTTATGCTAAGGGTGGAGTAAATAACGGAAACGGCATGAAACTTGAGGCTCAGGGTACTGGCAAAGACTTAGATGCCACTACGACTGATAGTCTTGAAGTCAATGTAACGGCAATGGCCGCTAATACGATTACTGCTACGGCAATAGCCACTGACGCTATAGACGCTGATGCACTAGCAGCAAATGCGGTAACTGAAATTCAGTCAGGTCTTGCAACTGCGGTTAATCTTGCAACGGTAGACACTGTAGTTGATGCAATCAAGGTTGATACTGCTGCGATTCTAATTGACACCGCAACCACAATTCCAGGAACCATAACGACAATGCAGGGCAATGTGACTTCTATTCTTGCGGATACAAATGAAACGCAAGCTAAACTTCCTACTAATTATATCATGGGAAGCTCAGTAGTTACCGACAAGGATGACGAGATAGACGCCATAAAGGCCGTAACAGACGCTCTGCCTAACGCAGGAGCTCTTACGGATATTGACACAGGAGTTAACGCTGTAGAGGCCAAGCTCCCATCCAAAGCTTATTTGAGCGGCTCAACAGATGCTGATGGCGGAATAGATGCTACTGAAGCTGCCGTCATTAAGGTTGAGGTTGGTGCTGCGATCGGACTAGACGGAAGCTATAATGTAGCCGCTCTTACTCAGGGTGTTCCTGTGGCAGAGACTACTCTTGCTGATTGCATGTCCTTACTCTATATGCTGCAAAGAAATCTTGTGACAGCCACAAGTTCGCTTAAGGTTCTCTATGCTGACGATGGAACAACTGAAATCTCCAGGTGGGGATTGACTGATAACGGAATCCTATTTACTCGTGCTGAAGCTATAACGGGAGTTTAACTTGGCAATAGACACTGCTAAAAAACGGAGGAGGGCCATCAATTTCTCAATCATGGGCTCTCTTCCTCCGACACCAAGTCTGGGAATTGATGATACTGATCGTGCCCATTTGCTATGGAACTACTATTCTTCACAAGTAATTCTTGTGGAAAGCGTAGAAACATATACCCATTTGTGGGATTTTGGTGATGGCGAACAATCTGCAGAGCAGAATCCTAGGCACGCTTATTCTATGGTTGGGAAATATACGATATCCCACACTGTAACAGACCAGAAAGGCAACTCTGAAACTGAAACCAAGGAGGATTATGTTACCCTTTATCCGTGGGCGGCATCTGGAGGTTCTGGTAGAGATGTTTCCAAAACTGGCAAATGTTTCCGTTATGGATTTAACACTGACCAAGGACTTGGTTTTTCTGAGTGCTCTGGAGATGGTTTTCCTTTCCCCGAGGGGAGAGTAGGCGTTATCTCGGTATATGACGAAAGCTATTATCCTCATTTGCTAGTAATGGATTATCGTGATGGAATGCTTTATGATATCACAACTTTTAATGGTCCCTCCGGAAGTGGCCAGACCAAGGTTTGGAAAGATAAGGTTGATACAAGTGGGAGTGGTGGAACTGATATTATTCCGGAAGTAACTTTTCGTGAAGACACCGGTGAAGAAGAAGACTATTTTCTTCGCTCAAATCGGAACCATTTCTTTACAAGACCTATCAACGAAGATAACCGAGGCGCTTCAGGGTATGATGCAAATGGATACCCTACGGGACTAGAACTCGACATATCTATCTTTACTGATGGCGAGCAGACTACAGCAAAGGCTACAGCAGCAGATATCAGTATCCCAAAACACATGATCTCCTATGACAAAAAGGTTGAAGGGAATCGCATTTACTCAAAGATTGTCGGAAACAAAGCTGAGTTTAGAGTTATGGAACGTATCCAAAAATATGTAGTCATGGATACGCCTGCTGCTCCTGACAATATGCTAATGAATCACGATGATTGGCAGAGAGAGTTAGCTTGTCCGACTCTTTGGCTGGGATATAGTCGCAACAACCTTGTTAATCGGTACACTGGAATCCCTCTCAGTCTCATAGGGATCACTCGTATTGCTGGATTAGATGGCAACACGAACTCTGCTATAGAGTTTGACACAGCGCAAAATTTAGGCTCTGTAAGCCTGTCTAGCGGAACTCTTATGTTATGGTATCAAGGTACGATTGGTTTGACTATTGGCGGAAACGCTGTAGCGCTTACTATTCACGATACTTCTGGTGGCTGGACTTTGGGGTATGCTGAAACGGTTACTGAATCTGGGGATATGGTTATTACTCCGACCGGAATTGTTGATATATTCGATCTCCGTGCATTTAATGCTGCAGTTAGTTCTGGTGCACGAACTTATTACTTTAATGATGTTGACGGGAACTCCGGAGACATTGTTTTGCCTGGGATATAGATATGCCTAAAAGCATTAATAATGCTGTCAAAACCAATCGGAATCAGCCTCCAGAAATTAGGGTTGATAATGTTGAAAAGAATGTAACAAACCTATGGCGGAAAGTAATCCGACTAGAGTCTGACATGGAGCATATTACAGGGAAGACACAAAGTCGTATTGGAGATAGCACTTCAATCAGCGATATATTAGATTATATGGAAAGAGAGCGGACTGATAGTCGGCTTAACTCCCTCATGTGTTCGGAGATGTAAATGCCACTTACACCTAAAAAATTCTACGGCGGAACTCTGGGAAGCAGCGTAGCTACTTTGGCCACTATTGCAACGGGTCAGTATGCTGAAATTAAACAGATATCTATGACAAATAAAGGCAGTTCTAATGCCGATGTTTACCTGTATTTAGTAGAAAGTGGCGAAACTCTTGATGATACTGACGCATTTCTATACAAATTTGTGATTGAGCCTAACGAGCATGTTGAATATGGCACGTGGCAAGTCTTGTCTGAGAAGGCTACTATTCAGGGATATGCGAGTAATGGCGATGTCAATATGAGGATTAGTGGGGCGCTGTCGAAATGATAACACGGCATCCATCAAAGACGAGAATAGCAGGAATCGATGCTGGTGGGAGCGGCGCGGATATTGGCGTTAATAGTCAGGGTGAAATTAAGACAGAATCTGTTTCTGAGAAAGATATCTTAAACAGGATTCTTTGTCAGCTTGTAAAGATGAATATGCAATTTGAATTAATAACTGATAACGAAATAACTCATAGCGATGTAGCCGAGGAGGATGTATGCTGATCAATAGTGGATTAGGCAACAGCAAGCCAGCGGGTGTAAATGACGAAAATAGACTTATGACATCAACTGTTACTCGAGGAGTGGCGCCACACTCTAATCACGACCACCAAAAGGCTTTTTCTGTAGACTTTGGAGTTAATCCTGATGGTGCTGGCGACTGTATTTTTTACCTCAAGAATCAAGACTCCGAAGAGCTTTTTCTTCAAGGCCTTTGGTTGCAATCAAGTGGCGGAGAAGAAGTATACTTTAATTTGGGGGACACCGGAACTGCTGTAAAGACAAATGGCACAGATCTTGTTGCCGCTAATCTTAATGTTGCCAGTGGAGAGGTTGCTGATGTGCTGTGTTATTCTAATATCTCTGATGGCGCAGTCGATATCACTGGATTAAGCGGAGGCGCAAAAACGCAGACTATTTGGATTAATGATGCTGGAGATAGCAAGTATTATGATTTCCCAGGACTTATGATTCTTCCTAAGAACGGGACATTCTCAATCTGGGCTGTAGGCGGAGACACTAATATACGGGGAACCGTTCTTTACTTTTTCCATAAGAATGAAGTTTCTTAACAAATGGCTCTTAGTACCTATATAGCGGATATTAAAAACGGAGATGTTGCAGAAGTCGTTAATGGTAATGGTGAGGTTAAATCTCTTGCTGTAGCTACTCGGCCACAAAAAACATATCTTCCAAATATTTATTACTTGGACAATGATACTTATGGCCGAGATATGAACCAGAACGCTGCTTTTGGCGGAACTCCCATCTATTTCCACAATGGTACTGATGACACGTATAAGACTTTTTCAGAACCCGTAGGGACTAAAGCTGTTGAAGATAGTACCGATCAAGCTTATGCTGGAACAAAAAGTATCAAGTGGGACAAGGGTAACATTGGCGATATTGTTCAGATAGCCGAGGCTGGAACAGATATAACCGTATCTGGTTATGCTGCTTTTACGCTGTGGGTATATGTGGACAAGGACTGGTTGGCGGGAGACTCTGTGGTAATTCAGGGTTATGACGTTGGCGTTGGGTATGTTGGGAGTAGCGTTGCGCTAGAAGACTATTTTAGCTATGGTACTTATGATCTTTGGCAATTTGTCGCAATTCCGTTAGTTGATATGGGGCTGACCACTGGCACTATTGACGCCATTAGATTTGAGATTGCTACAAGAGAGGGCGGTAAATCCCCCAAGTTCTATATGGATAACATTGAGCTAGAAGAGTCTGGCGAAAACATAAGTTTTAATGTAGAGCCCGATAAAGGAACATGGCTACATATTATAAGTCTAAGATTTGCTTTTGCTGATGTTATGTCTGGTGCGGTATCAGACGGAACAATGGCAGGGTATGCATACAACAAGCTTCTTGCTGCCACATTGACAAATGGAATCCTAGTTGAAAATTATGTCCAGGAATCTCGTGCAAACTCATGGATAGCGGATAATATATTCGACTTAATTAAATGGCCTAAGGCGGGGACGCAAAGTTTTTCTGACGGGACTAACTCTTGTCTGTTTATCGATTGGACATTCCCTGTTCCTCTTGTACTAAAACCTGAGAGTCGAGATGAACTTAGAATAACAATAAGAGATGACTTGTCTGGATTGCTGGAAATGCAGGTATTGGCAAATTGTTTTATAGAAGATAGAACATAAATAAGGAGATAATGATGGGTGCAACAAACGAAGAATTTAAGGGAATGGCTGATGACACTGGCAACAACGCAGATCGATTAACCGTGCCTAGTATTGAGCATGAGTCTGTAGATGCTTCGGCTGGAGATGCTACTCCATCCATGCAGAACTGCAGATACATTTACGCCGACGTTTCTGGGATCTGCAAAATCTCTTATGGGGATGCTGGCGGGAACTCAAAAACAGAGGTCCTTATCGTTGGACCAACTCTTATGGCAATTAGAAATGTTACGAAAGTTTATCAGTATTATGTTGGCACTACAGCAATTACATCCAAAGCATATACTGATGCTGGCGTTTCAGTCGCAGGGTTAAAATTACGTCGATAACTCGATTATAAATACAGGAGCTTTTGTATGCAGAAGAAACCAAAATGGGCAGTAGACTACGCTAAAAAAGAGTCTGAGGTTCCCGATCAATTAACGATCATAGGTAGCGCTGGTAGAGGATCGCAAGTTCCGCGCCAGAGTCTTTCTACTATAGGTGGAATGCAGGGTCCACATTATACTGGTGCGGGACAAAACGGTATAGTTGAGCCAAGCAAACCTGCAGCTATGGATAATAGTGGTAGAAATCCAGCCATGTATCATGAAGACGAAATTGTTGATCAGGTTCCAGGCGGTCGTATTATTACTCCGTCCGATGGCATGCCAGGTATTTCCCAAGCTCAAACCGAAGATCAACAGGCTCGCTTAGGCGAAGTTGAGCAGAATGGTATTCCTGGATACAAGTGTGGCGGTATGCGCAGGTATCAGGATGGCGGATATAATCCAACTGAACTTCCTGCACAGACAATCGCTCCAGCCCAAGGACAGCCTGCTCCAGCTCCAGTCCCACAATCTACGATAGCTCCAGCTCCGATAAGCACTGGTGCTCCGAAGCCTGTTCCGGACATGGTTACTCCTATAAAACCTGGGGACACAGTTCCTCCGGTCCAAAAGACTACATCTCAAGTTCCGCAATCAACTATCGCTCCGGCTCCTGTTCAAGAAGCGGCTCCAGTACCAGCTATTCCAGAGCCCACAGCAACAACAGTTCCAATGGGTAGAGTTGTCTCTGAACCAAGAAGAAGAACTATGGCTAAACAGCCAGAGGTTCCTGGTGCTATTCCGAGCTACGGCGCTTCTGACGATTTTGTGTCAAGTGCTATTGATTTTGATAAAGCCGGGGGTGATATGAAGAGACTTGTAGCTGATATGAGTCCAGATAATGCCACAAGCAAAATAGTTAATTTCCTGAAACAGTCAGGTGAGAAATGGCAAAAAGAACCTGAGTTAGTTGCTTCTGGAATTATTATGTTTACAAACGCAGAAGGGCGTAAGGGGTATTTCAAAGCTGACGGGTCTCTTATTTGGGCAAAAGGCCAGGACTTTGGAAAAAAGCTTTCTGAATCTCTTCAGGCTGGATCGGAGAGCGCAGCAAGACAGATAAGTATACCGGTTGAAAAGATCGTACAAAACCACGCTTCTTTCCAGGGTAAAATGATAGAGCTTGCTCAGGCATCATCTGGGAATATTGACGGATCCCTTCCCGGCATGATTGATTATCTCAAGGATGGATCTAACGAATTTGAAGTACAGCCCTATATCGCTGATGATGGTCAGACTGTCATGTTCACCAGAAAAGATGGTAAGCGTGGAAGTATAAATGACGAAGGTGTTGTTACCTACGAAAAAAGCTCAGATTATGGCAAACAGCTTTCAGAGTCTCTTGATACCGCAGCAGAGAGTTCTGGGGAATACCATGCCGAAAACGCTTCTAATATTATAAGGCAGAAGCAGACAGAGTTGCTCCAAAAACCTTCGCAGCTTCAAGACTACCTGGGAGATATCACCGGAGGGACTGATTACGAAACTCAAATCAAGAGACTCAATTTTCTCAAAGGTACAAATGAGAAGTTTCAGGTTCCTCCCCAACTAAATGACAAGGGTAATATCACCTATACTCTTAAAAATGGAGACAAGGTAGAGATTGATGCTGATGGTAAGGTTATGCAGGGTGGACTTTCTCCGCAAGTAAGTAAAGATAATACTAAGATAGCTGGAACAGATATTCCTAAACAGGACGATGATCCACCATCTGTTTATGAGCTGAAGGCAGAAGAGGCTTTTCAGAAACTTGTAGATATCTCAAATGGACTAAGTGAAGTTGATAAAACTATCGCGAATAACTATTTCGCAGAATTTGATGCGTCTAGTGCTGCAAATACTCAAGCTACTCTCCAAAGAATCAATGCGGATCCAAACATGACATCTGGAGCCAAAAACAGACTTTCAATGGAGCTCGAAAGAGGCTATGCAATCGGTCGATCTAACCTGGTTGGTGATCTTGTCGTTAATGCCCAGGGGCGAGCAGACGCGGCAGCTCTCGACATTCTTACTCAAGCTAGAAGCATGGAAGATTTTTACCAGAGAAAAGAGACTCACGATAATGATCTCAAAGATAGAGAATGGAAGCATCTTCTTGAGACACATGATCCCACAACTGCCGAAGGATTAAGGATACTCCAAACGGAGCACGTTAAAATATTTGGTGGGGATGTTCCCGATCTCAACTACATAACAGAGCAGCAGGCTTATCAAACAAAGAAAGACCAGTATAACATAGATTCACTTGATATTGCAAAGCGTGCAGCTAAAATCAACCTTAGCGTCAACCAGTATGAGAGTGCTCTTGAGATGCTTAAAATTGGTGGAGAGGCTGCTATTCCTGATGTAATAGAACAGCTTGGACTTAGCGAAGAAGAGGCTCGCGGAGTTCTTAACGACTATAATCGTGAACAAAGGGGCGATATTGATGTATCTGAACGCGTTATGGGGATGCTACTTACTAGAGATTATGATTCAATAATATCTGATCCAATTATTCGAGATCAGATAAATAGAGAACTAGGTGGAAATGCTACTGACGAAGATATTGACAAAGAAATAATGCTTCGTATTGATGCTGTTTCTTCTGATAAAAACGAATACTTTGGTGGTAAAGTAGAGTCTCTTGTTAGTCAACTGAGGAGTAATGACCGTGATCTTGATTATATGCTTGATGACTATAAAACCATAAAGGCAGTTGCAGCTTATCTTGGAATAGATCGTAATGCCGAAGGAAGCGATGCCAAAATTAGCGAATACATAAAGACCGTGCATGATGCCCAGGTATTACCTATGGCAGAAAAGTATGTTGATGCCTTTATTGCAGAAGGACTGGCAAAAGATTATGTAGATACCCCAGAAAACAGGGGCAATATGGTGGCAGCATTCAATGATATGCTTGTTAATGGTATTATCGACAAAGATGGAAATCTTACCGAAGACGAGACTTACATGCTTCCGTGGGACGACCCAACTCTGCATTTTAATTATGAAGATTGGAACGGAAACGACATTAACTATACCGATGGCAAAAAACCGGAAAACTATGGCGCTACCGAGGTCAATGTTGACGGCAATGGAACAGATTTTGGTATGCGTACAACTGTTGATGGTGAAACTGTCACCAAGCCGATCACATTTGCTGATATGGATAATAAGTGGAATGAGCTTAGTGAATCAGAACGTGCAGATTATTTCGATGAAAATGGAAATCCAAATATCAAGCAATTTGTCACAGATAAATTTGGCAGGGTAGATGGTTCAAAAAATGCTCCTCTTTTCGCAGACATTAAAGAGATAGACGACTACATCTCTAACACCGATAACATTGAAGATATACGGCAGGTAGCTATTATTGCCGACGAATTTGTTTCAAATTTCACTGTTCCAGAAGAGTGGAGAGAAGATGGTGAGGCTCCAAATGGCATGAAGATATCTAATCTTATTACAGATATTGGAGAACTTGGCTATTTTACATACTTAGATTCTGCTGGAGACAGACAGATTGCAACAGACACAACACTACTCTCTAAAATTGTACTGCAAATGGAAAGAGCTTTTCTTAAGGAGGGCGAGCATTTCGATGTTGCCTCAGATCAGTTTAAAAGCTTATGGAAAGACGGTGAAGGATATGTTGTCGATAAGAACGGAGTAATACTGAATTTTACTAAAGATTTCCAAGACAAAAACAATATTGCTGCGATTAGTAATTATAGAATTGGAGATATGAAAAAGTATTCTCCCGCAGGGATTTCTGGAGATACAAGCCGTTTTGATAATAATGTTTTTAATTCTAAGAATTATAGTGAGAAAACAACTGACGAGTCAGCCAAATGGATGTCTCCAGTTGGCAAAGTTACTTCTGGAATTAACTATAATAAAAATATATACGAGGGGTATACTGAGTCTGGTTATGCTAAAGCTACTTTTAATAAAGAATTTAAAAATTGGGCTACAGATAATATTGGAAATACATTTGAGTGGGATGGGTCAGTGTATACTGTTTTAGAAGATCCTCTAGCTGGATTAACTTCTTTTAAAGCAGTTTCTGCGTCAGCCGGATTTCGTGGCTACAGAAAGGCCTTTTCTAATGGTGATGCAGAAGCACTAAGAGTTGCTGACGAAAATGGAAAAGAGATTCTATTTACTTTTGGAACGTCAATTTCAATAAATGATTAGTATATAGAGGAGATAAATATGGCTATGGATTACAGTAGATTAGGGTCTGTGTATCCGAAGGGATATGACCCAGAAGAGCTCAGTAAGGTTACTACAAATACTATTGGAGGAAATGCGCCAGATCCCAACGCTGGGCAAAGTTTCTATGGGCAAAATTTTTACCAAAAAGATGATCCTGGATACCGTCTTTTTGGTGGTGGTAATTCGCTAATAAATAATCGATTAGATGAATCTGGTGGAGATACTCCCGAACTTGGTGGATCTTTTTCTAAAGATATGGGCAAAGCGATTACTTTTGGAGAAAGTGATGAAGCAAAAGGATTTGCTAGTGGTCAGACTTATGATGATATGAATTTTCTTCAAAGGGCTATGGCGCGTATCCAAGATAGCAGAACAGATAGTGGGTCGGAAGATGGTAAGGGTGGCATTATTGGTGGCGAAGGTGGTCTTGATGCTGGTGGAGCGCTTAAGATTGGTGGATCAATGGTAACTAATATTGTTGCTAAAAAAGCTCAGGAAGCTATAGATACCTACGAAAAGGATATGGAAGATTGGAAAAATGAAGGCAAATACTGGATGAATCCTAATGATATTGAGACGAGACCAGAGATCGAAACTTATCTTGATAATATGCCTACTGTAACAGGTTCTTTAGTTGACGCCTCTCTTACTGGCGGAGCTCTTTCTAAAGATAAAAATATAAAGGGGTATTCTGCTGTAGCTGCTGGACTTGGCAATCCTTTTGTTGGTATTGGTGCGGCTGCCACTAAAAAGCATCCAGGGATGTTTGAGTATGCTCACCACAAGGGAGGTGAGGGAGCAATAAAAGGGGCTAAAATCGGATCGTCAGTTCTTCCTGGATGGGGAACTGTTATTGGAACTGTTGTTGGAGCTCTTGGTGGACTTGTGAGTGGTGTTTCGGGATTTGGTAAAGCTGAGAAGGAAGATGCTGAAAATAGGCGCAAGGCCAGAGAAGAGTATGAGCGCGTGTTGAAACAGTGGACAATAAAGAAGGATACAATTAAAGCTGCTAAATACAAGAAGTACCTTGATGAAAAGAAGCTAGGAAGAAAAGCGATTAGGGCAAAGAGAGAAACTAGAGACAAGGAAAGTAAACAAAAGAAGATTACTTCTGCGAAAGAAAGACGATCACAAATAATGGATGCCTTTTTAGCTGCAGGTGGAGCTGAAAAGGGTAGAGTGAGTGATAGAATGAAAATGTTTAGAGGAGCATAAGAAATGGCAAATCCATATCTAAAAGATAATCCAGAGCATACACAAGAATTTTTTGCAGAGCAGAAATATCCAACAAGCACTATAGCAGAATCTTTGCAGATTCCACCTGCGCCTAAGCTTAAGTACAACTCCAAGGCTGGAAGTATAATTGCAGGCGGGAATGTTTTTAGTAGCATGGAGGACGGAATACGGATTGCTCAAAAACAAGTGCATAACCGTAAAATGAAAAAAGAATTTGAGAATATTTTAGCAAAAGGTGAGCGTGGAGTCAAGCTAGTTTATGATGATGCTGTTAAAACTTTTGGAGAAGAAATTAAAATGTGGATTCCTCCACAAGAGCTTTCTTATGACATGGCTACTGGTCAATTTAAGCCTTATCAATATTACCAATCCATGACTACTGGTATTGGGAAATATTTAGAGCAAAAGGCAGTTTCAGACAAAAAGGCTAAAGAACTTAAGATCCAAGAGGGTCAGACTAAGCAGGCTCAAATTATGAGCCAAGCTCCAAGGGGGACAATCTATGAAGATATTGCTCCGAAGGTTTTTAGTGCTGCCCCAGGAGTTCAGCTTAGACCAGATGTTCAGTCTTCAATGAACAAGTATCCTTCTAGCGCAGATATCCTAAAACAGAAGAATGCTAGTGAGACAAACGAGTGGTACAAGCACCAAATGATAGCTCTTCGCTACCAGACAATGGCTATGCAGGAAGAGAAAGATGGTGCTGCTAGGGCTGAGAAACGGCGCATTATTGACAAGCAAGTTGGAGACTATCAGTTGCAGGCATCCAAAGCCAAAGAAGCGCTTAAAAAAGTATTGAATCCAGATCCTACTATTGACCCTAATTCATTCGAGATGATTGTTCCAGAAGTAGACCACAAGGCTAAAGTCTTACTGGAAAATAAAATTGAACTACTAAATAGTCTTGCAAACAAGCAAGAGTGGTCAAAGCTTGGAACACTCAAAAAAGGCCAGACATTGAAGTTTTCCGGATTGGCAGATGACGCAGAAACCGAGGCTCCGAATCCTATACAGGCTCCTGGTCCTGGTGCAAATGCTGGAGTTCCTCAGCCAAGCGCTCCGATTCCTTTTGATCCTAACAATCCAGAACACGAGAAGGTGCTTAATGCGATTAAGGCGAAAACGACTGATCGTACTGCTGCAATAGAAATGCTTAAACAGGCAGGCTATATAGTAAGATAATAACAACAGCGAACTGATTATGATGTACTATAAAAATAAAGGGAAAAAAAGATGGTAACTTTTGATGATCTTTGGAATGCACCAGCTTCTACAGAACCTATTCCGGAGGCAACAGCTCCAGCCCCGATAGATCCGTTTGCTCAACTACAAGCTCCAGCCCCATCTCTTGCTCCTGTTGCAGCTCCAGCTCCATTGCCGGCTCCAACTACAGCCTCATCTTCGCTGACGTTTGACGACCTCTGGAACACTCCCATTAAGGAAGAGCCAGAACCTATTGGCGCTGGACCGGTAAACATCCCTGTAGGACAAATGGACTTTGAGGATGAGCCTGTTGAACCTGTCGCTGGTGGCGGGATAGACCCCGTATCTTTCGAGAGCCAAACACCTAGTCAGCCATTATCCCAGCCGCAAGTTCCAGAGCTTAAGCCTGAAGAGCCTTTTGCTGATGCTGCCTATAGCGTCAATCTACCAAAAGATGTATCAAAACCAGCCGAAGTTGTCCGTGGCGACGTTGATTATATCACTATTGCAAAGTCAATAAAAGATTTGCCTACAGAAGAGCAAGAGATCAAAATTTCAGAGTATCCCATTGTTGATCAATCTTCAATAAAAGAGAAGATTAGCATGCTTAACTCTGCGAGTCCAATGTGGGGTGAGGCTATCAGGACAGGCGCATCTATCGGAGAAACGATACTTAAGCCTAAAGACTGGAAAAAGTCAATCCAAGCCCAGGCTCCTCGACAGGGTGAGTATGCAGACAAATACAGCAATGGAAAAAAGATCTCTGAATTACTTAATCTAAAACCTGCAGATGTTACTTACGGCAAAGACAATGAACCCAAGCTTAGCGAGCGCATAACCACGCTTCTTGATGCGTCAGGAGACGGCGGTGCGACAATGACCGATGACCTCAACCATTTCTTGAGAGAAGACAAGAAAGGTAATAGGCAAGGTGTTTTAAAAGGATATGAAGAACGATACAAAAAAGGTGAGCAACTCGCGAAAGAATATGGCATTGTTCTCGAAGGAATGGAATTTGATTCTGATGGCAATCCGATTTATAGTGAAAATAATTTCCCTGAATCGGAGAGCATTCCATCTGACGCAGAAACTACTCAAGCTATCAATACTTATCTTCGAGAAGTCGGGGCAAAAGGTGCTCGTGAGAAATATGACCGAGAAAGTGTTACATCTCACTTATTGAAAGTTGCAGAGGTTCTCGATCCCGCAGAACTTAGGTCGTATAATATTGAGCAGGATATGAAAGCATTGCAAAAATCAGACAACAAAACCTACCAAGCGTGGGAGCAAGGCCGGATTGGATTTGTGTTATCCAAGCATATTGCCGAGAGAGTTCTTGCTGACGATGAAGAGGGTGCAAAGCAGGCTATCGAACTAAAGGGTCGCTTTGAAGCCTTAATGGGAGCTCAAACTCTTGACGAAAAAGGTTTGGGAAAACTTTACGCTGATACGGTAAGAATGCTTTCTCCGATGGTTCTTACTGGAGTTAAAAGTGCTGTCCCAATCCTTGGTACTGCATGGTCACTTAATGAGTGGGCAAAGCAAGGTGCTGGAGATACCTATGCAGACATGATCGATGCTGGCGTGAGCCATGAAACAGCAAAACAAATTGCTCCAGTTACCGGTATAATATACGCCTCCATTGAAAGACTTCAGCTTGGACAGCTTGCAAATGTTGGTTCAAAATTAACCGAGGGAATGGTTCGTGAAGGACTCAAGAAAACTCTGGTTAAACTTGCAAAAGAAAAAGGAAAAGATTTTATTAAGGAAGTTTCAGAAGAAGGTGTTCAGCGCATTATTACCGATCTTGGCACAGAGCTTGGAATGCAAGCTGAGGGACTTTCGGAAAAAGATCTCGGCGAGATAGTTTGGGGTGAGATGAAAAACATGGGTGAGGAGATGAGTTCAGCAGCTCCTCAAATGCTCATCCTTTCTGCTCTCGGACTCGGTGCCGGCAGTGTTAAGGCTGCTAGGCGTGCAAAGGTTGGGAAAAAAGAAGTCGCTCCAGAGATTGCTCCGGAAGAAAAAGTTGACCCTACAAAAGCTGTTCTTCCTGGACCCAAAGAAGCTGAGAAGATTGTTCCTGCGGAAGAGAAGAAACCTCTCTCAGACCAAGACGTTTTTGACCTTGCCCAGGCTGCACAAAAAGGTGATATCGAAGCCCAGAAAAGACTTGACGAAACCCAGAGTATTCCAGTCACAAAACAAGTCGAAGCTAAACCTGAAGCAGAAGTTGAGCTTGATGAGGCCAACGTATTCCTACTCCCCGCAGACGACCGCGCAAAAGCTTTTGAGGATATGGATGATGACCAAGCTGCCGAAGCTATGAAGTCCTTCCAGAATCTCCCCGAGACTCAACGCGAGGAGATATTCCCCACCCTCTCCGAAGAAGAACAGGATATTGTAACCAATTTGTATCAGGTAGCTGAAGACGAAACTGAGGGCGTTGAGCTTACCGGTGAAGTTGCAGAGATGCCGGAAGGTTTAAACGAAAGCGACAAGCGGGCTGAAGTTGTTAATGCCCAGATATCTAAAGCTGAAAAAGTTGCTCCTGGAATTTCAGTCGAGGTAAATGCAGACCAAAACAATGCCCAGGCTGACCTAAAGATGTCTCCTGATGGAAAGCCTATTGTAGATGAGAATCGAGGGCTGGAAGAAGTCGCTTTGGAAATAGAGGGAATGCCATCCATTGTAAGACTCAAAGAAGAAGGGGTTGATGTTTCTGATGTTGTTGTCGAGATGGCTGATGTCGCTGGCAGACATCCCATCTCGGGACTTGATGGGCAATTACACTGGGTTAGCGAGCAACGCAAACATGAAGCTAACAACAATAGAGACGAGGATGGTAATCATGTCGTCTATGGTTCTTATGATTTTAATGACTTTAAAATTCTTAACGATGCATGGGGACAGGAATTTGGTGATAAGATTGCTAAATCTATGATGAAACATTTTCATTCCGAACTTGAGAAAAGAGGGCATCATGGTTTCCATGTTGGGGGTGACGAAAACCGGCCTACGTTTAGAATCCCGCCTAACAATATTGAGAAATTCAATAAAGACATGGCAGAGATTCACGAGGCCACCAATAGCATAACGCTAACTACCCCAGACGGTAAAGAAATACCATTTGGAGTCAGCATGGCTATTGCTGAGGATTTCCCTACAGCAGATCTTTTGCTCAAGTCGAGTAAAAAAAGTGTAGGTAAAAATTCTTTTGTTATTGACAAAAAACTAAAAAAGAGCTATTCTAATATACAGGACGTTATTGGAACACCCAAGACTGAAGAGCTAATTAGAATAGCCAACGAAGGGAGATCTGAAGATGAACAAGTTGCAAAACGTAAAGATATCTTACGGCGGAAAAACGTACAAGAGCGTAGAGGACCTGATCAAGGCGAAGGGACTTCCGATGCCGAGCGTAAAGTTCCCGAAAAAGAACGTAAAGTAGGCGAAGAACGCCGGACCAAAGAGATCCACGAGTTCGGCGCTACTAATATTATCGCAGAGAAGTACACTGGCGGTCGTGCCATATCATTTACAAAAGAATACCAAGCGCTGAATAGGGAGGCGAAGTATGACGCTGCTCAACTTGAGCGGGTTGCACAATCAGATAATATGGCCAAGCTTGAAAAGAAGGGCCTAAAAGATTCTGATGCTTACGTTAGATCCAAAGCTCTTCACACTGCTCTTCGTGCAGAGCTAAGTAAGTACAGGGACAGTTCCACAAGAAACGTAGAGGCCGAAAAGAATCGCCTTGCCAAATGGGCAGCAACCGGAAAACCTACCGACTTCCCAACTCTCCAAAAAGAATTTGAAACTGTTATTGCATCCTTAGACTCCCAGGATCTTTCCGACTTGTACGATATTCCTAAATCGCAAATTAGAGCCGCTATTTCTGCAATCAAAAAAGGCAAAGAGGGTAGCTCTTATGCCCGTAAGTTAAGATCAGAAATTGGTGAACAGGTTTTGATTAACATGAACCTTTCCGCCAAAGAGAGATACGATGTAGCCAAAGACATTCAAGGCAAGGCTGAAGAGAAGCGTTCTCCTAAAAAGGTGGAGGCGGATACGGCTGATTCTGGATTTGACTTTGGAGCAAATATTGGCGAGGATGTAGATGAGGTCGATCTCATGTTTGCTCGCCGAACTAATCCGGACGAATACATAGGAGTTATCAAAGAGAAGATGGCAAAACCTCAGCCGAAGGAAAAAGATCTTGTCGCTATGCATAATCTTGATGAAAATAGCATCGTTTTTATTGATGAGGTTGGCGGAATACCACTTCCAAGTTTGGCTATAGTTCAAAAAGATATAGGGTTTGAGGGTTTTGGTGAAATCTCTCTTATTGCTGACAAAAGCATGGTTGATCCTGAATTTGTAAAAGTGTTTGATGCTGACATCTATTCCCCCAGATCTCCAAAAATCGAGTACAAGTTAAATAATAAAGAGTCTAATGATTTTTCATTAAAGCTATCGGAAGCTCGGCTTAAATACGAAATGACAACTGGAGAAAGTAGTCTTGAAGAACACATTCGCAATTCGGACAAGAAAATGTTTCTTAGGTCAGTGGGATATGACGAGTCTTTTAGAGGGATGTTCCTTGAAGATAATAATGTGAGCGTGAGAGTTGCGACCAGTCCTGCTCACCTTCGAGGCTTTCTAACTGGGATGCCTTCGATAGTTTCTTACATTAAAAATCTTGTTAAGACAGAAAAGGTTGATTCGAGTAATGAAGATCGTATCCGAAAGGAATTATACGATGTGGCAGTCAAAGCTACCGAAGAGTATGCTGACGATCGAGTTAAAACTTTAATGGAATCGGGTGAAACGAGAGAGCGTGTTTTAGAAGCTAATCGAAAGCACTATTTAAAACTTGCTCAGGATATGCTTAATCGAGATAGTCTTGATGGTATAGTTTACTATAACTTTTTAGCTGAAGCTCTTGATGACTACAAAACTATTAGTCAGAAGAAAAAAACTCTTGATCGGAGAAAAACTGTTGATCGTATAGACCGTGCAGTGAAAAAATTAGGTAAAGACAAATTTGAGGAGTGGGCACTCGATATTGCTGATAAGATATTTGTCGAACCTCATTATAAAAAAGGTCGCAAGAAGGTTGACTTTAGTCTTAATAGTGCCATTGATATAATGCTCGGGCAAGCTATTACTGGTTCTGAAAATACGATGACAACGAGCGTTGCAAAAGCTCGTAGTCGAGGAGCAAAGCGATTTAAGAATTTAGACGAAATGCGTAAGGCTAAAGAAAGAATTGTTGAGAGTAAGGCGTTTGATAAATTAAAAGATGCAAGTAATGACCGATTTTTTGACCTCTCTGATAAGGTAAAGGAAAATTACAAGTATTACCACAAAGATTCTTTCAGCACATATCATCTCGATGACTTAAGTAAATCAATATATGATTATTATACAGGTAGCGGTAAGGGACGCTCTGCAATGGAACGATCTCTTAAGAAAAATGATTTTAGTAATATTTCAGATTCTGATATAGATGACATTGTGTCTTTTGCTACGGACCTGCAAAATATGCCTACAGAATACTTTGAAGCTAAGATCCAACGTGGAGTAAGGCTTTCAGAGTTCTCTGGGGCGGTTATTCCGAAGGGAACTTCTCAAAAGGTTAAAGACATTCTTGCTATGAATGATGTTCCTTTTGTCCAATACGACTCTCGGAAAGATGGCGACCGGACCAAGAAGGTTCAGAAGATCTCTAAGGCTGCAGATGTCTTCTTCAAGAAAGACCTCTTAGAAGACTCTACTGGAGATCTCTTTGAAGGAACCGAGTACGGAGACGAGCGCTCGAAGACACAGAAGGAAGTTGACCAGTATCTCAAAGACAATAAGGGTGGAACCGCCAATATATCTGGACTCCCTCTATTTGAGGGCGGGGCCGGAATTGTTGACGGAGCAGAGCAGGTCTCTCTCTTCCGGAAGAGCTTTCCTGCTGGCGATGTAACCTACATAAACGACACATACGAGAAGTCTGTAAGCATTATTCCCAAGAGCGAGTTTGGGCGGATCAGAGTTAAGTTTGCTGATCAATTTGAGGCAGTAGTCCGTGATGAAAACGGCAAGCTTACTAAAAAGACTTTTAAGCTTGGAAAAGATAATAAGGCTGCAGTATTGATGCCGAAGACTGGCCCGATTACAATCTATTTGAGCAACAAGCTTTCTGCTGAAGAAGTAGCTCGCTATTACGCTCATGAAGTTTCTCATATCGGACTGAAGAATCTTTTAAAGACTTCTCCGAAACATAAAGCTAAAATGGAGAAGGCGTTCAAAGCTGCAAAAAACACCAGGGTTATGAAACAAGTTCTCAAAGCTTATTCAGACAAGACTGTACACTTCGAGGAGTTTTGGGTAAAGAGCATTGAGGACGCTCTCGCTTCTCCGGATAAGAAGGGGCTTTCCAAAACAATACTTGATATTTGGTACGACTTCCTAAACAGTATCGGCGTTGACATTAAGGATTCCGAGCAGATGACTCGCTTGATTATTAAAGAGATGCAGAAGGCGGGAGTTGAGAAGAGTGCTACAGAGGTTGCTCGTGAAAATGATGTAAGATTAGCGAAGAATGATGCGGTGAGGATTGCTACAATACTTCCTCCGGCAGATTTTGAGGAGTTGTCTTCTATTCCGATTCGCCATGGCTCAAGTGTTGAGTTTAGAGAATCTCTTGTTGCGAAATATGGAACACGGTCCACCTTTAGGAAAAAGGCAACTCAGGCAGAGCTTGCCAAACTTGATGATATGGCCGAAAAAGAAAACACACCTGACCATCTGAACCAATATTTGAAGGAGAAGAGCGACTGGCGCAAAAAGGTTGAGAAGTGGGAATCTGAATACCCTGCCGATAAGCCGATCAATATTGCTGGTGATAGCTACTATAATATCATAACTCCAAGAAACGACGGAGACGGCTGGAGAGTTACAAATATCCTAAAAGAGGATATGATGCCATCCGGTCACCAAAATTACGCTACGAGACTAGAGGCTCTAAAGGAGACTCTGAAGCCATCCCGCGTTCCGGTGAACACTCTATTTGCAGTAGTTCCACAAGTAGATTCTAAGGCGTTTAAGAATTGGTTCGGAGATTCAAAAGTTGTGGATGAGAATGGTGAGCCTGTAGTTGTTTATCATGGGACAGGCACAACAATAACGGAGTTTGGTGAGGGGTTTACTGGTCAAGGAAACAATCAGCTTGGCTCCGGATTTTACTTTACGACGAAAAAGAGTGAGGCCGAAGGATATCAGACTGGAAAATTGCAAGATCCGCGTACTGGTAAGCTGATGGACAAACCAGGCGGGGAAGATAGTCCGAATGTTATGGACGCTTTCTTGAGTATTCAGAAACCTATTATTGTTAGTGGTTCCAACTTAAGAGAATCGGATGTAGATCTAACGCAGGAAGATGCTGCTGCTCTATTAAGAATGGCTCCCGACATTATGCACAAAGAAGAGTCTCCGCTTGGCGACTGGCATGAGGAGTATTGGGACGAAGGTCCACAGGACTGGATGATTGACCAAGTTGCGGAAAATTACACTGGAGCATCGCTAATGTCTCTTGAAGGCGATTTCTTTGGTGATGACTCAACTGAATTCAGAGAAGCTGTGAATAAAGTTCTTGGATACGATGGCGTTGTGATGGACTTTGGAGATGATCATAAACATTATGTGGCATGGTTTCCTACTCAAATCAAGTCTGCTACAGATAACGTCGGGACTTTTGAAGAGACTAATCCCGATATTCGCTTCGCAGAACGCGAAAAGGTAGATCCATTTTTCTCCCCTACCGAGCAGAAGATCTCCGAGCTTAAGCAGGAAAAGGGCGTAGTTGCTCAGATCAAATCGATGATCAAGAAGGAGCAGCTCAAAAAGGCTGAGATCGAGTGGATGGGACTGAACGAGTGGCTGGATGAGAATCCGAAAGCTACGAAGACTGAAGTTCTGGACTTCGTGAAGAGCAATCAGGTTACGGTTGAGGAGACTGTGCTAGACGAAGGTCTTACCACTATGCCTACATTAGAAAGTGTAACCGATGACTTGTATAAGGAGGCGCTTAGTCCAGGTTTGGCAGATGGCGAGTATTGGTTTGATGAGATGCAATCTCAAAAAATGAAAGTGGCTGACGATATAAGAGAGAGCGTAATAGAAAAAGAGTCTGATGACGGAGAGACTGTGTGGACTCTAAAACATAATAATGTAACACGCAATGTAGACGACGATCCTTTAGATATGGATAGCGATGAATTGGTAGAACTTTTCGACATTTCTGATGAGGATATATTTGAGCTTATTCCTAAAGATGTGATTGAGCAAGGTGCTCGTTATATAGCTGAAAATGAAGCTCCAGATATTTTAGAGTCTAGGCGAGAAGAATTTAGAGAAAATCGCGAAGAAGGTTTGACTGAGCATGGTAGCTATGTTCTCCCAGGCGGAACGAATTACAAAGAGGTTCTGTTTCGGATGCCGATTACAACCAAACCTCTTCCTGCAGATGTAAGGGTTGTCATGAACAGCGACAACGATAGATATTATGTTCTTGCTAAAAACCATGTTGCTCTTGGAACCGGAGTGACAAAAGAAGAGGCTCTTGAAAATGCACGGGAAAATCATAAAGAAACAGCATACAAGTCTGGCCACTGGGAACAACCCAACGTCTTTGCTCACGCCAGGCTAAATGATCGTGTTACTCCTGACGGAGAGCGCGTTCTCTTCATCGAGGAGATTCAGAGCGACTGGGCGAGAGATATCAGGAAAAGAGGAGTACAAAAAGACCTTGAGAAACTTCTTGATAAAGAAGAAAAAGAGTTGCGAGAATTAAATCGGAGAACATGGGATGGTCCAGAATTATCGAAAGAAGAAAAGGAACACCAGAAGATTCTTAAAGATAAAGTTGGAAAGTCGCTTCAAGAAAAAAGTCTCGATGCAAAGGGAATCAAACCCTTTCCTCACCGCCGAGCATGGCACGAATACGTTCTCAAAAACATTCTCCGCAAAGCTGCCGATGAAGGCTATGATCGCGTAGCATGGATTAACGGTAAGCAGACTGCAGATCGGTACTCGTTGGAGAAGAAGATTGATCACGTTAGGGTTAATCCAAAAGAGGGTGGGCGTGATGTTTACATTCTTATGGATAATAACTCAGACTTTTCCTTCTCTCTTGATAAGGACGGGAAGATAACCGAGTCCTCTATGGTTGGCAGCACTGTCGGCAGAACTATCGATCAAGTTGTTGGAAAAAAAATTGCCAAGAAGATTATGGATGCGAAGGGAGAATCGAAGCTTGAGGGTGAGGATCTCAAAATGGGTGGTGAGTGGGCTGTCAATCTCTACGATAAAACTATCCCGAACTTCCTCAACAAGTACGCTAAGAAGTGGGGCAATAAGGTTGAGGATGTGATGCTTGGAAATACTGATCAGCAGTCAATATCTCTCTCCGGTAACATGGCCTACGATCTTCAGTATGCAGGACAACCTATGTTCGCGAAGACTTCTGATGACCAAACCGAAACGCCTGCATTTAAGAAGTGGTTCAAGGATTCAAAAGTTGTGAACAAGAGTGGTGAGCCTGTTGTTGTTTATCATGGGACAGGAAACGGAATTACCGAGTTTTCTCTAGCTAAAGCAAAGGACTTAGAAGGCCGGAGAAGGGGCCTAGGTCTTGGTGCTAGAAAATTTTACTTTACAGGCTCAGAAAAATCAGCCTCCCTATTTGCAGAGGGAGCTCCTAATAGAAAACTGGGGAAAACTCCTAATGTTATGCCTGTGTATTTAAGTGTAGAAAACCCTATCTCAGAAAAGCTATACAAGGAACGGTTTAAAGATTTGACCGGTAAAGAGATGTTTGACCCTGATTTGACAAGGCAAGAACGTGACAAAGCAATCAAGTCGCTAGACACTCAAATTAAGAAAGATGGCTTTGATGGTATTGTTGAAGAATTTCCAGATGGAACTTTCGGTCAGATTGCCGTGTTTGAATCCAACCAGATCAAATCTGCCACTGGCAACATTGGAACATTTGACGCAGAATCTCCCGACATTCGCTTTGCAAAAATCGCTGACGACAAAGATGGCGAAAAGAAGACGTCTCGCAAGAAAGCTGTCCCAAAACCAATACCTACTATTTCTCAGGTAGATAAAATTGAGAAGGCAGCACGCTCTCTCCGCTCCAAACTCCGTTACGTCTCCGATGAAGTTCTCGGACAGCGGGCTGAGATGGAAGTCGAGATGTTGAATTACAGCGCCGATCTTCAGGAAAAGCTCACAAACATGATCTATGATTACGCTAAGAAGATCGGACTTCGTGGGGAACCTCGGAATCGTGTAGATACTTTGATGAAAAATGTCAAAACAGTATCTGCCTTCAGGAAGGCGCTAGAGACCATGGACGTAGTTCTGTACAAGAGACAGAACTCAGTGCTCAAGAAGCAGGTAATGAAGCGTATCATGGCGGAACGAATGCGTCTGAAGAGATTGGAAGGCAAGACTCGCCAGAGCCGGACAGATCTCAATTCAAATCGAAAGCTCAAAGCGTATTTGATGGCTCTCACCGATGCGACTCCCAAAGATCTTGATAATGTCGAGAAGACTCTTAACTGGTACATTGAGAATCCAAACCGCGCAATGGACTCTGCAATAGCTAACGATCTTCGCAAGACATTTAAGGCCACTTTAAATGATATGGATAACGATCAACTCCGGCAGGTTGTGAAGAATATCAATGAGATCAAGATTGACGGATATACCAAGAAGCAGCGTGAAGAAACTGAAAAGCAAGAGATGCTCGCAGAGGATGCTGAAAAAGCCGTTAAAGAAATTGAGGCAATTACCGATCCTCCGGAGTACAAGAGTGGGTTCAAGAAGTCTGTAGAAGGGCGCAAAAGGCGAAACTGGTTAAAGAAGTTTGCTTGGGACCATGTTCGTCCTGAGAGGATGAATGATCTCTTAGTTGGATATAATGAAGATTCAGTATTTAAGAGGAATGTTTTTGATAAAATTCTTGAGGCTGAAGAGGCGCAGTTGGTCAATACTGAGGTGGCAGTCAAAGAGTTCCAGAAGATCCATGCGGGAATTGATGTGGCGAAAGCGCTATCTGAGCCTTATATGGAGCTGACTTATGAAACTGTTGATGATACGGGGAAAGGGCTCAAAGAAAAAATCCAGCTCACTCTCAACCAGATGATGTTTATCTACGCCAATTCCAAGAATCCAGGGAACAGATCTCATCTATATGGATCTGGCATATATGATAGTGTCATAGAAGAAGTCTTGGATAAACTTCCTGCAAAACACAGAAAATCTGTAGACGATATGATCGATTATTTTGATAATACCCAGTATGATCGGGTGGGTGCAGTATTTGCTCGGGAGCATGATGTAGATATGCCTAAAGAGCACAACTACTTTCCAATTTCCAATCTGCAAACTGACCGTGCTGAGAATGCCGTGGCAGCAGATCTTCTCGCTAGATTCACTTCCAGACAGGCAAGTATCAAGAAGGGTATGACTAAGAGTCGTGTTAATTCCAAAGCTGCCTTTGCAGAACTTGATTACTTTGGAACTACGGTTAAAAGCATTAGACAATCCGAGCATTACATTGCATACAATGACATAGTGCGCGATGTTAATCAGTTCCTCAACAAGACTGAAGTCAAAAAAGCTATGGATGATCGCAACACCGAATATTCTCTGCAGCTTAACGATTGGCTGAGAGCTGCTGCTTATGGTCGAATTGGTGCTTCTGAAAACGTTCTCGACCAAGCCAGTGACTGGCTTAGAAACAAGTATATGACTTACGCTCTTGGATTCAATCTTATAACTGTTGCAAAACAGCCAGCCTCCTTTTTCCAGGGATCAAAAGAGGTCAATAAGGGGGCTCTCGCACATTCCATCAGAAAGTATGCGACTGGCAGATCTGCTCAAGAGGCTTTTGTTAAAGAGAAAAGCGTTATGATGCGGAATCGTGCAACGAGTTATGAGCGCGAGATGGCGGAGATGGCGGAGAAGAAGCTTATTCCGGAAGCTCTTGGGATATCTAAATCAGAACTTAAGCAGATGAAGCAGGACGGTACTCCTATAAACGAAAAGACCCTTCTTCAGAGAACTAAGATGGCTAAAGATAAAGCTGTCGATGCGCTTGAGAAAGTCAGAGAGTTTTCGATGTCATTTATCACAAAAGCGGATATGATGACAACGACAATCTTATGGTATGGCAAGTACCACGAAGTGATGGCGAAGTCGGGTAATGAAAAGACTGCGATTAAAGCTGCTAATTCTGTTATAAGGAGAACTCAGCCAATGGGTGGTCTGGTTCATCTTCCAGCTATATATCGAGGAAACGGACTTGCAAGAGCTTATACAGTATTTACAAATCAGCTTAATCAAGATGCGAATATGTTGATTGACTATAAGCAGACTACAGGCAAACGTGATATCGGTCAAAACCTTTTGCATGCGTCACTGCTTGCGCTCCTACCGGCAACGTACATGTATTGGATTTCTAGTGCACTTAGACCACCATGGGAAGACCCGGAGGGATTTGCAAAATTCTTTGTGTCACAGTTTACTGGAGGGTTTGCAATTGGGAATAGGATGGTAGACTCAGTCATGATGGGGATTACTAACGCAACGATCAAGGCGCGTGGTGGAAAAGTGGACTACGGTTCTGCGGAGATGCTCTTAAATCTACTTCCTCCTTCATTGGGGCCAGTGGAGGATGCTGCGCTTAGTATTGCACAACACAATCCCAAGAAGGCGTTCAGATCTTTTATGAAAATCAGTGGGCAGGGTTATCCTGCAGTTAAAAAGCTGATTGTTGGAGGCATGAGAGTTTCCAAAGTTTACACCAAGGAAGGCGAAAAGCTTTCAACTTGGGAGAAGATTAAAGAGCATAGGGCGCTTGTTTATTCCAAGTATGTTATGGATAAAGATCCTTCAATAGCTGGAGCGATGAAGAAGCGTCTTGAGAGATCTACTAAATGGGAAGATAGGGTTGCTTTTAAGGAGTGGTACAAGAAGCTCTCTCCGGAAAAAAGACTTAAATTCCGAAAAGAGTATGGGCTAAAGGAATTTGCAAAGGATTACACCAAAATAAATAAATATCTCAGCAAGAATCTCGGCCAAGGAAAGACTAAGAGCGGGAAATCCGTGAAGACTAATTTCCAGGTCCGTCTCAGTAACGCTCAGAAGAAGCGAAAGAGTGGAGAGTATACTTTGAAGGAGTACCAAGATAAGCGCAAAGAGATCTTGGAGGATCAGAAGAAGTTTGTTAAAAAAATGCGGAAAGGCAAATAATGGATACATTGACAGTTATGATAGATTCCCTACGCGCAGCAGTCCTACATGGTCAGTCTGGGGTAAACACGATTGCCCAGGTTAGCACTTTTTTGGGAGGAGGGATCTTGAGTGTTGCTGGATTCCTTTTTGTTAAAGGAAGATTTTCAAATGTCCGACTAACTTTCGGGAAAGTAAAGCGCTCGAATGGATTTGTGTGTCCAGATAAAGGGGCGATTATTACCAGGCAGATTGCCATTGAGAAAGAACAGACTAATCTCAGAAATGATACGCAGAAAGAAGATGAGTATATCAAAGGAGAGCAAGATAAGATTAAAGATGCTCTCTCAGAAACCAAGCTGAGTGTTCAGCGTGTTAGCGATGATGTCAAATACATCCGCCTGCAGCACGAAGAGGGTAAGACCGCACAACTCCTCGACAGCATTCTCACTGCCGTTAAGGAGCGTAAATGATGCACGACATAGCCATATTCGTTGGACACGCTGGAAAAGATTCCGGTGCTATTGACGGTAGAGAAAACGATTCTATCTATAGCATCGAGACCGCTATCACTCAATCGATCTCTTCAAAAGTCTCAATGCTATTGTCATTGTTGGACATTCGGCATCGGCAGATAATCGGATCCTTTGATGTTCGCCTCGCAAAAAGCATGGGGTGTACAGGGGGAGTGTCCATCCATGCTGACGTAAGCACTGATACAAAGACTCACGGGTATCATGTTATGTATTACCCCTATTCTTCAAAAGGTAAAGCGCTCGCCACATGTATAGACACTGAGATGCTTTGCGCTGCAGACAGAGCCCGCAAGATCCATCCTCGCGACAACCTCGCAGTTCTAAAGAAAACAAGATTTCCATGCGCACTGATAGAGGTGGGATTTCTATCGAACATAATCGAAGAGAGTCGCCTCTACATTGAGTCATACCAGTTTTCAATAGCTATTAGCATCGTCCATGGTATCAGAAAATGGATGGCAGAAAACGACTGACAGCAGGTAGGTTTTCGCTTTCTTTTCCTACTTGTTTAAGCCCCGACCTTGCTAGTTGGGGCTTTTTTTGTTGCACACACATAATCCTCAAACATTCTTATAGAGTATCGATCCATAAATACGCTCCACAAAAGAAAAGTATTGACAAGGATACCTCAATATGGTAACTTTAATGGTAAGGTAACTTTAAATATTACTTAACCAAAGGAGTTGCGATGGGTAAGAAGCCGTTTTACGCAGAAAAAGATGGTATGCAGACGTATATCTGTGCTACCAATGGTGATCGAGTTCTGACGATGGAATACTGCGACAGGGCTCATGACGATATGGCTAAAGCGGTGTGTGATAGATTGAATGGTATAGATGATCCTAGAAGTATCCCCAAGATTTTTTATTAACAAAGGAGGACTTGTGTCAAAAACCAAGCTGGTCCATTTGCATCTGACGGAAGAAGATGTTGTGGAGAAGAAAAAAACAGGCATGACCTGGGATGGTGTGGCCATGCACGGCGTAAAAGCTGCGCTGAGTGGCGTTATGTGTACGCCAGGAGACCATGACTATCTCGTGTCGCAGATAGAGCTCCACAATGCGTGTGCTGCAGACACGGGAGTTCCTACGCAGACTCAGGAATCATTCATGCGTGAAGTTGTAGGTTTCTGGAAAAAGGGGCATTGCCCAGAGTGTGAGGGTGAGTTGCAATTTATGAACCATGTGTGCGGAAGCGCTCAGATCAAAGGGGAGTTCTAGTGAAGACTACAAACAAGTATCAGATCAAGTCTCCCTCCGTAGTTGATGCGTTGACTGCTGACGACTACGCCCTCGTAAATCCGCCAGCGAATGTATTCTCTTGCACCACGGTAATTGGTGCTCCAAAACCATATTTTCTAAAGCGCAGGCACGACAAAGAGCTTGAGCGGGATGTGAGTGATAATTTCTGGATGTTTGATGGATCTGCTGTCCATTATGCACTAGAGATGTCTAATATGCAGCCTAGCACCGAGCGTAAATCTGAGGAGAGAATGTTTATTGAGGTTCCCATGCATGAGGGGCGTCAAATTCCTGACTGGAAATGCTATCTTGCCGTTGCTGAACCAGGCGAAACTCGTATTGATGTTGCAAAGCAGGAATGGTATGATAAAGACAAGTTCTATCTCTCGATGCAGTATGACTGTTTTGAGATTGCAGAAAAATGTCTGGAAGATTACAAGAGGACTCAGCCATGGGAAATTGTGTATGGATTAAAGCCTGAGCGTGAGTGCCAGCTTAACATTGGCGCTTTTGGACTAAGGCTTCTCGGGCATGAGGTAAACAAGCTTCGAGTTTGCTTTTTCCTGAAAAACTGGGATAAATTCCAGGCAGGCAAAGGTGACTATCCGGTTATTCCATACGCAGAAATGTATCCCAATGTATGGCCCAATACTATGTGTGAGAAATATATCATTGACCGGATGAAATTGTTCATTGCTTGTAGCAAGGCTTCTGATAATGACATCCCAGACTGTACTTTTGAAGAGCGCTGGGCTTCTGAGACAGAGTATGCTTTGATGAAGAGCACTGCTGGCAAGTGGAACAAAAAGTCATCCAAGAACTTCAAGAAGTTTGAAATGGATAATGGGTTTGCTGATCGCTTCCAAAAGGAGCAGGAGACAAAATATCCGGCTTCAACATTTCGGATAGAAGAACGTCTTGGAATAGACAAGCGTTGTGCAGATTATTGTGTTGCAAAGCGCTTTTGTACTTACTACAACAAGACCCATATTGAAGTGGGGCAGAGCGGGTACTAATGTCTTTTAACCCAACAATCCTTCAGCATCCAACAATTCCAACGGCACTTCATGGAGTTAATCCAAGGAGTGTCTTTGGTGCTGAATGGTGGAACTTTATTCGAGAGGAATCCTATGCAAAACACGATGGTTGTTGCCATGCTTGCGGGACGCATAAGAGCAAAGCTCGTTTTCAGAAACGGCTCGAAGCTCACGAATGTTACTATATCTGTCCCGATACGGGACGGGTGGAATTTAAAGCGGTTGTTTCGCTTTGTGTCGCGTGCCATAAGTTTATCCACTCAGGACGACTCTTTGCGCTTTATACAAAGGGGGCTGTTGACCGGAACCATATCTTATATGTCTTATCGCGTGGCTTTAAACTGCTAAGTGAACATGGGCTGGAGCCATTTTGGGGAACAAAGCAAGTTTGGATGGAGCTCAATTATAGCGGGCAACAGCTTAAGGAATACTACAATAGCAACGGAATAGTAGTGCCAGATAGTAAGATTGCCTGGAATGATTGGGTAATGATTATTGACGGCAAAGAATATCATTCAAAATTCAAAAACCACAACGAGTGGTATACTTATTATAACAAGTAGTGGTTGACACTATTTGCGTATAATGGTATCTTAATATAACAAGTTTTGTGATATCTAATAGAATAACAGAAAGAGGTTTTTTATGGGCATAGAACGCTCGGAAGAATGTTCGGAAATTTTAGGTGCAATGGCAGTAATGCAGTCAGAATTGTTGCCTGCAAAATTGGATTGCGAGAATACTTTTCATAAATCAAAATACGCATCGTTGTATTCTCATATTCAAGCAGCAAAAGATGCGCTTGCTAATAACGGCTTGATGGTATCTCAGCACCCAGAGGTGATACTTATTGGAGACGTTATACCTACCATTCAGCGTAAGAAAACTAAGTATGAGGATTCGGAAAAAACTGTTTTATTACAGGCTGGCAGGGTTGACCTAATCACGGAGGTCTCGCATAAGTCTGGGCAATGGTTTCGCAGTACAATCAGTGCTGGTCTTGAAAACGCGAATAGTTCTCAGATTGTTGGATCTGCAATAACATACCTTCGCAGATATTCTTATTCGGCAATTCTTGGAACTATAGCCCAGGGTGAGGATGACGATGGAAATGCTTCCAGTGGGCTTCAGCATCCTCAGAACAATGGGTTTAATCAGCCTCGGCAACAGAACTTTCAGCAACAGAACCAAGGTGGATTTTATCCCCCGCTTCCACCGCAACAGCAACCTCAAAACATTCAGCCTCAGCAGAACATTCCTCCCCAGCAACAGAACCTTCCGCCTCAGGTTCAGAATGACGCTCTTCCGGAAATTACAAATCCAATTAAGGATGAGCCTCCAAAAGGATCCGGAAACAAAAAGAGTGCAAGCTCAATGCTTCCGGCTCTTCCTCCTGAACGCAAAACTGGACGAGCTATTAACGAGGAATACCAGACCAATGCCAACCTAATCTCCAGAGATGAGATTGTCGAAATGGTTCAGGCTCTAAATGACAACAATATCATCATGGAGAAGTTTATCGTCTGGCTTGACAAAGAGCTAGGTTGTGCATGGTACGATATCGGAGCTGAAGATGTCGTTCTTGTCAAGGGGATAATTACTGGGAATAAAGATCAGATCAATAGATATGCTGTTGGTGCTGATGTTGGTGCTCAGGTTGTTGGAGGAAGAATTAATGAGGTTTATCAGCATCGCCATGGGTTGTTGTCTTGTTTTCAGATATCCTTCGTCGAAACCTTCCTGACACAGAATAAGATATCTCCTGAGGATTGGAAGATTTGGCTTAATATGTATTCCCAAAAACAGAACCTTGAGATTAGCTCTCTTATCAATATTCCACGAGCATGGTATGATGATATCGAAGCTCAGATTTCTGCCAATGGGCCAGGGATGTTCGCTGGACTGGCAGAGACAAAGGCAAGATTTGACAAAGAGGCAAAGGCTGCAGCAATCATTGACAAAGCAAACAAGAAGCAGTCCGATGAAGCTAAGAGCAGGAAGGCTAAAGCGTAATGGGTAAGAGGCTTACTCATACTTGGGAAATATCAGGCTGGAAAAAATCTGGCCTGCCTATCCTTCAAGATGGCTTTCGATTCTTGCGTTGGTGCTGGTATCTTAAGCAACGTGGGAAAAAGTGTGTGCTCATTCTCAAGGAGTTGACAAAAGACAATAGTCGTCCTCAGCAGAAATATTATCGCGGAGTAGTGCTGGCGATCCTTGCCCGAGATACCGGTTATTCTGATGATGAAATGCACGGATTAATCCAGGACAAGTTTTTCAGGTACTACAATGAGCAGCTAGATCTTTACTACATTCGCAGCACAGCAATAGGCGAGTGGGAAGCTATGGAATGGGAAGACAAAATGGTTGAGGTAAGAATGTGGGCTTCAGAATTTTTAGGGGTTTATATTCCTCTGCCAAACGAGGTTGAAGGATGGGAGCTGGGTCATTAAAAAAGAGGATGTTTTATCAAGTTATCGAGGTACAAGTGCAGCAACAGTCCGTGGCTGGATTGAAGGTCTTGACTATGGTCATTCAGAAAAGCCTAAACTACTAGAAACTTTAAAAATATTGGAGGAAAGAGATAATGAATTGTCCAAGAAAAATAATGAACGCAGACACAGAAACAACCGGAACAGATCCATCAATACATAACATCTGGCAATTTTCCGGACGGATCCACTGCCCGGGAAAAGATGTTCATGAATTTAATTACAAGATGCGTCCGTTTAGCATGGAGCACATTTCCGAAGATGCTCTCAAGGTTGGGAAGGTTACAAAGGAAGAGCTTGCGGAATTTATGCCTTCCAAACAAGCTTTTGAAGAGATTTCTGCAATAATAAAAACCTATGTGGATCCATACGATAAAACCGACAAAATGGTCTTCTCTGGATACCAGGGAAACTTTGACGCTAAGTTTGCACGGAAGTTTTGGTTTCATCATGGTGACAAATTTTACGGCTCTCTCTTTGAGCCCTACGTTTATGACGGATACGGTCTTGCCAGAATCCTTCGTTTCTATGGTATTATTCCAACGACCCAGAACTTAAAGCTTACCAGCGTATGCGAGTTCTTTGGGATTGACCTAGGAGAAGGCGCTCATGACGCACTTGCAGATGTTATTGCTTATGAGAAATTTATCGAGATTTGCGAAGATCGCTATTTTAATTTTACTGGAGACAAAAAAGAATGCAATGATACAGCCTTCAGCGAAATAAAATAAAATAAGTGTTGACAAAGTTACCTAGAAGAGTTACCTTTAATAGTGTAGCAGTTAACTAAGGTAACTAAGGTAACTTTCTTTGACATGGAGGAACTCCCAGAAGGGTGGGATCAGTAGAGTAGAAGTCGAAACGCCTTTCGGGGCGTCTATCGGGGTTAGCCTACCGATACTGATGAGATAGGCTGAACAATCAATAAAGGAGTTAACGAAATGGAACACACAATTAAAAGCAGAAAACTTAACAAAAAAATTACATTCTTCAGCGGAAACGGAACATCATACGTATACGTCAACCTCAACGGTAAAGATGGAACGCTCGGAAATCAGATATGTAGGGGTGGAAGATTGAGCGGTTCGACTCTCTCAGCAAGCGAGGGAAGTTTTAAATCAGTTTGTAGAAGATGGTACAAGGCGTACATTAAAAGTTAAATTAAAGCAAACAACAATTAACAAGGAGTTGTAATGAGCCCAAAAAAGGAATTGTATAAATTGTTCGTCGAGGTTGTGCCTTGCGATAATAAGGGGTATGTCATAAACATGAAGATTCTCTTTAAGCAGAGTGCAGACTCTCTCCTGGTTGGCATCGATGCTAACGCGGAGGTTCCTCAGGTTATCGAGGCTCTCCTCGGAAAGCTTAACAATGCGAATGGGGAAGAGCGCACATCTTACGCTACAGATCCCGCAGTAGCCGGAACGATTATCATGGATGCTCTTGACACTATTGGGATTAAGGCTTAGTTATGAAACGCAATTTTCCAGACACCAGTCATATCGATCCTTACGAAGAACATGAATGTTGTCACTCCCATAATTCAGAACGTCGTGGAGTGCGCGCTTGTCACGAGTGTGGTTTTGTTTGCAATGAGAGTACGCTGGAATGGGAGCCGAATGATGAATAGTTCTAACCGTAAGACAACTCGTGTCTTCCATGGTGGTTGTGTTGGGTGTGCTCAGCAGAGTATTCACGGTTTGAAGTTTTGTTGTGGATGCCAGTATTTTGATGCTGATTGGAGCTTGCCAGACCTTCGTAACGAACAGTTAGCTAGTATCGAGGCTATTAGGATTAAGTTAAAAAAACAGAACTCTAGCTGGGGGTTTTGGGTAAGATTATTTAAAAAAATAGCTGATTATATTACTGGCAATAACGTGGTTCACCCAAAAGATCGATATATAGTCTAGCCGAGCAATAACACGGAAACCCCAGATAAACCGAAGGTGTAGACATTACCATTAGAGGCTAGAGAGAGAAATCATCAATGTCACATAGAAAATGATTGTCCAAATCTATTGCCACACAATATTAAAGACGGGATGAAGCATAGTTGCTATGAACCCATAGACCATAGAGAGGAATAGTACCAAACTGCCAGCATAAGCAGAATGCGAATGTAATCCATTGATAATTACCAGGTACTAATAATTAATAAATTAGTAGAGAGGAATAGCGAATGCAATGCAAGTACAACTGTAATCACCACCACGAGATCGGAGCAGATCACCAGCTCATCGATCTCGGCGATGGTCCATTTGTAGCCAACAACAAGGCAATTCCTCTTCTAACGGCTTTAAATGAGGCGGGGCTAAGAACTCGGACTCACCATATAGGTAAAGAGGATGACGCTTTTGTGGGAATACTCCTCGACAACGCGATGGTAGAAGTGAGACAGGTATCCGAGCGAGATTCTGGCCGGACTAAATATAATGGCAAATACGAATTACTTCTCTCATGGGATAAGCGAAAGGAGAAATAAAAAATGAGCACTCACCACGACTATGTCCAAATTGTTAAAAAGGAAATTCTTATAGAAAAAGGAGTGATAATTTACAGGGCTAATTGGTGCAGAAAATGTGGCGCAATGAACTACACTCATCATCTAAGAGGAAAACTTATTTTCAATAACCACAAACATCCAAAGTACGGCAAAGACAAATGTGAAACCGGAATAACGAAAGGTAAAACCTAATGGCTCCACATAAACAGCAATGTAGAAACTACCTCTGCGACCGGCACTCTAAAACAGCGATCATGGACTGCTCTTCAAAAACTCCGGACGATGTTGAGGACTGCCCACTAAGAAAGTGTTTCCACAACTTGAAGGATGCCAGCATGAAAGGCCCTAGCCACAAGTTCTCTGAGAAGTTTGAGGAATACTATGACAGGTGGAGCAAGATAATCAGGCGAGCTAAGAAGACCGACTCGTATGCAGATATGCTGGATAAACAACAATCAGTTCCTAACATGTGAGGAGAAGTTGATGGATAAGCGTAAAGCAACAAAAATTCTGAGCGAAAACAAGATTGATTTAGATAATGGACTATGGACTTTCCCTGCAAAAAAAATATTAATAGGATCAATGCTGTGCTATAAAGAAGAAGATGTGTCTTGTGATAGAGATAGCTTTGTGGAGATTTATGCGCTTTACAAGAGTGGTGAAGAGAATGATGTGTGTATGTGTTTTTTTGTCTATCACAAAAACAATGGTGACTATTTTTTCAGGGATACCTTCTATAAAGCCCTGTATGTGATTGACGCTATTAGGACTCTTAGTGGGTATATTGATGATTGTAGTTAATAAATTAAAAATTGATTGACAAGTAAATTGCGAGATCTATATTGGTTAGTGTGAAGGTGTGAGATCCGACGCAGACTCAAAAACAATGGAGCTTCAAAATGTTACAAACTCAAAAAAACAAAACAGGATTGGCAATCAGAATACGAATTCCTTTCTCCATTGGGTAATTCCTCTCAACTGGTTGTTGGTCCTGTTCTTTTTAAAGGTTAATTATGGATTTTAAAAAGAGGTACTCAACTAGCCTTAAAGATATTAAGTGGCTTAAATTAAGAGGTGCGGTGTTAAGCAGAGACTCTTATCGATGCACCTGTTGCCATTACGAAATACATGGAGGACATAGTAAGAGTGTCTCTTTATGGTTTTTTACTGTGCTAATTAAACACAAGGGTTACACCGAGGATGATGTCGTCAAAATTTTTGACAATATAGAAAAAGTTGATAAAAATGAAGTGGTTTAAACATTTAGCCAATAGCACTTCTGACGGCGATCTTGTTACTGCAATTATGGAGTTTGGGCCTGCGGGATATTATGTATTCTTTAATACGCTTGAAATACTCAGTAGAGAGGATGCGATAGAAGAGCCGCTTGATATGAATTTCAAGGCTTTTAAGATGTGGTTTCCTGGAATATCTGGACCAAAACTTAAGCTTATTTTGAATTACTTCTCAAGTAGAGATCGATTCCAGTTGAGTTACACTTCAAATAGAATTTCAATATCCTGCCAAAAACTTACTGCAATATCAGACACTTACACGAAAAATGTTAGAAGTAACTTAAAAAAAAGTGGAAGCCAGAAGTTAGAAGTAAGAAGTAAGAATAAAAAAGAGATAAAAAGCCCGCCTCAGAATTTTAATATTGATGGTGTTTATAGTTATTGGCAAAGCCTTAAGGGTATTACTACTCATAAGGGAATAACTAAAAGAATGAAGGATGTTATCCGTAGAGTTTTGGGTGAGCATTCTTTTGAGGATATTGCTGGGAGTATTAAGAATTATAATGCGCTTATGGTTGATGGCCGGGATTTTTATGGGAAATATAAATATACTCTTGAGAACTTCTTTCGACCTGATAGTCAAAAAAGCTCTCCTTTCAAACAGTATCTTCCCGAATGTGATCCATTAAATAGCGTTACTTGGAAAGTTGATAAACCTATAAATGGTCAAGCTCAACATAATCTTAACTACCATTCCGTAGCAGAACTTGAAAACCTAGAAGGAGACGAATATGTCTTACCACCAAAACAAGATGATGCCACAATCTACCTGTATTGAAAAAGTTGTCCTTGCAACAGCGATGACAAACCCAAATCTTATAGATGATATTATTGACTTAATGCAAGAAAGTTATTTTTACAGTAGTATTCACAAAAAAGTGTTCAACTGTATAGAGACTTTGTACTCAAGAGGTACTGGTATCGATATTGTAACACTTGCAGAAGAGATGCGTACTCAAAAGTGTCTTAAGGACTGTGGAGGAGAGCTCTTTCTTTGTGAGCTCACAGAGAGCATAAGTTCCGTATCTAAAATTGAAGGGCATGTAAATATACTCAAAAATAAGGCTACTCTCAGGGACATTATTGTGAGTTCTACTGAGATTTTAGGTAAAGCGTATGAGCCAGATGTTAATGTCGGCAACCTTATTGATTTTTCTGAGAAGAAAACGATTGGGTTTTCAGAAGAGACTTATGCCTCAAAAATCAGTAATGTTAAAGATATCCTTCCTGGAACACTGGAGAATATTGAGCGGAGATCCAGGGATGAGATTAAGGGTATAATTACAGGCTTCCCATCTCTTGATAGAATGATATATGGATTTGAGGGAGGACAACTTACGGTTATTGCTGGAAGACCAAGTATGGGAAAGACAGCTTTAGCTCTTAACTTTGCCCTTAACGCTATTAAGCTTATGCAAACTCATGTGTTAATTTTTTCTATAGAGATGTCTAAAGAGCAGCTTGTTCGGCGTTGCATGGCGTCAGAAGCGAAGATTTCTATGGGTAGGCTTAGATCTGGCAAACTTACTCATGATGATTGGACGCAGTTAAATAGTACGGTTTCTTCGTTGGTAAACTATCCACTTTACATTGATGACGATACTAACACTACGATATCTAGCATAAAATCAAAAACTCGCAGGATGTATAAGCAGGAGAATATTGGGATGGTTATAATTGACTATTTGCAACTTATGAAACTTGAGGGTGGAGATGATGTGAGTACAAGTGAGAAGACTGGATCTATTACTCGCGGGCTTAAGCAGATATCTAAAGAGCTTAACATTCCGGTAATTGCTTTAAGTCAACTCTCAAGACAAACAGAGAACCGTCCGGATCCGCGCCCCAAAATGTCGGATCTTAGAAATTCTGGTGAGATTGAGCAGGATGCAGATATTATAATTTTTCCATTTAGAGAAGAGGTTTATAAAAATGATCTTGAACTCAAGGGTGTTGCTGAATTAATTGTTGCCAAACAAAGAGATGGTTCAACAGGAAAGGTTCCCGCTAAGTTTAGTTTTCAAGGGCAATATTCTCTCTTTGAGGAAGTCGCAGAAGGACCGTATGATAGTTTTTAGTGGCTACTTCGTAGAGTTCTATAACCCGGGATATGGATTCACACACTCCATCCTAATCGAGTCAATTAAGTGCCGGAGAGATGTGGAGAAGTGGTGTCTCTACTTCGCTCCTAAAAAATGGGTAACAGTAGGAATGATACAACAGTTTAGAGATTACTTTTGGAGACAACTTAAACTACCCGCGCGGACACCTATTTACTGCGCAGAAAAGGAATAACTTATGGCCTCATACGAATCAAGCAGG
>Ga0307928_10000020_pt1 | contig 84505 bp, 141 predicted proteins | sample AceLakmetagen232_FD_201815 | JGI IMG/M metagenome (GOLD analysis project Ga0307928, IMG submission 201815) | Saline water microbial communities from Ace Lake, Antarctica - #232 | ecosystem: Environmental > Aquatic > Non-marine Saline and Alkaline > Saline | place: Antarctica: Ace Lake...
TTCCTCTAATGCGAATCCTGTTATTGCAGCGGGAGGCGTGAGCGTAGTTTCTTGCGCAGCTGTAAGCACCACTGGAGTTGAAGCAGCTTCCAAAGCTTGACCTAATGCGGGAATATTGTCAGTCTTAGCTTTGATATCCGCCAAGTTCCCACCTTCCTCTAATGCGAATCCTGTTATTGCAGCGGGAGGCGTGAGCGTAGTTTCTTGCGCAGCTGTAAGCACCACTGGAGTTGAAGCAGCTTCCAAAGCTTGACCTAATGCGGGAATATTGTCAGTCTTACCTTTGATACCCGCCAAGTTCCCATCTTCCTTTGCCGGATTTATAATAGTTCCAGCCACATTTTTAAGTTTTACTAATTCGGCACCACCTTCACTGTACCCACCAAGAGCAACACTGTCCGTAATATTTTCAGTAGAAAGATCTCCACTAATTACCGGTGTTCCAGCACCTAACCGACGAACTAAAATGCCTGGCTCATAGATTCTAGTGGTAAATATTCTTGCTGAGTTCGATGGCAAAATTCTCCAAAGATGGTTATCTATAGAAAATTCTGCAGTATCCCCAGTATTGAAGATAGTAAACTCTGCGTCAATACCTCCCCCTGCGAAAATAAGAACCGCATCATCATCTAAAATAATAGTTGTTTCAAATTTTGCAAACATTTAAATTTCTCCTTAAGAACTCATCTCTTCGATTGTCTGAATCACATATGCTACAATAGTACCTACTGTTATTTTCCTATTAGGATCAGTATCATCAACTACTAGTTGTAGAATATCTTCATCAGTAACTTCTTCAATAGGTCTATCCGGTAATCCCGATATAGCTACTTGGATATACTCTTTTAGAGCCTCTAAAGATATTTTTCTATCCGGTGTCCCATCACCAGGAATTACAAGATACATAATATCTGTATCTAAAAGTTCCTCAACAGCAACCTCAGCTAAGTCAGTAATTTTCTGACTCATAATCTATCTCCTTCAAAGTCTATTGTTACTTCATACAGCGAACTGCTTCTATTTTTTATAACTGTTGGGTCATTTACGAAATACCCTCTAAGGGTTATACCGTCATAATATACCATATCTGTTAATTCACCCATAGCTTCATTGATAAAGTCTAATAAAGAATTTTTCTTGGTCCATGACAATGAAGAAAATGTCATATGCATCTTTGATACAGGTTCAGTTTTAATATGGCTATATACCAGTCCAGACATAGCCATATTAAAATATGTTTTTAAGTCTATGATTTCAGAATCACCCAATATTGGGGCAGGTAATTCTATTTCAAATACAGTATCAACAATTTCAAAAGTTACAGAAGTATTTGTTGTTACTTCCTCTTCATCACATTCTGAAGGTATAATTTCTCCAGCATATCCCGAATCATTTGAACTATAGTCTGACTTTATACTATCGACAACGGCTACTACCCAATAATAATAAATTATATGCAACAATGTAGTAGACCCATTGACCATATCATCATAAGAATTTGTTACTAAGTCTTCAACAAGTAAGTTTGCATTATTTATATTATTTGTTAAAGCTCGCCAAACTTCAAAGGTATCTGCTGTGGGATAAGCGTCCCAAGCCAATGCTATTTTTGTATCATAAGTACCATCTGATGCAGTTAATCCAGTCGGCAATGTTGGAATAAAAGCATACCCGCTGTCGCTGGCGCTGTATCCAGAAGGTGTACCAGAGACTACGGCCAATACCCAATAATAATAAGTAACATCAGCGAATGTTGTTATATCATCAACCGTATCATTGTAGGCTGATGTTAAAATCCCGTCTGCAAATTTTGTGGCTGTTCCAATTTCGTCAGTCTCTGAACGCCAAACCTCGAATGTATCTGCTGTTGGGTACGCATCCCATGTTAATGCAATTTTATCGGCATACGTTCCATCCGATGCGGTCAAGCCTGTTGGTAGAGGCAGTACGCTGTCTTCCCAAGCGCCGTGTGTTATCGTGCCCGCGTAGTCCGCAATGTTATTAACCTCGAATAATACCCATGCCACTGTGCGTGTGGTTGCGGCTACACGGACTTCGTCTAAGTTACCGTTAAAAGGGAATGACGTTGCCCTTGACCCAATTCTAAAGATTTCATATCCGCCGTCCGGAATTGCGGTCAGCGCAGGCGTTCCCGCCGCCACGCCGTTTATGAAAAAGCTGGCGTTTGAGCCATCGTAAGATACTAGGACATGTGACCATGCATTGGCCGCAATCGACCCCGTTGCCTTAACATGGGTGTTCTTCACGGAAATGAAAGGTACCCGAGTATTGCTCCATAGTCGTAAAGAATACTCTTTAACATAATCGCGTCCTGCGATTTGTGGATAACTTCCACCATTACCCGTTGGCTTTACCCATGCCGATAAAGTTATGTTGCCCGTGAGTCGAAGACTACTACTATCAGGAGCATCCACTTCATCAAAGGTAATGCCAAATGCAGCACCGCCATCAACCATGCCTTCGCCTGCGTCCACATCATTGTATGCTCGCCCATGATTTGTCCCGGCAGAATCTTTGATGTAGTCAGCACCACCAGCAACCCATCCTGCCAATTCGTTAAAGTGCCACACGCCTTTGAAGTTTCCTGCTCCATTTTCGTTCCACACATCGCTGACTGGCGTATATGCTGTGCCACCCGTCTTGCCGATGTAGATTCGCAAATCCGTATCACTAGCAGAACCAACAGAGGGAACACGAACCCAAAAACCTGCATCAACATTTGCTCCGTTGTCCGTCCAGTATTCCCGCTGATAAGGGAGCGGCGTTGAATCTCCGTCGAGTGTGAACGCAATGTCTAGTCCGCTGTTGAGTGTGTAGTCGTTGAGTTCGGTTGACGTGGCAAACCTAACGTATCCGGGGAAATACGCAAGCGAACTCGCGGGCTTGTTACCCGTCACGCTTACTTTCTGCGACCAAGCATATCCTGTCAGATTTGCCATTTTATCCTCAGAACGTGACTAATGCCATTTCCATTGCAATTGCCTGTGCTTTCAACTCTACGAAGTCAGCGACCAGCAAGTTGGCTTTTGCCTTTGTGACCTGCCAGGCTTTATCGTCCGGGTTTGCCACAAGCCCGGAATCAATGTCTGCGATAACCGGTGCATATAGCATAGCCATCGCCGCCAGTATCGCCTTCGTGTTCGTAACAGCCGTTTTTATATTACGCAGCGCATCTTCTGCCTGCGTATTCTTAGCCATAATTTCGGCTAGATATGCCTCTGCCTTCGAGAAACTAATCGCCATTATTCTACTCCTTAAAAGTTTGCCTGTTCAGGCGTCACATCAATCTCCAGATATTATTAAATCTATTTCGGATTCTAAAATCATCTGAGTACCAAACTCGCTAACAACTAAGTAATAATCATCGTTATCGGGGTCTTGCATAAATTGCAAGTTAATATCGTAAGCGCCATCCTTATCCTCGCATCCCTCTACCTCACTGGTAGCGTCCTGCATCGTAACCAATTCAGCAGGATTTATAGTAATATATCCTTCCCGCACGACGTAAAGATGATCTATAGTTGTTATCTTAAGACCTGCAGTATTTATTAAGAATGTTCGAAGAGACTCTCTAGTCTCTCGATTCATACCGCGGATGTCCCATGTAAATGTCTTCAACTTGAACCAATCTTGATCACGATATGCAAATCTATTACCGCCTTCTGTGATTCTATAAATCGCATGGGTTCTTTGTTCTTCTTCATCTCCAAACTCTGGACTTGGTAGAAGGACGCTATCACCAAGGTATTTTAATATTAGGCTCATAGTCTTCCTCTACGTATTTCTTTACTAATGGCCTTACCAATCCTTACAGCATCAATAGTTTCACCACCTGACGACATCAATGATACATTGACATCACCAACATTCGTAATGTTACTAGCCACCGAGGAATTTCTACCGGCACTATTCATTGCTTGAATACTTCCAAAAAATTGTCTGGTCGCAGGAGCATTCATAACGAATTCGCCTCTTGACAAGAGAGCAGGGATATCATCCCTACCATGCATATACTGACCATTTGCTGCTAGAACCATGCCACCCATTATACTTTCTTCACCAGCAGCAGCAGCAGCAGGATTCTTCCAGTTTGTTACAAGAAGATCTAAGGCTTCAACTATCTTTGTACGTTCAATATTGCCATCAGCAAGAAGTCTTTCTGTGATTTTAAACGAATCTCCAAAGGTAGCTAAGTCCAATCGATTGTCACGTATTGCATCAACAAGTTCTTTTGGTGACATTGCGCTTAATCTTTCACTAGCTTTTTCCTCAGCAGTTTTTTCTCTTGGCTCTTCACCCAGGCTTTTTATTTGTGTTTGTAGTTCGATAATTTTCTTTGTTGCTTCAGCTACAATTTCAGCGCGTTCGGCTGAAGATGTAGCACCTAAAAGTTTTTCTCGTAGTTCCAAAATAGTTTGAACATTTTCTGCAAGACGTGTTCCATAGTCTTGAAGAGGAGTTCCAGCAAAATATGACTTAAATTCATTAGACTTAAATTTATTCAAGTCACCAGATTTTAAAATCGCGTCTACAAATTTATCTAAATTAGTTGCCTTTGTTTTAGCTTCCTCACTTAGTCGCTTTACAAGAATATTTCGTATATTTATTTCATGGCCTATAGCTGTTTTTAATTTTCCTTGACGATCTCTTTCAGGTTGAGATAATCCTTCTTTAACTTCTTTAGCCTTTAATTCAGCCAATGCTGTTTGATGTTTTGAAAGTTGTGAAGTAGTTTTTTGTATTAGCTTGACAGTTGATTGATATTTTTTGGCGTCTTCTTTAGCTAATTTTTGATAATCGCCAACAGTACCTATAGTCCCACCTAAATCAAGATCCATAGAAGTTAGTATTTGGCTTTTTATATCAGTTATGAGGCCTTTAAGTTCTTTAGAGTTTAAAACTAGATGCTCCCAAATACTCGGTTGCTCAATACTTAAATCTTCACCAAAAGCTGCCTCTTTAATACTTTCTGCAGAATCAGAAACCGCTTTGACTTCATCTTGTAATTTTTTTAACCTGCCTTCAAGTTCTCCAGAAACCTCTGCACCAAATTTAGCCTTAAGATCCACTTTCAACTTATCTACTAAGGCATCAAAACTAGCTTCTATATCCTTTCGTTGTCTCTTAAGGTCAAAAATATTTTCAATATCAAGTTTTTCTCTAAATTCTTTACTAAAACCGCCTGTTACTTTTTCAAGTTTATCGTACAATTCTACAGAAGCTTGCCGAGCTTTTTCTATTAATGCAAAACGTTTTTTAGGATCAGCTTCTTTAGACTCGAAAGCTTCTTTGCGTAGCCGCTCTACTTCCGTACGTTTTTCAAGAACCAGATTGAGTTGTTGAAAAGCAAGAGCATTTTTAGCTTGTTCGGCAAGCATATTTTTTTGTATATCGACAAGAGTTTTACGAGTACGTTCTGCTCTAGCTAAAGACCATGCATTAAATTGCTCTTCAGCAGCTTTCTTCATATCTGTAATCTTTTCTATAGCAGCTTTTTCAGAACCTTCTGCCAGAGTATGTTGTTTCTCTAGAAGGGTCATTATATATTTGGATATTGCAGTTAATTCTTTTTCTTCAGCTTCACGTCGTTTTTGAAGAGATTGTATAGTAATAGCATCTCCAGCTTCGGTAGCTTTTTGGATTTCCCTATCAGTCTTATCAAGTAAGTCCAATTGCTTATTATAATTTTCTTTTTGCTCATCATATTCTGTAGTATATTTAGCCATCCGTTCAGCATGTTGCTTTTTTAATATACCTTTTCTCTCGGCTTCAAGATCTTTAATATTAGTTTTAGATACCTCAGCTTGAGGACTATCGGCTCCAAAAGTTTCTTTAGCCTCGTCAAAAGCAATTTTTGCGGCATCAATTCTATCTTCAACATTTTTTAATTCTTTTGCAGATGCCGCATCTATCTTCATTCTGAAACTAGCTCTTTGAGTAGCTATAGCTGCAGCTGTTATCTTACTTTGATAACGTTCTATACGGGATTCAAGAAGTTTGATTACGGAATCAACAGTTTTTAATTTTGCTACTATATTTTCGGAAAGAGAAGAATATCCAGCATCAATAACTGCCTTAAAATTCTTGAAGACTGTCTCAGTAAGCTCAAACATCTTCTTTATTTCATCTTGAACTCTAAAAAAGACTTTAGAAGTTTGGGACAAGATGTAGGCATAATCTGACTGTGCTCGTTTCAAAAGTTCTTGGGTCGCTATTAAAGTTGCTTGAAAGGATTCTAGGATATACCTATTTGTTTGTTCCATAAGAGCTTTGAGACCAAGCTGCCTCAGACGCTCTTCCTCGGCTGCTTTAGCCCTAAAATAAGAAATTACCATATATGCTCCAATAGCCGCGGCAGCTATTAGAGCAATAATACCCAGTTGTCCAGCAGATATTGCTGCTTTTGCCGTTGCTGTTGCTGCGGCAGCGGCGGCTATTTGCTTCTCGGTTTTTACCACCATCAGATTTGCCACTATCAATGCTTTTTTAGCCTCAGTAAGTGCCCATACAGCTTTAATTGTCCGTATAAAATATCTGATAGTTACTGCTATGCCAACGCCTCCTAGAGTCATTATTAGCATCTTCACGCCAGCCAGAACAGTCATTATACCTACGTACAAACCTTTAAATCCATCTGTAATTTTTTCGACAAAGTTAAGGAAAGAATTACCAAGCTCAACCTTGAAATAATTAGACAGCCTTGTTAAAGTTATTTCAAGTTTCTTGCCACTATTCTCCATAGCAATTTCAGTTTTATCTGCGAAATCTAAATTTGCTCGCATTATTTTTTCAAGGTTTGATTTGTATAGATCTGCATTCTTTCCAGCTATAGCCATTGCACCAGATATACCACGAATACGGTTAATATATTTAGCTAACTGGGTTGAAGAACCTTGTGTCTTTTCGCTTATGATATCCATAAGCCCACTAAATCCATAGGCTTCGATGGCCGCTTCGCCAGATGCTACACCTAATTCTTTATATAATTTTTTCATATGCGCTGTGGGTTTTAATAATTCTATCATGATTCCGCGAATCTGTGTCATAGCTTCCCTAGTAGCCATACCTTGAACAGTAACTGTTGCAAGCATTGCGCCAACTTCTTCGAAGGATACACCAAGTTGGGCTGCAAGAATAGCAACATTACCAATATCAGCTAATTGTTCAAGACGTATACGCCCTAATTCTACTATTTTAAACAGCTTAGCAGAAACCTCACTAGATTCACTAACTGTCATTTTATAAGCATTCAATACGCCCGTTAATGACTCTACGGCAATTTCAGTTGTTGTCAAAGACACTAGAGCCAAATTATTTGCAATGGTCAAAAATTGAAGAGCTTCAGCACCTTTAGCAATTTGATTTGACATTGTTTGATAAAGAGCTTCAGCTTGTTTTAAAATATCTATACCAAAGGCATCTGATAATTTGCGAAGTTGAACAATCCATTCTTCGGTACTTTTTGCATCGATACCAGAACCTTGGATGGTTCTAATCTCATAGATTTTCTTTTGAAGTTCTATAGCAACTAGAACACCATCTTTAAGAGTACGAACTAATTTAGATATTGCTTGGTGAGACAATTGAACGGCAACAAGCCTTACCATTGACCGCCAAGATAATGTATATTCTTTAACTTTTTTATTTAAGGTACTTTGTTGAGTAATTAATTTGCCTTGTGAAGTCTTTAAAGCTACTGCCGCTTTTTGAGCTTCACCCATTCCACCCGTATATGCTCGTATTTTATTTCTACTAATATCTGTCCATAATGTTCGAATTTGTGCTAATGTTAATTTGTGTTTATTAGCAATTACTTCTACTTTTTTATAGGCTTCGGTATATGCTAAGGCAGCTGCCGGCGTGGCCTTAGACATATCAGCCATTGGTATAGCACTTTTTATACTTATTTTCTTCATTGTTTCTGCGCGTAATTTAATATGGGCAGCGCGTGTTGCATCAATTTGCTGGCGTAGTTTCATCAATTCTGGAGTATATTCTTTATTAACACCGTCTTTGGAGTCACGCCATACTTTAAGTATAGTACTTCTAGTGAATTTGTATTGATTTTGAAGAGATACTAATTGCTGACGATGCTGAATAACAGAATTTATTGCTTCTTGAGAAGCGCCTTCTGTAGTACTTATTTTAGTTAATTTTGTTATTGCGCTTTGAGCAGTAATTGCTTGTGTCATTTGCTTCTGTATTAGAAGTCTTTTTTCTTCGGACATTGATAATGAATCTACAGAAGATTTTACTTTTCGTAATTGAGCGTCAACGGCTATCAGCCGTGAAGGGTATTCAACAATCTTTCCGTCTACAATATTCTTCCAAACCATCGCAATATCAGCAGCAGACACCTTGTTTTGGATTTGAAAATCAATAACAGCTTGTTTCGCCATTGTTAAAGCGCTAACTTGCTGTTGAGTCGCTGAAGCACCAAATGTTTTGGGCCCAACACCACCAAGCATTGTTTTGGTAGTGCCTGCTTCTGCTCTGGTCATTGCTTCCTGGACGCGGGTATTTGTCTCCCCAACTATTTGCTGTTCAAGATTTTTTCGTTGAACTAATAGAGCACGTATCTTTGCTTCAGCCGCTGTATATGCTCTAACTTTACCTAGATTGAAATCTTCGGTAATTTGCTTGACCTTATTTAAAGAAATCTTTTCATCAAGGGCCGTCTTGGCTATGGCACTTTGAATCTGACCAAAAGCATCTACATAATTTTGCTTTAGGGTAGCCCCATCCGTTTTAAATTGTGTCTGTTGCGCTAAAAATTTCTTAACACCATTCGTAAGAGTATTGATTGCTTTCTGTGACTTTACTCCAAATGTTTTAAAAGAACTTTCAGTTTCTTTGACTGCCCCATCAATATACTTGAATGTTTTAGTAATTTCTATGCCTTTTTTAGACATATATACCATATGCGCTGAAGTCTCATCAGCTGTAGCGCCAAGTTGTAGAAAAGCATTAACAGGTCCAATTGCCGATTTAGTAATTTTTGCCAGCTCGTTTTGAAATTTTACAGCTGATTCTACAACATCTTTTGCTGGCATCGTTACATGTATTTTAGCATCGCTCATAGTTTAATTTCCTAACCCAGATTTTAATTGCTTGGTTAGTATCTCAGCAATTTTTTTTGCATTCAAGTATCTTGAAACATTCCCTTTCCAAGATTTAACAAAAGCTTGCTTACCAAAAAACATTGACCGCCAATTTCCAGATTCACCAGGATATAATTGCCAATTTTCAGATGCTTCGTGAACATAATACTGATATACAGCAAGTATAAATAGAAATCTAAAAGTTCCTTTTTTTGATTTTGCAAAACCAAGTTTGTAAGCATTTTCACCAAGTTGTATACCAAATGCATGTGATTTCGGTTGCCCTATTTGATTTGCAAATCGAGCTAAATGGCTTTTTGCTCCAAGACCATGCGCCTTACCCCCTCTAAAAACTCTACTATAAATCTTACGTGTGGTATGTTGTTTTAAAATTTTAGCCAAAGGTACTAAAGAACCCATGGACATACCTGTATCTATTTTTATTCTTAAAGACATAGCATTAATACATGCTATAGCAGACGACGCCCAACATTCTTCAAGATGGTCAAAAATATATTTAGTGAGTTTGTCTCCCCCTTTATAAGTGGGCGGGCGGCGTTTCATACTTAATTGTCTTGGCATGCTGATTTCCTAAATCATTGGGCAAGAACCGCGTGATTCTGATTCTTCATATTCACGTACCTGACTATATGCTATAAGAAGGGCTTGTGTCCAAATATCATTTTGAGACCAGACAGGATTAACATTATCAGGTTTTATGTCCATCCTCTCACAAACCCTCCAAATAGCATATAATTCAGTCCTGCCTTTAGGCAGGTTTCGTTGTCTTACTGCTCCTGCCGAGTAGCTAAAAAACGTTGAGTTGCTTGATCGATCTTTTCTTGATCTAGACCATTTGCTTCAATAGCAATTTGTATCAATCTAGATACTTCAAGATCCGAAAAACCGGACTCTTTCAACTCTGTAGCATACTCAGGCCATGTTTCAGGATTAGACATATCTACTTTTTCCCAAGTAAGCTCTTTAGTAGCTTCAAGGGACTTGAGTATAATCCAACATGTCTTGTATTCTGCCCACTTCGTTAATGCTTTTGTGTATACGGGGTCAGTAACATCCTGACTTTTAAGTCCACCAGGTCGTACAACAATAGGCGGAGTGGGCTGCGGGCACACTTTATCGAAATCATCAAACGATGCAACAGTTTGGGCTTTGAAGACAAGATCTTCACCGTCTCTTGGAATAACGCATATTGCTTCACGCGGGCCATCATACTTTTTTCCATTGAATAACATTTCTTAACTCCTAAACATTAGATTGTTCTTCACGAAGAATAATTGGTTCCTTAGCATTGCACTTACCAGTAGCACTGATAGTACCTGCCTTAAGATCACCATCTTTAGACTCAACACGGAAATCAGGGAACGTATATGTTTCCTTGTCCCCACAATTAATCGGCAATGGAGCATGGACAACGACAATATCGACAGCATACGGGTTACAAGCATCATCATCCGTAGAAATCCAACCTGCAGTCGCTGCCGAACCTTCACCACTAAAGGCATCTAAAATACCAACATCACCACTTCCAGGAGATATTTTTAAATATTCCCATACGAAGTCAAACTTAACATCCATAGGAACTTCATCAGCATTACGAACACCCCATATCGTGCCCCTATCGAGGATATATTCACGTGGTGTTCCAGCTGTCCATGTCAAGTTACCCGCTCCAATACGCATTGTAAGCGAATGCCCATCGCCATCTTGAATAGAGAGATCACAATTTTTAATATCTATAATCATTCTTAGTCTCCTTCTGTAAGATGAACTAAGTAATCACTCGTTATGAGCGTTGCTTGGTATTCATCTTTAGGATTGATCTGGCCCAGATTGGTAACAATTATCTCGGCCTCTTGAGTCATACAACCAAGTTGTGGCTGTCCAGGTTTACCATACTTATAGATAGGTATATTAGCAAATGCTTTTAAAAATACCCCTATCAAGTCTGGAACTTTGTACATATTTTCATTCTCTTTCATAATACAATGAATGATTATGGATATAGTAATCTCAGTATCAAGGGCTTGAGGGCCATCATTTGTGATTACCATTCTTAAAACACTTTGCTCAATAAAAAGTGGAAGTTGATCAGTATTTTGAAACTGTCCCTCAATAAAAATAGGAACATTTTCTGTACTTGCATAGGAGGCAAAATGATTTGTAATAGAGGCAAATAGCCAAGTAACCCATTTATTATCCATTTAATATTCCTCTACAAGTTACTAACCAACCTTCTAAATCAGAAATAACATCGATAATGTTATAGGACTTAGTATCGATTAGGATAATATCGGAATTAACGGGAACCGTATCTACATCCTTAAAAGCGATGGAAACTGTCAAAGTTTGCGGATCATAGTACCCACCAATTTTCAAACCAGTACCAATTACATCTCGCCATACGCGAGTAGGACTAACGACTGCTTTTTTGATTTTGAAATCTGTAACAATCGATACAGGGTCTCCGGTAGATAAATTATAATCTCGTGCAATCCTGCGCAAAATTACTTTCCTACCTCGAAGTTTTTTTAACCCATATAATATAGTATTCATTATTTTTATGACCTAGTAAGACCTGCAATTGACCCTTCTAATTTACCAATAAGGTAAAGAATCTGTCTAAATTGTTCAGAGACAGTTTTATTAAAACCATCAAAGTGTTTGTCATAGGAGGCTTGAGTTTTTATTACCCCAGCCAATGTAGCAGCTATTGTCGCCATTTCTCTCTGAGTTGAAAGAACAATCTTTGATATCCATACGGCCCACCCTAATACGAGAACAGAGAAGATCATATAAAATACTTCTAACCAAGCTGGCATATGCTCACTCCTAAATTGCGTCTTAGGGTGGGGATTTTAGAATCCCCACCCGTCAGACAAGTTACCTTTAGGCGAGCATCACAGCGCCAAGACGACGATCAAGGGTCTTAATACCACAGAGGGTATCTATAGTAACCAAGTGACCTTGATTACGCCCTTCATACGTAATAGTAACGCGAACCGCGAGACCATTGAAATTAGCAACATACGACAATGCTCCAGTTCCAGGCTGCGGCGCTGCCAATGGCCTCATCACAAGCGCAAGAGCGTTGCGATGGAAACCGAAACAGTAATCACCAATAGGCCCGAGGCCAAGAAGAGCCTCATCTGCGGCGGCCGCTTCAAGTGAGCGGTTAAGCAGAACCGTAGTGGCGGTTGGAGCCGACATCAGACCATAATTAACAGCACCAGCACTAAGCAAGCGGCCAGTAGCAGGAACAGGCGTAACAGTGTCAATCGTCAGTTCCTTATTATACTTGACAGCATAACCATCCGGGGCATTATCAACCTGAACACCCGAATACACCGTAACAACTGCAGCCGAGTCACAAGCACTCTTTAGGCCTGGAGTAATGGCGAGCGACGTACTTGGGTCACCAGTATTCGTAACAATACGCTGTGGAGTCATGTCTCCAGCAACCGTCAGCCATGTACCAGCAACAAATACCTCGGATGTGCCCGTAATCGCAATAGTCGTCGCGCCTACAGCATGATCACCATCCAAAGCAGCTGCATCACTATCACCACTTACGATACTAGGAACATTCTGGCCCATCCAGACATTGTAACCAAACCGGCGACCAAGAGAACCTTCACGCATCGCCGTGCCATCATCACCGATTTTCTCAGCATTCGTGAAGTCAGCAATGCCAAGCAAGTCAGCTTCAACCTTCGGAGAAACAAGTAGGTTACGACCTTCAGTTGGAACCTTGTTGGTATTCATGAGTTCACGCAACTCAAGAACAGTCGTCTTCGTCGCACCAGCACCAAGCTGACCAACATTATACGTCAGGAAATCATAAGCCTGGTTGAGCAGCACTTCGTCAATAGCCTGCGCAATTGACAGCATACCAGGAACAAGATACTCATCTCTAAGTTTCTTGAAACCCTTCGTCTCTTCACCATCTTTGATAATGAAAGCCGTATGGAGATGCTGGTCAAGTGGAACCGGCACGTTAGTAGCCGACGCATCCTGAATCGTAACAGCATCCGTGTCCGTCTTACGTTTCGCAACGAAAGTACCGGGCATGCGAGTATTAACGACATCACCAAAACTAGCAATATTGTCCTCGAAATCACGATGAACAAGATTTGCCGCAATCATTTGAGCTTCAAGAATCATCAATGATTCTTGCGCCCAGACTTCGGGAATGAACGCGGAGTTGTCATTCTCGAACACAACCTTAAAACTCTTCGATCTTGTAATCATACTGAAATTCTCCTCTACTTAAAAATTACCTTGCCGTCAGCTTTAGCCTTGCGATAGGCTTCAGGATTTCTGGCAAGTTCTTTGAGATTTACTGGTTTACCTTTGCTTCTATTAAAGGCACCGGCTCCACCGGAACCATCTGCATTGAACAGATTCTGATACTCCGGCATTTCTTTCATTTTTTCGATAGCTTCGTCCACAGACAAATTAAGAACTACTGGTTTTCCATCTTTATCAGTAGTATCTAAAGCTGTCATGGGGACCTGTTGACCGGTAGGCTTTCCGTCATCATCAAGTTTATCGGTCAGCGTAGTAGTTGCCCGCATTATAGCCATAATTTGCGGGGGGTAATATGCCTTATGCTTAACTGCGGCAGCTGTGATAGCGGTTTCGATAGTTGATTGCGTAAATCGATTTTTCCAATCATCACGTTCAGCGATGGTTTTTTCAGATTCTTCTTTCATCTTTTTCTGAAATTTTTCAAATTCAGTTTTTGCAATCTCTTCTTTGGTCTGGATAGTTTTCGATAGTACTTCAATACGTCCTTCAAGTCCAGTACGTTCTTCATCGGTCATTGTAGCTTTTGCTTTTAGCAATTCCAATTCATCAAGTGCTTTTTTAAGATTGCCTTGATTTTTTTGACGTTCGGCAACAAGCAATTTTTCAGAGTCAGCCTTAGTCATAGTTTCTGCAGCTTCAGCGGCTGCTTTATCTGCGACTGCTTTATCAGCGGCGGCTTTAGCGGCGGCTTCAGCATCCCCATCTTCAAAAATAGCATGCCAAATAGGGCTACGTGGATTGTTTCGATAATTTTTCATACAAATGCTCCTTAAATTAGGACGTCCTATACAAGTCTACATCGCCAGCCTGATATACATAAGGTTTTAAATATTGCCACGCAAGTGACGAAGGTATGTGATAAATGATATGCTCAGGAAATTCTTCTCGATTATACGAGACTGTAGAATTTGCATATTTCTGAGACGCCACGTTCAACATGTCGAACTCTTTTTCAGGGTTCACACCATCAACAATTGCGAGTGCAATTTCTGCACACGCGATTTCAAAATTATTTTCTTTTTGGGCAATATATTCAGCATACGCAGCATCTTCAAGGTCTGCTTCAGTAAGAATATTCAAAGGTAGCGCGTCGATAAGTCTTGTAGATGTTTCTAATGCTTTTCTTTTTTCAAGATTTGTTGAGTCATCCCAAGATTGTGAAAAAGCACTATAATAAAAATAGTCATCAGCTTCTTTTAAAGTACAATAACTCACACTACTCTCCTTACCAAAATAAATGACCCCATATTACTGCATTAAGAGCAGGTAGGAGTCCACGAATTCCAAATATCAACCAAGTATGAAATACTAAAAAGCACATAGCACAAATTCCAACCCACCCAGTTAATATGGACCTTATATACCTGGTGATAGTCTGTTGTCCCTGCGCTAAAAGAATTAAATCTAAAATACCCACTAGTGTTAGTAATATAACACCTATCCACATCGTTTTCCTCTTATGTGATGGCATAAAGTGACTTGCCCACATTAAAATAGTCGAGACACAAATTAAAGACGCTCCGATTTTAGCAATCATTTAGTATTCTCCAACTCGGCTAAATTCTTTTCGTCTTTAGGTCCGGTTCCTGTTGGATCCAAGTCTTTAGTACCGCGAGCACCAGGATTTGCAGCAGTGATGCCAGCTTTACTTTGCGCTGCAGCCACACGCACGGCTCTTTCGGCATGATCTTTACGAGCTTTCTCGACTTCACCCTTTGGATAGCCTCGCAACTTGCTTGCTGTTTCTTCGGAAACCAAACTAGCTTCAATATCCTTTAGTAAGATTTCAGGATCGACAATAACGGTGGCAGCTTCATCGATTTCTTTTTCAATCTTTGTCATTTGTTCGATAGTGATTTCCCTACCAACAGTTAATCTAGCGATTTTCTTAGCAATGACCTTCTGATAAGTTTTCGATGGTGACTTAATCATCATATTAGACAGTCGGTCGGCCTCATTACTGTAGTCTTCATCAGTCCTAAGGTCATAACGCCGGGGATACGTAATAACAGTATTGTCGGACTTGACGCCAAGATAATCACAATATATCATTGCAATTTGTCGTTCGCCATATTCTAGTTCAAGACCAATATTACCTAGTCCTGCTTCAAGACCCCTTTGATCTGCAGTTTTTGACTCCGCAGATGCTCTACCAGGAGTAACATTAGTTACTGCTAAATGTATCAGGGTTCGTATCTCTAGCTTAAGATTATCTTGTTTCTCCATCGAAGCTCTAAGTGGCTCTGCGGAAGGATGAATAAATCCAGGTCTCTCTAGACCTTTAGGGTAGCGACGACCTTGAGATACACCAACTTCGAGATTTGTTTTAACATCGTCGTCACCAGCAGCTTGCTTAGCAGCATTATCCGTTAGAGCTGAGTATTGCTCAGTATAAAACGGGAAATTACTTCTGAAAGCATAGTTCATATCCGATGAAGCAAGATTGAGATGAGCAATCTGATAATCGGCAATGTCTGTTAGTAATGAGTTTGAGATTTCAAAAATCACAAATGGTATTTGTTTCAATTTAAGAAGCATTCTACTATTTGGTACCTCTTTGCCATCTCCATCATAGAATAAAACATCAATACCTGTTTCTGTTTTCACTAACAAACGATATTGGACTTCCTCACTAGTTGGAAGACCTGTTTCTTCATCATTTATAAGGATAGTATCTTCAAGTAGAATACGTTTTAGTTGGCCATTTTCATCATATGACCAAGACAAAATTTCTTCGGCATGATACATATAAAGATAGGGCAAGGAACCCTTTGATTCTACTAATGTAGCATTGTCTTGGATTTTCTGGCGATCTATGAAGACACCAACCTTACCTAGCGCTAGCAATTCTTCAAGAATCTTGGACCCAATGAAGTTATTCATGGTATTTCCACAAAGGTCAATACCTTTGCCTTGACCAGTAACTGCCGCATTATACTCTTTGCATCCTGTTTTTCGGATGATGTCTGCCATTTTCTGATAAATAGAGTCTTTAACCTCTAGAAGAGCAGATTTAGCATGCGCTGGACAATAAGATATGTCCTTACGTAGAGCATAATCAACTGTTGACTCTTTAGTTGAATACTGTTTCAAGTATGAATCAACAAATGCTTTACCACTAGCTAAAGTCGCCCGATATTTTGCCCAATCAGTTATATTAGCAACATAATCAGGATGATGACTTGGTTTCATATTTAACTCCTAGTATACATTATTAATATCTTTAGCAACATCTTGCGAAACAACAATAGCAAGAGCTATCTCACTATACGTTCTAGCATGAGCAAAGTGATCAGCAGCATTTGCTGGTGTCAGGAATCTACCTACAGGATTACCACGTTTATCTTTCTCGTAAGTACGAGTTGGTATCTTTAAATGAGAACGGTATTCAATGGAAATATCCTTTGGTAGAGAGATAAGTTGATTTTTAAATCTACTAAGTGCTGCATCCATCCAAGATGTTCTATCCACAGTTATTGTACAATCTTCTTCAGCATGCATATGAAGCTCTTTACCACTGACACCCATACCATAAAAGCAAAGCTTAACTAACCCATAGAAGCGTTGTGCAAATTCTAGAGCTTTACGTCGTTCTGGATTTGCATCGATGACAGCAAACAAGACCCTATACTCTTTCAATATGGCATCTAGGTCTTCAAAATTTTCTACTTTACCTGCAGCAATAACTTGAGGCACAGCATCTATCAGGCTGTTGCTTTTTTCAGATTCACTAAGTGACCACGAGGCTATTTCGTAATGTAGAAATTTTCCAACATCAATACCCATTGTTACTATACCATGCTTCTTGGGGCCCGAGATATATTCACCGACACATTGATCTAAAAATCCGTCTGTGATTCGTGCGCCTTCGACTTCATGTGGGATACCAAGCTTCGAGTTATAGAATTCTGTTTCATCCTCTGGGTTTGTTAGTCCTCGCAAGTAGGATATGGCAATTTTACTCGGTGCCTCTGTTGTGGAATAGAGTTGATTAACATGAAAGCCTCTGACCATACGATTCTCAAATGATGGCACCCATTCGCCGTCTTGTAGAAATGTAACTTTATCTTCATGAGGCAGCTTACCGAGACATTCTTTGCATATGATATATGATTCTAAAATCTTAGGATCGGAAATTACATCACTGGTCATGACCAGACAATCTGGAAAAACTAATTCAGTCATGTGCCCACAATTTGGGCATCTGAAGAAATAGTGTTCAGCAGTAGAATTATTGTACTCGCTCGATATTCCAAAGTTGCCAATCGTGGGCGTAGAAATTTTTATTATCTGACTGCTGACTTGCCCGGACGTTCGTTCAAGAGCTAGTGTTACATTTTTTTGCACCATTTCATCAAGCTCATCGAATACAATCTTACTGACTGGTACGGATTTCATCTGGCTACGGGAACGCGATCCTCTGATGTACAAGTTGGCCGACCCTGCCCTTTTGTGACCAATATTCTTGACTTTAGAGAAGAGGTTTTTCAAGTGGTCAGACATTTCAAGAGCAGGGTCGAATCTTGATGCGGAAAATTCTGATGCATCTGGTGTCGATGCTGGTAGTACATAGAGGATAGACTCGGCCTTTACGTCGATAGTAAATAAAGTTACATTTAAACATGTCTCAGTGAATCCCATCTGAGCCGCTTTTTGCCCTACCCAGTCGTCTTCACAATCATGCATTTCTCGAAGCCAAGGATGGCGCTTAAATGCCCAAGGACCAGGAAGTGGCATACCCATAACGCGGTAGGCTTCTGCCCACTTGGATGCTGTAGTAATAGACTTTCTGCGGAGTCCAGAGACAAGTCTTTCTCTAAATACTGTTATGAGTTTATCGTTCATTCACTATCCTTACCTTGAGCCATGATTTCCATAATCCCATCTGCTATTTTAGAAATCATTGTTTCATCGTGGATATGTGCCCCAATGACTTCTATTACTTGCACTGCGAATTGTATCAAAGTCTGTTTATCGAGGAGGGTATCCATTGAACCTTCTAGCTTATGGCAGCTTGACACCAGCTTTTCGATTTTAACAACGAGTTCAGAAATAGTCTGTGATTTCAGCAATAGGTCAGTAGAATCCTTACATCTATTTATTTGCTCTTCAAGAAGCATCCGTAAGATGGCGATTTCATCTCGTAGAGTCTTGATACCATCGGAATTATAAAAATCATCGAGTCGAGCTTTATATTTTTCGATACGATAATTTTGTAATTGCTTTTTAGTTATGTCATTAGCTATATGAGTACCACCATGACACTTACAGTATTTCGTACCCGAAACAGAGACATTCAAACATTGTCCATGAGTACCGATAACTGCTTGACATCGATTTGGGTCGTCTTCTTCAGTTATTCTTTCCATGCCTTCAGCCATTGTATTCCTTTCATGATCTCAAAATCACGACAGATTTTAAAATCAGAATATGATCTCTATACTATACTATCCGAATAAGCTATAATCGTCTAACTTATTTCCGTAATGTTAAAAAATAGATTTATTTTTGCATTTCAGAATTTTGTCGAGATTTTGAAATCAGAAATTTTGATTTTTGGAATTTTGATTTTTAGAATCATACCAGATATTTACCTACCCGGTATCTTGGCTACTTGTAGTCTTTGTATCTTGCCTCTTGGCTACTTGTAGTCTTTGTATCTTGCCTCTTGCCTCTTGCCTCTTGCCTCTTGCCTCTTGCCTCTTGCCTCTTGCCTCTTGCCTCTTGCCTCTTGCCCTTGCCCTTGCCCTTGCCTCTTGCCTCTTGCCCTATTTCAAATATTCCTGAGTTCAGATACCGTAACCAGGACATCAATCAATCTTAAGTCCTTTACCGTCTTCTTCGCGAAAAAACACCCACCCTGCGCAGGGCGCAGGGTAGGCATCAAAGCGGCGGCTCATTTTTTCATAGGCATTAAGACCCCTAGAACGTAGCCAAGTGCGGACAAACACGCGCCTAGAATGACATTATCCATCGGCAAAGTCTCCTCGATTAAAGACATGTCATTTCTGGGCATCCGCGCGCGCTTTTTCGACTTTACTAGCCAAAGCGACACGCTCTGACTTTGCAAGCTCGACGGCATCCGCGAACAGGCGGGCGTCGGCATCGAGCGCAACAAGACGCGCTTTGTCGATATTTGCGCCGGCGGCCATTTTCAGCGTAAGTTGAACGACTTCAGATAGATACGTTCCCGACTTCAATTCGCCGAGCATGGCCTTTGCGGACATCGCCTTTGCCGCTTTTTCGCCATTGGCCGCGGCCGCCGCGGCAACGACACTGTTTTCCTTGACCTTTTGCCAAGCCAGCTTGTAGTTTGCGCCGACTTTGTAGCGGTCAACACCAGCGGGGTTGTCCAATTTCGCATCGGCATCTTTATCCGCGCGAAGTGCCTTCGCAAGGTCAACAAGGTCGGTTGTCTTGACTTCCGGCAACTCGCCAAACGCATGCGTTTTGTCGAGGACAAGTTTGAGCGAGTTCGCCCACGCTTCCGACACTATCGGCGGCAAGCTCATCAGTCGAGTATACTTTTGTATGACGCCACGGCGCCCGACGAATGACCGCGCATCTGCGCGTTTGTTCTCGCCTTTTTCGCGAAGTTCGGCAACTTCCGCGCTCAACTTGGCGTTCGGATGGATGCTGTCGATGAGTCCGCCAAGACGCGCGACTAGCGCCGGTTCTGCGCTTATGCCAGCGGCGCGCAACATGCGGACTGCGCGATACAACTCGGTTGGCGTGCGCAACGCGATAGTGTTACCGCTATCAATTTTCAGATCCATTTCCTGCGCAGGCGTCAAGTTGTGGTAAACTTTGACACGCGCCGTCGTTGCATTCAAATAGCGCAGGGCGGCGGCGCGCCGATGTCCCTGTAACGTTCGCGCGACGTTCGGGGCATCGTCTAGGACATTCGCGCTGATATGCTCGCGCTGTCCGACGGCATCAATATCGGCCGCCAGATTAACGATGTCCTGTCTGTCGGCATCGCGCACGTTTTCGACTTCGAGCAAGTTCGATAGCGGGTAGTCTTCCACTAGCTGGAAAACGTAGCCGCTACTGTCCGTGCCAGAGAAGTGTTCCTCGACAAGCTCAAGCGCGGCCGCGGCCAACATCTTGTCTTTTGCGGTCATTTTGACAGGCGCCGTCGGCTTGACTTCGACTGGCGCCACTTCGGCCTCTTCGGCCTCTTTGGCCTTCGGCTCGACTGGCTCGACTTCGACTGACGCCGTCGGCTCGACTTCGACTTCGACGGCCGCTTTGGTTTTCTTGCTCATTTTTCATTTCCTCAATGTGTGTGTATTCTGTTTTTCAAATCATATCGGCAAAAGTTCACAATTTGTGAACAGGCGGCGGGCGCGGTCGATAGATGGCATATGTTCGCGCGCGCGGTGCGGGGGTCGTGCGGATGGTGCGGATGGTGCGGGTCGTGCGGATGGTGCGGGCGCGCGCGAGCATTTGCTATCTACCTACTCTCAACGACGGTTGCAACTTCGGCAACGGTTGTTGCCACTTCAAAAACGGCATCAATGTATATACGCAAAAGGTCATCGACTTCGTCCAGCGTATTTTGCGCACATAGCGAGTCTCGAACGACGGCCATGACTGCGACGGGCGGCGCGTGCCTGCAGTATACAGCTAGGTCGGTAATGGCTTGCTTGCTATTCATCATTGCCGGCTCCTTTCGGCTCGCTCGGCGGCTCGTTCGGCTGACGTGGCAACGGCCTGCGCGCAACGCAAATTGAGGTCGGCCGCCTGTGCATCCAAAAGTGCTAATTCGGCAATGTGTTCGGCGGCATCGGCTTCCACTTGCGCTGAAGTTTGTTCGGTATAGATAGTAGCGTGCGCGCGCGCGGCGGTGGCGGCGTCGATGGCCACAAATGCTTTTCGCGCCATTACCACCACTTCGGATGTGCGTTTGGCGACAGCGCCGCGCGTAAACTTCATAAATTCTCGCCTGTTCATCATCTGGTCGGCTCCTTTCAGCGATAATTCGCTAGACAAAGTATAACATAATTTGGCGCCTTGTGTCCAGAATAAAACAAAATATTATCCCCATACGGCGCAAAGGGTTATGACTTTTAGGGCAGAAATTTTAATTCAGGTATTCAAATACCACAATACCACTATATAGGGAATGTTATATAGTCTAAATGTTATAGAGGATGTTATATAGTCTAAATGCTATAGGGGATGCTATAGGGGATGTTATAGAAGATACTATAGAAGATACTATAGAGGATACTATAGAGGATATTATAGGGGATATTATAGGGGATATTATAGGGGATATTATAGGGGATATTATAGGGGATATTATAGGGGATATTATAGGGGATATTATAGGGGATACTATAGAAAATACTATAGAAAATACTATATGGGATACTATAGGGGATGTTATATGGGATATTATAGGGGATGCTATATGGGATATTATAGGGGGTGCAAGATGCCTCTTCAGACTATTTGATCCGGCAACTTTTCGGATCGTTGATCCGACAACTTTTTAGATCGTTGATCCGATAATTTTTTGGATCGTTGATTTTTAAAATCACCTTGTCTCATGTCTCATGTCTCATGTCTCCTGTCTCCTGTCTCCTGTCTCCTGTCTCATGTCCCATGCCCCCATGTCTCATGTCTCATGTCTCATGTCTCATGTCTCATGTCTCCTGTCTCATGTCTCATGTCTCCTGTCTCATGTCCCCTGTCTCCTGTCTCCTGTCTCCTCAAGTATGGATAAACCTTTTAGGACTGTTTTTTAGGCAATAATGGAGTCACACCCGAAGGACTATAATAAGCTCTGCAGTATGCAAGCTGCAGTATGCAAGCTGCAAAGATTTTATGATCATAAGAGTAGTCTAATGTATGATTCCAACTTCTCGACAAGATTCCCGAACATTTCACAAGCCACAACATCTTGCCCTACAGGGCTTTACATCAATATCCACCAATCCGTCATAAGTCCTTGCTATATATAGACTTTATATTTTACATTCATATTCCCAATTTTTGCTGTTGTTAAATAAAATAGAATAAAAATATATACAATAGGACTGGGAGCCTCTAATCCGGAAGTCTATCAAACTCGCAGGAAGCCCGCTACAGGCTACAACCAGCTTTACCGATAATCCCAGCCAACACGGTTTCAAGCAAGCCTACAAGCCGCCAGCAAGCTCTAACAGGCTTGTATCCCAACATTTACGTAGGCGACCCGATTCTATGATTCGGTGTTCTTGTCAAGATCCTGTCCCCAAGAGTTTATAATAAATGCCTCAATAACAGACGCATCGGCACCTTCCTGTATTGCCTTTCTACACTCCCTTAGGTCAACACGCATCGCCGCATCAGCACACTCCCGTTCGGCTTCTGCCAAATGCCCAATAGCAAAGATACGATGGTGACCGTATGCCGGTATTTCGGATTCTAAAATCAAGACGTAAGCCTGTCCGATATGTTTTTCAACACATTCATCGCAACGAGCCAAAGTAATGTCCCTCCTTACATTCACGGTAACGCTTTACAAAATGTGCCGCTGCAGCCATTGGCGGCAAACATTCTACCAACAAACCATCCTCAAGCCCAGTTTCACCATCATCAAAAACAGTGCTCCACGGTAGCAATGTCTGGAACTCGGTAACAAGACTTTTCTTATCAGCTTTTTTAATAATACGCTTCTCAGAGTAATCCGGCCTGCTGATATCTAGCCCCGTATAAATTGCCGCCTGAATCCGGACCTCTAGCTCACACAGCTTTTTCGATTGCAAAAACACCTTCAATGGAGACGATAGGTCGCCAATATATGCTTCATGGGCATCATGAAGCAGTCCCCACAAAGGAAAAAGTCCTTCTTGCGGAACAGCCCGTGATACAAGGATCGAATGCTCCGCAACGGAATAGAACTGTGAACAAAATCCCACGAATCGACATAAATGCCCCAATGAATGTGCAATCTCTACTATAGTATACTCGTGTTCTTCAGGATTTGCAAAATCAAAAAGCTTCGTAGAGTGGTAAGTTGCTATCATGTATATGTCGTCCTTTCTGGTAATATTTGTATACCACCTATCTTTGCCATCTTGTCTATTATTCGTCGGGCAGGTTTCGGTGTTTTCCACGGCATTGACCAGAAAACCTCTTTACCGGAAGACTTTTCTCGTACTGTGATCCACCACATATCCTCTACAATTTCTTCCCTTATGAAACTCTCACAACATACTCGTGCCGTAAATTCTATCATCATAGGGCTCCACAAAAAGTATATTCATTTTCTTCAAACCAGTCAGCAAGTATACCGCTTATTGAGGATTGTACATCCCGTATTTGATGTATCTGCTGGACAGTCACCCAGTTATTGTGGCCATCTAGTCCAATAACACCATAGCTCCACACAGGATGATTTGCTCCAAAGTGTTTGGAAGCAGTCAGGAATCCAGTTTGCACATAACCTTCAAAACTAAACTTAAAATATTCCCCAAGACCTATAGTCTCTGGAATTGTTAGCAAGTCATATCGTGACAAGATTTCAAAAATCTGTGACGTTATCTCGACCACTACATCTGGAGTACCCTGTTGCTCTAAAATTTCCAGTGCTCTTTTAAGACCGGTCATTTGTTTTCCTTTCTATTAAACCAATTAACCCACTCTTTTTCTTTCGAATCTCCGGCAGGCCTCTCAAAGTCGAACCAGCCGAATGCCTTATATAATTCTCTGCACCCTTGCCGATCCACTTGCCTTGCAGCAGCAATGCTTTTGCAGGGGAGTTCCAAAGTGCAACAAACATAGATACCTCTTCAAGACTCCGCGACCTGTCAGCAAGCTCCCGCCATAATCTAAAGAATCTATGTGTCTCCTCGTTTCTTTTCCACCAAAAGCATCCAGCACAAGGTGTCATAAAACCACCTTCCCCCAAGATGCTTTTTAACCATATCCCACTTACCACTCCGACCGCCAAGCTCCTGCAACGACCGATATCCAACATAAGCAAGATCCCAAGAATCCAGATACTGGAATGGCAAGAGGAATTCGGGTCTCCGTATGAGAACATCAGCGTCAAGATGCAAGGTTCGTCGAAAAGGAGACAATTCATCAAGCCACATTCGAGTCTTGATATAGGCATTATCTCGCACTGGCATATAGTAACGACTGACATTTTTCATCTTAGGCCATCTTTCAACATTGGTGATGATGTTGACGGGCGCCGAAAAACGCCTATGTAGAAATTCAATTGACTTAACAGCGCAATCTCTATACTCATTTCCGTAGGCAATAATAACAATTCCTACATCTGTTACCTTTGGCATCGGGATCTTTTCTACCAATTTTTTTATATGGTCTTCAAGTATACTCATTGTATTTTCTCTCCCCTTCTAGACACTTAGCACACTTGACTTGTTCACCAGATTCATTACCAATATGATTTTTGTCTTTTACCCATCTGACTTTAATCGGTTGCTTGTAAAGGACACAATAGAGTTCGCCCTTACTATCTACATCACCAAAAACACAATCATTGCATCTCATTTCTTTTCTCCTTCGATTTTAGAGATCAATATTTCTCGTGCCTTTTGGGCATCATGAAGCTCATAAGTCTCTTTAATAAATGCAACAAAATTGTCATACTTATTAATAAGGTTTAATCGTATTTCATTATATGCTATAATACTCCTATTGTAGTCATACAACGATACCGTAATACATTGATTGCAACAGATATCATTGTTTTCAGGATTCTCACCACAACAAGAGTCACAACATAATTTCCCACATACACAACATTCATCAGGCAGGTCACAAGGCTTACCACAAAGATCACAATATTCTTGCTTCTCTAATAATTTCATACTTTCTCCAATTCTACTGGTCTAAACATTATCTGTTATCTCCAGTAAATCGCTTGCCATCTTCAGTAAATTCATATTCATTAACCCTAAGAGCGTCTTCCACGTATTCCCTGCTTTTGCGGAACTCAAACTCCTTGCGCAATATTGAAAGATATTCTTCAAGAATCGCACGCTTGAATTCTGATTCCAATTCCTCTAATTCAACATCAAAATCCCGTCCGCATCCCGTAGTTTCATAATCCGCTTCCTGTTCGTCTACTATGCGTCCGAAATCGTTCTTGAATGTGAACGCGAGTTTGTAGGTTTCATACCATTCACCATGACTTTTAATAATCCTATTTGCGCAGTCTGCAATATTCAATATTTCGCCTTTGATACTGTTTCCTTGACCAGCATCAAATGACATTATCTTAATCCCAATGGCGTCTGCATCTTCATAGACGGAATCCCACCACCAATCATAATCCCCTTCCTCCCACCACTGGCATGCTTTCTCTTTTGCCTTGGCAGACAATTCTTCATACGTATAGACTTTAATTGTCACATTCCTCATACTTTACTCCTCTCCTTACAAACTTTAGCCAGTTCCTCATGCCAAATCCTCAGACGCTCGTTTTCTTTGGCTTCCCGCAAATGGTAACCAGCGCCCCATGAATACGAACATCTGGTCTCTGCTCCATGTTTCCTGTGTAAGCTCAGTTCAAAGTTTTCTTCATTCCTGATCTTCGTCTCATTTACTGAGGCCGCAAATGCTTCAGCCTCAGTATCAAAAACCTTGGTGCTATTATAGAACTGATGGGAAGTCATGTAATAGATAGTAGGCTCTTTTGAATATTCGATTTTGCAAATCGTCTTAAGTTCTGCCGCTGGTTCACTAGTGTACTCGACTATTTGTCCAATCGGATTATTATAACCATGTGAGCAAAAGTCACAAGGCAATTCAACAACACGCCCGTCACCAAGAGTCAAGTGAACAACTCGCTTGCCTAAACAAATAGGGCATGTGACCAGTATTTCACGATGATCCGGGGCTGGACACCAAACTTCATCGCCGATTTTATACTTCATATCTTCACTCTCCTTTTGAAGCCTCATTATTTTCCTTTAGTGCTTTCAGCTCTTTAAGAGCTTTTGTAGCAATAAAGAAAGCCTTAAATGTGATTTTTGTGTAGTCTACACGACAAATCATAACACGCAATACATTCAAAGGTATCTCCAGTTCCTTCGCTTACTCCTATTAAATTTATCGGCGATTCAGGTTTTGGTGAATAATAACCTGTCATTTCTTTGCCCAATGTCTTATCAAAGAATTTTTTTGTTGCGCCAACATCGACCTCGTTTTCACATAATCGGCATTTCATTATAAATCCAAAGTGCACATCAGTAGTCTCCTTTATAATTATTTCGATGCAGGTAAGCAAACGTGCAAAGTGCTCTCCGCGACATGGTTGGAAGGCACTTCTTTCTTTCTTTACCATCTCGACAATGGTATTCAACTTGCGATTCGCGGAATCATATTGCGCCGTCATCCGCTCGACCTCGGCATGGAGTTCCTCGTTTTCTTTAGTACTGGCATCAAGAAGAGGCCACACATCTGCAGGCTTTGAGCCTTTGTGACTCTCCTTGACGATCTTTCGAATATCACTCTCCAATTCCCATTGAAGCATTTTTCCTTCCTCTCTACTTATATGCCCATTATCTATCAAGTCCTTCATGAATCTAAATGCACAGCTTTCAGGTGTCATAATCATTCTCCAGTTATTTACGCCAGTCATGAATGATAGCGCCTTCGTCCCATGTGACTTTACAATCATCAAACAGCCATGCTTCGCCACCGCTTTCGACGTGTCCCTTGCTGTCGCTCCCGAAAGACGCCTCACCACTAGACTTGACCTCACCAGTGCTATTAACATCAAAATCTGCCAAGCCACCACTTCTAACTACCCCAGAGCTACTGCCAGTGAAATATCCATAACCGCCATCCTCAAGAATACCATGACTTGCGTTGCGGAACTCTCCTTCAACACCTTTTGTGATGGTGCGACTGCCCTCATAAATGGTAATCTTATTCATGGTAAATCCATCCTCGCAATCTCCTGTGCCACCATACTCGACTGCATCCTTGTAGAGATACGCCTTGTTGCCGCATATAAGCGCGTAGCTTTCCCTAGTAGCTGTCTTACCCATCTGTCATTCTCCTTGTTCTAGCATTTCAAGCACATTACGAACGATAGTGCTAGGGTCATCACAGGCATAGCACTGCATTATCGCCGCAAGGAGCTTGCGATTGGCAAGATCACGCTCTTCACGAGCATGCTTCAGTTTGTCAAGAACGCTGTTAATGTCCTTTTTCAGTCCAACTTGTCCGCTTGGTGGACAGATAGTATCAAAATTGCAAAACGATTGTAACATAAGAACTTCGCCTTCAAACTCAACCGGCGGGAGCTTCCCTTTCGTTCTATCAATCTTTGCTCTTATACTCATTGGCGTCTTGCATGTTATGCAGTTTTTCCATTGCGCATTTACAGCCATGACCAGCGGTAAAGTAGTCCCACAAGTCTTACACCACCATTCAAGTTTCTCATCCTTCGGTGTCATGTTGCTTCTCCTTGTTCTAGCATTTCAAGCACATTACGAACAATGATTTCGGGGACTAATGGGTATCATTCCCCCATCAACTGCTCGTATTCCAAACTCATCAAACTTAAAAACAATCTTCGGAGTAAGACAGCGCATCAAGTGTGCAAACTCTGCTCCCGTGCAGTTAGCATCCACCCAATCGAGCATTAGCTTGTTCTCTGCCATGAGTATGGCGTTCTGGTCATCAACACATTGCTGGATGATAGCTTCGACACCCTCATTCTCGCTAGGTGAAAAAGCTAGAAGCTCCATTATCTCTACAGTTCCTTCATTCGGTGTCATGTTGCTTCTCCTGACATAGAGTAAAAGAAGCTATTGCAATCCGGGCAATATCCAGCATTACCCATCACATTGCCATAAGCATACCGCTCAAGTTCCACCGTTTTCCGGTTGTGTCTCCAGTCCACTTCCTTCGCCATTTCTTGCCGCCACTTTCGACGCCTCCAAAGCCAGCCGAGTCCACACCAACGCAACCAGCGGGGTGCAAGAGGGATATGAACTTGTTCTGCTTCGATTGGGTTATGACCGCAAACGTGAATCATTCGCGTCACGCCAACCGGAACCAGAAAGACTTTCGGCGGCTCGGTGTGGAACGCCTGTGTGCCTGTGCTGGTCACACGTTGCATCTGCCCCTGTATCACCCGCCGCATAACTTCTTCTGGAAACGTTTGCGTCACGCTTTTGATTCTGCCCATGTCATTCTCCTTGTTCTAGCATTTCAAGCACTTCGGTCTTGCGAAGAATATAACGCTGTGTAACTGCCCAGTCAAATGACGAAATAATAGGTGAAACAATTCCGCCATCCGTAAGATATATATCACCACAACGTGGCTTTCGATAATCAATAATCTCGTAACCTTCAGGCACTTCGGGCTTGACCACGGCGTCGAGCTTCTCCTGGAGTTCGTCGCGCTCTACGATTACTTGGTCGCGTTTTTCGCAGACGGCTCTATCGTCTACATCGCTCAGTTTTGAGCGCAGATACGGACACCGCTCAACAAGGCTCTTGAGCCGCTCGACCTTTGCTTTGAGCTCGTCGCGCTCGGCGGCAATCTTTTTCACCATGGCTTGCCAGTGCTGGCTCTCGTTCCGGATAATCCGCTTTGCCGATTCGACTTCTGTTTCAAGACGCTTGCGATTTGCAAGATCACGCTCGGTCACCAGCTTGACATTGATGCCAATTGCGATAGCTCGCTCCTGCCGGAGCGCGTCATAAACGGCATCATAAGCACATTGCTGGATGATTGCTATCCGCTCGGCATGGGTATAAGTTTTGTTACTTTCTATTTCGTTATACGCTTCTTTCGGTGTCATGCTGTTTCTCCTTTGCCGCTTGTTTGCACGATTCGGGGCGTAGATAATGATATTCAACAAGCTTGTCATGTAGGTCATCTATGTCTGCTGATTCTATGCCCGATTCTTCGCCAACCCACATTTCTTTAAGGTCGCCGTGCCCGTTGCCGCAGTAGTGACCCCCCATGTCAGAGTGCTGCACCATCGGACACCCAGGACTCCCATCACAATATCGCTCATTTTCGAGCTTGACCGTTATCGAGAACTTATCTGGCTTGCACTTCTGGCAATAAGACTCCGGATTCGGTGTCATGATTTGTCCTCCAGAATCTTTCCGATTTCGTGAATCAAGGCGGGGCGATATGCCCCCTTGTTGTTACGGTAAAACTCATCATTATTCACCACTTCCAGCACCGCCTGAACCTGCGCGTGAGTTCGCCGAGTGCGTCGTGTTCAACCTCATCTAGAATCATGGCATCGAAAGCCCTAGCGTTTTCTTTCGTCCATTCTTCAGTCTCCCAGTTTTTTTTCGATTTCATAATCATTTTCCTCATTCATAAAAGTCAGTATCATCTTTGTCATTCATAATTGGGAAGAAACCCTTCGTTTCTTATGTAATCCATTCGATCTTCGAGTGCTTTTACCCGCGCGCGAAGCTGGCAGATAGCCGTAGGGCGTTTCTTTTTTGTTACGCTAGACCCTGTTCGCTTATTTGTTTTCTTCATCATTACGCTCCTAACACAAGAATAGTCCAGAATGTCGCCGTTTGTCTCGCATCTGCTGTAAGTCCTTTTGTAATTCCTGCCAACAATAATCACATCGAATTCTATGTGCTCGTATATAGCCATCGCAGATTATCCTGCCACAATCACGGCACTGAAGGGGAATCCCAGTCATACTTCTTTTCACACATCTCCTCCATGTAGTGTTGCTTCTTCAGACGCTTCGGGCTTGGCCTCCATAATCGTCTTGATGCCAGAAAGCACATTCTCAATCGCCCCATTGTAGCCATCATCAAACGAATTGTCACTGTGGTATTTTATCCGCTCATTGCTCTTTACTATGTTGACCACGGCGTTGAGCTTGCGCTGGAGTTCGTCACGCTCTATGGCAACCGTGCCTAATACCCCAAGTGCGTGTCTATGCTTTTGTAGAAATTGTTGATAGTTCTGTTCAAGCTCTTTAATCTTTGCCTTGAGTTTGGCATTTTGGTCATCAACGCATCGTTGAATAAAGTCCTGCATCTGTGATCTTATTACAATTGATAACTCATCATCTATAACCTTATAATTCCAAGTTTTCAGTAGTGTTCTATACGCAGTTTCGCAGGATGCTGCACATTCTTCAGGTGTCATAATTCACCCCATAATGTAATGTTGTTTCTTCGGGCTCTCTATCCAATTTTACTACCTCTAGTACGGCGTCGAGCTTTGCCTTGAGCTCGTCGCGTTCGGCGGCAATCTTTTTCACTCCTTTACGTTTGCCCCACGCAAAGCCGAATAGCCAATCGTCGTTATTACGATCAGACGGGCAAGAGAATTCGTTGCCGCCCGTCCTTGCGCTTTTACAGCCCGCGTTAAATGCCTCAACCTTTGCCATGTGGTTTGTGCACAGTCGATTGACCTCGGCTCGGCTTTCGTCGAGCTTCTCGACCACGTCGTCGAGCTTTGCCTTGAGCTCGTCGCGCTGTGTAATCAAGGTGCCATTCAGGTGGTCTACCATCCCCCACACCCTGTTTGCCTTGCCTACCCTTTCACTAATATCGTCATATACCGTTTGCAACTTGGCACGGAAGTCATTGATTACAGCAATCAGTTCGGCAGATATTTGCTTATCATATTCATTTACCTTCGTGTTAATAATCTTGTGGATTCGGACAAGTGTGACGTTAGCAAAGTCGTCGATGCCCCCCAAACCGCGTATCGCCTACGTCAAGGAGCTTGCGATTCGCTTCACACAAGCTCTCCTCAAAGGAAAGCCCGTCCGGTATTTCAAGACTCTTAAAAAAAATACGTGAAATCATCCTCGCCTTTATCCAGTCTGCCCTATGAGGGTCTTTTCTGACAGGCGTATCCACATGTTCCCCTTCAATCTTGGGGAGCAAAACTTCTTCGATGTATTCTTTTGCTATGAGGCAAGTGCTTACTTGGACACCTGTCATAACATTCACGCCGTCATAATCGCCTCCAGCCAACCATTTCGGAAGTTTCTTAATAAAAACGACCATTTCGTCCCTGCTTGCCATTTTTCCAATTTTGGGAAGCACTACGTTCCCAAGATGCTCCCTTTCTATATCACTGCAACTTACTAGTGGGTCTTCTTTTGAAAACTGGTCTGCCGCACCAATAGAAAGGTCTATATCATCGTCCTCTAAATATAACCTCTCTATTTCGCTCTTAACTAACGCAATGATGTCTACTCTCATTGTGCCTTCTCCTTTCAGTCTAATCGTGTATTCCCTGGGTCAGAAAGCTCAATATTCTTTCGTTCAAGCTCCTTAATCTTATTGCGAAGAGCAACAAGTCGTGACTCAGGCACAAGCCCAACGTGACCTCTGATTCGTTCAATGCAAGTAGGGCACATGATGTCTATTGCTCTTACTGGATTACAGCACATCCAACACCTGCCACCTTCTTCTGTTCCCACGTCCACAGGCTCTTTGCTATCTCTCAAGTCCAATTGGTCAATTTCGTCAATGAGCGCATCAAGTTTGTCTACTGGCATACCAAGATTCTTTGCGAGAGCTTCGATTCTTGCATCCTCAGAACCCTTGCAATGATGTGGACACACTGGATTATACTTCGCGTGACAATATTTGCAGATGGCAAATCCGCTACTCATTTTTTATACCCCTTCTTGGTCTTTATTGATTTCATCAAAGGCCTCAGCTACGGACTTAATGATATCAAGTGCTTTATCACTTGCTTTCTGTTCATTCGCTATGCACTCGTCACAGCGAACGCAGTAAAACGGGAATGGAGCATCAGGAGCATAGTCCCAACTTTCCACCAAACCCTTGCGATAATATGAGCAGTAAGATGATCCCATACCGTCGCATTGGAAGGGGCACTTGCCACATACCCTTTCGTTCCCTACTTCCACAGTAATTTCTGGCAACGTGATTTCAAGCATCATACTCCTCCGGTTAGTCTAGTGACAACTTGATTATGCCCGATTTCTTCACTTTCTATGATAGACAGAAACGATTTCTCTGCGTATACAGGCTCTTCACCATGATGCTCACACATTTTGTTCTCGGCTTTCATTCCTTCAACCCCGGCATAAGCACGAACAATGCGTGCCAGCACGTCCACACAACAGCGAAGGTCATTAGCGTCAAGCGTCATAATTGTTCTCCTTGAATTTAGAAAATTCTTTAAATGCTTTCCATACAACTCTCCAATTTCCCGATTTAACTGAATTTCGTGCTATATCGTCATAAAGATCCCAATTACCAGTTATCCAATTCCAGGATATTGTATATTTACTGTGTTGAGACTCTTCATACACGAAAGATGCCCTTCCATGGTTTTTAAGTATTCTTTGTAAATCTTTCTGTAACTGCATCATAACTGTTCTCCTGGTACACATTCAAACCGTTCATCAGCCCATTGCCCCGGCGTCATACAAAATAAACAGTCTTTTACTTATCCTTATCCCTTTTCAAAGCTATCTCGTTTTCTGTCATCCTACAAAGTGTACATCTTAGGGTTTTCAAGTCCATTTTATGCTTACACTTTGGTGGTAGTAACTTAAGAAATTCGGCATGTTTTTCGTCGTATGCTTCTAGGAGCGTTATACCGCACTTTATACACCTGTCTGAACGTCCATTAAATGCGACTTGGGCTAGGTCTGGCCATTGGTGGTCACACATTCTTGTCCCCCTCTTTATTGTGTTTGACTTGGTTCTGTAGTATTTCTATTTCGTTCTTAAGCCGTTCCGTAAAGCCTCCGCGGAGTTCCTTCATTGCTATTCCTGCGTCTTTAATGCGCGCAGAAATTACGTTCATATCGCCTGAGGGTACTTGGGAATCGTTCATGCCATTTAGTTCATTTCTAAACAGTCGCACGGCCATTGCTTGTGCGCGAGACAGGGATTCTGTTAAGTCGAACAAATACTCAGTCAGGTCAGGATATTTTCTCATTCTACAGCTCCTTAATTTACCATTTCACAATTCCTAGAAGACTACGCTTATCAACAGGGATAAGATTTATTATATCTGCTAAAGTAGGCATTGTGCCCTTTCCAATCAATTCTGCCTTCAAGCCATCACGATTGAGTGCAAATTCATGCGTAAATACTGATCGCCCTAATGCTTCCTCTACAGCAAATTGAAACATATCGAAAGGCATACAAAGTCTGTCTTCCCATAACTGGAATATTGCTATTTCCCTTGCCGACATTGATTTCCAAAATCCTGAGTCATACAATATACCTGCTTGGTCTTTAGTCATCATGCTATCCCTACAAACGATACAGTAGGCGAATTGCGCAGGAATTCTACGATAACTTCATCAGCCGATTTCTGGTAGCAGAAAGGAAACAAGTGACTTTTAGGTAAAGTCCATAACCATCGAATAGTCAAAGAACCGGCGGCACTCTGCAAAATATAAAAACAGCGTTCGTTGCGGTAGTCTATATAGTTGACCCACATATGTCTTGTAAGATTGTCCTCTTTTAACATAAACATAATACCAAATCCTATTGGCGGGACATTGGAGAAACATTCGGAGTCATGACTCAATACCTTATTTCCAGGAATATCTTTACCACATTTTGTACATTTAAACATTACAATTCTCCTATCAATGGTAAGCTAGCATAATAAGTCCAACAACAGTTCTACCATCTTCAAGCTTAATTTCAAATATCATTATTTAGTTTCCTCGGCAGTAAAGAATCTGTTTCCTTTACCTACTATGGACTTGACAGTCATGAATTCAAAGCCCATCTTTTCACCGAGCCACCGCCAAGCATTATTTGTATTATCCTGTTGACTAAGCGGCTTGATACCACCGATAACGATATAGGGAACAGGCTTACAAGCTTCCACTAGTTTTCTAAAGTCTTTTTTTGTCATTTCAAATTCTTTTACCATTTGAGGTTTCCTAAATATCTGGTAATAGTCGTCTGGGCTTCTTGTTCCGCGAGCAATAGAAAATTAGCAAACTCTTTCGCCCGCTCGTAAGTTGGCGGGTAAAAAATCATGTCGACATTAGCTAACCCACTGACAGTAATTGTATATTGCTCCTGAACTTCTAAATTAGCATCAATACTCATTGATTCAAGAATCTGTATGACTAACATAGCTTAAGCTCTTTCTCTATTTGTATTAGTCTTTTGGCGATTGACTGTGCCTGTTCAAGATTATCTGGGTGCATAATCATACAGCCCCTATCAATTCTTCGAACAGTGAGTTTAAAATTGTTCCGTACTCGCCTTTTTGAGTCAAGGTAAATCAATTCAGTGATTTCAATTGACATCTTCAAGTCTCCGTAGCCCTGTCTCATTCCAACAATATGTTACATCATTATCAACATCCTTGACGATAAAAGCTTTTGGCATCTCATCTATCTCAATGGATTCTATAATCACATCTACAGGATTCTCGGAATCAGGCTCCTCGATGCCAATAACCGTATCTCCAATCTGCAGGGCAGAGACCATTGCGGCAATATTCTGCCGAAAGACTCGAGAATCAATATGCATCATATCTTGTATCTTGTATTCCATCATTTGTCTCCTGCAAATAGGTGAAGTTGAAAATTATCCCAAAAAGACTTGTCAAAATGATACCCAACTCTCTCTGTAATAGAGTGATATGCTTCGAGCATGTCGCCAGTTACCTTCGCATGAATTTGTATTGTATCACACGCATTGAAGATAACGATATCTTCCAATGGTAGCTTGCTTGTTGCAAGGATATTAAGAATAATAACAAGTTGCATGGCTCTATATGCAGAATCATTTACTTGTTTCAGAGTGGTTTTGTGGATATCTATTATCATCACTTATTCTCCTTATTATGATATCGCTGAATATGCCAATCCAACCAAGGATAAGTAGAACCGCTACTAATAGGATGCCAATAACAACTGGCTTATCAAAATTAGCCACCCCCCACATTGAATAAAAAATAGTAAGTATTAAATAGCAGCACCCCAAAAACGCATTCATGATATCCTCCTTAAAACATTTTTAGCATATTCTACCGTATGCGGCTTCGTATTTCCATCAGGCCCGCCGTTCCAAACCCTAGCGGCTGTAGTAACAGTATACGGTAGCCCTTTCTTTGAACACCAGTATCTGGTATATACAAAGAACATTTGTCTTGACTTAACAACATCCTTCCTACTCAACAGGGTAAAGGTATCTGATCCAAGAATCATGTTGCAGTCAACAACAACACCAGCATGTATCTGTGCAATACCAACAGCCTCGCCGCCGTCTCCATCTGGTGCATCAGCATCATTTCCACTTTCCTGCAGGCATATTGCTAACCAGAGATTATCCTCGCTATAAGCACCATGGGCTGCAAATATGAAGACTAGGAGGCAAATAATTATGACCCATAAAAGTCGACTAATCATGGATGTTCCTTCCAGCAGATTGAATAATTTCGAAGACGCGTGGATCGGTGTAACTATCCGCATGCGTCTTCAGTATCTTAACTTCATCACCTACGATATATCTGGATATAATCATTCTTCAATACCCCTTTTAGATACCCAAAATTGTTCTCCGTCGATAGTAAATTCAAGTTCCTGTGCGGCAATATCATTTTCCATAGATTCCTTGGATGTTGCTCTACTATAGACTTCTCGAAAGATTATGGCGAAGTGAGCTAATATTTGGTTTAAAAAAAGCTTCTTCATTAAGTCGAGTATGTAAAAAGTCTTGAGCTGCTTGTGTAGCGCAACCATGCTCGATGAGAGCCTTAGCAACTTCTGCCGGACTCTCGATGAATTTCCCTGTACAGTAATAGAAGTGAGTCTCTTGAATCTCGATGAGAGCCTTAGCAACTTCTGCCGGACTCTTGATGAATTTCCCTATACAGTAATAGAAGTCAATCTCTTCAATCTCGATTCCAAGATCATGGGCATTGCCTATTTCATCGGAATACCAATCCCTGTCAGGATACCCTATTGAAAAGTTGTCTAGTGCCTGTGTCTGCGCATCAGCGTCCAACTCATCATAAGTGTAGACTTTGACTTTAACAATTTTCATCATGCTGCTCCTTGCTTCAAGAATTTTCTATTTCGACGCTGTTCGCAAATAGCCCGCTTCGACCAGCAATGCCGACAATAAGGATTCCCGCGGAAAACTACATCTTTCAACGGAACAATTACCTTACAGTCGTGGCACATATATGTATTTTCTGGCACGATACAACTCCTACTTGTAAAAATTATCATCTCCACGACCAAATTGTAACTCGTTATAGCGGTTTTCTAGTTCGTATACAGCACACATGATGTTAGAGTCTTCAAACAAACTTTTAATATTCTTCGCTACCTTGTGTCCTGCTAGCCACCCTTGATTCCGTAGCCAAGATAAATACTCAAGACCCTCATCGGATTCTGCAATCTCTCCGAGTGTCTTGCCTTGATATTTACCATAAGGCATAGTAAATCTAGTTGCCAAGTTAATCGATGTGTAGGCATCCATCTGCATGACCCTCATCATAGGAACGATCCTTAGCATTCAAAAGGATTTCCTCAAGTTTTTCGCAAAGTTCTTTGAAGTTAGTTATTTCAGGCGATACACCATAAGCTTCAAAGCAGATTTTCAAAATCAATACTTTCCATTTATACCTCCTTTAGCAATTCGCTTGGATGAAAAACTGAAATTACATTACGGTCTTTCCTACTAACAACAAAAAATGGGTGGCCAATTTCTAGATGGAGGCTACTAATAACACCCTTCCAATGATACTGCCGGCACTTCTTTTGTACATTTTTTGGCAGTCCAAATTTACGAATCACAACCTTATCACCAACCTTTAGCATTTGTCTACTCCTTTTTAGTCTGACATTTTATAGAAAGTATAACCTGTAAGACTCAACCACAAATGTAATACTTCACAAGGTGGTGTAGACTCGTGGACTGAAACAGAAGTGCCATATATGCGCTGCCAGTAACCAGCTTCTGTAAGAATAACACCACAGGAACGCTTAGCCCCATCACAGTTTTCATGTGCTAGGAATCCAGTATACTGGGCGTCGTTGATATTTAAAACAAATAGGTCGCCCCATTTAAGATCCATTGGTATTGGCTTCTTGCAAATATGCGTCTTTACAACTCCAGCTTCAACATTTTGGCCACACCCGGCACATGTAAAGATTCTACGATCAGCCATTGTCCTCTCCTTCTTTTTTAGTATTTTCCAGCATCAACTTGTATGCTTTATCCCGCCTTATAATCAATAAGTATAACTCGTGTCTTGCCTGTGCACTTTAACTCTGTGCAAGATGCCAGTTTCGGATCAAGCCACCCCTCCCAAGTTCCGCCGAACCCGTGTGATCCTTCTTCATGAGCAAGGTCGCGTGCCTCCTTTTCTGATTCTGCTTCGATAACAAAACCCGCCGTTTCATCATAGTCTACTGCACCCAATTGTTCAATTACCCAATAGCTCATGACTTAGCTCCTGAAACATGCCCGAAACCGTGAGGGTTGGGCGCAGTAGTCTCACCCGCCCTATTCTTGCCACAAGTGAGACAGGTCAATGCGGGTATTACCCTATTCATGTAGTGATGGTCGGCATATCCTGATGTTAGATGATAATAAGCACCACAATGTTCACAAATCATATCGGCACAAAAATCATTATTGTATCTTTCGGTGACTCTAGTAATCTTCATTCTTTAATCTCCTTATTGATACACGCTTTTGGGCGCTTGAAGGTTATACGATTCAACTTAAAACCTGCCATACACTTGTATGAAATTGCCTGGGTCTTACCCCAAGTAGTAACATCAATATTAAGCAGTTTGCATCCTTCACATTTGGTTTTAAAATTAAGATCTAAATCTACTATGATTTTATAAATCATATCTTTTTATCTCCGACCCTATTGAAGCGAGAATGGCATACACACTCATCAGTAGGCCAATTATCACAGATGTAAGCCCCAGTATTCCAAAATTAAGGGTTATCCAAATAAAGATTAACCCGATTCTATATATAGCAAATGCTGTTATGGTGCCAATTAAAAAGCCAAACATCAAAATATCCAAAGCTTTAATTAACATTTTCTTCATCTTTTTTATATCCTCTTTTACAAGAAATAGGTCGAACATAGGCAAGATACTCGAAACCGCCACCATGTGTCTTATTGATAGTTTTAAACTTCATCGTAATCTTACCCATTTTTGCTAGACAAAAAGGCTTATTGAAACGAGTATTCCTATCTAGCAAGGGGCATCCATTGCATTCATTATCATCATGTAACGTAATGGGAACTTTAATCTTCATCTTTGTGTCCTTTTTTTACATGTCATCGGGCGGATAAAGATAAGACGCTCGAAACCTTGCCTTATTATATACTTCATCTTAATCTTACCCATCTTTGCTATACAAAAAGGGCTACCAAAACATCCATTTTTATCCAGACATGGGCATCCATTGCACTCATTACCATTATACAATGTAATAGGAATTCTAGCTATTACCATATTCGTTTCTCCTTCGGAATGTTATTGATGATTCCTAAATCCAAGTCACCAGATACCTCTTTGATAGCAAAAGCAAAGGTGCATGCTTTTGCGTAATTATCGAAATAGAAATATGTTACCTCTATGTCTCCATGAACTTGTTGCTCGACGATAACAAAGAAACTTGCCCAAGAACAGTATGCTGGAATATCGATAGCAACTCTAGTTATGATATGTGGAGCCTTGATTCCTAACATTTTAGATACTCTCCAAAATGATGCCCACTTCCAAAGAACTCATACTTTAGAGAAATGGCATAGGCAGCAAATTCCTCTTCAGTAGTTATCTTTAAGTACACCATAGCTAGGTATCTAATAATATAGTCACATATACCGTCATTAAAAACGCGAGCACCGGCCATTATTCCATTACGTTTGAACTCAATAGCAATAACATGCAGTGGATGTTCAGAGTCGTACGATTCTAAAATCATCTGAGCAGTTGAAGTTGCATCATCCAGATACTTGATAGTAACAGTAGAGTTATCAAACCTATAGTTGAAGATTTGAACACCAATATTCCACATTACATTCAAAAAAGAATCTGTCCAGTTTTCAGGAGGATATTGGCCTGTTGTCACGAAAATATCTCGTGCAATGATCTTTGCTTCGTCAGAAAGTTCTTCATAAGAGTACAAATTTAATTCTACTTTTCTCATAGCCTTTCCCCCCTTATTTCTTAAAGCCGGCAATAGTTTGATCGCTAACAGGAAACTCGATAGAGTTTTTAGCAAGATCATGTTTAACAAGTTCTCTATGCATGCTATCGGATACACCCGCAATTCTAGAAATAGTTGCCACTTTATCTTTAAGAACTTTATCCTTAGTATTTTCGATAGCTATAGCCATGACACCCACCATTGTGGCTTTGGTTTTAGCTTTCCGAGTTTCTAGGATATACAAAATAACCAGATATACCCCGCCAAGAACCCCTGCTACAACAACTACAAGCAGTATATCCTTAACTATCGATCCTAAAATCACAAAAACCAATGCCCCAATACCAGCAATAGCGCCAAATGGAGCAAACTTCCGTGTAGGCGACCACCATATCATGACGCCCACTGTCAAAAGCGTAGTAAGTAATATCGTAATAAGATGAAATCTAATATCCTTTTGTTTTGTATTCAAAACTTGGTCAGCAATATCTGCGTGGGCTTGTGCCTGTGTTGTTTCATTTGTCTCTAAAGCAACTTGCCTATCGACAAGTTCCACAATGACATTTTGCTTGATCTTTTCAAGTTCCTGTGGTGTCATTTTCAGTATAACTTTTCCAGGCCCAGTAAGCAATTGAATAACATCCAGTCCAGTTACTAGCCTCTTAGACTCCACACTCTGGGGTTCTGTTCCTTTCTCTTTAATTCCTATAGCATCATTCTTCAATGTTGTAGTCAAGTCCGCCGCCGATTTGAACTGAGCCTGCGGCGCGGGTCTTACTACTGGAACCGTTTTACATCCTATGGATAATATGATCCACAAGATCAAAATTCCTTTACTCATTCTTTCGTCTCCAAGTATTGATCAAGCCGTGTAATCAAGTTAGTAATTGAAAAGATAAGAAATTTTTCTTTGGTTTCGTGTTCTAGTCTATGCGCTATTTTGATACCATGATGCAAACAGACATTTTCTAACTTGTCTATGATTTCATTTAGCACTTTAGTATCCACAGCCACTTTAGTATCCACAGCCACTGTAGTGGATGCCTTAATGCCTTCGCTATAGGCATCGCAACACATCTTAACCACTTCTTCTTTGACATCTACCCAACGTGAGTTAAATATGTCGAAGTCAAATTCTTTACTCATTTTGTCTCCTAAGTAAAATATCCAGGGTCATCAATCACGATACCGGAACCAACAATACTATCTAAATAGCTTATCGCCCCATCGATATCGTGCATGTTGGTGTCAAACCACCCAAAGTCTATTGCTAATTGCGTGAACTCGGAGTCATTTTGAATTAGGATGCTAGAATCATCAGCATCCCAAAAACCCTGTTCAGTAACAATACATAGGGCATAACATGCAGGTGCATGATCTATAGTATCTATAGTAATCTTCATTTTACTATCTCCTAAATTATCGAGCTCGTTTAAGCCAGTCATTTGGAATATTCTCTGAGTCTTCAAGAATTTGACTTCGAGCTTCTGTGTTTTCGCCCAGAAACTTACCTGTTTGCACCTTATCCCAAAGATCTTTGTAACGGTCCATCAGGCCATATTGAAACTCAGCGCTGATTCGATACCGATGCTTCGCGCATCGTGGTTCATGCTTCCTGCTCCAAACAATCTGGTCGAGGCCTACGATGAAGTCAGTGTCCCCAACATCGATGCCAAGAACCCAAGAATATGTTGCTAACTGTGTTGCCCAGTTTTTATTAATATCTTCCAAGTTACTGGAAGCATTTACTATGATACCTGATTCTGTAATCATTGGTGTTGCATTCTTATGCGCACCTTTTTCATTTCCAAGAGCATCCCATAGCTTGATGTATTCTGGAGCCGGTGAAGCTACTGAACAAAAGCCATTAACTTTCCAGTCTATGACAATGATGTCGGACTTAAGTATGAACTTCAAGTCAGGGCGCCCATGAAGCGGGACGCCTTTGACCATTCTATTAACCTGCCCAATTACATCAGGTTTCGACGCCCCCATTTCGAGCATCAAAGAGGCAAGAGCTCCAGAATTCTTGTAGAATCCGAAGCATTCTTTGCCGCCTTTGATTGCAAAATCCATAAGGTCATTTGAATCAACGCCATCTTTTATCATTTCATACGCATTGATCTCTGGATCAATAGCGTGTTTGACAAAGGCATCAAAACCTGTTCCAACTACCATTGGCTTGGTTTGTTCTTCCTTAGCGTGTCCAAGAATTTTCGTTTTATAGAAGTATTCAGGGTCACGTTCAAAAAGCATCAAAGAACTCGGCGATAGATATGTTATTGGTTTTGGCATTATTGTCTCCTTTTTTTATTTTCCTAATATTATTTCGATATCTGCTTCGCCCATCATAATAAGGGCGGCATCACAAGATGCTTTCCATCTTTTATGGAGTTGATATTCAGTTTTAATATATACACGCCGAATTCCCGACTGTATAATCCCTCGCGCACAATCAGCACATGGGCGTCCAAGCACATAGAGTTCAGCGCCAACAAGCGATACACCTATTCGTGCCGCATTGTATATAGCATTTCGCTCAGCATGCTCTGTATAAAGATATTTCTCAGGGTCTCCTGATACAAAGTCACGATGCTTAACACCACGGGGGTGTCCATTGTATCCTGTTGCTAAGATTACACGGTCTTTAGTAATTACACAACCAATTCCTGATGAATTATCCTCAGACATCTTGGCTACTGCCTCGCAAATCTCAAAGAAATGATTCACCCAACGTCCTGATGGCATAATGTTATCCTTTCGTTAATTCATTAAAAGCAAATCTGCCAATAAAATAACCTTCTTTACGGGAGTAGACATAATATGGATATCTACTATCTAAAATAATTTTCCTTACCACCCCACGATTCTTAAATCGAGCCCGCCACACAGGGGCATAATGGCTATGTGTTTTCGACAATTTTATTTTAATTTTGTCGCCTATGCTGAAAGGTTCAGGTTTCTTATACATTGTCTTTCCTTAATAAACTCTGAAGCCACCACAATTACGTAAAAAAGTTATAAACTTCCGCAAATGCGCACCGTCGGTTGCATATACTGGCCGATCGCCCTTAAAAGACGCAGGAATTGTCTCTTCAATAATGCTAATCTGCTCGTTGATCATGTCGCGACATTTGCCACTGGCAAATTCACCAAGGCCAATTAGGTCATGATCCCCGTAGCCTATCGCTCGTCCCTCAAACCAGAATGCTAACTTGTCACAGGTCTCTTGGTTTTCAGGGCCGGCGCCTTCGTTGTAAGACATTAAGTCAAGCATCTTGTAGTCTTTGATTATTTCTGATTCGACAATCGCGCTGTAAATAGGGCGCCAAGACCAGATATCTGCTCTAAAGTATTTACCAACTTCATTCTTCGGATTACGGCCATGTAAGTCCATACCCATTTTCAAGTCTCCTTAACAAACTTCAAAGCCACCACAATTACGTAAAAAAGCTATAAACTCCCGCAAATGTTTGCCGTCGGTTGCATAGAGTACTTCTTCCTTTTGACAAAACATTGAGATAGCGAGTTCTTTTTCTCTTTCACGGACTATCTTACGCACGGTTTCGGATGCAAATTCTGCGAGATGTATACTTTGAGAATCAGAATAATCCTTTATCATTTCTTCAAGAGCATCTGCAAGTTTGTCGCAGGTTTCTTGATCCTTTGGACCAGCCCCATCCTTGAAAGACATCGAGTCCATCATAGCTTGATCTATGATACCTGTTTCATTGATAGCATCCCATATAGGACGCCAAGACCAGATGTTTGCTCGAAAGTCCATGCCAATTTCATTCTTCGGATTACGACCATATAAATCCATGTTCATTTCAAGTCTCCTCAGTTAGCTTCCTAAGATATAGGTAATACCAAATACAATGAAGAATACTGATACGAGTATTATTGATTTGAAAATCCTTGCTTCTTTGTCCATCTTTTCGATGGCAATATTTATAAGATATATCTCAGCTTTGGTTTTTGCAATCTTTCGATAAATTTGATAAGTTTTTTCTTCAAGCATGATTACCTCTTGGATAAGTGAAGGGGCGGCGGAAAGGGAGGACGCCGCCCCTTCGGAACAGAGTTAGGTGCGCGGTTCCTAACTCTGGGATTCAAGATATATTGTCTTTATTTCTGCAAGAACCCGATCCCTAACTAAGCAAAAGTTCATTCGCGACAATAATTTTTCTACTTCACCTACTGTTGTCGCATCAGTAAGCGTGTCATACTCTGCAACAAGTCCGTAATAGTTAACAATATTATCTTGAATTTTCGCGTCAAGTTTCTCTAAGAATGCATCCATAGTCTTATTCCCTAATAGTCTCTTTGGCGATTTCTCGAATCTCTTCAAGGACTATTCCAATAGTTTCAATAAGTGGATTAGTAGCCTTTTCTTCAATAATCTTAAGAGCATTCTTCAAGTATGCAATCCTAATGCCCTTATGCTTGCTTGCTCTATCAAGATCCTTAACTAGCTCGCGCAAGAAGTCAATAGTATTTTTGTCATCCACAGTTTTATCCCTTAATTTTTATAATCACACCATCCTTGACTTCAACGCTTGCATACCACGTATGGGGAGCGGGATAATGTGGCCCTTCGATAGCACACAAACCATCTTGGATATCAGGTCCAAAGAATCCTGGCTGGTAAACAGGTATCTGAATACCGTTCTTGAAGTCCTCTTTCATCTGTTTCTTTGTCTTGTAATTTTTATTAGTATAAGCCATTGTTTATTTTCCTTTTTTGATAAGAGTCAGACTCTTGGCATCATAGCAGCCCATGTAAATGTTGTTCTTTCTTGATCTTACTTCAATTGGATAAGGCCCAACGCCCCGTCTGGTTTCGATATTGGTAATTACTCCAATATTCTTGAAACGTTTCCTTTCATCTGGATAATAAAAGGTATATCTTTTGGTCACAGATACTTCAACAATGTCGCCTACTTTAAACATCTTTGCCACTCCTAATAGGTAACTCGACTTTGATCTTTTGCTCAATACGATTTTGCCAATCATCTTCCTGCTTGCAGCTTTGACATACTGCATAATAAAACTGTCTCCCGTTGCAGGTATATTGATTTATAGATCGTGGTGAATGTTGTCCGCACAGATAACATTTAAACGCACGACTATTCCGTAGGCGTATAATCAATATTTCGGGAGCAACAATATTGTCATTATCGACTTCAAATAAAGTCATAACATCAACCCCATGTTTGATGCCCATTTCTTTATCGCGCCTGCTAGACAATAAAAATTTACCAAAAGCCCTTTTTTATGCTTCTTAAGTAAGTCCCATTCCTTAAATAAGTCCCATTCTCTGGATTGAGTTTTCTCGCAATAGTAACAGCAGCGTTGCTCATAAGTTTGCCCAATACGACAGTTTGTCAAAAGATACCAGTCGCAAAACTTATGTAGTCCGATTTTACAAAGAAACTTCATTTGACACCCCTTCAAGAGTTTCTGCAATATAGCGTATTAAGGCACCAAGTTGCTCGGCACTTACATAGGTTAAATGATCTAGATTCGGAGGATCTGCGAGAATAGCCCGGGCTGCAACTCGCATACTATCAATGGCAATCTGGTTTTTTGGCGTTTCGACCCAGTTCTTGAATTTAATATGCCAGCTTTTTGGCGTAGAAGTCAAAGCATCTGCTGCAAGACGCAGAGCAACTATATTCTTTTGCTCGATCATTTCGGTACCCTTTCAATTAAAGTGGCTTCACGCCTTTTCAACTTATAAAGATCTCTGTGTTCAAGATTCTTAACCCATTCTACCAGTTTATCAACTCTCCTTTCTTTTTTCCATGCCTTTTTGATAAGGGTTAAAGATGCCATCTTTAAGTCTTTGAACTTTCCGCGAGCAGTTTTTCTACTCATTATTGTCTCCAAAGAAATCATCAGGGTCTTCGTCTTCGTCTTCGTCTTCGTCTTCAAAAAAGATGCAGCCACAAGCATTACAAGTATACTCGCCATCGCCAAAAGACTCGATATCATCTGAACCACATTTAGGGCAAAAAACTTCTACCATAGTTACTCTCCTTCGGGTCTAGGACGCAGGTATCTTGCTTCAATAGGAATACCCTCGTCGGTTAATCCACGATAAGTAAAAGTTATACGCGACCCAACCGGAAACATATTCGATGTTATCCAGTCATGGCATACCATATTTGGATGCTCGATAGCCCAATTAGTTGCTTCAAGAGTAGCGAAGTCACGCTCACCATTAAGAGTATTGAAACCAGAAAGCTTAAATGTTTTTTCATTTTCTAGCTTCAAGATCAATGCCCCTATTTTTCCGAGTAGTTTGCTACCCTTGTCGGTCTCTCGTCCAGTGGTATACCCGATAACAGTTCCTTCCATATCGTCGGCTTTTTTCACCTTCAACAAATTCCACGATCGTTCAGGAAACCATCTTGACTTAGGTGATCTTAAAATCACCCCTTCGCCATGGGGCTTTGCAATAATCTCAGCAACACGTTCGTTAATTCTGGTCATTGCGGCATTGTAGACTATTGAGAGTCTCTCCTGTGGGTGGATGATTGCCACTGATGATGGCGACAGGCTGGCGGACAAATGTGTAAGAGTCTCCTCGAAAGATCTGTTATGTATAATGAACTCATAGCCACGCTCATTGATGAAACTAAGTATAGCCCCGTAGTCAAAATACCGTCTACAAGCATCTACTGCCCCTGCTCCGAAAATTTGATCGAAACTTGGAGAATCGAAGATATTATAGTCTATCTCCGACCAGTCACCCATATTCTCGGGATTCCTTTTCAAGATCGAAAACAATTTTTGTCTCGACATCGTGGTGCTGAATAGTTCACCATCCAAGGGTGTTATAGGCAAGGTGTCCAAGAACCATTCTGGAGCATGCCGCACATGCCCATAGCGTGTCCACATGCCTGTTGCAATCTGCTCTTTGACATACCTATCATCTTTCGTAATATTTGCCCACGGGACTTTTAATTTAGGAATCCCTCTTGAAATTCCGCCATCCCAAAAACAGCGTTCACCATCGAGTTTCTCGGACATATACCAGTCTGTAACCCAACACTTAGTCGGATTATATTTTTGTGCAAGCATTACAAATTCACGCTTTGCCATTCTTTGGCTCCTTTAGTTGTTTGATAGTTTCTTCTCTTGCAACTTCATCTGTTTCTTGAATCATAAAGAAGAAAAGATCAACCAAATGAGTGATCTTTTTTATTGACCATATTGGAGTATTACTTCGTAGTATACATGATACCTGTTCTTTAGTATAAATCACAATATTTCCTCTTTTTGATAGGATTCAATCAAGAGCCTACAGACAGGATTTTCATAGTCAAGTAATTTGAGAGCATCTTCTATATTCTTGATTTTTGAAATCCTATTCACTATAAATGCAGTCCAATATGAGTCAATACTGATAAGCACTGAAGCAAATGTTTCAGCTCTTTTCTCTATTTCATCTTCAGTAAAAGAGTCACCTATCCATAGATACCCAATACCTATTATAGTATTGGATACTAATACATTAGTTGGATAGGTTAAAAGAGTATATTTTATTTCTTCAAGGAATGCCATTTAATTCACTATCTTCGGACGTCCTGTATCCGATCTTTAGCTGGTCATTATCATCTATCATGAAATAGAGAGCTGGGAAATTTCTACGTAGATAGGAATAAAGAGCAACATTACTTCTACAACGTCCACGAATATGCTTGATTAGCTTAATCAGCCACATCATTTCCTCTGGTGTTGGGGAATAAGCTTTAAAAACCTCTTGGAACTCTCTTAAAACTTCTGGTTCGTCGAATTTTGTCATATTTGTTTTCCTTTTGTTATAAGATTCAATTCATAACAAATGATCGCTAATTCACTTAATGTTGATTCCGGCAATCGTAACCATTCGTGAATATGGTGCCATGTCCAAATTTTAGATCCAGACATATTAAAATAGCCTATAACTCGAAAATGCCCTTTAACTGCTTCTTCTCTTATAGTTATTTTTAAGGTTTCATTTGTTACATCCTTAAGAGTAATTATTTGTCCAAGAGTATTTTCCATCCTCATTCATTTCTCCAGTCAGCATCATCACGTAATGGATGTTGCTTCTTGGGAAGTTTTACTCTTAAACCTTCATCCCTTATACTGTAGATTATTCCTTTTCTTTGACATTTTTTACATATCCTATTATGCCTCGGATCTTTGCTCTCGAAGTCTTTTCTGCATCTTAGACACATTACGGTGGTCTTCAACGGTTATTCTCCTAATATTTGGGGATATAGTTACGTCAACAGCCTTTAAAAATTTGAAACAGCTGTCACATAACTTTTCTTCTTTGATAGTTTCAAAGCCGTTTGATACTTTACTGCCATGATAATACTTGACTCGGCGTATTATCCTAACAAGCATATTGGGTTTCTTTGCAAATTGCTTACAAGCACCACACTTGAACATTAACATTCTCCAAAATTTGATTTCTTCAATCAGATTTTACACAATTCTTACAAATTTGCTTCAGTTCATTTTCCCCCCAACACCCCGCAAACGGGAGCTCCACATAGTTTGCAAGGATTTGTAAGAAATTTCTTTACGCGATGTTTACAGATACCGCAGAAAGTCATTTGAATTCCCAGTTTGTCTTTAAGCTACTCAATATATACTCCTATTTATTACTCTAAGTTCCCCAATTACAGCTGACCATATGCATGATGTCCAACACGCTTTTTTTGTCGGTTGGGAATGGAACAGGCAAGTTAGCAATTCGCAGGAAAGTTATAACCTGCAAAGAGTCTATATCTTTCTGGTCTGAAAGGTGAAAAAGAATCACCCCACGTTCGGAGTCTACTTCTAATACCCCGTTGAATTCTGTTGTCGGTGTATGATACAGTTCGATTTCAGCCGCTGTGAAATTGATAGTATTTTCGTTTCCATCAGAGTCCTCGAATGAGACAGCATATGGATACTCGGTGTGTTCAAGAACTAATACAATCGTTCCGAGGAAATTGGCTTCCGAGATAGTCTTCCATCTACCTTCTGATATATGCTCGGCGTCTTTGGATACTTTAACTTTTACCATGTCGCCTTCAAACATTGTCACTCTCCTTATTTAGGTGATTGATAAATCACTCTTAAGATAGTTTTCCATCTTTCGCCTAGCTTCATCGTGACCTTCTCTCCATACTTCTTTCAGCAGTCTTACCGTTTGGTTAATTGCCACTTTATACGATAATGAAGTGCTCCGAAAAGTTGTATCAACTCCTGACCAGATTTCATCCACTTTTTCCCCGAGTTCTGCTTCCCAAATTCCGTCTTTGTCGTCTTTAAGCATTGTCATTCTCCTGCAGTTTGTAGTATTTGACGAATTGCCTTGAGTTCGCTAGAAAGATTTCGTCCTTTATGATAAATGCTTGCTGGAGCCGCAGAACCGCGCCACGCCGCCGCTCACGGCGCCGGTGCTGGTGCCGTAGAAATACGCGAAGCCGCTGTTCACGATGCCGGTGCTGGTGTCGAAGAAATGCGCGAAGCCGCTGTTCACGGTGCCGGTGCTGGTGTCGCGGAATCGCGCGAAGCCGCCGCTCACGGTGCCGGTGCTAGAGCCGTAGAACCGCGCGTAGCCGCCGCTCACGGTGCCGGTGCTGGTGTCGTAGAACCGCGCCACGCCGCCGCTCACGGTGCCGGTGCTGGTGTCGTGAAACTGCGCCATGCTGTCGCCGCTCACGGTGCCGGTGCTGGTGTCATGGAACAATGCTATGCCGCCGCTCACGGTGCCGGTGCTGGTGTCGTAGAAATGCGCGAAGCCGCCGCTCATGGTGCCGGTGCTGGCGCCGTAGAACCGCGCCGTGCCGCCGCTCACGGTGATATGTGCTTTGCCAATAGCCATCCGCGTCTGCCCCTGTTTGCATGTTCCCCTGCCACGTTTGATGAGGTGGTATTTCGCCCAAACCGTCAATGCCTTGCGGCACTCTCTCTCGCCCCACCTCGCGTTCCACCATTCGGGCGTAACGGTTTGGCCGAGGGTAAACACCCATTGCTTGAGGGGGAGCGAGTAATCGTTATCTGGCGGCACGATTTCGCACCGCACGAAGTCGCCGCCGTGCAACGAATCGTTGAGCGCGCGTTCGCTGATAATATCCTCATGACTGTCGCCGTTCTTGTCCCAAAAGACGCCATTACGAGTTACGATAAAACTTGCTGACCTGCACATCATCATTCTCCTGCAGTTTGTAGTATTTGACGAATTGCCTTGAGTTCGCTAGAAAGATTTCTTGCCTGCTCTTCTGTTAGGTCAATCATATATGGAACATGCTCTAGCGCCTTCTCTACGCCATAGTGCACCATTACTATCGCAGAGTATGACAAGCTCTTTTTGAAAATACGATGCAGTTCTTTGGTTTCATCAATTGTCAGCATTGTCATTTCTCCAAGATTAGTCCTTCGACTCCGTAACCAACAAGGATTACATAGTCTCCAGGACTGTGAACAGCTGTCCTGTCGCAGTTGCACACCACCCTTGCGATAAAGACAGGGTCGCCGCAAGCGCCACAAGAGCTTTCTTGCGTTATGATGATGTCGATAAGCCCAACAAGCTCCTCATCAAAAATATCATACACGGTGTCTCCAACTTTTGGAATATAGTAGCCATCCAAAGGATCAATGCCCAAGGTACCACGTTCTACTCTCATCTGTCTACCCTTTCTCAAAATATCCCTGTAGGATTGAACAAATCACTTGAGCTCGTCCCTCATCGAAGTTGCTACTAAAAGGCAGGGCGATGTGATTCTTTTCGCAGAAGCTCTCTAAAAGCAGGATAGTATTTTTTGATTCGATATCTGCAACAAAATTGACGGAATCACGACCACTTGTATATCCAATGTCATAAGCGCCAAAACGCTCGATATTCACAAAATTTGCAAGATCATCTCTCAAGTCTGCATCATCTTCGTAGTGTTTATTTTTAACCTTGTCAACAATCTCTTCAATATCCATTGTCAATTACCTCAATATGACATGTTATATCGAAACCACTTCTGACCGATTCGAAAATCAAACCCAAACTTTTCTCCGCATAGCTGTTCTCCTGTTTCCAGCATTTTGATATCTTCGACAAATGGCGGGGCCAATAACTCAATGGCTTCTTTGTATTCATCGTCGAGTCCGCCAAAGTCATATTCATCTTGCCATTTTCTTGTAAGAAATCCAAGATGCGGAGCCGCATTATTTATGAAAACTTGAGCAAGTTCTGCTGAGGCCGGCATTTTGGTCTCCGTTTCTTTGCGTCGTTGTGTGCCATTATCATTGCTTTACGGATAGCTTTGATTTCACGATCGCTCCATACTTTCATTGTTTATCTCCTTTGCGCATTTGAGACAAAACGGCTGGTTATTAATAAGCGCGACTTGGGAGACATGGACTCCCAAGCCGCACCTAACACACACTCTACCAGCACACAACACACAGGCAGATCGTTTGAAATATGGATGTTTGTATACATCCCCTACAATTTCTTGTTTGCAGTCACAGCATCTCATTGACCACCAGCCCTTTCTTTCACATTGGTAATATGCCACTTTGCTGTTGATGCGCCCATACCAAGTTTTTGTGCTATTTCATCAAAAGAGTATCCAGCAATACGCAAATTTAAGATGGCAAGTTCGACCTCTGAAATCTTATACATTTTGATAATATCAGACACGCCAAATACATTGACATCTTCAACGGAAGGTTCAGCACTATCTGTAGAATTATTATCATCCCCAGAATGATTCAAAGATCGACAATAGACCATTAGGCTAAAGTCATGATCGTGGATAGTAGAATTTGGAACGCGAATAAGTCTATTTTCTACACAATACTTGCGTAAGTGTCCATAGACTGTTTTTCGTAGTGTGAAAGGATTGGCGTCAGGATATCTTGATAAATATTCTACAGAAACCATTAAAGCTTCATTTTCAAGATCATCAACATCTTGATTTTTGAATCTTGAACGTGCCCAAAGTGCCGAGCGACGAGCTAATTTATAGACTTCCTTGTCCATTATCAAAGTCACTTTGCCTCACCTCGAAAAGGTTTGAGTAACCCAGAGCCATACCTTCTTTAATGACCGGACTACTTCAAATAGGATGCAGTTTCTCCTTGTCAGTATGCTGGACTACATGTTGTCTAGCATACTGACAAGGATGGAGTATATTTAATATGCTTCGATGTCATCCGCTGAAAAGAAAATAGTCACGTCGCCTTCGTAGGCATCTTCGAATAAGACAGCGTATGGACACTGTCGATTTTTAAATATTTCTGAAATCAATCCGACAAAATCAGCTCTCAAAATAACTTTCCACAGCTCTTCGTCCATATGCTCACTATCTCTGGTAACGTTAACTCTTACCAAGTCTCCTGCTTCAAGCATTGTCGTTCTCCATGTTAAGATGAGATGCTACTTTTTCCAGCTCTTCACCACAACCTGCTGGATAACTTCCAGCATTTTGGCTAACTCATTCAATCATCTCCTTTTTCAATATGAGACTATAGGATTGAGCAAATCATAGACTTCCTTGTCCATTTGCCCAATCCTTTCAGATGATCTTAAAATCACTAACGTCTATTATTGAAATCATAAAATCAAATTGTGCGCTCTGATGTCAACAGTGTCCGCGCACATTACCTATATACAGTATATCCGACGGCTCGCGGAAAGTCAACTGTATTTGAGGAATAAAATGATTTTATGATTCCAATAATCCGAAAAGATGATTTCATTTCAATGATTTTCAGAATCAATTTTAATGATTAACCAAGCATCTTCTGCTGATTTAAAGATCGAATTATAGGATGTTAATGGGTATTTCATACCTCGTGGGTCATATATATAAATACCATCACAAGCAACAGCATGCCCAGCCCCAGTGAATAGTTCCCCAACTATCACTGATGCCTTTGACTTATATATATGATTCCAGAATCTTTGCTCGGGAAGACTTTGAATAGGTTTGACATCATTATCAGACCATGGGCGGGTTTTTGGTATACAGATTATACCTACTGGGGCTAACTCATGATTCAAACATACATCTACCATTTCATCGATATGATGCCCGCGGAATCTGGCATTTCCAACTAACTCGGGCCAAACAATTTCTGTGCCATCATGACCGATTTCTTGGATTAGACTTTCTGCTGATATATTCATTGCCATTGCAAACGAATATACCATACAAAATGGTCCGTCCATAGTTTGTAAATTCATTCTTTAGATTCTCCATCTTTGGTATCCTCTAAAAGAGATTCTGGAATCTCAATTGTTTGACATAGTGTTTTTAGCTCATTTGAGATACCAGCAGCAAAGATAATGATATCAATATTCTTTGACCGCATATGATTGATAAATGGGGCAAGGTCGCGATTAGATGATGCAATAAATACAGTGTCTACTCGATGATTTTCTAAATCATCTATGATATCGATTACAATACCTACTGACCAATCTTCTCGTGGCCCTTTATATTTTGTTTCTATATTTTGTTTCTGCAATGACCTGATAAATGGACTTGCTTCATTTTTCATCTGGATACCATAAGCTACTGCCTTAACAAGATTTCCTAGATCTTTTATATGCTGAAGAAATTTACTATAGTCTAATTTTCTACCTTCATACTTCTGCTTTACACAATAATAAAGATTCGATATATCCATATAAACACCAATTTGCTTCATCTCAAAGCCTCCAAATACCATGCCCAATTGGGGCGTGTAAATAGTTTTTCGTATTCTGAGTTTATCGAACCAACTAATACCCAGACTCCCGAACCGTTGGCACATAGTTTCGGAAATACTTCATGTTGGGCTGATGTAAAAACATCACCTTTTCTTTTTGGGTCTTTGACTTCTATCCAACGTTGTCCATATTTTGAATGGCAAGCAAAAATATCTGGTAGCCCAGATTGAAACATGTTTCCATGTGTCACGATAGCATACCAGCCATTCGTCCGTAGTTTTGCAAGAATAGAAGACTGAATCTTTGATTCTGGCCCACCTTTCTTTGTTCGTTTAGGGCTGAATGGATCCATTTATTATTCCTTTTCTTCAAAAACAAGTATAGCTAAAGTAAGCATTTGTATTGCTTTGAGGATAGTTGGTTTTGCTTGCCCCTTTTTAGCGTCTTCAATCAATACTTGAGCTTGAGTAAGATAATAATTGTAATTACCAACGTCAACAATAATCCTCAAAGACTTACTCTTTTTTGGATTGAACTTGGCCTGATTTAATGTTTTCGCTATTGAAGTAGCGGAGATCGTTTTCATTATAGTATCCTTTTTGTTTTAAGATTTCAAGAATCCGACTTTGAAGTTGCAGAAGTATTGCCATGTGCTTTATAATTTCCTGCAGATGCTTTATGTCGTTTTTCATTTTTTCGGAGCACTTCATTTATCTTCCTTTTCTTAAATAATACCGGACGAAATTTATTAGTAATAACTTTCTTGAGGTTAATCCTAGCTCTTTTGAGTAATTGAACTTCGGCTAAATCTTCACAGTCTCCCATTGATTCGTAAAATTCCCAAACATCTTCGGAACATAGTCTTCGAATCTTTGCATAGTCATTCAATGATGCTAAAGCCCTATCTTTAAGCCACATATAGGCATCATGCAATATTTCTGCTTTTAAGGTGTTCATTTTATCTGGGCAATATAGTTCCAAATCAGCACGTTTTGCAGTTATCTGATGCTCATGAGTGATCTTTTCAATCTTCTCACAATAATACTTCTTGCTCCTCATTTCTTGGCTCCTTTTGTTATAGTTGAAACTAAATCACGTTTTGACATACGTGAATAACCGACAATACGCATTTTTGCAGCAATTTGTTTTAATCTACTTACAGGTAATTCACCAATATCCTTAGATGGATGCTTTTTTACCCAGTCTTGTAATGAGCCTTTATCACACACCCCAATATATAATAATGCCGCTTCTTTAGATTCATCAGTAGATTCATTCCAAACTTGCTCAAAAGCCTGCCTATTTATAAAACCTTCAATACTCCTTAATTCAAGAATTTGATTGTGCAAATCTATTCTAACTTCTTCAAGAGACTTTACTTGTCTGCCCATGTATTCATAGACTCCTTCCAAGTTATGCCCAGTAGGGGCACAGTTTTTTTATGCTCAGTGACGAAATCTCTAACAACATCAGAAACTTCTGGTATTAAAGAGGGTAATGTACAAACTTCTAATTCATCGTGCTCATTCAATAATTTTATCCTCCACCTATTGACCCCTGCAGGCTGCAATGCTAGTAGGCGCATCTCTAATTCCTTTACTAATTCTGCTCCTGTTGATTGTATTACATGATTTGCTGCCGCCCGCATATTTGCAGCTTGAATCTGAAATGCTGCGCCCAGTATTGCAGATCGTAACGCTCCATGTGCTGTTTGTTCCCTATCTCTCCGTACTATCTTATACCGTATCTCTTTCCATTCTTTAGGCGGTTGTTCAGCCATATCAAAAAGGGCTTTAACAATACTATTTTCAAGAGTAAAATATCTCTTAAAGCCAAGCATTGACTCAATATACTCAGCAGGTTCGTGCCATTCTACTTTTGTTCCTATACCATTTGGTTGACGCATTGAACAAAACTCATCAAAAATTTTCTTTCGCTCAGCGCCCCATTGTGGGTGCATTAATACGAAATTATTATAGCCTTCCGTTGCTTTATCAGCAGGTATTCCTAAACGAATTACAAGCGCTTTATCATCACCGCCATATAAAATTAAAAATGTACACCCTTTGGACTTCTTGTAAATATCTTTATCGCCAGGAAGGCCATCTGTTGCTAGGATTTCTTCATAAGTCATTGGTGCGAAGAAGAATGATCCTAAAATCCCGTGAAAGGATGCTCGGACTTTCCCAGTTCCTTTGCATTTAGGACAACCCTTCCCGCCACATTTGTGGCAGGTTTTAACTTCCATTAATTCTTTACGTAATGTTTCATCATTATATGCGGCATCTGCTAATGTAATTTCAAAAGCATCAAAGTCACCACCACATAAGACCATACCACCATCTGCAAGTGGAAATTTATTTCTAACATACTTTGCTTTATTGATGCCCTGTGGATTAAGCCCACCTGTTCCTGCTTTACGATTAGATCGTGTTCCTACGATTACAAAATCAGGCTGCAGGCGGCCAGCTATTAGAAGCTTTTCGTAAATTTCTAGTTCCTTCTTTGCTCGCCGAGCTTTTAAAATCTCTTGAGCTCTACTAGCTGCAGGGTGCGGGTCGCCTGTTGGTAATACCCCTTCACCACCACACTGGTCGCAACCTTCACCTTCACATTTGTCACATATTACTTCAGCTCGCCATTTGGATATGGCTTCAAGGATAGATGCTTTGGTGCTTGTTTTATCGTTGTATTTTAGGCTAAGTTTTTCTATTGGTGTCATGACTTCCATGATATACTTCTTACACACCTGTGGCGCATTGAAGTTAAATTTGATTTCTTGAATCTGTTTCTTCTTTTCTTGGCGAAGTTTTTCGATACCATCAGTATCAACAGCAAATCCAGCCCATCTCGATGCACCTACTGCGCAAGCAATATTACTGTCATTATCTGGTTGTGGGTCTTCAAAGAAATGATACAAAGCTCTTGTATCTGCTACGTCGTCAGAAGCATATTCCCTAGCAAGGGTATTAAATGCCCAGTGTTGAATGTGCATATGTATCATCTCCGGCCAACCGTTATTTGTGATTTCGCGAATCTTCTTTGTCCCTTTCCAGATTTCTTTGGCTTTTTTGATAGCATTAGCATATGGGGCATATCCAAATTCAAATGGCATTGCTGCAGTTGGTAATGCTATATCCCCATACATAAGTCTATGCTCCCGCGCAACACCGGCATCTACAGCCAATGCTTTGAGAGCCGATGATGGTGAAAACTTTAATACTAAGTCTTTCAGAGAAGGGTTGATGTCACCAAAATCATCCGCGATATCCTGCACCTGCCATCTTTCGTGCCGATTTTTTGCTCTTGTAAAATAGATATCCTTGAGAGGTATCCGGCTATCTAATTCATCTCGAAGCCGCCAAGCCAATGCTGTTGGGACTTTACGGATTCTTAAATCCTTTCGCTTCATCGTGCTTTGATACGGCCCCTTCCTCGCGACTAACATCAGGTCTACAGCTGCCTGCGGCTTGAGGCAAAGATCCACAAATCTTGCGGAGTCCTCCCATTCAACGATTTCATCCATTGTGTAATCTAATGGGCAATATTTCTTATTAGGAGCCTGATAGAATGTTGTGTAAATTTTACAAAGATGAAACATATCAAAAGTCAAATTGAAGCCACAGATTGTGGAATCACAAAAACGTTCAATGAGTTCAAGAGTATCTTGGATTGGTTCATGCCAAATGGAGTGAAGGTTGATTTCTCCTTCATCCTCAGCCCACTGTAGTAAGACTGCCAAACCGTGAAATCCACAAGTCTCCGAGTCCAGGAAAAACATATCTTTTCGTTCTCCTAATATTTAGTAGGTGGCGCAGTGTTGTCTCTACGCCGCCCAACAAGTGGAGTTCTTATGGTTTGTGTCTGCCACTTGTTAATAATGGGACAACAAGCGTGTACTCTTGTTGTCCCAGTAGGCCGCATTCTTTGGGCTAAATGTTATGACCTACCTTGTATTATTGATTTTTCAATCAATTACCGCCCACGCCCGCTTCCTTTGCCTTTTCCTACACCGCTCTTCGGTCTAGGTCCAGGTTTTGCTCCTGGACATTTTCCTCTCTGTCCACCGGTCTTTGCACCTTTACCTGCCGGCCCCGTTCCATCGCGTCTAGGCATCTCAATTCTCCTATCCTATGCAGCAGTTGTTTACCTGATCCGGCGCCTACCAAGATGCCGGCCTTTTTGGGTGCGCCTACTGCGCCCACACCGCTATAGGTGGTTGCTCAGCAAGGACTCGAACCTTAGTTACCAGAATCAAAGTCTGGGGTGCTACCACTACACTACTGAGCATTCGTGACGGGACAGGTTTTACTGTCTTTTATGCGATTGCGCAAATCACTAGTAAAGATGCCTTGGTCACATAAGTCTTTCACGTATTAAACGACCGCCACGTCGGCGGAGCGGGCGGGACTCGAACCCGCAATCTCCAGATCGACAATCTGGCGCTTTAACCTTTAAGCTACCGCCCTATGGTAGCGGAGACAGGATTCGAACCTGCGACCCTCTGCTCCCAAAGCAGATGCTCCACCAAACTGAGCTACTCCACTGTCATGGCGGGCAGAGAAGGAATCGAACCCCCATCTTCGGTTTTGGAAACCGAGGTTCTACCAGTTAAACTATCTACCCTATAAATGCGAAGAGGAGCAGGTGTCTCACCTGCCCAATCGGGGCCCGTGAAATTGGATTGGTGGTGACTTTAGCACCTATCCTAACTTCGCATCTAGTACAAGCTCTGTCGGACTTTTACAGACCTGTCGTCACAGCCACTCTTTAAATTAGTGGTTGCTTGCTCTATTACTCATCGGAAATCCTTGTCCAATCTTTAACTACGTAACTAGGATACTCTAATAGAATATCACTTTCAAATTCATCGTTAGTAATTTCACCAGCGCACCAAGCTAATGCGCGTGTCATAAGACTTGGGCTAGTATGCTTTATGATATGCTCAATCATCTTAAAGATTTCCTGTCGTTTCCTATGATACTTTGCCGTCCCCTTCATCTTTGTTGGGGATACAGTAGCAGGAATCCCACGAGCTTTACCGTCTTTAAGTTTCTTTGCGGCCGAGAAACAAGCCTCTTTACCGAAGTTATTTAATACAGTATAAAGTTCTCGAACACCCCCTTGCACAATTGCACCAATTGCAAATTCAGCCTGAACTTCTTCTGGAAGCTCAAGAAGCATAAACCTAACTTGAACCCAACCACGAGATGTTCCAAGTTTCTCAGCGCATTCTTCTTGTTTGATTCCTAAATCCTTTAGCTTCTTTATTGCTTTTGCTTCCTGAACAATGTTGAGATCTTTGCGTTGAAGATTTTCTGCGAGATTGAACATTCTTGCAGATACTTCATCCATATGTTCATGGATTGTAGCGTGTATTGTTAATTTCTTTAAAACCTGATGAGCATAATAACGTCTAAAACCAACAAGAAGTTTCCACTTTAGCCCTGTTCTTTCTTGCTCAACAGCATTGAACAAGCATACTGTTACAGGCTGTATCAAACCATTCTTCTCAATATCTTTAGCCAAATCAATAACATCAATAGGTGTAATTGCACCCCTACAATTAAATTCAGAATCGGCATCAATTTCATTAAGTGGGACTTCAATAACTTTCATCTTCTGTCTCCTTTTTATCAAGAGCTTCTGCAAGCTCACCCATAGATAATGCCTGTAACTTTTTCTTTTGCTTCAAATTTTTAAGAATTAAAGTATCTGTTGGCAAGTGTATTAAGTCTTTAATTACTAGACCTTTATTAGTATCCATGCCTATTCGATGGCATCTATCTTCAGCTTGCATACGATGCTCACCGTTAAATGTATTTGAATAAAATAACATCGTTGGGGCTGCTGTAAAAGTATTTGCCATACCGCCAGCGCCAGCATTTCCAACTATACAAATTTTAGGATATTGTTCTAAAAGATTTTTAAAATCTTTATGAGATCTATCCATTGCATTGAGGAATATATCTGAATCTATTTTTTCACCAGTGGCCATTTCACCTAAATAGCCACGACCATCTATGCGTAATACAGCCCACCCCTGTTTATGGGCAATAGTAACTAGCCTGTCTATCGTCCCCTCGAAACCGCCCCAAACAACATATCGTCCAATATCTTCGTGCTGGTCGAGGTCGTCGATAAAATACTGGTCTTTAGGCGACTCAACAATAGTTGTGATACGTTCATATATGGCAATTTTTCCAGATCCACCACACATATCACATTCGGGATTCCCACCAGCACAGATACAATCTTTTTCATCAATTTTCTCCTGCGAATATTGAAAGCCATCACTTAGTTCCCGTAAAAGCATTAGTGCCGTTATTGCTCTGGGGGCAACCTTAGCAATTAATTTTGCCGTTCTCAATGTTTCAACTGTAGGTTTGATTTTTACAATCTCATAACGCTTGTCGGGCAAATCTAAACAATCCTTTTTGAATAAAACAATAACAAGTCCTTTCATTCTTTCATAAAGAAATTGGACTTCATTCTTTGACTTAAGAAACTTGTGACCAGACTCCATAATGTTTAGTCTATGGTCAGGATTCTCGTAGTCAAGTTTCCCACATTTTGCGCATTTATTTTCATCATCAAGCCACGTAATTAAATGCGGATAAACGCCACCTGTTATTGATTCCCTTTGCTCAACCAAAGATAGGCGAGCTTTGAATTTTGCTGGATGCCCTTCTTTAATAAATCCAGGGTAAGCAACCTCACAAGCATGCCACCAGTCTGTTGGTTCTTTGGGTGCAGGTGTTCCTGACATCAGAATCACATATCCATTTTCGCCATATTCTTCTCTGATACTATCAGCAAGTTTCTTAGCTGCTTGTGACCGTTGGGCAGTAGGTGTTTTTATCTTGCTACTTTCATCGAAGATAACCATTTTTGGAGCCGGAACTCCTGGTTGCCAATTTTTCATAACCCCAACAAGCCCTTCGTAAGTCAACATACGTGGTCTGATTTTACAATCCCATTTAAGCAATTCTCGATTAACCGCAACAACACCTGCTCGCGGGCCAGCATACCACACATCACTTGAATTTTTCATACCCGCTTTTTCCAGTATCTCTATTGCAGCTAGTGTCTTGCCCGTTCCCATTTCACAGGCTAAAATACAATAATGTCTATGGTATCCGAAGATAGCCATATGCTTCTGATGAGCATATAATGGCCTAATCGTTTCCCAAGTTTTGTCACTCAAATCTTTATCGAAATGGGCATAAGGATTTTCGCCCATTAAAAATTTGAGTTGAAACTGATTCCTAAAAGAATTAGCTATCGACCATACTTTTTTAGGTGGACTTTCAAAGCCATGCCACTTGGCTCCTTCCATTGACTTGATTTCCCCAAGCAAAGATTTATTATATCTGAATTGGACAAAGAGGCGAGAGCCTTGTTCGGTTATTGTAACAGGTATCATATATCTCCCAATACGTAATTTGATATCCATTATGACTTCTCCAATTCAAAAGTACCATCTTGTAAATCGTGTTTCGTATAATTATTAAATAGATCGCGAAATCCTGCAGTCTCAAGCTTGCATATAATATTATCGGCTAAGAGTCTAAGTTCCTTACTTGTATTTGGCATTGTTAATGATACAATAATAAAAATATACCAGTAAAAAATACTTGCGGTCATTATTGTATATGATGTTTTCTTAGACGATGAAACAACTAGAATATCTACTCCGCGTATCTGTGTAACTAAGTCATCTTCCAAATCGCCAACGAACGAAAGGTGAACATGTTTAAAAACTGGATTCAACTCCGTCCGCAAGCATTCTAATGGCTGATTTCTCAAATCTAGGCTTGCGACATAGGCTTTAGCTTCTTTTGGATTAATGTTATGTTTATCTATACCCCGTGTGGGTGAGAAGCCAAGAGACTCTTGACATGTCTTTATGAAGGTTTCCCAATGCACATTGGTCGTCGCTAAAGCGAAAATTTCCATTAGACCCTCTTAAATAAAGGGAGAATCGGGTATGGTGTGACTCATACCCGATTCTCTAAATAGTTACCTGCTACGGGCATCTTCATCTGGCTTATCAGCAAGTTCCGCCGTAGGGGCTGGCGGATTATTGAATTTTTTTACTTGCTCAATAAGATCTTCTTGGTCTGGCAACTCGAAAGGAGTAGTACAAGCTGTAACAAAGGGGCCGTACCAAGTATGCTTACTACCTTCGATCTTTCGGCTACCTAATGTGGCGGCTTTCTTGAGTCTAGCGGACACGCTCTTAGCTTCATTTCGAGCAGTCTTAGAACCCATGAAATATACAGCCCATTTCTTGATTGCTGGAATCCAAACAAAAAACTCTGGGCCATACATGCACCCACTATTATCTATAAGTGATTTGTCCTGTATAGTTTTGAATGTAGCACTCTCTTGGTCATAATTAGAAATTACTGCATCCTTACCCATTTCAAGAGCTTTTGGCCGCCAAGTAACTACTAGAACATCTACTTCTTCCCCTAAGTCCAAATGTTCAGAACCTTCGATGCAAGCATAATGATTTATCGGAAACTTTCCATCTTTACAAGGCTTAGAATTAGAAGTCATTAGTTGGAGTCTTGGAAGATAGTCACCTGACTTGGCAAGATTTGTCAAATCCTCATTGGAATATTTGTCTAAAGGGGCATCTTCAGGAAGTGAAGGTAAAAGATTTTCATCATCAGAAAAGATAGATTTAAAGGTCATGTTCAAGGTTCTCCTAAAGTAATGTAAAATAGGGGGCGGGTTCATGTCACCCGCCCCTAGCTTGTATGTCTTTGATATAGAATTACTTCTTCTCGAAATTAGCCTTAACCTCATCGGCAATGACTGCGGCTTCTTTAGCTTCCTTTTCCGCTTTTGCCTTTTTAGCTTCAGCTTTCTTGATCTCACGACGCTTGGCGGCTTCTGCTTTTTCAGCCATCTGCGCATCATGCTTTGCTTTTTGAGCTTCAACGCTCATCGGGTCAACATGCATAACCCAACGAAGAGCAAGATTCCAACCATCGACTGCCGACTTTGCACCGACTTTCTTAATCAGGCCGCCGCCAACTTTTGAGGCTTCCATCTCATCCTTAATGGCCTTAATCTTCTGCATAAATGCAGCAGGCTGAAATTCAGCGGGAGTTGCATCTTTACCCTTGCGAGCCGCTTCACGAAGCTCTTTGAGGCGAGCATTAGCAGCCGCCGCAAATTCTCCAGGCGGAAGGGTCATTGCACGCTCTAGGAAATCAGCTTGCTCATTGGGCGGAAGTTTCGCCAACGCATAAGCATTGACAAGACAAATACGACCTTCATCAATAAGCTCGCCAGTTTTCTTATCAGCAATCTTATTGATACTAAGGCGATCCTTAATCCACGTTGCAGACTTCGCCAATTTCTCAGCAAGTTCTGATTCCGTCATCAATGGATTGCGTCCAAGAATCCTACGAAGTTGTGCCGAATACTCGCAAGGCTTTGTTTCAATCTTGTGAATATTGGTCATAATTTGCGCTTCGAGAAGCTGATCTTCGTTCATCGAGAGAATGATTACGGGAATCTCGGTGAGTCCCGCTTCTCTGGCTCCTGCAAAACGATGCAAACCATCGATAAGCTCGTAGAACTTTTCGTTAGTCTTTTCGTCAGTACTCCGACGAACTGAAATAGGATTCATCACACCCGATTTTCGAATCGAGTCTACAAGACCCTGAAACTGCTCAGAATCCTTCTGCACGTTACGCAGGGCGACAGGATTCTCTCTGATTTCAGAAATCTTCAAGGTTTTCAAATCTGCCATACTACAAGCTCCTAACTAAATTATTTGATTTGGCAAATCGTTGCATTATCAAAATCAAATCACACTTGCAACATTTGCCTGCGCCGGCGGCAACATTTACCGCCGACAGAAAGCCGATATAGTATAATATCCGAATGAACATAATTCGTCTAAAGTATTTTAAAATAGTTACATGTATAAGGTATAGGAATATGATTTGATTTCGGTCTTACAGTCTTCTGGATAGAGCATTCTCAATTACTACTGTATATTTTTTTCTTTTCTTTTTTTTTCACCAAATGGTTAAAAAACATAAGAACGTAAAATGTAATATGTTGCTATAAAAGAGTTTACAGAATTTGTTAGACGATTTATGTCCATTCGGATATTATACTATATCGGGAACTTTATCTTATCCCACTATCCCACTTAAAATTGATTTGATTTTGACAACGTATTCTCAAAATCAAATCATAGTCTATGATTCATAAATCATCAAGCAAAGGACAAAAATCGTGCCTACAAAAACTAGAGCTATAATCCTTTTCTTAGAGGCAAAAACATTACCTGATCTTGCAAATCTTTATTCCCATGATATGGAATGTCAAGTCAATGTAGCTCAAGATGGTGGCGAAAGGACAGAAGGAGATTATAAGGGAAAGAAGTGGCATGGGTGGACAGACGGATTATCAACATGGAAATCTTTTCGTATTCCTTATAATGCCAATAGGGAGCCAGAATATACCGACAGTGAAATGAACTTTGACCTAGAGGAACATGTCGAAGCAATTGGTATGACAGGATGGGATTGGAAAAATCGTGTAAGTAAGTGGGTAGCTTTTGACTTTGATGCAATGATGGGCCACGCCTCCTCGTCTTCAAATAAAAAATTGACAAATGAAGAATTAGACAAGATTGTGTCGTCGTTACAAAATATCGATTGGGTAACGATTCGAAAGTCAACATCAGGGTCGGGTCTTCATATATACGTATTCCTTGATAATATCCCTACCGCTAATCATAATGAACATGCAGCCCTTGCCCGCAGTATCTTGGGCAAACTCTCCGCGCTTACTGGTATGGACTTTAATTCAAAAGTCGATATGTGTGGCGGCAACATGTGGGTATGGCACAGGAAATTAGCTTCCTGCCCAGAAGGTTTTACAATATTGAAGGCTGGTTCCTCGTTAGGTGAAATCTCCCCCAACTGGCGAGATCATCTTCCAGTTATTACAGGAACCCGCCGCAAGAATCTACCTCAAGAGATTTTAGAATCGGGAAAAGAAGACTCCTTTGAAGAAATGTGTGGTCAACGTCCTACGGTTCCTCTTGATAACGAACATAAAAAACTTATAAATTATCTCAAAGAATCCAATGCTTTATGGTGGTGGGATCAAGATCATAATATGCTTGTTACCCATACCGTGCATCTTAAGAAGGCGCACGTCAAATTAGGCTTTAAAGGATTCTTTGATACAAGTTCACCAGCTACCAACCTCAATGAACAGAACTGTTTTCTACACCCTATGCGTAAAGGCGCGTGGTCTATTCGGCGTTATACACAAGGTGTTGAAGAACATCGATCTTGGGATCAAGATGGTCAAGGATGGACACGATGCTACTTCAATAAAGAAGCCGACTTTGGCACAGCCTGCCGATCTTATGAGGGTCTCGAAGACCCAAAAGGCGGCTTCATGTTCAAGACAGCGGAGATAGCTGGCAAAGCTGCTTTGTTAATGGGGATTAAGCTTGATTTTGGGAATCTCGTATCGGGGCGTGAGACACATTTAAAAGTCCATAAAGACGGACGTATCATTGCATACGTTACAAAGAAGGATCAAGATACCAGTGACGAGATGCAAGGTTGGCTCCCGAAAAAAGATAAATGGTCAAAACTCTTCATGGCTCAAACATCTATCAATTCGGAGCCTGAAGTTTCTAATTATGATGATTTAGTTAGGCATTTGATCTCGGAGACTAATGAAGATTGTGGTTGGATGATAAAATCTGGTCTCATATGGCAGGCTGAACCTTTGAACCATATCCGTGTTGCTCTTGGCTCATTAGGATTAACACCTAAAGAACAAACTGCCGTATTAGGTTCCTCAATATTTCGTTGTTGGAAGATAGTAAATAAACCGTTTCAACCAGAATATCCTGGCAATAGACAGTGGAATCGTCGAGCAGCTCAACTTAGATTTGTTCCATCACAGAATGAAGATTTACATTATAATTCATGGATCAAGATTCTTGAGCATTGTGGAAAAGGGCTTGATGATGCTGTTAGAAGCAATGGGTGGTGTAAGGCGAACGGAATAATCAAAGGCTCGGACTATCTTAAATGTTGGATAGCGTCTTTACTACAATTCCCTACTGAGCCTTTGCCATTCTTATTTCTTTATGGGCCGCAAAATAGTGGCAAATCAATCTTCCATGAGGCTATATCGTTACTCTTAACGAAGGGCTATGCGCGGGCTGATGCTGCGCTCATGAATCAACAAGGTTTCAATGGTGAATTGGCAGGTGCTATCTTGGGTGTCGTTGAAGAGACTGATTTACGAAAAAATAAGACGGCATACAACCGGATCAAAGACTGGGTGACGAGCCGTGATTTTCTAATCCACCCAAAGGGCGAAACCCCATACCATCAGTCTCCTAATACATTACATTTTATTCAGTGTGCCAACGATTATCAATCATGTCCTATATTCTCTGGCGATTCCAGAATCACTATGTCTTATGTTGATACTCTTGACCCAATGGAATTGATACCTAAGAGGGTCTTGATTGATCTCTTAGAAAAGGAAGCACCGGACTTTCTAGGCTCAGTGCTTAAATTAGAGATTCCTAAATCCAATGATCGTCTTAATATTCCTTGTTTGGAGACTGACGACAAGACGGCCGCGCAACAGCTAAATCAGACTGAGCTTGAAGTCTTCATTAGTGAGAAATGCACACATACTTTGGGTCAGGAGCTACTCTTTGCACGATTCTACGAGAGATTCATTGAATATTTAGACCCAAATGAGGCCCATAACTGGAGCAAAATCCGTGTAGGCAAGGAGCTCCCGCCGCAATTTCCTAGAGCGCGCAAGTCTTGCGACGGTCAGATGCATATAGGAAATATTATGTGGCGGGGCGCAGAAATTGACGAGGATGCCCCTTCACGCTATATCATAAAAGATGGCTACCTTATTGGAGCACCCGAATGATTCGTGAAATCTACGATAATCTAACGTCTAGTGAGCGCGATCAATTGATGATAGCTTTTGAAGAGGGATTCGCCCAATATATAGAATTGCCTCTTGGAAAGTTTTTAGGCGTCCACATTCAACCGACGAAGAATCTAAGGATTCTTGAGGTAGCAGGATTCTGGGCTTATGGCGAGTTAGTAATTAAGGAAAAAGATAATGCCAAATTGCATAGCAAAGATGGGTAAAAAATGGAGAGTTATTGAATGTGACTCTGAAAAAATAACTAAGAATGAAGCTGGAACTGCTGTAGATGGTGGCGGTCACAATACTGAAGCTGACGCCTTAGCGCAAGCTAAAGCAATCAACACCAGTCAGCATCGTAAAGGCAAATACTAATGACCACTAAAGAAATCCTACAGAAACTAGGTTGCTATGATGAAGAGCCACACTTCCTTTGTTCGGCGCTCTGGGATGTGGCCTCTTCGTTAGTGGATCTAGAAATCATTGAAAAAGCAACTAAAGGCAATGTAAACGGCAAAATCATCGTTGATCGATTTATTGATTTGGTAATCGAAAATAGCCGACGAACGCTAAGATGCAAGAAAATAGATGTTGTTAAGAAAACGGCATTAGCTGACCTATTGAAATAAGGAATTAAATAATGGGTGAAAATCCTCTACACGACCTACTGAGTACAGAGAATGGTGTTGATACTCTATACTATCAAAGCGATAAGGTAACACTATTCTTCAGTAACTGTCTCGACATGATGAAAGACATGCCCGCCGATAGTGTCGATGCCATTGTTACCGACCCGCCATATGGCTTAGAATTCATGGGCAAGGGTTGGGATCATGGTGTGCCGGGCGTGGCGTTCTGGCGCGAGGCATTGCGGGTTGCGAAGCCGGGCGCACACATTCTGGCGTTCGGCGGGACAAGGACATTCCACCGGCTCGCCGTCGCAATCGAGGACGCGGGCTGGCAGATACGCGACACCATCGGATGGCTTTACGGTAGCGGATTCCCGAAATCAATGGACATATCAAAGGCGATTGATAAGCAGGCGGGAGCAACGCCGATTGATTTAGGGGTATCACCTAACTGGCGTGAATCTAAAAGAGACAGGGAAAAAGACGGGGGCATGGAAGTGCGCGGTGAAAATGCCGGACGACTGACCGCGCCCGCAACCGATGCGGCGAAGTCGTGGTCGGGTTGGGGCACGGCACTCAAGCCCGCGTGGGAGCCGATAATCCTCGCCCGCAAACCCATCGTCGGCACAGTAGCCAATAATGTCCTACAGCACGGAACGGGCGGGATAAACGTTGACGGGTGCAGGGTGCAACATAATGAGGATTTATCCACAAGTTCTGACGGGCATGCCTTAGACACTAATGAGCAAGGATGGGGTTTCAAGGCAGTATCTAGAGGTAATCAAGGTCGCTTCCCCGCGAATATCATCCACGACGGGAGCGACGAGGTAACAGAGGTATTCTCGAATGACTCCGCCCGCTTTTTCTACCAAGCTAAAGCAAGCAAGCAGGATAGGGACGAGGGGCTAGACGGCTTCGAGGCAAAACGTAGCGGCTCAATGCAGGGTAATATTGATGATGGTAATTTCCTAACCGGTAGTGGCAATCCGCGAAGAAGCACACGCTGTAACGATCATCCAACAGTCAAGCCGACGGCGCTCATGCGGTATCTGTGCAAGCTAATCACACCGCCCGATGGCGTTATCCTCGACCCGTTCATGGGCAGTGGCTCGACGGGCAAGGCGGCGGTGCTAGAAGGATTCAGATTTATAGGAATTGATTTGGAGATCGAATATGTCAAGATAGCAAAAGCAAGAATACTATATGGATTAGACCCAAAGACCGCTCTTAATGAGCTACTGAAATAAGGAGAATGATTAATGAGTAATTTAATAGAGTTTGCAGAAACAGAGTTGAGGTTGGCAGGGTTCTTTGACTATGATGGCGCAATCGGCGAGGCAGTAATGGAATTGATTAAGGTATTTGCCGAACAAGAGCACTCTGGTATGTCTGCGTCAAGATGCCGCCAGTTGTTTAACAAAGTAGCCGCCTACGAAACGCTTACGCCCATTACCGACGAACTCGACCAGTGGATTGAAGTTGATGGCAAAGGGCTGTTTCAACACAAACGTTGCAGTAATGTATTCAAAGACGCTAATGGCTCATACGATATTGATGGTCGTGTATTTCGAGAACCGAACGGTGCATGTTATACAAACTCCAAGAGCCGCACTCTAGTTACTTTTCCATATACCCCAACAACTGAATATGTTAATCAACCATTTAGTATTGATTAGGAGAATACAAGTGAACTTCATGAAATACATCCATCTCGAACGTATAGGGTCATCTGAAGTGGAGGGCATTCTTGACGGCAAATGCCACATCTTCCCAAAAATCGATGGGGCTAACGCCTCCGCATACCTAAATAACGGTATCGTCTGTTGTGGATCTCGAAATCATGAACTCGGCGAAGAGGGCCTACAAGGCTTTGCAGAATATATTCATGGGCATGAAGGCATCAAAGACTATCTAACTAAATATCCTAATCGCAGGCTATATGGTGAGTGGCTTGTACCCCATACGCTGCGCACATATCATGAAACTTCTTGGCGTAAGTTTTATGTTTTCGATGTTTGGGAAGACGGTAAGTTTCTACGCCATGAAGAATACTTTGAAGAACTATATCCTTTTAAAATTTATGCAATCCCACATGTTGCTATTTTAGACTACCCATCAATAACTGAATTAGAAATGTGCCGAGATGCAAATGTATGGCTAATGCAAGAAGGAGAAATAGGTGAAGGCATCGTTATTAAAAACTATGATTTTATGAATCGCTACGGTAGAATAACATGGGCTAAGATGGTTATTAAGCAGCCCAAGATAGAGAAAACTCCTAAAGAAAGAAATGATGAACTTGAAGCTAATATTGTAGACGAGCATCTAACGGACGAGATTGTTTTGAAAGTTCTTGCTAAAATTGAGAACCAAAATGGCGGCTGGTCAACAAGTCTTATGCCACAACTACTCGGCATAGTGTGGTATGACTTCGTCCAAGAAGAAATATGGGACATCGTAAAGAAGCATAAGATGCCGACTCTCAACTTCAAATTATTACAAAAATGTGTTAATACTAAGATTAAAAGAGTCCTACGAACAATGGGAAAACTTTAAAATAAGGAGACAATCGTGAAAAGTGACTGGAGATACCATGGGTACACCTGCGCATTTAGCTTTGAGGGGGTTTGTATTCCAGAAAAGGACTTCCGAAGTATGTCAGAAAAGGACGTAGCTACTTTCTACTTTAATAAAGTTCGTGGTCTAGCAGATTCTGGTGATCGTTCTGATGTTGCCAATACCGGAGCGTTGCGGGACATGGCTCCTGGAAAAGGACGCTTTGACCTATTGCCATTCTATGGCTTGCAACAATTGGCCGCCCACTTCGCCGATGGGGCTGTCAAATATGAAGATAGAAATTGGGAGAAAGGTCTGCCTCTTTATATCTATATCGACTCGGCCCTCCGACATGCAACCAAACTCGCGGGCGGCTTGACCGACGAAAGGCACGACCGTGCCGCTGCATGGAACATGATTTGCTACCTAGAAACACGGGAGAAAGTCATTAGCGGATTGCTCCCATTCTCATTAACGGATAAGTTGCATCCGTCGTTGATTGAAGAAATCAAGATGGAGATGGCTGAACGTGGAAGTATTATAGGAGTAGAAGAAAAAAATGCCTAATAAAATTAATATAAATTCAGGAACAGTGCTAATTGGTAACATACCTGCTGTAGAAATTATAGAGGGAGAAATGAGGATACTTGTTCAATGTCCATCGAATGGAGCAGCAGATAATCTTGCTACAGGACTTCGGAGTCTATTCCTAAAATATACAAGCTATGTCGAAGAGCTAGTATGTCCGAAATGTGGCAATGACTTAATAAAAAAGTCAGAATATGAAAAGAGGCAAGCTGTTAAGCATGAAGAATGTGAAAAGAAAGACAGAATATATTGCCCTAGACTTGGTGCATGTTCGGTACGCACGAAGTGAATAATCTTGAAAATATCCTAAATGAATTAGAGGGTGATTCAAAGCCTCTTAGACCGCCATTTGGATATCCTGGTGGCAAACTCAAGATGGCAGCAAAGATTCTACCGCATCTTCCTTATAGGAAGACGTATGTAGAACCCTTCTGCGGATCTTGCGCGATATTATTACGTCGAACTAAGTCGGATTTTGAAATCGCTAATGATATGCATTTTGGTATCATATCCTTTTACAAAACGCTTCAGATGCCCGACATTTTGGATCAATTGATAGAACGTCTAGAGCTAACAGTAAATTCTAGAGAAGAATTTGAATATTGCCATGACCAAGTAATGAAAGCTAATCTTGATCCTATCGAGCAGGCTGCTTGTTTTCTTTATTCTATGGTATATTCATTTTCAAGTGGTGGGTTGGGCTATTCGCGGAGTACTACTTCCCCGTTATGCTCCACCACACTTGATAAACGATTACAAGAACTTCCCGATGTTACAAAGCGTATTCAGAATGTCGTCTTTGAATGCGGAGACTGGCTACAGAGTACATTGGAATATGATTCGCCAGATACTGTTTATTATTTTGATCCGCCATATCTTGGCGCTGACCCAAGATACCTATTTAATAGGCTACATACTGAAGAGGCTCATAGAAAGATTATTACAACAATAAAGAAACTAAAAGGATTCGTTGCCATATCTGGATATGCCCATCCCTTGTATGACGACGAAACCTTTTGGACAGATAGAATAGAATGGAAACAGAATGTATCTATCTGCCGCACAGAACGAAGTACTGTCAAAGAAGTTTTATGGATAAAGGAGTAACTTAAATGTCTGATCTTGAGTCTATTTTCAATGATCTTGAAAATCTGGACGCCAATGCAACGGAAAAGAAACTCATCTTGAGAGCAGCATTTGGATATCCAGGTGGCAAGTCGCGTTCTGTATTGAATATCCTTCCATGCCTCCCCTATAAAAATGTCTATGTTGAGCCTTTCGGTGGTTCTGCCGCTGTTCTTTTAGCCAGGGACTCAAGCAAGTTGGATGTTTTCAATGATAGATATGCGGGTGTTGTTGCTTTCTATCGCTGTATGCGCGACGAAGTAAAGATGCAGGCTATGGTAGACTGGCTAAAAAATACCATACATTCACGTGAAGATTGGGCATTTTGTCACGACACTTGGCAAAATGTCGAAGATGATGTTGAACGAGCTGCCAGATGGTACTATATGACACAGTATTCTTTTGGGCAAATAGGACGTAATTTTGGACGATCAACGATTTCAGGATCATCTCCTGCTGGTAAAATCCGAAATAATATAAAATTATTTCCGGCTATCCATAAAAGATTCAAGCGTGTCCAAGTTGAGAATCAAGATTGGTATGACTGTATCAAAGATTATGATTCATCGGATACAGTCTTTTATCTTGATCCACCATATATCGAAACAACAGGTGGAACCTTCAAGCATATGATGGATTTAAACGACCATAAGTCTCTTATTGCAACCATCTTTAATCTTGAAGGCTTTGTAGCCGTATCAGGATATTCTAATCCACTATATGAAGATCAAGACTGGGATAATAGATACGAATGGGAAAGTTTCTGTTCTATAGATAGTATAGCCTATACAGAAGGAAACTATAAGTCGCATTTGAAACATGTTGCCGAGAGTCGTATAAATCATAAAGAAGTTCTTTGGGTAAAGGAGTAATTTAATGTTTGAAATGATAGCCTTACCAGATTGTCCTCGATGCAAACCTTTAAAAGAAAAGTATGGAAATGTTATAAAGATACTAGATGAGATAGACTCATTGACAGTAGCTTCTTTCAATAATATACTAACATCTCCTGCCCTTATCGACGAAGAAAGTGGAGCAATAATTATAGACTATGATGAGGTACTAAAGACTTTAGAATCCTTGCGAATTGGGGCAGAATAAATGAAACACTCAATGCTACATTGGAACGGCCACCAGATGTGTGCCATAGATACAGAGACAACAGGACTGATTGCTGGTTATCATGAAATTTATGAAGTAGCAATTATACCATTAACATCCAATCTAGAAGTACGTCGAGATATTATACCATTTTCTGTAAAAATACGCCCTGAATTTCCAGAACGTGTTGATCCAAAAGCAATTACTAAAACTCGTTTTGCTGATGTACTAATGAATGGTTTTGATTGTGAAAAAGTCAAAGACTTACTTCAAGAATGGTATAAGAAATTAGACCTTCCATATACTGATTTTGGAAATCAGAAGAAAATAATGCCTATGGGCCACAACTATATTCAGTTTGACCGTAATTTCTTGGTAGCTTGGCTTGGTCAAGAAATATATGACGAGTTATTCTTTTATATTCCTAGAGATACAATGGTTGCTGTAGCATATCTTAATGATAGGTATGCAATGCATGCTGAGAGAGTTCCACATCAAAAGTATTCATTACATTATATATGTAATACTCTTAATATTGAATGGGATTCTTCTCAAGCACATTATGCGCTGTATGATGCTGTTAAAGCTGCAGCTGTATACAAAAAACTACTCGAACAAGGCTTAATAGCTTAGGAGGCTAAATATGTCTGGTAAAAATACTGTTACAAATGAAAAAATTATCGAGAAATTTAATACCTTATTTAAAAAATATGGAAGAATCCCAACCCATATTGAATGGGATAATGCTGGAGGGATTGGCACATCTACTGTTCGTCGTAGATTTAGAACTTTCGAGAATCTAGCTGCTATAGTGCAGTCTGGGGATATTTCTAAAGAAGCTATTGATGATCTACAAAATTCTCCAAAGCTTTTTGACTCTTTGACAAAACAAAATAGTCTTCTTGTCAAGGAAAATGTCAAGCTAAAGAATTTCCAACAAATGGTTGTCATGGCTGTCGAAGCAGCATTAGCTAAAGTAAAGCCTATCAAAATAGAGATTCCAGAAATCAAAGAAACAAAAGATCACTTTGAACATGCTAATCTTTTGCTTTCTGACGAACAGATTGGAACTAAATTCTCTCTTGCTGAAACTATGGGTAAGAATGCCTATGACTTTAATTCTTTCTTAAATAATAATAAAATACTTCGTAAAGCTGTTGTAGATATTGCAGCACTACAGGCTAAAGCATATCCGATTCCAAGACTCAATATATGGGCAGCGGGTGATGATGTTGAAGGCGAATTAATTTTCAAAGGGCAGCAGTTCAATATAGACAGGCCACTCATCGACCAAGTAATAGATGGGGCGTATGCTCTTACTGAGACGCTTATTCATTGGGCTCAAGTCTTTCCTGAAATCCATATCTACCAAGTTTGGGGAAATCATGGGCGTTCAGGAAGTTCAAAAGGCGAGGGTAATGTTCGATCAAATTGGGACTCCGTATTTTGGAAAATTATTGAACTCACTTGTAAAGCTAAAGGAATTACTAATGTTATTTTTCACTTATCAATGTCTACGACTCTTGTTGCTAGTGTGTTTGGTCACAATATTCTTCTCTCCCATGGCAATGAAACTAGAGGGTGGATGGGGATTCCCTTCTATGGTCGCAGTAGAGATGTTTTAAAAATGGTCAATGCTCTAGAATTACCAATCAAATTGGCTCTCTGTGGGCACTTTCACAATGTGGCTGCATGGGATGTGGCGCCCAATTGCCAGATAATTATGAATGGTTCTTGGATTGGCGGATCGCCATATTCAACTGTCCAATTAAAAACTATAAATACCCCCAAACAAATTATGTGGGGGACATGCAAGAAGCATGTCAAAACTTGGTCTTATGATATCGAGTTACATGCCATCAAGAAGCTAACGGCCTCTGCAGATGGATTGTTTACCCCTGTCTATGAGTCAAGAGATAGCCAGAATGCAAAATAATCTAGAGAGGTGGAAGAAACCGATGAATAATTATATCATCTGTTCGTACTTTACTCCAGAATACAAAGATGTTGTAACCAAGCTTATAGGCTCTTTAGAGACATTCCATTTACCGCATATTGTTGAAGAAGTGCCAAGCCGCAAGCATTGGTATCTTAATGTTGCGATTCGACCTGAATTTATACTCGACATTATGCAGAGGTTTCCAGACAAAGACGTTGTATATACTGATGCTGATTCCGAAATCATGCAATATCCAAAGCTCTTTGATACTATCAAATGTGATCTTGGAGCCCATTATTTGAATGGTACACAGCTGCTAGGTGGAACAATGTATCTGAGGAATTGTCCTGAAATCCACCGCCTACTTAAAAACTGGATCGAGGCACAATGGCGTGACTTTAGGTCATTGCGGCAAAGAATCCTGCAAGGTCTCTTGGAGTCAGAAAATTACAATATAGACATACAGTCCATCCCATCCGAGTATGTTCGCATATTTGATAGGCATAAAATGGGCAAGGCTGTAATCCAACACAACCAAGCTAGTCGCAAATTTAAAGGAGTTTTTAGAATGGGCGTGAGGCATTTACCAGATGGCACAATAATCTTAACTCGTAAAGACGCAAACTTAGAAAAATTATTCGACATGCAATTTACTAGGGTAGGCAAATTAAAATGGATTCCTAAGATGCTTGATGACAATAAGGTAGAAAGTCTTGAGAGTATCTTCAAAAATAAAACTGCCTACATCATTGGCAAAGGCCCAAGTCTTGATAATCTAACTGCGGATGCTTTTGCTGACGAGAGCTCGCCGATTCTAGCAATCAACGAAAGTATAACTAAAATCGAGTCTTTAAGTCTTCCAAATCCAACATTTCTTATGGTTTATGATATGAAGAAATATAAAGTAAAAAATGCTGGTGTTATTGTACCTTCAGGTATTAAGTATCTTTACAATAATCGTCCAACATACTCATATAATACTTCACAATTAAAATTAAAAATAAAGAAAAGTCTAACTGCGCTGTTTGCTATTGAGATTTGTAAGTCTCTTGGAGTTAAAGACTTTCATATGATTAGTTTTGATTCTTGTATTAATAAGAATACAGAATATGCTAAGTGTGTCGGTAGAAAGTCTAATGCGGGTGGTCGGGATCCAAAACGATTTCTTAGGCATAAGGCCTTGATTACAAAGTTAGTTGATAAAATACCGCTTACATGGATTCTACCATTTGACGGGCAACATCCTCAATCTTAAGATGCTGTTCATAAAATGGACGGGGCGAGTATGCTTCAAAGTTTGAGACCATATCCTTGAAGACTTGAACGAAGTTCTTGTCATTACATATTCGCCCCGTCTGCTCATTACAAAAGAAATTTAAATCCGTTCTAACTGTATCTCGCACAAGAATTGGTATCCCCATAGCAAGATACTCACTCAAGATTCTTGGGCCACTATCATATTTCCCATCGTCACATACAATCCCTATTTTTGCTTTACAAGCCCATTCGGGTATCTCTTTCCGCTCTATCTTGCCTGTAAAGTCAACATTTAAATGTGTAGCACCCTTGAACCAATTATCAGGGGTGCCAATTCTTAAGATTTTAGAATCAAAAGGAAGTTTGCTTGTTAGCCAGCTATATCCTTTTGCATCATTTCCAGAACTCGCCATCCAAACAGCATCATAAATCTTTGGCACAAAAACGGGTTTAAAGATACTTGCTATCGTCGGTTTATGCAAAAGTTCTACACGGCACTTAGGTATCTTGTCTTTAACTTTAGCGACCTGCTTTAGACTATCCACATATACAATATTATAGCCTGCCCTGCTACTTGGAACATAGCGCATACCTGCACCATAATAGATTTTAAATGTCTTTGGGTACTTATCTAAAAATGGTGAATAATCTGAATATCCACCACGATTGAAAATTAAATTTGGTTTTCTTAAATTTGCTTTCTCAATAGTTGGTGACCAAATTTCTTCTAAAGTATCATCGTATCTTATCCTAGCGGCCTTTCCCATTTTCCAAATTGTTCCGGTGGCCCCAGAGGCTTTTAGCATATTATAAAAAAGAAGCGTCCACATATCATCTATATCTTTTAGCTGCTGTTTAGTATTTAGAGTAGTTGTCTTAGCAGTCTTTTTCTGAGCCGACCTAAGCATTACCCAATATGGCATTATAAACTCCTTCATATTGTTTCGCAATTTGTAACCAGGTATATTCTAAAAGCCCCAAATGGGTATCAATTTTAGGTTTTAATACCCCGTCTAAAGCTTCAAAAATTCCATCTACAGTACGCTTGCAAACTGTCACAAAAGATAAATGCTCTAATTCTTTATAAATACCAACTGGCGCAGTGATAACAGGTATACCACAAGCTAATGATTCTAGAACCGTATTGCTGCATCCTTCAGCTATTGAAGCACATATAGAGACATCTAGACTTTTATAAAATTTAGCTACTTCGGTATGTGACAAAATATGCAATGGATATTTACCAGGGTCTAAAACAAATTTGATATCCATTTTTGGATATTTAGCTTTTAACAATACTACAGCCTGTTCAATGAGATGTACACCTTTATATTCAAGATTTGCTTCTTTTTGATTCCCTACCCACCCAATACGAATTTTGGAATTAAAAACTTTTGGATCAATACCATTAGGTATATAAAATGTTGGGCACTTATAATCTATCTTTAATCGTAAATTTTTTAATATGCAACCTGCTGCACCAGAAAAATTTAACCTATAAGGCTTTATGCTTCGTTTACTAACAACCTCAAAAATCCACCGACGATTACTAAGCCTTGGGTATACTTTAGGAATTACCCCCAAAGTATGTAGATGAATAATATCAGATTGTGGTATTTTATTACCTAAAGAGGCTATTGGGATTACTGTAGAAGTATGCCCCAATTTTATAAGACTTTTTGAAAGATTATTAGCCCTATTTGATATACTCCACGGGCGCGTTGTACTGTGTAGATGTAAAATATTCATTATTGCTCCAATAATCTCGTAGCTACTTTTTTTGGTGAACACCAATTTATGACCCACTTTCTGGAGACGTCAGCCTGTCTTGGAGTATAGCTACTAATAGTCTTCTTTAAAACACCTACTAAATTCTTTGAATTAGCAATAACTGTTGATGCTGGATACTTGGGGTCGATGTAAGATTGCTTACCACTATGTATTACTACACATCCACTAGCCATAGCTTCTAGTCCTGATTTACCTAGACCTCCAACATATCTAGGATATGAAGCATTGCATACTACTGATGGCTTATGGATTTGATCTATAAAGATATGGCATTTTGACCTTTCGATAATGGCAGCTTGGTGGGTGAGTCCCATAATTATTTTCGTTATGATCTTTCTACCATTAACTTTATTCAAGGCACTTTCTATTGAGCGGGTTCCTTTCCAAAGTAGCCGAGTACTTTTTCCAGGCGAATGTCCTATTATTATCCCCCCTTTAGTTTTTTTAATTTTTGGAGGAATATTCATTGGGGGCAAATACATTTGAGATTCTATATTACCAAGATATTTTATTAAGTCTGGCATTACAAAAAGCTTTAACCCACTTTCTAATATAATCTGTTGGGTTTCTGCTGGATTCCTTAGAGTATGCGAACCGGATAAGATGTACACTCCGGACTTAGTTTTTACTATATCTTTGGCTTCTGGGCTTAGTAAGAATTGCCAAACAGGCAAAGCGACTAATATAATAAAATCTGATTTCTCGATCATTTCTGAAGTAACTTGCTTGACAATTTTCGTATTTGGATACTCTTCATGGAACTTATAGATATCATGCTTACATATCAATAATTCAACATCATGACCTAATTGACTTAGAGCATGACACAGAAGTGGGGAATTACCATAAGTTGCTAAATAAGCTATTACACTAATTTGCATTGCCTACACCCCAATCTAGTAGTAGGTTTGCCTGTTTTTTTACACTTCCAACGAACTGTATTCCCATTACAGCAAGAAGTCTTTTTCACTATTACTTCCCGATATTCACAAGATTTTAAAATCCGTACACAAATATATTGGTCATTTATTTCTTTTTCATACCCTTCCGGGCATTGTGGGGGTATGCCACGTTTCGGAAAAAGTATATATTCACCTTGCTTTCTCATATTATTCCTCAAACATTTGCCATTAAGATTCCAGCAGTACCATATTCCATGGCTACAGTACCAACAGCTACAGCAATTACTGAAACAAGATCGCCCCGTAAAGCCTCTCCATGATATTTGTTTACACCCCAGTTTGCCTCACTGGATAAGATAACAGGTAATTCTAACCAAGTGTGAACACCCCCAGATTGAAATAATCTCGGTTGGCTGTATAATCCAGCATCTAAGTCTACTTCAGTCCACTCATCGCTCTCAAAACCTGTGCCGCCGATACCAGATGTTCCCATTATCCCACTAGTCTTTTTTGCTAAGTGAGCGCATGTCCAATGCGGGTCGTGAAGAGGGTCAAAATTCGAATAACTTCCATGAGTAAGATACCAGTCACTATCTACCGCTGTCTTAAAAATAATACCGCCATCCCCAGCCTCATAATGTGGCACATCGTTGGAATCATCTGTTCGTGGGATTACAACCGACTCGCCAGGCAGAATCTTAGACATATAAGTCTCCCAGTGGTCGCTGTCTCCGAGATAACTTGTTTGACCAACTACCTCTGGGTCAAAATGATTTGCAATTATTACTTGAGTAGCAGATATAAATGACTCAATCTTTTCCGATGCGTCGGCATATGGGGGATATGGTATTCGTATAGCATGTCCAACATCCTCTAGAAGAAAAGGCGTACCAATATCTGTCGTTAATGTTGTTACACCTGTCTCAATATTCCAAGTACTACTAACTACCATGCTTGCTACTCTTGGCATACCTTCCTTAGGCACCATGAATGCTGCCGATGACCCAGATGTTGGGCCAACCATAGCAAATGGGTAACAACCATTCGGAAGAGTTCCATCGGGGAAGTAGGGTTCAATACAGGATGTATCAGTTTCACCCTGTCTAGGACAAGGTAAATATGATGGAATCAACATCGGTAAAATTACTAATTGCGTTGACCCCTCAGCAGCAGCTATTGTATTATCTAGCCAAGCGCCGACATATCCTGAACATCTTCCAGTTACACTTTGCATGAAGAAATGAGAATTAATACTATTTACAACTTCCCTACGCATTTGTTCAACGTCTGTCGCCGCCATACCGGCAAAAATATCTTTATAAAAAGAGCAACCTGAACCAGCATTTTGGTCAATACCGCCAACTAATGGGCTATTTTGAGGGTGTAAAATTGCTTTATCTTCATATTTCCCAATACAAATAAAACCTGTATTTTCTTTTATAAGTTCCAAAGAATCCTCAACTGTTCCAAAAGTATTTCCAATTTCAAATAGACCTTCAACCGGCAAGATTAATGTTTCTAAAGCTGCTGGAATCCCAACGTCGATTCCTGAAATCGGTATAACCCTATTATATGTTACAATTAATTGCCCTAAATCTTGAGAATCTATAGTAGGAAGAATAACATAACAATTTCCTTCTACCCACTTTTCAATCTCAACTACCGAGCGACCAGGAAGTTCTGCACCAGTATTGTTTATTATTTGCATATTTTAATCCCTAATCAAGACTATTAAGTTGGCGTAAAATATACGGGTTATTCTTGAATGTTGACTGTAAGTCTTCAAGAGGTGTTCCCGTCTGTATGCGTCTAGCAAGTTCATACCGTATAGCTTCTCTTGCTAATGGACTAACTTCTGCTGCAATACTAATCCAAAATTGTTCATCAATCCATTTTTTATCTTCATAAACTTCTATAATTTTTCCAGCAGCTGCAGTATCGTATTTATCTTTATATTTATCCGACCAATCATATGGTGTCTCATCATCAGGTTCAACCCTAGCATTTTCATGTATCGCTATAACTTCTACCCCATTCAAACTATACCATACAGTTTGCCCATAATCGGGATCCCCAAGCCAAAAGTCATCATCACGTACTGGCTCACCGCTCATTGAAGACTCACCAGACTTTGAAGCTAATGTAAAGTGCATATTGATTGATGGTTTTTCTAAAGCTAAAGATATATCATTAATTTCACCAACAATAGCTAATGTGCTTAATTGAGAGGTAGTTATTCTAGCCCTATCAAAAATTTCCAATTGAATATTATTAAAGAAAGTATTTAAAGTGGCCGTTCTCCAAATATTTGCAAGTCTATATCCCCAAAAAAGAGCTGTCTTCTTTACTTCTCTTTCAGTATTATAAATATAGATATTAAAATCTTTTTCAATAGTTCCAAATATCTCAGTATTAGCTGAATAAGTATAAGTTTGTTCTATAGTATCAGAGTCTTTTTCGTCTTTTTCGTCTTTTTTAGTAGAAATTTTTACTGTTGAAGTCCATTTCCAATTAGATACAGTTACAATACGATCGATACTTGTAAAAGAGAGTGCTAATGTCTTTAAAGCTATTTCAGACTCTGGAATCGTCCAAGTACCAAGCCCTGGAGATTTTGATAAATATACTGATGAAACTTCATTATTATCTAGAACAAAAGCACATCTAGACTGAAATGAAATATCTCTGCAAAATTCCAATACATTCTTTTTATCAGCCACAACAAAATTAGCTGGATAAGGGGCTACTGCTCTATACGTAGTCCCGGTTACTGAATGATTTGTAGAATTATTGATCGTAAAATCAGTATAAGTCTCAATAAGCCAATTTATTATCTCAACACTATTTGGACCTACCGTAGATGTCAAAGAAACATATATTTCTTTTTCCCAATCTTCATCAGCTCTTGCCATTAGTGGGGTATTAAATTCTATGCCTGTTGAATTTTGCCCTTCGATATATTCTTCGTTAAGTTTTACTGTATAATATCTACTAGGAATATACTCAAGATCCCCATCTTTCTCTCGCCTACCCCTAACCGCCATAATCTTCGATGACGGAATTAAATTAGATATATAGATATCTGGAATATCTAAATGTATCTCAGCCCCTGTTTTTATTCTCATAGGAACTGCCTTATTTAGTTTGTGTGTAGCATATAGATACCTATATTGATTCTCAGGATATCCCTCTAATGAAAATTCCCAACCTGCTATCTTATTTTCATCTTGGAAATATAAATACATATCTGCTTCCCAATCTTCTGAACACCACCCCCGGACTTCAAGGACTGTAAATGTTGCATTAGGAAGTATTATTATATTATTATCCCCAGCGTCTTCATGCAGGACTCCACGAGCTTTTGCCCATGGCCTTACAAATGTAGCCTCATTTCCAATCTGAGATCTACAATAATTCATATATTTATTTCCATCAGCATCTTGAATATACACGAATTTCTTTTCGACATTCTGTAAAACCTCTTCAACTTCCGGTAGAAACATTTTAAATGGGTCTTTATCGCCTGCCCTATCGGCTGGATGATATGTCGTAGCATTAAATTTGGCATTAGGTTCTGTAACATTAAAAGTAGAAGTAGGCATATTAAACATGCCAACATACCGTATCCCTTGAATTATTATACTAATAGACTCAGGCTTCAGTAGCGTTTGCCAAAGATCTTCATTCCTAATATCGAAAGGTATTCTTGCCGCTTGACTTGTTATATAGTTATAAGTTTTGGTACCAATTTCTCGACTTATTAATTTTCCTATATGGCTATCTTGAATTTGAAGAGCTTTGCTTTTATATACATTTCCAAAACAAATAGGCCATGCTTTTCCAATACATGTTGGTTCAATGTATATATCTTCACTATCCTGCATACTTTTAAAGAAAAAACCAATAACAGCATCTGAAACTATTGACTCAATACTAAATGTTAAAAGTCTATCGCCTTCTACCCATGAAGCATTACCTAGTATCTTTCCTGACAATAAAACAATAGCGTCCCCTGCTGGATATGGGGATGCAGTTGTCCCTGCAAAATACATATAGACAGTTGCTTTAGTATTTTCTAAAATATTTCTATTAAATTTTGATTTTAACAATCCCCCATCGTCGTTTATGGTAACATCACAAGTAGAGAATCCACCAACAAAGTCAGATTGAGTATTATATGATACATTCGACAAAGACTGTAACTGTGGTACACATTCACAACTATTAAAAGTTAATGGTTTTGTAGCATAGTATTTTGTACCAGTGCCCCACTGAACACGTAATACAACAATAGGTTCAGTACCTAATCGAGTATTTGCTTTCCCAGATGTCGGAATAGAAATATTTCTCATTGATTCTTCACCTTATTTTGGGAGCGGTATTTAGCCGCTCCCTACTTCAAGAATTAAGTTACTCATATGCTTCCTCTGCGGCTTCGCAGTTCGCGATTGCCGTTTCGCAGGATGCATGCCAGCATGTTCCTAATATGGCATTATCTATATACCACTGAAGTGTTTCAAGCAACTCAAACTTTTGCACACCGGACGGATGTTTCACCAGTCGTCCATTCGTATAGTAGTCTATCTCGATATGTTCTCTGACATTTGCCATTACAATGACCCTCCTCTAACTGGGCGTAAATATATATCAGCAAATTTGGGCACTAACGTGCTCATGAATCCAGCCGTAAATACAACGCCATCTGCATTAGTTGTACGAGAAGCATTTGTTGTGGATGTCCAATAGGTGCTGATGGCAGGGGTGTTTGGAAACACAGTCAAGTCTATTGTAGCACCAGGTGCTGCCACACTAGAATCAAACAAGAGCGACAGTTCGTTCCTGTTTGGAAGTCGCCAGTCATCATCGCCCGCGTATTCCAGTGCAAGGCAAGCGTCAATCGCATCATCCCAAGTCATCGTTGACGGCGTCGTAAGGTTTGCCGCACTTGCTGTCCAAATGGTTTCACGCCAGTAGGTCGAGTGTGCCGCAATGTCGGTAGCGAAGTTGACTGCGCCGCTTGTATGCGAGACGGCACAAACATAATACTTCTCACCCACGGCCTCATAAACAAGGTCAGCTAACGTATACGCTGTTTCAGTCGCCCAGTTTCCACGAGCAACCTGAATCTGGCTCGTCGCGTGAATGCCAGTAGCTCCAGGAATAATTAATTCTGGTTGTTTCACCCATTCCAGTGGATGTGTTGAATATGAAGATAGGTCAACAATCGTGCCATGCCCCGTATCAATATACCTTGTGCCAACATAACCAGCTTCCACATCTCCGTCATCACCTTCTCGATAACTCGTAGTCTGACCGGTCTTAGGCACTGTCGTATCTCGCGGTTTTACATTACTCATTATTTATCCTCGATTTATCCTTCATGCCAACAAAAATCACATGCAAGTGTTAATCCCGCCGCATCACTTACTACAACCGCACAATAAACGGTATCTGGTTGAAACTCAAAATAATTCTCCCCGCGCACAAGAGCACTGTCCGCCCTTGCCGCCCCAGAGAATCGCTCATAAATGTTTCCACCATCCTCTGTGATTGTCACATCTGTAGAAGCGCCTATGATTACGGGATCAGCGTTATTTAACATGGTAGTCACATTGTTACTGTTTCGATTACGATTTATGATAGCCACGGGAGTGCCAGTATCTGATGTAACTGTTGGTGCCTCGCGGATAAAGGCATATGCTGCACCTGATGATGCCCATGAAAATATCACATGAGCACGAACGTCACTGGCTGGTGTCTTCATATACAGATTTATGGTAGCACCCTTGCCTTTGTCAATGTCACTATGATACACACTGAAAAGTTTGCCTTCATGTACCTCATGATGTTCAGTGCTGAGAACAACTAATTGACCAGTAATCATGTCTATCTTTGGATTTGAGCTAATGCCAGACATGTTTTACTCCTTACCAAATCATAATACGAAGATTTGTATAGTTTTCACCAGCACTGGTGTTCTTTGCTTGAACAACGGGCGATGAACCAGTTTTTAAGCCATCCATTGTCACGGTAGTCCCGCCTTCTATATCTATGTGGTCGCCCGTGCCACCATTAAGAGATATAATGGCATCATGCCCTGAACCTAATATAGCAATGATGTGGTGATACTCACGAGCCTCACCTGTCACCACTGTAGCATACGCATCTGCTCCCGTAGCATCAGTATCCCTAGCAGGCAGACCACTTTCTGCTGCGGCTGCAATTGCAGCAAGGTTCCCACCTCCCTCTAATGCGAATCCTGTTATTGCAGCGGGAGGCGTGAGCGTAGTTTCTTGCGCAGCTGTAAGCACCACTGGAGTTGAAGCAGCTTCCAAAGCTTGACCTAATGCGGGAATATT